>Ga0182011_10003882_pt1 | contig 12108 bp, 10 predicted proteins | sample 711E1DmetaG_FD_120481 | JGI IMG/M metagenome (GOLD analysis project Ga0182011, IMG submission 120481) | Permafrost microbial communities from Stordalen Mire, Sweden - 711E1D metaG | ecosystem: Environmental > Terrestrial > Soil > Wetlands > Permafrost | place: Sweden: Stordalen | collected... | reverse complement strand
CCGCCCGTACCCCGTGAAGGATCTCCAGCAACATCCGCGGTGCGCCGGAATTTGACGCCTCATGTGAAACAACCAACCAGGGATCAGGCATGGTCGCCATCTTTCAATCGCCCTGGGCTATGGCACATGTAGCCCCTTCAATACTGCCCTGCACCGCTGAGTCATCGCCGTATAAAACCTCTTCCGCAACCGCGCCAGACCACACATCCACCGGTACCTTCGTTCCGCCATTTTAGACGGCTCGACGCCGTCGGACTCTTTGCATAACAGCGTATTCCAGCCAACGCAAAACATTCTGGTCGGTGAGCGGATCGTTCGCGCCTCCAACTCCGCCCGGGCAACCCGAGGATCATAGCCTAGCGCAGCGACCAGATCGTCGCCGAGCGCATCCAAATAGCCAGCAACTGCGACTCGGAACTGCGGGTCAACCAGCATTTCTTTCCATCTTTCAAGTGAATCGCCGCTGATTCCTTTCCTTTCATGAATGGTCACGGGATCTCCCCATCTCCACTCTGGGAAATTCTCCATATAACCGGAGACCATTGCCTCGTCAAAGCTCACCCCAAGAAAGCCGCAGATGCGCCCAACCACTTCGGGTGGATTGGCAATCAGCGATTCATAGTTCACGTAAAAAGCGCGTTCCCCGAGGCAGTCACGGGCATCAAGCATCGCTCGGGGCGCGATCAACAAGTCGTCCCTGAATTCGTAAAGCCGGGCCCAGTCATTCTTCGCAAATATGCGCAGGATAGATTCCATCACCGCCAGAGGGTGCCGCGCCAAAATGAGGAACCTGGCCGCTGGAAATACAGCGGCGATTTCGCGGAAGATCGAATAATACCGCGGTGTCTTGTCCAAGTAGAGCCGCCTGCCGGATTTCTGGAGTGCCCGATCATAAAGGTAAGAATACATCAGCGCGCATCCGCTGTAGTAGTCGGCCACACCTCCCGGCAGATTCGCCAGGTAGTCGTCGAGAGCCAGTTGGGCATTGACGGCATTGTAGGGTGTCGTCCCAGGCACCGTACCCGTGGAAATGCCCCAAAGAGGCCGCAACAACAGCCAGGTTTCCGAGCAGGTAGCGATCTCGGGATTCCCGCCTAGGATCCGCTGCAACAACGTTGAACCCGATCTCGGCTGCGATACCAAAAAGATCAAACGTTCGCCTTTATCGCTCGTCATCTTGGAGTATCGTTTGCCAGTCGGGTCGCTCCCGCTCATCCGAGGGGGTTCAGATTGTAACTGCTGATCGCCTCCATTTTCAACCGGCGAATGAAATGAGACCCATCATTCATGTGCCTTTTCTCAACACTTGTCTTTTTACCCAAGCTTTCACCGCCCCCCGCAGAGACCAGAATATTCCGACACACGCCCCGAGCCGCGCAAATGCCCGGCGCGGCCATCCCATGTGTGCAGTGTTCTTTCGCGCCACACACCACATCGTTTTAAGATGTTCCGAAGCTGGGGCTGCGGACAAACCAGAGGGATTCATTCGATACGCCACCCCGCCGACTCCGGTGTATCGAAAGTCGCACATCCGAGAGAGCCGCAACTTGAGGTCCCAGTCCTCATATGGAGGCATCTTCGCATCGTAGCCTCCAGCTGTGAAGTACATACTTCGAGGAAACGTGAAGTCGCGCGGTATGAATCCACGTCGAAACAAAAGGGGCCAAAAAATCGCGCCTTCGTGGATCTGCCTCAGTGCAGACAATGCGCAAAGGGACTTACCGTCGACGGCAACCCTCTGTACGTCGGAGAACGCAATGACCGGACGTATGCCCGAATCGCGGCAAATTACCCGCCACTCCTGTTCGTTCTTCTGTGGATTCCAGAAAAAATCATCGGAATCGAGTGTGCTCAAATGAGACGATCTTGCTGCCCGAATGGCGGTATCCCGTGCCACAGCGACCCCCAACCTGCGGGTCGAAAAGATGATCCGGATCCGAGACTCCCGCGATGCAAAAGCCTGCAGATGTTCCTGCGAATCATCATCGGAAGCATCATCCACCACAATGATCTCGTCGAATGGCAGGCTCTGTCCAAGAGCCGACTCCAAACACTCCCGCAAAAAACGCGAATTATTGCGGTTGGCAATGATCAACGAAACACCCATAATAATCTCGGATTTCAGCAGACGCTAGTCTTGGTGAGGCGAGCCAATCGGGTCGTCATGCCGGCCTGCGGACAAGAGCTTCCAGAGCTTGCCGGCGCTTCGCAGATCTTGCGGCGCAGACGGATTAGGAACGGCGGCAGGATTATTGGCATCATCGGTCACGAAGATAACGCCAACCCAACAATGGCAGCAACAATGCGCGCGTCTGCATCCCGGCGGTTGAACGCACCGCGGGATGAAAATACGACGACCCCCAGCCCGCGAGCGCGTAGGAGATGACCGTCGCCCATGCCGCACCCAAACCGCCCCAGCGTGGAATGAAAAGGAGATTGAGTCCGACGTTCGCCACGGCTCCGGCGAGGGCGGCGACGAGATAGAAACGCTGCAACCGCTCGTTTACAAGCCATTGGCCGCGCGCCACTCCGAGAAAAACAAAGATACTGGACCAGATGTGCACCGCCAGGATCGGCCCGGCCGCGGCGAATTCCACGCCGTACGCCATCCGCACCAGCCATGGCGCGACCAGCGCGATTGGGATGGAGAGCGCATAGGCCGCCGCCGCGCTGAGGTCGTAATACTGCTGCAGTCGGGCGTCATACTTCGACGCATCTCCCGCCCGCGCCCGCAGCAGCGCCGGCAGCACGCTCGACGCGAGAGCAACCGGCAGGAAATACCAGATCTCGCTGATCCGCGCCGCCGCCGCATAGATTCCGACCGCCACCGGCCCTCCGAGCTGACGGAGCATCACTTGGTCAATCTTCATGTAGACGATAATCGCCAGGCTCGCGAACATCAGGGGCCAGCTCTCGGCCAGCAGCCGGCCCATCGTCACGACCCGCGCCCCCATGCCACCTATGCGCAAGCCCAGCCGGCGCGCAACCAGGAAAATCCCGGCGGTACCCAGCGCCATTTCGATCACGGCAACCCAAGCAAATGCCACCAGCGATCCGCTGCTGAGGATCAACCACACCCGTAGTGCAGACCCAATCGTCAATGCCGCCAACTGCACCACCACCGACCATTTCGCTCTCAAGTGCGCCTGCAGCCAGAGATCAGGCACCAAAAATGCCTGCTGGAACAAGGTGAGCCCGAGGATCGCGAATAACCACGACTCTTCGGCTGTCAGGCCCCAACGGAAAAAAACAGCCAGGAGCACCAGCATGTATGCGAGCATGCCAGCGCCCAATCGCAACACCGAGCTGCTGGCCAGCAATTCCTCGGTCCGGGCGGGCGACTGCAACAACTCGCGCTTTAGCACCGCATCAAGACCGAGCGATGGAAAGAAGCCGAGCAGGGCGACAAGGGCCGTGCAATAGCCGAGCGTTCCCAGCCTTCCTGGGCCCAGATATCGGGCAACCCAGAAGCCGACGCAGACAGTGAAAACAAGCCGGATCGCCTTATCGACGACAAGCCAACCGAGGTTGTGCACAGCGTCACGAACACCGGAGCGGTTGAGCAAAGTGCCGAGATCAGAATGCAAGAGGTTCGTACGATGGCGGATGCCACCCGCCCGGTCAATGTCCGCCGTCGGCACCCAAGGACCAGCCATTGCGGATTCCCATCGAAACGACAGCTCTCCTCAAAAAAGTTGCTCCCTCCCCCCACAAACATTCGAATCGCCTTTCGCGTTCGCCCTCACGCCACCGATCCCCATGCGATCCCGCCAATTATTCCTGACCAGCCTGACGGCGTTCGTGCTGGCCTATCTCGGTTATGGGTTGGTGAGGTTCTCGCTCGGGATCGATTTCACCGACGAAGGCGCCTATTTGTCCTGGCCGATGCGAATGCTGTTTGGCGAACCGGCATTCTCCTCTGATCCGCTAACATTGACCCGGCCGATCGAGGCATTCCTTTTCATTCCGTTCAAACTGCACCCGTCGATGACGCTCTACGAGTTCCGGTTGCTTGGATGGGTCGTGCATCTGCTGGCATTTGCCACACTTGCGATTTGCCTGTTCCGCCTCAGTCGCGCACCCCTGCAAAGTCTGCTGATCGCAAGCGTGCCATTCTTTGCCTGCAATATCTTTGGCATAGCGTCACCCTCCTACAACACGCTGTCGAGCGACTTCCTGCTCATGGCGCTGAGCCTGCAGTGCCTTGCATGCCTCGGCGAAGAACGACAGAAACTTCCCCTCCATGTCGCCAGCGGGCTGGCGCTCTTCATCGCCACGCTTGCCCACCCCGGGCTTGGCATCGTCGGTGCGGGTCTTCTCGCTTATGAAGTGCTATGCCATGGCCTCGCGCGCAATCTGGCGAAACGCCAGTTGTCCGCGAGCAACCTCGGGATTCTCGCTTTTATCTTCTGCTGGCTGGCGTTTCTCCTCTACCTCACCAGCAGTGGCGCGCTGGCCAACTGGCTTCAACGCATCGCGTTCGTCCGGTTGTCCTCAGTCGGCGCGCTGAATGAGCTCCCGGCTCGATCCTTTTTCCAACTCGCGGTCTTTCCGTTTGGCTACGATCTTTATGCAATCGGCTTCAATCTCCTGGCCTTTGTCGCGCTGTGGTTTCTGCAGCCCCCGCGTGCGACCGCAGGCGGCCAGCATGCCGGACGTGCAGCTGCCTGGCTGGCTGTTCTGATTGCGGGCTTCTTCATCCTGACTTTCAGCCGCGATCCGTCTCATCTGCCCGTCTGCCTTGTCCCGAGCACTCTGGTTCTGCTTGCTGCGCAGGGCGTCGGGCGCCCTTTGTCACCGCTGCGCGCCGAGGATCGCCTCCGGTTTCTCCTTCTTATGTCGGGCCTCGCCGCCGTAGCCTACGCCGCCCTTACGTACTTTTTCTTCCCGTTGCGTTCATGGATTTCGGGAACCCTTGGCCTTCCGTTCGCCTTCGCAGTCGGCCTTACATGTTTGCTCAAGGAAAGTCCCGTGCGTCCCGCCTCCCTTCGAGGCCTCATGTTGGCGCTTCTGGCGATGGCAGTGGCGTGCCTCGCCCGCGATCACTATCGAAAGATTTATCGTGACGCTTCGCCTCCGAACCTCTCGGCGCAATTCCAGTTGCCCAAGCTGCGCCACATCCGATCAACACCGGAGAGGGTGCAAATCGTGGAGGCACTTTACGAATACATGCATCCCAAGATCGCTCGGGGCGAACCACTCCTCGTCTATGACGGCTGCCCGATGCTCTACTACCTTTTCGACGCTTCGCCAGCATACGGGCTGACCTGGGCAGTAGGAAATGGCACGAGCCCGTCAATCCTTCAACTGCTGAATCGCGAGCTGAATGCGAAGCCACTCCCCCGATATGCAATCCGGGCTCTCGTCAAGCTAAAGGAACCGTTCTGGAGCAAGGCTCCGCTGACCAACTATGACGACTACCCACTGAACGAAACTGTCACGACCAATTACTCGCTTGAGCGGACAATCTTCCCGTTTGAGATCTGGCGGCTGAAAACGGCCGGGCTTCCCTCCTCGGCTTTGCCCATTATTGCCCCGCGGTGAATCTGCGCGCTGCCTGGCGACCCGCGGCACGCCATTCCCCGGTCAAGGCACCCCGCCATGGTTTGCCGGAGGCTGAAAAGTGAAGCCTTTGCTCATGTCCTCAGGATCGCGCAATCGGAGATCGGCACGGAACTTTGGGGCGCAGGGCAAGGGAGCATCCCAGCAACGATTTTGATGGTCGTCGTACGGAACGTAAACTCTGAGACCTGAATCAGTGCACATGATCTTCATGAGAACGGTCCTTGCCGGCCCAATATCTCTCGGCGGACCGCCGCGAAAGTCTCCACGAGACGCGTGCAGAACCCACGACCCGCCCACCAGCAGCAGCGCGGCCGGGCGCCAGAAATCCGCGCGGACCCACGGCCGAAGGGTCAACACCGCCCCAATCGCCATCATCCAGAAACAGGCTCCTGCAAAACGCGGATCCGGTGCCGTAAAGAACCAGAAAATGAGGCCGCCGGCTGGCACCGTCAGAAAAAGCCAGCTGGCGCGCGGGCCGGACTTCCCGGCTCGCAATCCGAGGCAAAAGGCCAGGGCCAGCATGGCGGCCGTCACCAACAACGGCAATACGACATCGAACCGATGCTGTCGCACCAGCTCAAGACTCCAAGGCCGGATCCAGTCCCAGCTCGCGAGCACCTGCTGGTAATTGACATAGGGCAACCGTGCCCACGACTTGATCCAACCCGCGTCGACAGCCGCCTGCCCGGTGGATGCCTTCCAATCCACCGGCAAGCTGCCGATGCCGAGCGGATAGGCCACATACCCGCTCAGAATGATTCCCCGCGCCATCCAGGGCACTGCGAGGAGCAGGCCGACAATAACAGTCCGTGCCAGCAACTTCCGGCCTGCCACGCGCCATTCGGACCGCGAGACAAAAGACGCACAAGCCAGAAGCGCCGCCGTGCCGCCCAGGCCCATGAAATTCAGCTTCACGGTCAACCCGGCAACCGCGAGCAACAGAACCGCTAGTACCCGGTACGCCGCAGCGTCCGACCGCATGGCCGGCAGCCCGTGGTCGGCTGCCGGCTGCAGCAGTTGAATCAGCTCCCCACCGACAACAATACCAATCAGAAACACGGCGACATCGGGCGTGGGACTTGTGGCATTATCAGAGTTTACGGCCCAGACGGCGAGGGGTGCGGAGAAAAAGGCGTAGTAGAGGTGCTCTGCGCGCGCAGCAACGCCGCTCCGAAACAACGCCTGCCACCCCCACAAGCAGGGCACGAAAGACATCAGGAATAGAGCGCCGGTGGCCAGGTGGTGGCATCGATGGACAAAGGGCCCGGCATTCAACATGGCAGCATAGAGAAAAAACGAACAATTGAAACCAAGCCGGCCGTGCAGATTCACCAAGCCGGGCACTGCCGGATAGGTGTTGGCCCAGCGAATGGCGTTCAAATGATAGAGTCCACTGTCAAAGATCCCGGGCTGGCAGGTGGAATGGAGAGCCATCCACCAGGCCAGCGCACCGAGAATGGCCACAAACGCCAGAATGCTTGGCCCGCGGTTGGACGCCCAGGACCGCAGCCGGGGGACGCTGATCCACCAACCAGCGATTCCTACTCCGAAGGTCGGCAGCAGCACCAGCGGAGTAATCGCCAAGAAAAGGTGCCAGATCTGCAGGAGTGCCAGGACCAGGCACCATCCGAGCCATGGCGCCACCACGATATCCCGCGTCGCGATGTCCTCCCGGTCGAACATCCGCGTGAACAAGAGCCCCCATCCCGCAAGAACCACCGCCAGGCCGGCCAGGGCAGCTGCAACCATCACCAGGTAAAGCAGCGTGGTCATGCCAGAGCGGGTAAACTTGAACTGTGGCCAAGAACGCGACCGTCGCTGCGAGCGTGAGCGAGCGGAAGGGTCGTCCACTCGCTCACGCTCGCGGCCACACTTCTTTTGAAACCGCTATAGTGAGGCGCCGCCTCTGCCCAAGGCGAACGAGGGAGAGAAGCTTTGTGACACGTGCCGGAATGATTCACGTCGCTGGTGGCTCCAACGGCGGTCGGCCCACGAGGGCTCTCATCCGATTGAATGCCTTGTCTCCAAGCCATCGGCGCAATGCCACGCGCACCTGAATGCTCGCCAGCCACGCGGCTCCGCGCAGCAACGATCCGATGGTCATCGGCGCGTGCCCGTTCAGCCACCGCAGCAGCAGAAGTTCCTGCTCGGTTCGCAAGCGCGTGCCCTGCAGCGATGAAATACCCCCAACAAGATAATTGCACACGCAGAGGTCGATCCTGCGAAAACGCGCCTGGCGCCGCCACAATCGCATCAACAGGTCTTTGTCCCCCAAGATCTGAAACCGGGTATCGTAGGTTTCCTGCACATGCAGTTCACGTCGGAAGAACGTCGCCTGGTGGCACACATTGTTTCGCACGTCAGGCGATAGGTGATTACCCGTCTTTCTCCATGCCAGAGTGCCTGCGGGCGTCATTTTCACGAGCATCGCGTCTCCATAGACCACATCATCGTCCGCTCCCAGCTGCGCGGCCACTTTCTCCAACACGTCATCCGAGCAAAAAGTGTCCCCTGCGTTGAGGAAGATCACATAGCGGCCAGTCGCTTGCCGCAAACCCTTGTCCAGGGCGTCATAGATTCCATCATCCGGCTCTGAGGTCCAACGGAGCCACGGCCAATCGCCGTGTTGTTCGAGCAGCTCTCGCGAACCATCGGTTGATCCGCCATCCACGATCAGATGTTCAAAACCACGTTCCGTCTGGCGTGCGACGTTCGCCAGCGTGGCTTCCAGACCCACACGATTGTTTCGGCAGATCGTAACAACGGAAAACGTGGGCGGTGATATCACGGTGGATTGGAATTGATTCAAGCGCGCACTGAAGTGAATCCCCAAAAAAAACGGGGGATCCCAGGTAATGAACGATAGACTCAGTCGGGCTAGCAAGCCGAATGGTGCCAGGGGTGCGTCGTGCACTGCCTAAGTCCGCACAATCGAGCGCAGAGAGCGCGGGCTGAAGCTCGGTGCTACGTTGATGTCTGTCACTGCAATCGGTAATCCTCAAAAGGACATTGCGCTCGCGCCCCATGCAGATTGACTCATCCGGCCCAGCGGCTGTGTCCTCAATCGCTTCACGTGATGTTCTCCAAAATTCCACCGGGCCTGCTCGTGGCAGGAGCGATTCTGCTCGGCCTGACGGCTTTTTCAGTTGTCTGCGCCTTGGACTGGATGAAGGGCCGGGTTGAAACGTCCAAATCCAGCCGCAAAGCCATTTCCCTGGGCGCCATTGGTGTTGGCTTCCTGGTTCTTGGTTTTCGGCTTTGGATTGCCGAGGGACGGGTGTCCTGGGCTCCCTATCTCGACCAATGGCACTCGGAAATCGGCGGCATCGTGGCGCCGTTGGCGCATGGGACGCTCAACTGGCGGCACCTGACGGCGGCTAGCAATGAGCACAGGGTGATCCTGACGCGCGCCGTGACACTTGCCTCCGTCGCGCTGAACGGCGAGTGGGACAATCGTATCGAGGTTCTCGTGACCTTTCTGCTCCAGTCAGCCACGGTCGCCTGGGTCAGCGCTCTGGCATGGAGCGCCATGGGATGGACCCGTGGCACGTGCGTCTGCATCGCGGCAATTCTTCCGATGATGCTCGTCTGCGACTGGGAGAATATCGTCAGCGGCTTCCAGACTCAATTCTGCTTCATGGTACTCGGTTCCATCGTCGCGTTTTCATTGTCGACGGATTTTTCGACACGATCGCCAGCGGGCTGGGGCGCACTAGCCATCGCAGTTTTGATGCTTGGAAGCATGGCATCGGGATTGCTTACCGCTTTGACCATGGCGTTGACGGGCTTGATCTCCATGTTCGTCACGCGCCGAGACTGGCGTTCGACTGCAGGATTCTGCGCCGCCTGCATTGCCATCGCGGCAGTTGGATGGCTCACCCGGGCTGATTATTCTCCCGGCCCTTTTTTGCAGGCGCAGAACGCCAGCGCATGTGCCCAGGCGTTCTTTGCCTATGCCGCCTGGCCATTGCCGCCAACCATTGCCGGCTTCATCTGTTTGTGGATGCCCTGGGGCGTCCTTTTGGGACGAACGCTGGCTCGCCGGGAAATGCCGCCGGTTGCGCCTTTCGTGTTGGCCTTGGGTTCATGGGTGTTACTGCAGGCCTTGGCGCTGGCCTGGGGGCGCGCCGGGCTGAGCGGCCTGGTAGGTGCTCGTTACACCGAGGTGCTGAGCTGGGGTTTCGTGGCAAATACCGTTGCACTCCTCCTGCTTTGGCAGGCTCCGATTTCCGTGGGAAGAGTGCGGCTCGCGGCCTGGGTGATCCTGCCCATCTGGCTGGCCGGCGTCGGAGGGGGCGAGCTGTGGCGGTCGCACAAGATCTATCAGCCATACTTCACCAATTTTCGTCTTCAGACCCTCGAACACGAAGTTCGCCTCGGCGCCTTTATGAGAACCGGTGACGCCCGCGTCATAACCGACGTCAAGTTTCCTCACATTCCCGGTTCCGCGGCAGGGATCCTTCGATCGTTGCGCGATCCAGACGTGCGGACTCTGCTTCCGGCGGCAATGCGTAGCGATCAACCCCCTTCTGGCTTATCATCCATGCAGGGTGGACCGTTGAGTCTTTCTGCAATTCAAGCCCTGCGGTGCGGCCCGTGGTTCGTTGCGGGCGGTGTTGCCATGCTTTTCGTCGCCGCTCTTCTGGCGCTGAGATCCTCCCGTGCGGCTCCGCAAGATCGAGCCGCCTGAGCTGCTACGGGCTCTTTGTGGCGAGCCGGTCAAACAGGAGGGTTGCACACCGTTGTTGATGATGTCGTCAATTGCGGCCAGCGTGAAATCCTGGTGGTTGAGGTGGCGGTGTCGCATGCCGCTGTTCAGTCCTTGCCGATCTTTTCGCAAAGCGACAAGCCGGCGATAGAAACCGGCATCCCCCCGCCGCTTGGCCGGACCAGTCCCAGCCCGGCCGCCGCAGGCTCCCATCAGGGCGGCAGATGTGCGAGCTGATGCCTTTATGGCTGATATCCACACAAGCGCTTGCGTAGAGTCAAGCGGAGTCCAGCCACACTCGCAGGCAATAGCCCGATTCCATGGATCAAGCGTCATCTTGCATTCGCTAATTACTGGTTGAGCCCGAAAAGCGTGGGCGTCATTGTTTGCGATATGCCGCGCTTGTTTTTTTCCGCACGCAGGGGAGTCGCACCACGCGTGCGACTAAGTTCCATTTGATGGCATTTTCGCCGTTCTGGCCTTAGTTCCGATGCACTCGACGACATCTCAACTCGAAGTCATCGCGAAGCGCGTGGCCTGGTGGAAGGCGCCTGAGGACGTCCTAGCCAACCCCAACGATTTTCTTTGCAGAGTCATGGCGTTCGGCCTTTGGAGCGACACAACCTATGTCATCGAGGTTTTCGGCGAGGATGCCCTCCGCCAAGCCCTGCGCTTCGCACCGGCAGGTGTCTTTGACCCTGCGTCATGGCAATACTGGCACTACCGCCTCAGCATCGGGGAGATCCCGGAGCTCCCCAAACGTGAATTCCGATGAAAATAGTTATACCGCGACTCGATATCCTTCCCGCATCGCAACGAAATCTTTGGCCGCACCTGAGTTCAATCGGCCCGGATTTCGTGCTTTACGGAGGAACAGCGCTTTCTCTACAGCTTGGCGGACGACAGTCGGTGGATTTCGACTTCTTTACACCGTGCCCGCTCGACCCCGAGGCACTCTCGAAGCGCTTCTCGTTCCTTCGGGGAGCATCACTGATTCAACGCGCACACTCGACAGCGACCTTTTCGATCAATTGCCCCAATCCCGTCAAGGTCTCGTTTTTCGGTACACTCAATTTCGGTCGCGTCGATGAACCATGTCGCTTCTCAGACAATAGTGTCGTTGTTGCCGGACTCCTCGACCTTGCCGCGCAGAAAGTTAAAGTCGTCCAACAGCGAGCCGAACAGAAAGATTACATCGACGTCTGCACACTTTTGAGCAACGGCGTCACACTTGAACGGGCACTGGGAGCCGCGCAATCTTTATACCCGGAATTCAACCCAATGGTGTCTCTAAAGGCGCTAACATTCTTTGATGACGGCGACCTGCGAACCCTTTCAGAACCAAATAGAATCCAGCTGATCGCCGCGGTCTCGAATGTGCGGGCCATTCCGTCAGTGCCCAGATCGAGCGATTCTCTTTTGGCATAACAACCACATGGCCCCGACTCTCCTGCCATGCACGCCGGCCGAGATCAACCTGCCCGCATGAAACGACTGTCTACTGCATGGTGCCTCGTGCGGCAATTGCTCCACGGTCGGTTTCTCTGGTTGACGTGGGCCGTTTTCAACCGCCTTTTCCCCGCTCACCCGGTGCTTACCAAGGCGGTTTTCAACGCCGTCAGGGATCAAAATGGCCTTGAAATCGGGGGGCCGAGCCGGGTCTTTCGCAAGCGCGGGATACTGCCGGTGTATTCGCAAGCCGCCTGCGTGGACAACGTGAACTTTGCCCGCCACACTGCTTGGGAAACCGACCTGCAAGCTGGCGGCCCTTTTGAATTCTGCCCCGGCCGGCCGGCCGGCAATGGATTCGCGAAGCGACAGCTTTGCACGGTATG
>Ga0182011_10003881_pt1 | contig 12113 bp, 9 predicted proteins | sample 711E1DmetaG_FD_120481 | JGI IMG/M metagenome (GOLD analysis project Ga0182011, IMG submission 120481) | Permafrost microbial communities from Stordalen Mire, Sweden - 711E1D metaG | ecosystem: Environmental > Terrestrial > Soil > Wetlands > Permafrost | place: Sweden: Stordalen | collected... | reverse complement strand
TGTCAAGATAATACTTCACCTTTACATGGGAACATATTGCAACGCGCACCTTTTCTCAACGGACGCAGAATCAGAGGCTTGACCCAGAATTTAGCGCCAATTGTCAGGGGAACTACGGTTTAGAAGAAAAGGGCTTGCGCGCCGACATGCGGGAGAGCGCCCCCTCACTGTCATGCTGAGCAGCGTAATCGACCCGTTCAAAGCCAAGCATTTTACGCGCTGACGTCCTGGAGAGGAGTCGGCCACGGTCTGGACGGGACAGGGAGCACCACAAGGGACTTGACTCCTGTAACCTGAGTAGTTACACTACACGCAAATGATAATGCGGTTTCGCCATAAGGGGCTGGAACGGCTTTTTGCCTCGGGGGAAACGCGAGGGGTGAGCGCTCAACACGCGAAGCGGTTGCGACGCCTGCTGGCGTCGCTTTCGACCGCCACGAGCCCGCTGAACATGAACATTGCCGGTTATCAGTTGCATCCGCTCGTGGGCGAGCGCAAGGGCGAGTGGGCGGTCTCGGTTTCGGGCAATTGGCGGCTGGTGTTCCGCTTCGATGGTGAAAACGCAACCGATGTTGATTTGGTCGATTACCACTAGCGACAGGAGAAAAGACACATGGATATGTACGATCCCCCGCACCCCGGCGAGATAGTCCGGGAGGACTGCCTTAGGGCGCTCGATCTGAGCGTGACCGAGGCGGCGAAGGGCTTGGGCGTCACGCGCAAGACTCTCTCGTCGATTCTCAACGGCCGCTCCGGCGTCACGGCGGAAATGGCGCTGCGGCTGTCCCAGGCGTTCGGGAGCACGCCGGAGCACTGGTTGCAGATGCAGCTTGCCTACGATCTGTGGCAAGCGAAGCGCCGCGCCAAGAAACTGCACGTCAAGCGGTTCTTCGCCACGGTGCCGGGCTAACGGACGGCCTTACGGTTGTTACGCGTGATCGAAGCGATTAGGACAAGCACCATGTACCTGTCACTTAGGGGAACCGAGTCAACATTTTCACCGCGTACAAACAGCTTGAGAACAACTACACCAATGGCTTCGTGTCTCTCCTCAGTCTGGCGCCTCTCGGGCACGCTCGACTTCTGAACCAACTTCTGAACGACGAACTTGGTCTACATGGCACCTTCAATCCAGACGACTTCCTGGTGCTCGAAGGAATTGATGGATACGCGGACGGGGAAGTCAGCGCTGCGGACTTCTGTATCTGGTTCGAGACCAAGATCCGATCTGGCATGTTACGGAAGGATCAGGTGCGTCAACACCTCGAGATGCTTGACGCGAAATCACAGACGCGCCGATACCTCGTTTTGCTCACGCCGGATGACAGCCGCAGCAGCTACATCCAAGGCTTCCGCGCAATCGACCATCGCATTCGCCACCTGGAGTGGCGGCATGCGTACGATCTTCTTGAATCACCATGGGATGCAGACATTTTCTCCGCGCTAGCTCATCAGTTCCAGGCTCACATCCAAAAGACTATCTTCAAGCAGGACCTCGCTGGCGGCATTCTCAAGATCAGTTTTGGCAAGAAGTCCGGGCTCGATGCCAAAACGTACCTAGGCGAAATGCCCAATTGGAACCGCGCTGGGACTCCCCCCGACAGTACAAGAACCTGGATGGAACGGGCCGTAAGCTCCTGCTTTACGACCACACGCGCAAAGGACTGACCGTCGAGGCCGAGATTGGGAGTGTAGCCAAGACCAACTCCGAGCCGGATTACCCGTGGACGAACGAGTTTGTTCCCGGAACCATGAAGCTCTTCGACCCTCCGATTCCCCTGGAGCACATACGGACTCTTGAGAACTTTCAGGACTTCGGCGTCCCCAGAAAAGACAGGAATGCCTTCCGAAACCTCACGCGGGACCAGTACCGTCTACTCTTGGGCCAAGCATAAGCCTCAACTGAGCACCCAGTTCAGATCGAAATCCGCGGGTGGCGCATCGTTTCGTGATGTCTGCGAATCGTGTTTCCCCTGTCGCTGCGGCCTCACCACCGTCAACCAAGCGTCGGTTCTATCGCAGACATGCAAACTGCCGCACGTCTGCGCCACCCGGCCAATATTGTTGACGATTCTATGCCGAATTTATCAATGTGACACAGCCGCAAGCGCCTCAAGCGCTGAAAGCGAGTTCGAGAGAGATCGCTTGATATGGCACTTCCGGCCGGACCCGTCCGCGCTCCCCGCGATGAAGCCGCACGAAGCCATAATGCTCCATCGTCTTCAGAGTCCGGGACAGATTAGATGCTTTGCGGCCGGTACGCGCGGCTAGCTCCTGAAGTGAAACCGGATGCCTCGCCGCGATCGTCGCGAGCAGGGCGCGGTTCTTGTTCGACAAAACCTTCGCAAAACTCTCGGTGGAGGTAAACCACACCTTGGGATCTCCCGGTTTCGGCTTGAGCTTGCCCCTCGCGATCGCCATGGTTCGCGCCTTCATGTCCTTGTAGGAGGCGATTCCGATTTTAAGGGTCTTCATGGCACTATTCTTTTCTCGCGGAGAACCGCGTCAACCGCCGTCCAGAAGTCGGCGAGCAGAGTCGCCGCGTCTTTGTACTCGTCAGGCCGCTACTCCAGGTTCGCCTTGTCTGGCGGGCCCAACAGGCGCATCTCCTGTAGGCTCATCCCATATCCGCCCCCGGGCGGATCGTCGCGATAATTGGTATGCAGATAGCCGTTGGTGAAGTTCGCAGCGTAGCACAGCCATGCAGAACGGCCATCCTTGCCGATGAACTTCGACGGGATGTTGACGAAGTACGCTTGCTCGCCGAAATGGCGCATATAGACCGCCAGTTTCCACGGACCGGTGATGTGGTCGGACTCCAGAATGTAAGTGTTGTATTTTGAAATCGTGTTGCCGCCGTCCGTAATTACCAGCAGATATTTCTTCAGGGGCGCGTCGTAGGTCATGGTGACGCAGCCGGCGTTGTTGTTCCAATCCACCAGCGGTTTGATTCTAGAAAAATCACGCGTCCAGGTGGGCCGCCCGGAAGCATCGTGGCCGCCGAAGAATTCATACTTCGCGGCGTCGTTCATGTTCTCAATGCTCGGCGTGACGCGCGCCATGTAGACCTGGTCGGCGGTAATCCAACTGAGGTTGGCGTCTCTTGGTTTGGGGTCGGGGTCGGCGGCGCCCTGGCCTACCAGATAGGCTTTGCCGTCGGGTGAGTACTGCATATTCCTTCCAAAGTCCACGAAATGGGGGACACCCATTTTCACCTTGCCGCCCGGCCTCTCCGGCTCGGCGAAGAGCGGTTGAGAAGGTGTATGCGGCGTGTCGTGCCAAGTCTTGCCGAAATCAGTCGAGTATCGAAAACCCACGAAAGGTCCGAGCACATCCCAGTTGAGATGCTTACCGGGAGTCTCGAGGAGGCAATACGTGCCGTAGTACCATACCCCTTTGTACACGAGGCTGCCACAGGGATAGCGCCCTCCGTACGGCGCCGGGTTTCCTGGATAGACGCCCGCATTGACGATTTTGAGATTCAGCGGATCGTCGCCGACGATAGTGGCGTGGCCGGTGGTCGCTTTCTCACCACCGGAGCCTGACTTGACGTCGCCGACACTGCCGTCGGTCCAGGGTGAGTACAGGTTGCCGTCGGACGCCCAGGACGGATACCAGGTGTCCGCATGGGCGTAACGAATGTGCCTGCCCGTGAAGGCAATGCCCACAATTGAGTGCGAAGGTTCAAAGGGACAGTCGGAAGGCGGCTGGGAAGGCCAGACGCGGTAGGTTGTCTCAGCTCCGACAGCCAGCCCCAGCCCCACCATAACCGCGATCAACAGCTTTGCGCGCATGCTCGTACCCTCACTTTCCATATCAGGTCTCAAGAGGCTGCGGAAAAACCCCTTGAGGCTGTCATCCTGAGGAGCCGCAGGCGACGAAGGATCTCGCATTGTCTTGAAAATACTCAGGGCGAGATTCTTCGCTTCGCTCAGAATGACAGCTTGGAAGCGTTTTTCCGCAGCCTGTCAAGCCACCGCGGGCCGGGGAGTCACCCTCAGGCTCGCAATGGCCAGCGTTGCCGGCTTAAGCCCGGGCGACGAAGCTTCGAGCTGGATTTCGCCCGGGTCCTTTCGAGACTGCACAACGACCATGCAAAGCCCATTGAAGGCCCGGCGTTTGTGGGCCTTATCCGGCTCGTGGCTGCTCGGATCGCCATTACCGACCCCGATGATTTTTCCTGGCCCCGAAAGCTGAAACACGATCTCGTTGTCGGCCACCGGCGCGAGGCCGCCCGCTTGGTCCTGCACCTGCACCTCGACCAGCGAAACGTCCTGCCCATCCGCCATGATCTCTTTCCGGTCCGGACGCAAGAAGATCTTTGCAGCTCCCCCAGCCGTTTCCCGTTTGGCAACCAACACCTGTTGACCGCCTTTGTAGCCCCCCGCTTCAAGCGTGCCCGGCTTGTAGCTGACCTTCCAGGCCACATGCTCATAGCGAGGCACATCCCTGATTCCCAGACTCCCGCCGTTCAAGAACAGTTCGACCTTTTCGAGGTTACTGTGGCACCAGACCTCGATTTCCTGCCCTTCTTTGCCAGCCCAGTTCCAGTGCGGGAACAGGTGCAGCACCGGCTTTTCTCTCCACCATGCTTGATAATAGTAAAAGTTGTCCTTCGGAAAGCCACACGTATCCATAATCCCAAAATGGGAGTTGATGCAGGGCCAGCCATACGGCGTGGGTTCGCCCCGATAGTCGAAGCCGGTCCAGACGAATCCGCCGGCTAAGAAACGCCGCTCGGCATAAATCTTCCACCACACCTCCGCCGTGGCCGCCCACTCGGGAAAGTTCACATCATAAGCGCTGACATACCCTTGCTCTTTGTCGTTCACGTAGATGCCGCGCGTGGAGACCGTGCTTCCCACTTCCGAGCCAATCATGGGCTGCTTGGGAAACTCGCGGTGGAAATCGTCAATTTCCGGGCCGTGCTTGTAATTGAAACCCTGAACGTCGACGACTCCGGAGATCCCCCGACCCCAAGCGTCGCTAATGGCGGCAGTGACGGGCCGACTCGAGTCGAGGCGGCGTGCCAGGCGCTTCATGCTCGAGACAATGCGCGCGCCGCGCTCGGTGCCTTGCTCCGGCTCCTCGTTTCCGAGCGACCATAAAATCACGCTGGGGTGATTGCGGTCGCGGCGAATCAATCTCTCCAGTTCGCTCAAGGCCTCCGTATTCGACGACATCGTTCGAGTCTCGTCCATCACCAGCATTCCGAGCTGATCGCAGGCGTCCAACAGTTCGGGTGTGGGCGGGTTGTGCGATGTCCGATAGCCGTTCACCCCCATTTCTTTCAGCTTCTCGATGCGGTAGTACTGAATACGGTCCGGCAGGGCTGATCCCACACCGGCATGATCTTGATGGTTGCAGGTGCCTTTGATTTTCACCGGCTTGCCGTTCAAAAAGAACCCTTCATCAGCGTCGAATTTAACGGTGCGGATGCCAAACCGCGTCTGGCAGCCGTCCACGAGATTGCCGCCGGCTCTGATCACAGTGTCCAGGCGATACAGGTGCGGATCTTCGATCGACCACAGGGCAGGATTGTCCACTACCATCTGCTGTTTGAACTCGCGCCGGCAGCGGGGCGGAATTGCCAAGGGCGTCGTAGAGGCTGCGGCGCCCACCACTGCGCCGCTCGCCACGATGGTGGACGTGACGCGGCACGCCTGTTCCGCGTCGCTCTCGTTATCGACTTCCGTGATGATATTGACGCTGGCCTCCCCCGGCCGCACCTCGCAGCTCACATACGTTCCCCACTGCGCCACGTGCACCGGATGGGTCTTGACCAGCCACACGTGGCGGTAGATGCCCGCGCCCTCATAAAACCACCCTTCACCCTGCGTCGCATCCACGCGAACCACCAGGACATTCGCGGCTCCATAATTAACGAAGTCCGTCACGTCATAGCTGAAAGGGGCGTACCCGCTCATGTTTCGCCCAAGGAAGTGACCGTTAAGGGCCACCATAGAGTCGCGGAAGACGCCGTCGAATTGGATAGATAGCTTCCTGCCTAGATCGCTCTTCGGAATATCGAACACCCGCCGGTACCACCCGATGCTTGTCGCCGGATAATTGCGATCCAGCGGCTTGAAGCCGTGATTGACTAGTCCGGGGTCGTTTTCGAATTCCAGTTCCACAGCCCAGTCGTGCGGAAGGTCGATGAGGCGCCACTTGCTGTCGTCGAACTTATCACGGGAGGGCTCGAAGAGTTCCCCGGATTTGGAGAATACTCCATCGCCTCCGAAGCCGAAATCTCGAGCCGGGTCGCAGGCGTGCCCGAGATGGAACCGCCATTCAAAGTCCAGGAGAAGCCGCTCTCGGGGGCTGCTTGGGTTGTCTTCCGGCGGCAAGGCCGCTGGGATTGGGCTGGATAACCTCGCGGCGGTGGCCGGAAATGCGGATGTGATTCCCGCCGAAACTGCAACCCCGCTCTTCAATACCTCACGCCTGGTCCATTTACGCATCGCTGCACTCCCCTATTTACGAATGAGTGTCTGATGACGGCGGCGAGAATTATACGATGTCTTGTCCCACGTGCGGCTCTGCCGCCTGAATTGCGGAAAGGCTCCGCCTTTCCGCAGGCCGGGCTTTCCCATCATCTGTTCAAATGGAAGGCTACGCCTTCCCGAGGCCTCGGGACAATGGCACAATCGACTTCCTTCAACGACTTGAGTCAAGCCGAGGCGCAGCCTCGGCTGTGGGTATTAATAGTAGCGCTGCGTCTTTGCGGAAAGGCAAAGCCTTTCCGCAAGTCAGGCGGCAGAGCCGCGTGTCAAAGGTACGACATCACCACGCGCCGTTAGAAAAGCACCTCGACGTCCATCGGTTCTTTACTTAAGGGCAGGCGGATGCGTCCTTGCCGAGCATCGAAATCGCGCCAAGGCTGCCCGGCAATCTGCACGGACTGCAATGGCTTTGCCTGCGGGGTTCGGACTACCAACCAGGCAGTCTTGTATGGGTTCCTCGTCGGCAGTTGGACGCGGATGCTGACGCCGTTCTTTCTCCCCTCCATCTGATAGCTCACCGGACCAAAATAGCTGGCCATGTTTCGAACCTCGATCTTTTGCCCTGGGGCCAGCCAGCGCCTCGGGGTGCCCGCCGCCAGCCACAGTGCATCGGAATCCTCACGCACCAGTGAGTCCCTCAGTCGATTCACAAACTTCGCCTCATCCGGAATCTTGTAAAAGGGGCCGCTGGGTGACTGCCACTGCCGGAACTCCTCCGTGAATACATTCACACCAGGGTAATAGCAGGCGACGAAATCGTTGTAAAGGTTGCGGATGGCCGCGGGGATTTCGTTCCGCCGCAGATAGGCCAAAACCGGGTTCTGCAAGTTAGCTTGAAACACCATGCCGCCCCGGCTGAACCAATACTGATCGTCCACCCAGCCGTGCACAAACAGCCCCAACGAACTGGACATCGTCGCGTTGTCCTCCCAATCGTCCAGAACCGCGTCCGCGAGGGTTTCATCCGCGTGAAATATGCCAAGGGATAATAGAATCATAGGTCCATATAACACTTCGCGCGTTGCCGAAAGCCGATAAGTCGGCAGGACTCTCTGGGGATAACGCGAATAGAAGGCGACTCGCGTGGGCCCGAATAGCCGGATCCGTTGATACGGGCGAGTCGGAACATAAGGGACGTAAGTGTTATCGCGCAACCGCACCACCGGCGAAATCTGCGCCGCGCGCCTTACCGCCGCACGCAGGTCTTTCGTGTAGGACGCGGCCTCTTCGGCATAATGGGCGGCGGAAGGATCGCCTATGTTGGCCAGCGCCTCTCCCAGGCGTTTTGTGCCTGCCGCCGCGAAGGCGTTAACGGCAAACCAGTGTCCCCAGTCACTGTTGTCTTCCAAGTGCCCGGCGGGGAGCAACCCGTACTCGGGAATGGGCTCACCGCCGTCGTTAAGTTCGGTGTACTTTCGCTGCTCGAATACCCAATCCGCCGCCTTCTTCATGCTTGGGGCGACACGGCGGAGCCAGTCCTTATCGCGCGTGAAGAAGTAGTGTTCCCCCAATGCCCAAAGCACTGTGCCGTGGTCGAGGTTGTACTCGGAAGCCGTGTAGTCGTAGTCCTTGTCGACGCGCGCGCCGTGGTAAACCTCATGCTGGTCGCCCCTATAGGTGCCCTCAAAAGGCTTGGAGCCTTGAAGGCGGACAAACGCTTCCAGATACTCAGCGGCGAGAGCGTGATTTCCCAACGCGTCAAGCATGACGCACTGAAACGCCGCCTCATTGTCAAAGACGAGGTAGCTATAACTGGCCGCCGGCACCATGTAAAGGCCGCTCTTCGGGTCCTTTGTGGCACTGATGCGGATATGCGGAATGACGGCCCGGGCGAAATCCATGAAGGGCTTTTCGGGCACCGCGAAGGGGATTGTGTTCGCGGTCGCAGCTCGCCAATAATCCAATGCCCTTGTCCGGGCCTGCTTGTAGTCGAGACTCGCCAGCAGTCTGCGTTCCTGCAGTGAGAGCCGAGGAATGAAGGGCAGAGAGATGAAGATGGTTTGCTCTTGCCCTGCCCGCAAAGGAATTTCCGCGTGAATCCCCTGGAGCGTTTTCGCCCCCTCAGGAACCGGGGCGAGAGAAGCATGCGCCGGCTCAGGCCATCGCACTCGAGCCCGAACCAGTTGACCGTCTCCTGCCAGCAGTTCCTCGTGGCGAAAAGAAAGTCCCTCGGCAGGATCGGTGGCGAGCCACAAGTGCGAGGTAGCTGCGGCGGGGCCAGGATTTCGTACGGTGACTTTCAACATCAAGACGGCGGGTGTTTGTTCATTGCGCTGCGGATCATCCGGCCCAAGCGGCCCCGAGAGCAGCGTGGCGAAACCCTCCTCAGTGTAATCCAGGCCCTCCGTCGTCCACCGCGCCCTGGCTAGAGGAAGGTAATTCTCCAAAACTGAAAGCGTCGAGTCCTTAGCGGCAGGGCGGAAGTTCGGCGTCAAGCCTGTCCCGATGCGCCAAGAGAGCCGGTCACCTTTCCATTCCAGCCGCTTCAATTCCGTCCCCATGGCTTTCGTCCCGGACTTGCTGATGACGATGTTGCCTCCCCATTCGAAGGCGAACTTCTGCCAACTCGCATCGGCGGCCAGAGGGAGGTACAGCCGTCCGCCCTGCCGCTCGACCGGGTCGAGGGCGGGAATTTCCTTTGACGCTCGTTCGTAAGTTTGCTCGGGTTCCGTCGCCAGCTTCTCGCGAATCTTCCGGCCGTGCTTCACAACCGAGGCAGAAAACTCACCCGGGTCGGAAGCCAGCGTCACGTAGGCGTGAAAGTCCGGAACGTACAGCGGCCCTTTCTCCACATCCGGTATGGCGAACGAGAAGGTTCGATCTGCTGCGTCCAGGGTCACGATGGTCGTATCATGAGATCCGGGAAGCCCCTCCGCCGCCGCCACCAAGCTCACGCTCAAACCCTTCGCCGGCCCCTGCGTTGTGAGGTGGAAGCGCTCTCCATCCGCTGTATCGCCCGCTGCTCCTTTCCAAACCCGCACGCTTTCGAGCCGCCCGTTGTAAAGCCGAATTCTGCCATCCCAGGTGCGCTGCGCGGTCTCGCCAGCCCCTAACTGGAGCCGTAACTCCACACGTTTCTCTTGCGAGCTACTGAAGACTTCCACCTTCCCTAATCGAGGACTGGAGGCAAACACCAGCCGCAGCTTGAGTGTTCGCCGGTAGGTCAAGCCCGGTAAGTTGCCGGCCTTTGGGTTTTCTGCTTCGGAGAGCGGTAGAAAGGTGTAGCTGCAAGTGGTTCCACGGCATTCCATTTTCGTTGCCGCCTTCAGCCACCGTCCCTGCCAGGGATCATCCACGGGGTCTTCGATAGTCGGCATCTGCGGAGGCGGGCAAGGCCAGTTGCGGAACCAGTACTGCACCGTCGCGGGTTGGACTCCATGGCCCGCCCGGAATTGAACGCGCACTTCACTGATGTCGCGCTCCTCGGCCCATTGCAGGCCGTAGACGTAACGGCCATCCGCCGACTTCTCCGCTTCGAGACCGGCCCGTTGCGCCTCAGCGTAATCAAACGCCACCTGGGAAGTGTGCCGGTCGGCCGCACAGCAGCGCCGGGCGAAAGGCGCGATGTCAAAATCGCTGGCGAAAGCGGAAACGCCTTCCCACAAAATCATGATGGCCCAACATGCGGCGAGCAGCCCCAATCGTCTCATTGCATTCTTCTCCACTTCGAGTCCTTGCTGGCGGAAGCTTTCCGTCTTTGAGTCGCCCATTTGTCGACTCGACATATTACCACCCCAAACCACAAACACGGGCCAGTAGCAGGAGGTTCGAGTTTGGTCTCTATCGGGGATCTTTTCCCGCCAGGGCATGAAGCACAAGGTCGGCAAGGGCATGAATGAATTTCGGCGAGTCATTCAAGCCCTTCGTCACATGAAAACCTTGGATGCACAGACGTTGGGCTAACTCGCGAGCTTCGATATCGATTTCGTGAAGGGTCTCGATGTGGTCGGACACGAAAGAAATCGGCACCACCAGAACTCGCTCGCTTCTGTTGGAGGCAACGGTTTGAAGGGCCTCGTGCAGTGAGGGGCCTAGCCATCGGCCCGGACCGGAACGACTCTGGTAGCAAAGGCTGTGTGGGTTCGGCCAGGCCCCCCGCTCCCTAACCAATCTCACCGTGGCTTCTATCTGTGCCTGGTAGGGATCGCCGGACTTGATAATGGTCTCCGGTACTCCGTGGGCGCTGAAAAGCAAATGAACATCGGAAGGAAGGCGCAGGGCAGATCCATTCGTCTTCCGAAACTGCTCCAGACCTTCGTTCATACGTTCGACGATGGCTTCAATGTAAACAGGGTGGGTGTGATAGTCGCGGATGACTTTTACCTCGGCAGGGTGCCCGGGTGGGAACTTGCGCTGCCACTCGTTCAGACTGCTGCCCGTGGTGACGACGGAGAATTGAGGATACAAAGGCAGCAGCACAAGCGTCCGGACTTGATGATCGAGGACCTGGCGGACAGCCTCCTCCGTGAGTGGATGCCAGTAACGCATGGCTACGAAAACATGCGCGTCCAGGGAATTGCGCAACTCGCTCTCCAGCCGGCGGGCCTGGAGTTCGGTCAGCTCGCGGATCGGAGACCTGCCACCAATCTGGGCATAGTGTTGTTGGACCCGCCTGGCACGCCGCGATGATACAAGTCGAGCCAGCGGCTCGCGGGCCAGCCGCGCGAATGGGAAGTCGATGATATCCGGATCGCAGAAGAGGTTATAGAGGAAAGGCTCTACCGCCTCGAGGGAGTCCGGCCCACCCAACTGGAAGAGGACCACCCCTACCCTTTCTCTGCTTTCTGCCTTGATTGGACTCACTTTTGCGCCTTTGATCCCTGCTCTGTAATATCCTACACAGACCGGTCCTCACACGGCAAGTGCATACGGGAACGGCCGAAGGAGCGGCTTTGACGGTCCAACCTCTGCATGCGCGATGACATGCGGAATCTTGGACAAAGTGTCGTTGACAGTAATTTTTCCTTGTTGTGCCGAGCTGCAACCACTTGTATTTTCAGTAACATTCCCGCCTTGAAGGGCTAAGTGCCTTTGTTTTCATATATATTCCCGCCTCGGCCCCGAGTTCTCGACAGTGGTCCTTTGTTTTCAATAACATTCCCGCGTCATTGCGTCAAAAAATAAATCTCATCGAGCCGCATCCCACTGTCAAAATTCGATGGGTGATGGAAAAGGCAGCCAACAAATCATTTTCCCCGGCGCGGGGGCCCTCCTTGGCAAGGATAGGCGAACACGCCGAGGTGGAGGTGGTTTTTGCGCGCCTTCCCACTTTAATAGTACGCTAGCATACTAGCTTACAAGTTGGAGTTGATCAAGCATTAATTGACCTGAGAATTGGCGAAGTAGTTTGCCGCGATTTCGTCGGGAAATCGCCGCTAGTGTCCTGTAACTGAAGTTCGTTGCATAAATGCCGTACTCTGAGAACGGCTCTACAGCCCCGATAGGGGCGGTAGAACTTAGCCCACGGCGTGAGCCGTGGGTAGGCGCGCCCTCCCTCACCCCCTTCCCCCATAGGCGCTAGAATAAGGAATTGACATTTGTTGCGACTTATGTGTGCTTCTGGCATGGACAAAAACTTAATCGGGAACGATTGGAAGTATCTATGCCAGT
>Ga0182011_10003880_pt1 | contig 12114 bp, 36 predicted proteins | sample 711E1DmetaG_FD_120481 | JGI IMG/M metagenome (GOLD analysis project Ga0182011, IMG submission 120481) | Permafrost microbial communities from Stordalen Mire, Sweden - 711E1D metaG | ecosystem: Environmental > Terrestrial > Soil > Wetlands > Permafrost | place: Sweden: Stordalen | collected... | reverse complement strand
TATGAAAAGTTTAAATAAAATAAAAAAAAAAAAAATAGTAAAAAAGAGAAAGAAATCATATCTTACTCCAAAAAATTATAAAAAGTATGGTTTTGAAAATTATTATAAAATAGGAAAAAAATATTATTTTTCTTTTATTGATGAATCAAATGATGATGATGAACAAATATATGATGATAAAGGAGAATGGTTTCAAACTGTAAATTAAAATGTGGAAATTAAGGAAAAGCAGTAAGAGTATTAAACCAACTGATGAAGGTTGGTTCATTAGCTGGAAGAATGGAAGAAATGAAATTGAAATTATAAGGTATTATGATGATGACAAAAGAAAATGGGGTGGATTTGAAGTGTGGGAACAAATAGAAGACAAAGCAGGTGGAAGTTGGGATGGAGAACATTTGGGAACATTCAATAATGTAAATGATGCAATTAAATTTGCAAAGAAGCAATTAAAATGAAAACAAAATCAGAAAAAACAGTAATTACTATGGAAAAAAATCCAAATGGAAGTTTGACTTTTTATGCTATGGTAAATAACCATCTTTTTCATCATACATATTATTTATATTCAAAAACAAAAGCATTAGCAGATTTTAAAAGACAAATAAAAAAGGAGAAGTTGAGTAAAAAATGAAAAGAAAATGCCCAAGTTGTGATGTTACAACATTTGATACTGAAAAATATTTCAAATGTGGAAAATGTGGATGGGAAAATAAAGTTGGTGTAGGTTGGCATTTATTAAATAAAGAAAGCACTCCAAAAGGTTCAAAAATTTATATTAAAGATGATAATAGTAATGTCTGGATTGGAATTAGAAAATTCCCTAATGGTTGGCAAATAGCAAAATCTTCTGGATTACAACCAGAACCTTTTAAAAATAAAGCAAAAGCAATTAAATATATGAATGATTGGATGAGGAATAATTAAAATGAGTTTAAAAGTAGGAGATAAAACAAGATTAAGTAAAGAAGGAAGACAAAATGAAAGTTATTCAAAATGGAAAAATAAAACTTTAATAGTAACAGATATAGCAAGAAGTAAAGAAGAGCATATAGGTTATGATAGTGCTTTTAATGGATTACCTTTGTATTCTTTTAAATTTCTAAATGGAAAAGAATGTCCTAATTCTTTATATGGATATGAAATAGAGGGAGGTGAATTTTAAAATGAAAACCTTTCAATTAACAGAAAACATTCAAGCAGTTGCCGACTATGGCAAGACCAGAAATGGTTTCAAGCACGAAGCTACAATTCTAAAGAATGGAAGTGAAGTTGGATTTGCTAAAGTAAATTATCTTAATAGGACTTGGGAAGCTTATGAATATCAAACTGCAATAAAAAAAGCTATTGATAATTCAACTCTTTCAGCAGAAGAAAAAAAGAAATTAACAGAGATAATTAATAGATAAAATGGAAAAATTATTCAAAGCATACATAGCACCAGAACACGGATGGACAGCAGTTCCTAAAAGATTATTAGTTCAATTAAATATAGCAGATAAAATTAGTTCTTATTCATATATTAGTAAATCTGGAAAAGTTGCTTATCTTGAAGAAGATAGCGATAATACTATTTTTTATGAAGCATATAAAAAGAAATTTGGAAAAGCACCAAAAATGAAAGCTGTTTATATAAATAGCAGTTCAAAAATAAAAAATCTAAATCATTACAAAGCAAAATCTGATTATGCAAAAGTTCATAATGAAGAAGAAGATAAAGCTAACTATGATGAAGCAAATGATGATATATATAAACAGCAAGTTGAAGAGGGAACATATTAAAATGGTAAAGAAAATTTATAAGAAATTAACAGAAGACCAAAACAAAAGGAAAGTAATCTTCTCAAGCACATTAAGCACTAATACTACAGAATTAAAAGGCGATACTATCCACGAAGTTTTGGCAACTGATGCAGATAAGTATGAGCAAATTAGAAGATTAACTGATGACAGCTTCTTTAACAAATCATATTTTAAATATAATATTATAAGGAGATAAAAAAATGTCTTTAGCATACGGTGTTGAGGGTGAATTAACTTTAGAATTAGAAAATAATTTTGGAGATTATTATGAATGGGATAAAGCAGAAGTATTGAGAAATATAAATCTTGCATTAAAAAATATGCTTACTTTTGCTGATGATACAAATGAAAGGAAGGAAATCAGAGCTTTAGCAAAAGATATGAAAAAGAAAGAACAAATTGCTGAAGAATTTATTAAAGATAAAAAAGAAGAGGGAGGGATGAAATGACAAAATTCGCAACTTTGACCCCAGAAGGAGAAAAGAATGTTATGTCTATAGATATGTCTAAAGTAAAATCTGATGACCCTATTGCTTATGCTTATGGTTTCTTCAAGGGAAAATCTGGTCAGCAAATGGATAAAGCTCCAAAAGGAGATAAGTTAGCTAAAGAATACATTAGAGGTTTTAAAGAAGGAAGAAAAGCAAGAGTGTTAGACCCATTTGATAAATCTGATAGAAAATTATTAAGAAAAAAGGGAGTAGCAATATGAAACAACCATTATTAATCAAGCAAGGAGATAATATCCAAGAAAAGATTAGAAAAATTCCAAACATTCATACACAAAGTCCAGCAGGATTTAAGTTAATCCAAATATATTTTGTAGATAGTTCTGGATTTGGTCAAGAAGGAGAAAGTGCTTTGACATTTCCTCAATTTGTATCTAAAGTAAAGATAGGAAAATATTATGCTATTGTTGATGCTGGACAATTCCAAGTAAATATAGGGGAGTTTGAGAAGAAATAAAATGACAGATGCAGATATAAAATCATTTATGAAAGGAAGTGTAAATTTAGGAAAACACTCTGGGTCAGAATTTCAAAATTCTTTAGGTTTAACTTGGTATCCATTAGATTACGGTGGTGGAATGGAATTTGAAAGAAGCATTTCAGTATATCACACACCTTATTCTTCTCCTCTTGATAATGCTAATAAAAATCTATTAAAGTATAGAAAGATGGCAGTAAAAAAGAAAGGATACTTCTTTCACATTACAGGAGATAAAAAAGATTATGTAGGATTTAGGAAAAAAAGCTGGAATGATGAAACTGATATTATGTATGATTTGCTGGAATATTTTGCAGAAGTTCCAGAGGAAGATAAAAAATGATAACTATTGTTGAAACTAATGATTTTTTTAGAAGGATAGACAAAGGAAAGATAACAAGTTCTACTAAATACAAATCTATGTATGAAATAGATAATCACACCTTAATAGATAAAAATAATTCAAGTATAGCAAAGGGAGAGAAATTTAAAACAGGAGATACTATTTATGAAGCAGTTAGACCTTCACTAAAATATTCAAATTTATTAGAAATTCTATATACAAAGAATATAAATAAAGCAAAAAAATTTATGAAGATAATGAGGAAGAAAAAATGAGATACAAAATTGAATGGTTTAATATTGGAAGAAGCAAAGCAAACGGACAAAAAGTAGTTGATGTCAAGAGCTTTCAAAGTGCAGAAAGGATGGCACTCAAAGAAATTGAAAAATATCTTTTGTCTTCTGATGTTTCTTTAGCTCCAAATGAAAATCAATATTCTTATTCTGTGTATGCAGGATTTCATACTGTTGGGGAGGTTAGGATAACTAAAGTATAAAATGATAAAATATTGGAAAAAAGTAAAACCCACAAAAGGAGAAATAATGGTTTGGGAAAGTAAAGAAAGAATAAAAGAACCATCAATAGTTGGTGGGTCATATCCGAAAATGATGATTAGTATTAACAATTTTAAAAATAAATGGTGGGTTGATAAACATAATCTTCAAAAGGAATTAACTTTCTTTTCACCCCACTTTTATAGTAAAAAAGATGCTTTAGCTTATGCAAAAGAATGGATGGAGAAACATTAAAATGATAAAAGATTGGAAAAAAGTAAAACTGGAGAAGGATGATGAGAGTGGAGATATAATTTATGATAAAGGCGATAATAGATTAATGATTTCAACTGAATGGAATTATAAAAAAAATTCTAATGAATTTGTTGTTGCTTTAAGAGATAAAACTGGAAAATGGGTTAATCAAGGAAGTCCAACAAATCATTTAACCTTTCCCTCAAGAAAAGAAGCATTAAAATTTGCTTCTTTATATAGGAGAAATCATTAAAATGATAAAAAATGCTGAAAAAAAATTAAGGGAACTTGAACTGGCTATTATAAATTCTATGGAAGTTATAAGAAAAAAAATAGCTTTGAGATACGGAACTGTTGGTGGCTATACGGATGAAGAAATAAAAAAAATTGCAGAAAAATATATCTGGATTAAACAAGATTTACAAAAAATAAAGGAGAGCTTATAAAATGATAAAAGATTGGAAACAATATACAGATGAAAAGCACAGGAAACAGTGGAGCAAGGGAGATATGATATTAGCAGTTTTACAAATACAACCTAACAACCCAGATGAAGTATCTTTTGTAAAAGTTGAAGAAGACAGTGATGGAAAAGATATTGGTTTTTGTAAAAGAGTAAAAGATATGGATGAAGGAATTAGAAGAGCTAAACAATATATGAAAACACATTAAAATGATAATAAATTTAAAAAACAAAAAAGACCTTGTAACAGTGGATATATCTGCAAAGCAAATAAGATATTTGAAAGATATAAAAAATAGAGGTGCAATTTCTTTTATTGATTTAAATAATGATGGTGTTTCTGGATATGAATATCTTTACAAAAATGATAAAAGATTGTTCAAAAAATCATTACAAGAAGATTTGTGGTCTTCTGAAGGCATTAAAGTAAATGTAAAGGACTTGAGGTTTGTCAAATTACAGTAAGATGAAAACACAAAAATCAATATCAGACATCAGAAAATTAATTCTTGCACTTAAAAGAAAATACACTTCTAATGAAGGTGCTATTGGAGAAATTAATCATATAAAAAGCACATACTTAATTCCTATAATTAGAGAGCAGAAATTAACATCCCTTAGTCAAAGTAAAGAACAGTGGGCTATGTCGCTTTTATCTGATGCACAGGAAGAATTAAGTGGTGATTTTGGCAATCTTAATGATAGAGCTATTATGCACTTAAAAAAAGTTATTAGAATTTTACAAGGGAAATATAAGGAAGTTGATGATGGTTTTAGTATTGAAATAAATACAAAGGGGTTGAAATGACAAGCAAAAAAGTATGGGCTAACAAAAGAATAAGAGAAGCTTTAGAACATTCAAATATAATTAACCAAGATGGGGTTTTATTGGATGAAGATTTGAATTTACAATTAGATGAAGAAGGAACAGAATATATAATTCCAGAAAAATATTGGAAGGTTTTTAGAAGGTGGGATGAAAATGAAATGGAGTGGATAAAATGACAAGCAAAAATAAACCTATCAAATATGGTGTTGAAATTATATTAGGTGGGAAAAAGGAAATTGTAGATACATTTGATAATCTTAAAGATGCTAAAGAAGATATTCAAGGGAGAAAAGAATGGGATAAAAGTGTTCGTAATAATCCTAATTTTAATAAAAAATTAAAAAAACCAGAATTTAAAATTATTAAGATAAAAATAAAATGACAAGCAAAAAAGTTACAAGATTAATTAATGGAGCTTTGATGGATGAAGTCCAAGCAAGAGAATATTATAGCAGATTAATTGCTTCTACTAAAGACCCCAAAATAAAGAGAGTAATTAAAGAAATAAGAGCTGATGAAATTGACCATTTCAAGAAACTCACAAAGTTAAAAAAACAGGAGAAAAAGAAATGAAATATGTTTATGTTTATGGAAAAGATTACTTTGATGATGACAATAACGGTCTTCTCTATGGGGTTCAAGACAACACAGATTTCCCAGAATATGTTGAATGGTTTAAAAGTCCAAAAATAGTGATAGCTTATGCAAAGAAAAATAAATTGAATGTTATTAATGAAAAAGCTTATCTTAAAAGAATGAAAGAAATAGGAGTAAAAATAAAATGAACATCAATAAAACCACAATTCAAATAGTGAAATACCTCAAAGAAAATAATTTTCCTGTTAATAATTCCGATAAAATAAACATAAAAGATATATTAAAAAGAAATTGTGAAAGGAGGGAAAAATGACAAAAAAAACTGAATGGAATAAGAGAGTAATGAAAATCTACAACGAAAAGAAAAAAAGCAACCCTAATTACAAATTAGGTGATGCTATGAAGGAAGCTAAAAAAGGATGGGCTTAGATACTCTTATGGAAGAACAAACATCTCCAGATGTAATGTTTCAAATTGGTCACATTAGTTCTTTGGATAAAACAGTTGAAAAAGAAGGTGAGATAGATAAATATTATTCTAAATTTTATAGACCAGAACCAATTCTTTACAAGATTGAAAAATTTATAAATAAATCTGTATATTATCTTTCTTTAGGTATTTGGGATGCAAGGAGAGCTTAGATGAAAACCCAAATTCAATATATTAACAAAAAAGAAAAAGGTGGCTGGATTGGAATGAATGAACTGGCAAGTCAAGCTCACTTTCTTGAATGGAAACATAAGAAGCATCAAGAACATACTATTGAAATTTACAAAGGTTCTCCACATTCTGTAAAATTAGTTACAATAAAACACGAAAAAGTTGAGTTGTATGTTATGAAAAAATTAATTAAAGAAGGATATTCTTTGGAAGAAGCATATCAAATTGCACATTACAAATTTGCCTTATATTTTGAAGAACATAAAGGTGAGATGAAAACTATTTTGAAGCTGGTTAATGAAAGAATGAAAAAGTTGGGTTATTAGGTTTTTAGGGTTTTTTTCTTGAAAAAGACCTCTTAGGAACTGTTCTGGAGAGAGATTGGCACTTGTCTTGATATATTCATTAGCCCAATTTAAGCTGTTTTTCCGTTGTGGATTGGATATTAATAACATATTTAAACCCTAATGATTTCTTACTATTCTTATGGAATACAAAGACTTTTTTGAAACCTTGAATGAGAATATAAGGAAATCAACAACTGAAAGGTCATTAAAAAACCTTGAAAGAATTGGGGAGAATTATGTTAAGAATGTTCTGAAAAATCCTAACATTAGTATGCTTGTAAAGAAAGATGTAAGAAGTGAAATGCAAAGAAGTAGAAAGCTCATTCAAAAGATGAGAAAAAAGATTAAATCTGATTAAGTCATATTTGTTATATTTGTATAATTATTAATTTGTTTTGTTACATTTACTGCCTTATCTGTTATAGGTAAAAAAAGTGAATAAATGGCACGACCAAAGTCACGGAATGCTTCAAGAGGTTGAGCAAATGATTTTGCTATAACCATTTGCAAGAGCATAAAGACTATCAAAGCCATACACCAAGCTGTAAAGGTTTTACTCTTATCTGCTATTGGGAAAAATAAGAATATTGACGATAGTATCCATAGCCAAACATATATTATAAATAATGCTGAAAACCATTCCCAAATATTCTTAAAGAAAGTCCAAAAGTTTTGTAATTTTGTATTTCCTTCTGGAATTGCTGTTCCTCTATTAATAATCTTTATACTTTCATCTTGGAGCTTTTGAGTTGTTGATAAGAAATTATCTCCAAGATATTTTAATCCTCCAGCCATATTATGCTGACCAAAAGCAATAACACCAAAGTTAATGAAGATTGTTCCAAAAACTGCTATCAAAAGGAATACTCTAAATAAAGCAAAGAAACCCATTCCAGTTCTCGTTGCTGTTGCTACTTCTAATCCAGATGGCATTTTAATTTACTGATGGGCTAATATTTAATTCTGTTTGTTCTGGATTTTTCCTTCTCCATAATGCAATTTTCTTCATATCTTCTCTTGTTTTTATTTTATTACAATCTATGCACAAGGTTTGAACATTAGATAAATCATATTCTTCTCCACCAATTGCAATAGGAATTTCGTGGTCAGCTATTAATGCTTCTGGACAAAATAATATTGCTGTTGTGCCTTTCCATTCTTTGAATATGCTTCTTTTTTCATTCCATTCTTTAAAATCTGCAAAATTATTATTCCAATTAAGAGGACTAAAATCATATTCACTCAAAGGTTGAAAACCACATTTCACACAAGTATATTTATCCCTAATGAATGCTTTTAATCTAAATTCTTGCCAGACAAAAACATTTTCTTCTGAATTTTTCTTTGTGCAATCTTTAGAACAAAACATCCAATCTGTTCTTCTTTTCCACTCTTTTTTAGGCAAACCACACATAGGACAACAATTTGTATTTAACCATATCTTTTGTTGTTCTGTTAATTTGTAAAATACAGGCATCCTCTTTATTGTTTCCATTTAATTATCCTCTATTTTTCCAAAACATTCTTCTCTTTCTATTCTTTCTTCTTGAAATATTTTTCTTATCAGTTCCTTTATTAGATTTTTAAATGTCATTTTACCAATCAAAAGAGTGGTCTTTCTTTATATATTTAGTTACCAGTTCATTAACTTTATCCTGTTCATCCAGCAAATCTCTAACCTTTTTGTAATCAATTTTGAAGAATTTAGTTGTTCCAATTACTTTAACTAAAACCATAATGTTTTCATCAATCAAATGATTAAGAACTTTATAGAAGCTGGGATGATTTCTGCTTATGCAACACTGCCTTACTATATCATTTATAGTAATTTCTTTTAGATTTTCACAATTCTTCAGATTAACTATAATAGTTATTTCCGACCAACTAAAGTCTGTCTTTATCACCATTTTTATATAACAATATAAGGAATATTTACATCTTTATAAATATTATTGATAACCTTTTAAGCTTTTTTTAAAATATCTTTATATACAGGTTTTTATTAAGAATATTAATACAATAACGGAACAAAAACAAATTGTTCCTATAGTATTAAAGAGAGATGAAAGGAGGTTATAAAAAAAATGAATAAAAACGGAAAATCTTCTACTTTGAAAACAGTATTGATAGTTGCTCTCGTAGCAGTATTATTAATTGCTGTTTTTATGGTTGCTAAAAATGTTCAGTTAGGTAAAAATAATGGAACTTGTCAAGAAAGCACAGCTCCAATAGTTTGGTCATCTCAAAATGCTCAAGATTTATCTGCACCAGTTGCAGGTATTAGCTATTTGGTTAAAGATGGAACAGGTGCATCTGCATCTAATACATCAACTTATGCTGTCGGACATACATTAAACATCCTTGCTTCTGCAAGTGGATATGTTGCTCAAACTGAAACTTACACAATACCTTGTGGTGGTGGAACTGTTCCAACTAAATTAACAGAAGTTGCTCAACCAGCAGTTGATGTCTTTAATTCTAATAATCTTATTATAGATAATGTTGCTACAAACCAATCCTTAATCGGTGACGGTGCATCAGCTACATTAGGAATGAGATTAACAGGAGTTAATAAGAAAACAACTGGTGATATGGAACTTGTGATTGAAACAAATAGTTCAGTATCAACATTAACATACGGTGGTGCAACAGCAGGAACAACTGCTCCAGACTTTAGAGGAACAAGTGTTTCTCCAAATTCAAAAGTATGGACATTTGATGTTCCAGCTATAACAGGTGCAATTTCAAAGACTTACGATATGGTAATAACAAGTAAGGATAATGCACATTACTGTGGAACTGTCTATTACGACTTGTATGCTAAACAAGCATTCTCACAAGCTGATGGAAGTTTCGCTACAGGAATACAAGATAGTAATGGTGTTGCTGAATATGCTTCAGTTACATCTGGAAGTTTTGTAATCAATTGTGCATAAGTGAAACAACTGTATAATTAAATTTTTTTTCTTTTTTTCTTTTATTTTTTACTTCTTATTGGAAATTTAATGGCTTATAGTTCATCAGTAGAACACCTCTTTTGCAAGGAGAAGAGTTGGGTGCGACCCCCAATAAGTCAATCTATGTAATCTATGTAATCTATGTAATCTATGTAATGTATGTATAGTTCAAAAGTTAGAACACGAGATTTGTAATCTTGAGATGGGTGTGCAAGTCACTCTACATACTTTCTTTATAAAGAAGTATTTAAACAAAAATCAATTCTTCTCCACGACAAGTTTTATCTTGCTTTATAAATATTATCTTCGTTGTTTATAAATAAAAATGGGTTCTTTATAAATCACTTTTTTAAATTTGGTCTTTTTACCTTCTATAAAGCTTAAATCAGCAACGGTAAATATATGAAGATAGGTGTCTTGAGTATAGTGTAATGATTAACTGATTAATTATTAGTTATGAACAACCAATTAAATATCACAGGAGGATATACAAATGGAAATGAAAAAACAAAAACAAGAAAGATGCAAGAGATGTGGTCAAAGCATAGATAGTAAAAATTATGCTGAACATCTTGTTAAGTTTCATAACGATTTTAGCGAAATAAAAAATGGCAAACCTTGTTTATTACCAAATTGAGAGAGCTGAATTTAAAGAAGCTTTCAATAAAGCTCTCTCTTATGAGGAAGCAGAAATCATTTATAAGAAACTTTGTAAGCACTTTAAGTTAAGAGAAGTAAGATTAGATTGGACAAGTGGATGTATAAGACCCAAATGTAGTAACTGGAGAGTGCTTCTTAATTATGATAACAATAATTTTGGAGTTCTCTGCCACGAAGTTGGACATTTGTGGCAATTCCAGAAGCTAAATGAACACGATAGTTGGCACAATAAGAAACATAAGAAGATAATGAAACGAATGATACATTATTGTGAAAAAAGGAATTGGTTTGAAGAAGAACTCAAGAGAAGAACTTCACCTAAGCCAATTAAACCAGCTCCAACAAAGCAAGAAAAGCAAACAAAAATACTAACTTTACTTGAAGAAAGAAAAGCAAAGTATGAAAGAAAGATACGACTTGCCGAGAATAAAATCAAGAAATTGAGTAAGCAAATTTCTGCATTAAATAAACTTATTCAAAAATAGGTGTAAAAAGAGGTGTCTTTTTCATATATATAAAAACTATGTGTCACCATAATCTTTTTAAAGGGTGTTTTTATGTATATTTTAAGAGGGAGGTAAAACAAAATGAAGTTAATAAAAAAAGCAGAGAAACCTGCTACAAAAACAACTGTTTGGGTTGTTCAACAGACACCAAACGGAGATATAAGAAAGCAATTTACTTGCTATAATACAACTGTAGAAGAGATTGAAAAAATCTTATTACAGCATTTCAAAGAGAAATAAATATATCTATTTTATTTTATTTTTTATACAAAAAAGAGAGGTGTTTTTCTCTTTTTATAGCCCTAAGAGGATTTGAACCTCTGTCTTTGGATTACCTTTAATATTCAAAGTTCAAAGTCCAACATTCTTGACCGAACTAAACTATAGGGCTATTCATCAGAATTTTCTTCTTCTTCAGCATTATCTGGTTCAATATCTATTGGTTCTTCTTCAATTAGCTCTCCATCTTCCTCTCCAGTGCCTGTTTTTTCAATTTCTACGGTAGCATCCATATCATTTTCAGTATTAAGTGGCTGGGAGTAAGCTTCTTCTGGAGGATTTGGTATTGATGGTTCTCTTGGTTCTAATTCTTCTTCAACAGCTTCGGCTTCTGGTTCATCATAACTTCTTCTATCACTATCTCCTCTCATAATCTTATTAAATTCATCTCCAGATTTGCCTTCCATAATAACTCCCTTGAACCTTGTCATAGAAATTATATTTTGCCTTTCAGTTAGGATTGCAAAGACATCTATTAAATCTGTAACTTCTTGCTTATTAACTTCTTCAAAAAGTTTTTCAGTAATTAGATGCTTTCCATATCTTCTTCCACTCTCTAAATAATTACTGAACATATTTATATTTTTATAAACTGGTGCAACCAAATCTATCTCACTTTTTAGCTCACTTTTTAATCCACCATCTAAAGTCAAATTCCAAGCATTTAATAAAAATCTATAACATAAGATAAACAGTTTTGCTTTAATAAATTTGTCTGTAGAAAAGAGATAATATCTATCCAAATCACTTTTTTCTATACTTTTTTGTATAGTTTGTTTCAATTCAGAAAATTCAGAATTATCAACATTATTAAAATTAAGCATTTTGCACTTCCTCTTTTTGCTTTCTTTTAAGAAGAATTATATTTAAGAACAATCCAATAACAGCAACTCCTGTTATAATTAAATCATAAAGAACAACATTTTGATGAAGT
>Ga0182011_10003879_pt1 | contig 12119 bp, 10 predicted proteins | sample 711E1DmetaG_FD_120481 | JGI IMG/M metagenome (GOLD analysis project Ga0182011, IMG submission 120481) | Permafrost microbial communities from Stordalen Mire, Sweden - 711E1D metaG | ecosystem: Environmental > Terrestrial > Soil > Wetlands > Permafrost | place: Sweden: Stordalen | collected... | reverse complement strand
GGCACGGGCACCTCGCCCTGGATCAACGGCAGCGCGTAGCGGAAAAACTGGAAGTTCATGCTCACCCCGTCCTCATTGATCCATTCGCGCGGCAGTTTCTTCACCCCGTTGGCGATGTCGGCGAGCGCGGCCAGCCCGGTCTCGCAGGTGTAATGATCCGCGTCGCCGCGCACGAGCACGACCATCTTGTCGGTCTCACCCGCGATCGCGGCTCGCACCGCGGCCTGCCCGGCAAGGAACGCCTCGTCGTTGTCCGTCTTGGACGAGCAATGGGCCGCCGCGCGCTGCGCAATGCCGAGTTTGGCGGTGCGCGCCTTCACACCGGCGTTTTGTTCGATCAGCCCCTTGAGATACTCGCCGGCGCCGCCGAGTTGCGCGTGGCCAAAAGCATCCGTCTCCACATTGCCTGTGGCGATGTAGTTGCCGTCCTTGTCCACCAATCCCTCGCCGACGATGATCAGGCAGTATTTCTCGCGCTTCAGCACCGCCTTGACGTCCTCGACATACTTTTCGGGGCTGAACGCCACCTCCGGCAGGTAGATCAGGTGCGGCGGGTCGAAGGGGTGGTCGCGGCGCTTGGCCAGAGCGGCGCCCGCGGCGATCCAGCCGGCGTTGCGGCCCATGACTTCGAGGATCGAAACGAGGTCGTTCTGTCCCATGGCCTCGTTGTCGCAGGCCAGTTCGCGCACCGTCGTGCAGATGTACTTGATCACGCTGCCGTAGCCGGGACAGTGGTCCGTCACCGGCAGATCGTTGTCGACCGTCTTCGGCACGCCGATCACGCGCAGTTCATAGCCCTGCGCCTGGGCCAGCTTGGAGATCTTGTCGGCCGTGTCCTGCGAGTCATTGCCGCCGCAATAGAAGAAGTAGCGGATGTTGTGTGCCTTGAACACGTCGATCACGCGGTCGAAGTCCTGCTGCTTCTTCAGCTTGTACCGGCAGGTGCCGAGGCCGGCGCCCGGGGTGTGGCGGAGCGCGCGGATCTGTTGCTGCGACTCGGCGGCGAGATCGATGAACTCCTCGTTGAGGATGCCCAGCACGCCATTGAGGCCTCCGTAGACTTCTTCAATGCAATTGTGGTTGAGGGCCTCGGTCACAACGCCAGCGACGCTGGCATTGACGACCGCGGTGGGACCGCCGGACTGGGCGACAAGACAGTTACCTACGAGTTCAGCCATGGCTTAGGGAGGTCGAAAGGTTCAATAGGACAGGAAGAGGAGCAACGAAAGGCCCCGCTCCGAGGCGTGGCAAATCAAATTTCCCGAAAGGCCGTCGATCGGCCCCGGAAGCCGGGACACCGCAAAATTCTGTTTCCACGCCGAAGCCGCTGCCCTAGACTCCGGTTGCGACAGTGTCGGTTTCACCTCCACGGAGATTTCACCATGATTCATCGCAAGGTTCTGATTCTCGCCGCCTTCACCGCGGCCGTGCTCGGCCGGTCACAGGCCGCCGACATCGCCGGCCGATGGAAGGCGGAGTTCGACACCCAGATTGGCGTGCAGAAGTACGTCTACGAATTCAAGGCCGAAGGCGGCAAGGTCACCGGCAAAGCCTCGTTTGAGCGCGAGAATGCCAAGGGCACGGTGGACCTCAAGGAGATCAAACTCAGCGGAGACGATCTCTCCTTCACGGAATCGTTGGATTTCGACGGCCAGGAAGTTCGCATTGACTACAAGGGCAAGGTGTCCGGCGACGAAATGAAGCTCACCCGCCAGGTGGGCGATTTCGCCACTGAGGAAGTGGTGGCCAAGCGCGCCAAGGAACCCGCCGCACCACCGCCCCCGGCGAAGTAACCAGGCCGTCGCGGCGCCCCGTCCCCTTCCGCACCGCTCGTCCGGGCCGGCGCGGTCGCCCTTTCGGCGCCGGATCTCCGGTCGCAGGGGCGCGGCGCGGGCTCCCTTCCGGCTACAGCAGCTGGCCGGGCACGTAGTCCGCCGCGCCCTTGGCCTTGCGGGCAAGCGGCTGCACTTCGTTGACGAATGCGTCGACCTGATGCGGCGCCGCCCCGACAAAGCGCGCGCTCTCGGCGAGGATTTCCAGAAGCTGCTTCTTGCCCAGGCCGATCCGCTTGTCCCCGGCCAGGCGCACCAGCAAGTCGGTCTCGCCGTTGCCGCTGCCCGTCCGCATCGCCCGCGTCGCGGCCAGCGCGTGTTCCTGGATCGCGGCGTGCGCCGTTTCGCGGCCCGCGCCATTTTTCACCGCCTCCATCAGAATCGTGGTCGTGGCGAGGAAAGGCAGGTTGCGCTCGTTCTCTGCCATGATCGCGGTGGGGAAAACCTCCATCTGGCGCAACACCGTGAGGAAGGTCTCCAGCATGCCGTCGGTCGCGAAAAAGGCGTCCGGCAGGGCCACCCGCCGCACCACCGAGCACGACACATCCCCCTCGTTCCACTGGTCGCCGCTCAGCGCCGCCGTCATCGTCACATGGCCCGACAAAACCGCATGGAAGCCGCAAATGCGTTCGCAGTTCCGCGCGTTGACCTTGTGCGGCATGACCGATGAGCCGACCTGGCCCGCCTTGAATCCCTCGGTCATCAAGCCCTGCCCGGCCATCAGCCGCAGGGTGCGCGCGAAGCTCGTCGGCGCCGCCGCCACCTGGTGCAGCGCCGAGACCACGTCGAAATCAAGGCTGCGCGGATACACCTGGCCGACCGCGCCGAGCGAACCCTTGAACCCGAGATGCTTCAGGACGCGGCCCTCCAGTTCCGCCACCCGGTCGGCCCGTCCGCCCAGCAGCGTGAGCTGGTCGAGCTGCGTGCCGACCGCACCCTTCAGGCCGCGCACGGGATAACGCTCGATCAGATTCTCGAGCCGCCCCAGCGCGAGCAGCAACTCCTGGCCGAACATGGCCAGCCGCTTGCCGAGCGTCGTCGGCTGCGCCGGCACGTTGTGCGTGCGCCCCGTGATCATCAGGTCGCGGTTGGCCTCGGCCTGGCGCGCAAGCAGGAGGAGCGCGGCCACCGTCTTGAAATGAACCACCTTGAGCGAACGGTAGATCTGCAGTTGCTCGACGTTTTCCGTCAGGTCGCGGCTGGTCAGGCCCAGGTGGATGAACTGGCGGCCCGCCAGCTCCGAGAATTCCTCGATCCGCGCCTTCACATCATGCAACGTCTCGCGCTCGCGCTTGAGGATCGAGGCCAGGTTGATGATGTCCCGGACGCGCTCGTAGTCCTTGATCGCCTCCGCGGGAATGGGCACGCCCAGGTCCTTCTGCGCCTTCATCACCGCAATCCAAAAGTCGCGTTCGAGCAGGATGCGGCCCTGCACCGACCAGATGTCCTTGACCGCCGGCGACGCATAGCGCTGCGCCAGCACGTTGAGCACCGGCGACGGGGCGTCGGGGACGGGCGCGGAGGCGGGCGCGGGGGTCGCGCCCGGACCGGCCGTGCTGGAGGACGGTGGTTTCACGGCAGGAAAAACAAAGGCGGGAGCCGTAACAAAACCCGTGCGCGATAGCTACAGAAAAATCGCCGCGGCCCCACCGCTGGGCATTTGTCGATTGGCGGCGAATCGAAAGTAGCACGGGTCTCCCGACCCGTGAGCTGAAGACCATGGATCATGAGACCCAGGCCACGGAACTGGGGACCTTGCCAGATGCCCATGCTACCGCGCATGACCGACAACTCGGAGACGCACCCCCAATCGCCGGCTCCGGCCGGTCAACCTCCCAGGCAGCGCACCGCCATCTCCCGCAGCACCTCCTGCTGTTCGCCGGGTCTCTGAATCAATTCCTCGAACGCCACAATGAACTCCTGCTGATTGTCGATCAGCCGGCGCAGCGACGGCAGCTTCGCGCTGCCGGCGAGCTTGCCCAGGTACCAGGGGTTTTGTGTGAACACATTGAAGGTACTTTTCTCTGCCGCGCCGCCGAATTGTCGTCCGTGGGCCGCCGCCGCGCGCTCGAAGCCGGCCTTGTCGATTCCCCGCGGGCCGAGCTGGATCTCGCCCGCATCGATCAGCGTCCGCAACTGCAGCAGCAGCCGGTTGCGGTTCTGCAGCGCGCTGATCACCGGCCGCGCGTCACCGCCTGCGAAAAAATGCCGCTGCAGCGCCGCCAGGGTCCACTTCAGGTCGCCGTGGCTGAACGCCTCCGCCGTTTCAAAGAAATCCCCCTCGGCGAAATTGGGCGTCAATTCCTCGACGTGCGCCTCCTCAATCACAGCGCCGGCGTAGGTCGCGAGCTTGCGCACCTCCTCGGTGAGCAGGCGGGTGTTGGCGCCCACCTTCGCGAGCAGCAGCGCCAGCGCATCCGGCGTGATCTGCGCCCCCTGGGCTTCTGCTTCGGCCCGCGCCACCTGCTCCAGCATGCCGCCTCCCTCGCGGCCTTCGTCGCCCACGTAGGCATAGTCCGCCGTCGTTTCGCACCATTTGATGAACGACCGGCGCCGATCCACCGGGGCCGCCGTCACCACCACCGCGACCTCATCGGGACTCACACCCCCCAGGATCGCCTGCAATTCCTCCACCTGGCGGAGCGTGCCCTCGGCGCGTCCCGTCACGCTGTCCGCCAGAAAACTCACGTCCTTGAGCCACACCACCCGCTTCCCGCCGAAGAGCGAAAGGGTCTGCACCGCCTCGCGCAGGCGGTTCACCGCCGTCTCCACCTCGTCCACGTTGTTGGCGAAACCGCTCAACACGTCCCGCGAAAACTCGTCGGTGGCCTCCCCCGCCAGCGCGTCGAAACGTTCCTTGCCCAGCCGGTTGACCAGAAAATCGTCCGGACCGCAGAAAAAGGAGAACGGCTTCGCAGGCATCGGGCACCGGTTTGCCGCTGAAAGCCGTCCGGCGCACGCAAAAAAACCGCTCCTCCCGCTGCCGAAAACCTTGTCGCCCCCCGCGCCTCGGATAAAATCCGCCCATACCCCATGAACCCGGCCCCGGTCCTTTGCCCCGCTTCTTCAATCTTGCTCGCGGCCAGCCGGACGGGCGGTGGCCAGCAGGACCCCAGGGTCGTACTGGTCATCGCGGCCTCGTTCGTCGGACTCTTCGTTGCGGGTCTTCTGTTGGTGCGGCGGGCGCAGCGCCAAACCTGCGAACGCCTCGCCGCCCTCGCCAGCCGGCTGGGCCTCGAGCTGCGCCGCCAGCCGGTTCGATTCGGCTTTGAACCGACTCCCACCGTCGAAGGCCAGCACCGCGATCGCCTCGTGCGGTTTTTTACCTACACCACCGGGTCCCGCAAAAGCCGCATGACTTGGAGCGCGGTTTCTGCCGCCCTGACCAGCCCCCGCACCTTCACCCTCGAACTCTGCCCCGAGAATTTCATCACCCGCCTCGTCACCGCCTCCGGCATGCAGGATATCCAAGTAGGCAATCCGGAGTTTGACCGGGCCTTCATCGTCCGGTCCAACGATCCCGCCTACGCGGCCGCCGCGTTGCTGCCCGAGATCCGCGCCAAGCTTCTCGCCCAATGCCCGCGCACCACTTGCGGTGCACTGACCATCAAGGGCGGCGAGGCCCGTTATACCGAAACTGGATCCTTCGACCGCCAAGAGCAAATCGACCGCTTCGCCGCGATGCTGGAAATCCTCTGCGAACTCGCGGAGGTGGCCGAGGTTTACCCGACTTGATGGCTGGCCCCGGCGACCGCCGCCCTGGCTTGGCCGCTGCCGCGGCGTGTCATGGAGACGCGACGCCCCCGTCGCGTTTTCCAGCGACGTGCGCGACGAGGGCGTCGCGGCTCCAAAACACAGACTACACCACAGAGCCATTCTCGTTATGAAACATCCGGACCAGACGGCCGGCGCGGGGGAGCCTCCGGCCGCGAGTTTTGTGTCGCCTCCCCGCACCACCGCCGCACAACACGTGAACGAAACCGCTGTCTGCGTGTCCCAATCATCTCCACCCGTCTCTCGAATGCTGCTCCGCCGCCTCCCGCTTGTCGCCGGCGTCGCCCTGGCGCTCTCCGTGCGTCTCACCGCCACGGATGCTCCTGGGGTGGCGACTCCCGCGCTGTCCAATCCGCCCCCCTCTGCCGCTGCTGCACCTCTGGTCGCGACTCCCTCTCCGTCAGCTGGCCCGGCGGCCGCCCTCGCCTCCGCCGGTTCCGGCACGATGTCCACCGCCGAGTCACTGCCCGCCGCCGTAGTCGAAAAAGCCTCCGCCCGGCTCAAGGAAATGGTCGCGCGCCAGGATGCCCTGCTCGCCGCTGGCGCGAAGGAGGGCGCGGACATGGACAACATCAAACGCGATCTCCAGAATCTGATGTTCGATTATGACGACTTTCTCGTCGTCTATCCTACCTTTGCGCCGGGTTACGTGACTTATGGGCTTCTCCTAGGCAAAGTAGGCATGCGCCGGGAATCGTCCGTCATCCTGCTGAAGGCCAACCAACTGGACCCGAATATCCCAGTGGTGAAGAACCAGCTGGGCAACTACTTGGCCGAGGAAGGCGAGCCGGTCGAAGCCGCCAATTACTTCATCGCCGCCCTCCGGCTCGCTCCCAATGAGCCGCTCTACCACTACCAACTCGGCACACTTCTGACCGAAGCCCGCGACGACTTCCTGAACAGCGGCCACTGGACCCGCGCCCAGATCGACCAAGCCATGCATAGCGCCTTCCAGCGCGCCACTGAACTTGCCCCCGACAACTTCGCCTACGCCTACCGGTACGCCGAATCATTCTACGACCTCGTTGAGCCCAACTGGGACGAGGCCCTGCGGGTTTGGGGCGCGCTGGAGGATCGAGTGAAGCCCGGGGTCGAAAAAGAGACTATCCGGCTGCATGCCGCCAACATCCTCCTCAAACAGAAGAAGTTCGAGCACGCGCGCCTGCTGCTCGCCACGGTTGTTTCCGAGAATCTGATGAGCCAAAAACAGAAGCTGCTCGATCAGCTCCCGGCGGATCCCGAAAAACAGGTTCCAGTGTCGCGCTAGCCCCATTTTTCGCACCCGCGCATGGTCGATTCACACACCCCGTCGCTTCGCGCCACCCCTCTCGGGAGAGGGGACTCGGAGCGCCGCAGGCGAAATCCCCTCTGGAGAGGGGTGCCCGACAGGGCGGGGTGTGTTGGTGCGGATCTGGAAGGGTGAAAAACCCGCGCCAGGACATCGGTGGTCCCCGGGTCGCCTTGGCTCGCCGAAGCCGGAGGCGAAGGCGGCCGACCCCGGGGTGACCGGCCTCTGCGAGGACGGCTACAGACCGTGGTCCGCTTCACCGATGATGCACGCCATCTCGGCGATCATGGCGACCTGCCGCCGACCGCGCACAGACTGCAATGATGGGTTGATTTGTGCTGCCGCGTCTGCGGAACTCCTCGCCCGGGCGCGCCCCTGGCGCAGCCGGATCACCGTATGATGTCCCTGCTCACCAAGCTTGAACGCCACCTCGGCCGCTTCGCCATTCCCAATCTGGCGCTCTTCCTCGTGGCCGGACAGGTCCTGTTTTGGGGGCTGGCGCTCATGGCCGGCTTTAATCTGGAGCGCATTGCATTGCAGCCCGCCGCAGTCCTTTCCGGCGAAGTCTGGCGACTGGCGACATTCCTGCTGCTGCCGCCCAACGCCCATCCCGTGTTTATCGCCTTTGCCTGGTATCTGTTCTACCTCATGGGCAGCGCGCTCGAACATTACTGGGGTCCGTTCCGCTTCAATGTCTTCATCGGGCTGGGCTGGCTCCTGACCGCGGCGCTGGCGTTCCTTTCCCCGGACGCCTACTCCTCCAACGTCTTCCTCGGCGGCAGCATCTTTCTCGCCTTTGCCTACCTTAACCCGGACTTCGTGATCATGATCTTCTTCATCCTCCCGGTGAAGATCAAGTGGCTGGCTCTGCTCCAGTGGGCTGGCTACGCCTTTGTCCTTGCCGTCGGGCCTTGGTCAGCGCGGCTGGGCGTGATCGCCGCAACCGGCAACTTCCTCGCCTTTTTCGCCGGGGACATTGTTCGGCAGATCCGGACCGGACGCCGGCGCATGGCGCACCAGGCCACGGTTTTCGCCGCTCGGGGGGACGACGCCGAGCCGCGCCACCGCTGCCGTGTCTGCGGCAAGACCGACCTCACGGACCCCCAGATGGATTTCCGTTACTGCTCCAAATGCGCCGGCAACCAATGCTACTGCCCGGAGCATCTTTTCAACCACGAGCACGTGCTGGTGGATGAAGAAGCCAAGCACTAGCTCACCACCAAGACACGAAGGCACCAAGCCGGCCCTATTGCCCCTGATGTCTGAGCTTTGTGCCTCTGTGCCTTTGTGGTTCAAAGGCAGCTTTCCTCCCGAGGGGTTCGCCATTCGGCGCGTTCTCGCGTGAACAAAACAACGTCCGCTTCCGCTTTTGGCCGCGGTTGCCACACACTTGGTGAATGGCTCGCCTTCGCCGAATCCGAGTATGTCCGCCGCGCCCTCGCTCTCGGCCAGGTGGCGACCACCGCTCATGACGAGGCCCTTTACCTACTGCTGCGCACGCTCAACCTGCCGCTTGACAGCGGACCGGAGGTGCTGGCAAGGCGCCTGACCCCGCCGGAACAGGCCGCCGTCGCCCGAATGTTGCGCCGCCGCCTGGTCGAGCGCGTGCCCGCCGCCTACCTCACCCAGGAAGCCTGGCTCGGCGGGTACTGCTTCTACGTCGACGAGCGCGCGATCATTCCGCGCAGCTATTTTCTCGAGATCATCCCGCGTCTCTCCCGGTTGCTGCACCAAAAATCAGCCGGCGTGGCTCGCGTCGCCGACGTCTGCACCGGCTCCGGTTGCCTCGCGATCCTGCTCGCCCACCAGTTTCCCCGCGCGCGGGTCGATGCCATCGATCTGTCCGCCAAAGCGCTCGAGGTGGCCCGGATCAACGTCGGCCGTCACGGTTTCACCGACCGCGTCGCCCTTCACTGCAGCGATGTTTTTGCCGCCGTCCCGCCGGCCCGCTATAACGTGGTCGTCTGCAACCCGCCGTATGAGCCGTCGGCGTTGATGAAGACCCTGCCACCGGAATTCCGCCGCGAGCCGCGGATGGCGCTCGATGGCGGACGCGACGGCCTCGCCGTGATCCGCCGGATTCTCGCCCAGGCGGGCGACCGTCTCACCGACCACGGCTTTTTGCTGATCGAGGTCGGCGGCCTGCGGGCCGTAATGGAGGCCGCCTTCGGTCGGCTGAAACTCCGCTGGCTGCCGACCAAAGATGGCACCAATTGCATCTGTTTGATCCCGGCGGCGCATCTGCGCGCCGGTTTCCCTTCGGCCTGATCGGGGCCCCACCGATCGCAGGGAATCGATCACGCGCCACCGGCGAAGTGCCGCCTCCGGCGCCCTGACCGGCACCCGCGCGCCCCCCAGGTCGATTTCACCCTTCCGCGGGATCGACCCGGCATACTGCCGATGCCACGCCTACGACGCCACCACGAGGGTCGCAAACTCCGCATGTCAACTAATAGTTGACATATCCGTCAGGCCGCAGCCCGCCGAGATTCGTTTGGTGGACTGTTTTTCAGGCCCTGAAAAAAGTGACCGTTTGTGTCATAAGACATTAATAACCAATAATAATAGTAATCTTTAGTATAAAAGGTGAGATACATATAAAAAAATCTTGCAACTGAGTACATCTATTCAATAAACATTAGCCTAATAGACTAATGAAGCTCTCAAAAAGAGGCGAAAACGCGCCCCGTGCGCTCATCGACCCGCGTATCGGCCAGGAAGTGGGTCAAGAACTGATTCGGCTCCCAGGAATCGCCCAAGAGGAGCGGTTGCCGCAGACATGAGCGCCGCCCGATCTTCCCTTCCCGCCGCCGATCCGACCTGGCTTGGCCTCGTCCGTGAGAAGGTCGAAAGCCTCCGCTACGGCGTCGTGCAGATCGTTGTTCACGATCGCAAGGTCACTCAGATCGAGCGCACGGAAAAGACCCGGCTGGACCCGGCTGCGCTTGAGCCATCGCTCCGCCATGAAGCGCACTGAGTCTTTTCCCTCCCACCGGCACGCGTCGGAGGTGATCTCATCCCACCCACCCGCACAGCGGCGCGGGCGCCTGCTGCCGCGCCGTCCGGCTGGGTCAAACCACGCCATCCCATGAACACCCTTTCTTCCCGGGCCGCGGCGATCCGCGACGCTTTGCCACCGATTATTTTCCGCTCCGACGAGGCCGAGCTCGAACTCAAGCGCCTCTTCGACTCGTTTCACGAACTGGCGCAACAGGCCGACAATCTTTTCGCGTCGCCTACCGACGCCTTCAGCGTCGGCGACCGCGTCTACCACCTGCCGCGCTTCGTCTTCTTTGGTCCCAATCAGGGCAGCGGGCCGATCCGTCTCGCCCTGTATGCCGGGTGGAATGGAGATGACGTGCGGGGCACCCTCGCGCTCCTCGGCCTGATCGAGCGGCTCACACAGAATCCCGGATTGGCCGCCGGCTACCAACTGGTGTTCTATCCACTCGTCAATCCGACCGGTTTTCAGGATCACACCCCGGCGACCCGCGGTCGCGTGCGGCTCGAAACGGAGAATTGGGCCACCTCCGAGGCGCCCGAAATCGGCGTGCTGGCCAAGGAATTCCGCCTGCATCGCATCCATGGTTGGGTCAGCCTGCATTCCACGCCCGCGCATGATCGCATCCAGGCGCGCATCCGCGGGCTGCCAGTGAATGCCGACTTCTTTCCGGTCGAACGGGGCCGGTTCCGCATCGACTGGCAGACGGATTCCGCCCCGAGCTCCGAGGGGCCCTTCGCCCTCAACGGTGACCTGCCCTTCGGCTCTTTCCAACTGCGGCTCGACGTGCCGGCGGCCTGGCCCGACGGCCTGCACATCCAGGCGGTCGCCCAGACCGTGGGCGCGTTCCTTGAACGCTACCGCGCCGCCTTCTCCTACGGCCTCCACCTTTGAACACCGTGGCCATGCTCGTGGTCCCCCACCAGGTCCATCCGCACAAGCTCCGGCGGGTCTGTGCCCCGTTTCTGGGGTTGGCGGAGGATTGCCGCGCGTTGATCGGCGCCGTGGCCGGTTCTTTCACGATGGCGGAGCGCTCCTACACGATCCCTCGTTTCACTTTCCTCGGTCCCCGGGGCGGCGGGCCGCAACAACGAATCGGGCTTTTTGCCCTGGTACACGGCGATGAACCCGCCGGAGCCTCCGCGCTGCTTCAACTGCTGGAAAAGCTCGTCGACCGCCCCGGCCTCGCGACCGGCTACGACGTGGTGTGCTATCCGGTCTGCAACCCCACTGGGTACGAGGACGACACGCGGTGCAACCGGGCGGGTTTCGACCTCAACCGTGAGTTCTGGCGGGGTTCCGTCCAGCCGGAGGTGCGCATCCTCGAAGAGGAACTCTCCACGCAGGGTTTTGACGGAATCATCGCGCTCCACGCCGACGACACCAGCGACGGACTCTACGGTTACGCCCATGGACGCGTGTTGAACGAGAACCTCCTGATGCCGGCCCTGCAGGCTTCCGAACGGGTGCTGCCGCGCAACCGCGACCGGGTGATCGACGGATTTCGGGCCGCGGACGGCATCATCGGCGACTGCTTCACCGGCGTACTGGCGCCGCCGCCTGCGCAAAAGCCGCGGCCGTTCGAGATCATCTTCGAGACGCCGGCGCGCGCCCTCTTTGACCAGCAGGTCGCGGCGACGGCGATCGCGCTGGAATCCATCCTCGCCGCCTACCGCGGCTTCATCGCCTACGCCGCCAATCTCTGAGGCCCGCCCCCCGCCCCACCCGCCACCACTTTCGATTCCCAACCCAATCCGGAGGACAGAACCATGGCTCGTATCTATGATGACATCACCCAGACTATCGGCAACACGCCGCTCGTGCGCCTCAACCGCACCGCGGCCGCCCACGGCGCACTCGCGGAGGTCCTGCTGAAGCTGGAGTTTTTCAATCCGCTCTCAAGCGTGAAGGACCGCATCGGCAACGCGATGATCGAGGATGCGCTCCAATCGGGCCGCATCAACCAGCAGACGGTCCTGATTGAACCCACCAGCGGCAACACCGGCATCGCGCTGGCCTTCGTGGCCGCAGCCAAGGGCCTGAGGCTCGTGCTGACCATGCCCGAGTCTTTCAGCCTCGAGCGGCGCAAGCTGCTCAAGATCCTCGGCGCGCGCCTCGTGCTCACCGAGGCCTCGAAAGGCATGAAAGGCGCCATCGCCCGGGCTGAGGAACTCAACCGGCAGATTCCCAACAGCGTCATCCTCCAGCAATTCGCCAATCCGGC
>Ga0182011_10003876_pt1 | contig 12128 bp, 14 predicted proteins | sample 711E1DmetaG_FD_120481 | JGI IMG/M metagenome (GOLD analysis project Ga0182011, IMG submission 120481) | Permafrost microbial communities from Stordalen Mire, Sweden - 711E1D metaG | ecosystem: Environmental > Terrestrial > Soil > Wetlands > Permafrost | place: Sweden: Stordalen | collected... | reverse complement strand
GGGTCTCGTACCTTCAACGATCGTCCGGCTCGTACCAATGACCGTCGTGACGACCGTGGGTCTCGTACCTTCAACGATCGTCCGGCTCGTACCAATGACTCTCGTGACGACCGTGGGTCTCGTACCTTCAACGATCGTCCGGCCCGCACGTACGAGAAGCGCGAGCATGGTGCACCCCGTTCGGACTTCAAACGAGACGCCAACTATGGCAAGCGCACGGATCGTCCAACCCGCACCTACGAGAAGCGCATCCCCACACCGGTCATCGACACAACGCCGGTGGCGATTGCCGAGGACAACGGATTCGCGGCCCTCGGGCTGCCAGCTCCGCTTGTGGAACGCCTGGCGCGCGAAGGTATTACCACCCCGTTCCCGATCCAGAAGGCGACGATCCCAGATGCACTCACTGGGCGCGACGTACTCGGTCGCGGGCAAACCGGCTCAGGCAAGACGTTTGCCTTCGGCCTGCCGACGCTGGCCCGACTCGCTGCCGGGGACCGGGCCCTTGCTCGCCGTCCCCGGGCTCTGATCCTGTCGCCGACACGTGAGCTAGCAATGCAGATCAGCGACGCTCTCGAGCCATTCGTCCACGTCATGGGCCTGCGTCACAAGCTGGTTGCGGGCGGCATGCCCTACCCGCCCCAGTTGATGGCGCTTGACCGTGGGGTCGACCTGTTGATCGCCACCCCGGGCAGGCTTAACGACCTCATCGACCGCGGAGCCGTTCAGCTCACCGATATCGAGATCATGATCCTCGACGAGGCCGACCACATGGCCGACATGGGCTTCCTGCCCGAGATCACTGCGATCCTGGATGGCCTTCCTAAGGGAGGTCAGCGGCTGCTCTTCTCGGCCACCTTGGACCGTGGCATCGACGAGGTCGTCAAGCGGTACCTCACTGACGCCGTCACTCACTCCACTGACGATGCGACTGCCAGCGTCACCACGATGGACCACCACATTTTGCTCATCGACCCGATGCACAAGAAGTCCATCACGGCGGAGGTCGCTAACAGGGAAGGCCGCACGCTGGTATTCGTGCGCACCAAGCTGGGCGCCGACCGCGTGGCCGAGCAGTTGCGTGAGCAGGGAGTCTTTGCTGCCGCGCTGCACGGCGGCTTGAATCAGGGCGCTCGCAACCGTGTCCTTAGTGCGTTCAAGGATGGCAGCCTGCCCGTTCTGGTCGCCACGGACGTCGCGGCCCGCGGTATCCACGTGGACGACATCGGTGTCGTCTTGCAGGCGGACCCGCCGGCCGACCACAAGGACTACCTTCATCGTTCAGGGCGTACGGCTCGTGCGGGCGAGAAGGGCTCAGTCATCACGCTGGCTCTCCCGCACCAGAGACGCGGTATGGAGCGAATGGCTCGCGATGCAGGGGTGGATGTCGTGGCGATCCGAGCGGTCCCAGGTGACGCGGTGCTGACCTCGACGGGTGCTTGCCCGCCCAGCGGTGTGCCGATCCCGTCCAGTCAGTCACGTCGTCTGCTCGAGGCTCCACAGCGGCCAAACCGTCGCCCCTTCAGTGGTGGCGGTCGTGGTGGCCAGGGTGGCGGTCCCCGTCGTAACGACGGTCCGCGCGGATATCGCGGCTCGCGCGACTAACCCAACACAATCCGAAAGGTCTGACCGGCATCAGCTGGTCAGACCTTCCGGCGTTTGTCACTGGCCACACGGGTGGCGGCCAGTGGCTGCCCCTGGGGGAGTCACATCGGTCCTACCTGAGCGAGAATGGCGAAGTGAGCATGGATAACGCCACGGGCAAACTGCTGGTCGCGACGCCGCGGACGGGGGGAAAGGTCTTCCGGCGAAGCGTGGTTCTTGTGCTGCAGCACGACGAGGAAGGCGCCCAGGGTGTCGTCCTCAACCATCCTTTGCACGCTCCTGTCTCGGCGGTCTTGCCTTCCTGGCAGGACTACGTCACCGATCCTCCGAACGTCTTCCAGGGTGGCCCTGTCGCGCTGGACTCTGCGTTGGGTCTTGTAACAGTGCCGGGCGATCAGAAAGAGCCAATGGGGGTGCGGCTGCTGTTCGGCGGGATCGGACTGGTGGACCTCGATGCTCCGCCCCTGGTGGTCATGCCCGAGGTAGCCGGGCTTCGGATCTTTGCCGGGTACGCCGGCTGGTCCGATGGTCAGCTGGAACAGGAGATCCGCGACGGAGGTTGGTACGTGGTGGAGTCCGAGGCCCGGGACGCATTCACTTCGGAGCCGCAGACGCTGTGGTTCACCGTGTTGCGTCGGCAACGGAGCAATCTTGCATTTGCTGCGAGCTTGCCGGACGATCCCACGATGAACTGACGTGTCCAGCATTCCGCGGTTGGTTAGACTTGATTCTATGAGCGACTCGCGGATTCCCGTCAACGGACTCGACGACCCGAACGACCCCGTGGCACCCCAGAGAGAGCCTGTTGGCCCTTCACGGTCCACTGCGGTGATCGAGCGTGAGCGGGTCGAGGAGCAGACCAGCGAGCCGGGCGATCACGAGCGGTTTGCGCACTATGTCCGCAAGAACAAGATCATGGACAGCGCCATGTCTGGGGAGCCTGTGGTCGCGCTTTGCGGCAAGGTCTGGGTGCCGGGACGTGATCCCAAGAAGTTCCCGGTGTGTCCCACCTGCAAGGAGATCTTCGACGGCCTACGCGCCCCCCAAGACGGTAAGGACTAATCCGACCAGCATTGGATCCGCGGCGCGATAGCACATCCTAGCCTCAGGCTATCGTTGGATACCTCGGCATGTCGTTGGCCGAATCCCGTTACTGTTAGCGGTCTATGAGCACCGCAGCCGCTTCCCATCTTTCACCAGCTTTCCCGGAGCGAGCCGCGTGGGGGACAGCGTCCAAGCTGCGCGCATGGCAGGCGGACGCGCTCACGCAGTACCTGAGTTCCACCCCTCGCGACTTCCTGGCAGTTGCTACCCCGGGGGCTGGCAAGACCACCTATGCGCTGCGTCTGGCGACCGAACTGTTCGCCATGGGCTTGATCAGCCGGGTCACTGTGGTGGCGCCGACTGAGCATCTCAAAACTCAGTGGGCCGATGCGGCCTCGCGGGTCGGCATCCGAATTGACCCGCATTTCACCAATGCGGCAGGGCGCCACGGCGCGGAGTTCCACGGTGTCGCCGTGACCTACGCGCAGGTGGCGAGCAAGCCGCTGCTGCACCGTGCGCGGACCAAGGCTGCGCCCACTCTGGTCATCCTTGACGAGATTCACCACGGCGGTGACAACCTGTCGTGGGGCGATGCGATCCGAGAGGCTTTCGAGCCGGCCACCCATCGACTCGGGCTCACAGGCACGCCGTTTCGTTCCGACACCAGCCCCATTCCGTTCGTGCGTTACGAGATGGGCGCGGACTCGATCCGCCGCAGCGAGGCCGACTACACCTACGGGTATGCCGAAGCCCTTCGTGACGGCGTTGTCCGCCCAGTGCTGTTCCTCGCTTATGGCGGCTCGATGCGCTGGCGCACCAAGGCGGGCGACGAGGTGGCGGCACGGTTGGGGGAGCCGATGACCAAGGATGTGACTGCTCAGGCGTGGCGGACCGCATTGGATGTCAAGGGGGAGTGGATCCCAGCAGTTCTTGCAGCGGCTGACAAGCGGCTGACTGAGGTAAGGCGCGGGGTGCCGGACGCAGGGGGTCTGGTGATTGCGTCGAACCAGACCCAGGCTCGGGCCTACGCCAAGATCCTTCACAGGATTTCGGGCGAAGGGCCCGTCGTCGTGCTCTCGGACTATGCCGGCTCCTCAGGCAAGATCGAGGAGTTCGCAGAGGGCAACCAGCGCTGGATGGTTGCGGTCCGGATGGTCTCCGAGGGTGTTGATGTCCCGCGGCTTTGTGTCGGCGTCTACGCGACGTCGACTTCCACGCCGCTCTACTTCGCCCAGGCCGTCGGCCGCTTCGTTCGCGCCAGACGACGCGGCGAGATTGCGTCGATCTTCTTGCCGAGCGTGCCGCTGATCCTTGAGCACGCGGCGAGTCTGGAGCAGGAGCGCGACCACGCCCTGGACAGGGTCTCCAAGCCTGGCGACGAAGACTCCATCTGGTCGCCCGAGAATGACCTCCTGGCCGCAGCCAACCGGACGGGGTCGACGGCCGACCTGGATGAGCTGTCTTTCGAGGCGCTGGAGTCAGAGGCCGAGTTCGACCACGTGCTCTTCGACGCCCAACAGTTCGGTCTCAACGCTGAGGTGGGCAGCGCTGACGAGCAGGAATTCCTGGGTCTGCCAGGGCTGCTCGAGCTTGACCAAGTTGCGACGCTGCTGCGCGCGCGTCAGTCTGCGCAGAAGGGTTCTTCTCGCAAGAAGGCTGATCCCGAGCTGGCTACCCACCGTGCTATGGCAGCCTCTCGCAAAGAGCTGAACTCACTGGTGTCGGCATATGCTCGTAAGTCCGGCATCCGGCATGCCGTCGTGCATGCTGACTTGCGGCAGAGCTGTGGCGGGCCAACGCTGGACCAAGCCAATGCTGCTCAGGTCGCCCAGCGGATTGAGGCGATCCGGCGCTGGTTCGTCGGGCGTCGCTGAACTCTTCACAAAGGTGACTTCTGGCCCTATGTCTCGATGTTGTCGGGTGCGAAACTGCACCTGACAACTAGGTGCTAGGGGCGTGCGATGTCTGAGCGACGATCCATCGGACCGGTGGACACCATGTGGCTGAACAGGGACCAGCCCACCAACTTGATGGTCATCGACGGTGTCATGTGGTTTGAGGAGATGATCGACCTCGAACGGCTCAGCATGGTGATCCAGCGTCGGCTTCTCAACCGCTATCCCGTTTTCTCACAGCGGCCGATGCCGCCGTCCATCCCGTTCGGGATGCCCCACTGGGAGGATGACCCAGACTTCGACCTCGGGCGCCACCTGAAACGGGCCACACTACCGGCCCCCGGCGACCAGGTGGCGTTGCAGCGCTTCGTCGAGGATCGGATGAGCGTGCCGTTCGATCGCGCACACCCGCTGTGGGAGTTCTTCCTCGTCGATGGCTACCTGGGAGGCTGTGCACTAGTGTCGCGGTTCCATCACTCGCTGGCCGATGGCATTGCTCTTTCGCAGGTGTTGCTCTCCTTGACCGACGCCGATCCCGCCGTGGACCTCGAGGAGAGCGAGGAACAGGGGACGCGCTCGAAGCAGACGGGTGGCTTTACGGGCGCGGCCCGGGCACTGCGGGACACGGGAGTACAGACAGTTCGCGGTGGCCTGCACGCGATCTCTCTGCTCCCTGAGCTGGCCAACCCGTCCCTGGCCGCGAACGTGCTGGAGCTCGGCTGGCGAACAGGAAAGGTCGTCGACACGCTGTTGTTGGGGCACAACCCGCCGAACCTGTTCTCGCAAGGGAAGCCGGGTGTCGACAAACGTGCCGTCTGGTCCGGGCCGCGAACGATCAAAGAGGTCAAACGCGTGAGTCTGCTCACCGGGGCCACCGTTAACGACGTGATCGTCGCGGCGGTTTCGGGAGCCGTCAATACCTACTTGCGCGATCGCGGCGCGGATCCTGTCGATCTCACCACCATGGTCCCGGTCAATGTGCGCCCCCCTGATCAGCCACTGCCACGCGAGCTGGGCAACAAGTTCGCCCTGGTCTATCTGAAGCTGCCGAGCGGGGTGAAGGCACCGTTGGAGCGGGTGGCTGAGACCAAGAGGCGGATGGACTGGATCAAGGTCTCCCCAGAGGCGCTGATCACCTTCGGTCTAAACGAGCTGATCGGGAGCATCGAGCCGCATGTGGGGAACGCCATCGTCGGTTTCTTCTCGGACAAGGCCATCGGGGTGACCACGAATGTCATGGGCCCTCAAAGGCAGCGCTACGTCGCCGGAGTTCCGATCGCCGGCGCCGTCGGCTGGGTACCCGGTTCAGGGCGGCACACCTTGGGAGTCTGCATTTTCAGCCTGGCCGGGGTCGTACGCGTGGGGTTCAAGGTCGACGCCGGCATGGTGCCGGACGTCGAGAAGCTTGTTCAGGCTTTCGACGAGGACCTCGACCAACTGCTACGTGTCGCTGCCCAAGCCGAATGATGAGCTGGAAAGGACAAGACAGTGCCCACCGACCATGCAGCTGAAACGGTTGTCGTTGCCGCAACGATGAAGCGGGTCCTGGATACCATCCGGGATGTTGGAAGCCAGCCGAAATGGGTCAAAGAGATTCTCGAGGCCGAGGTTCTTGAAGCCAACGAGGACGGCACACCCGCCACAGCACACTTCTCAGCCACCTCGCCGATCGGGACGGACACGTACACGCTGGCATATCAGCACGCCGCCGACGGGATGACCTGGAGCCTGGTGAAGGGCCGACTGCAGACCGGCCAGGACGCGATATACACGCTCCGGAGCCTCGGTCGCGGCAAGACCGAGGTGACGTTCGACCTGACGATCCACCACAACCTGCCCCTGCCTGGTTTCCTGCGAGGGCGCGTCATCAGGGGACTGGTCCACAGCACGGTCGATGGTCTCAAGGGGTATGTTGAGGCGTGACCTCACCGGAGGTTCGAGTGGTGCGGCCAGTTTGTCAACTCGTGGCAAAGTAGACCCCATGACGCAGCCTTCCGGGTGGTATGACGACCCACAGGACCCCACTCAGCTTCGATATTGGGACGGGGTGGTTTGGTCCAGCCACGTTTCCCCGAAAGTCTCACCGACCGTGGCGCAGTCCACCATTGGTATGCCGTACGGCGTCATCGCGGCTTCCGCGCGTCCGCAGTCCCTTGGCTCGCAGGGGGCTCAAGGTGCACCCGCTGCCCAACGGGGCTACGACTCCCCCCCGCAGGATCAGGATCGATCAGGCAACCGGTGGCCGGCGTACGGGCAAGGTCCTGGGGCGCTCGGGCAGCGACAGGCGGGCTGGCAGTACCAGGCGACCACTCCCGACGGTGTTCAGCTCTCGGGCTGGTGGCTGCGTGTCGTAGCACGCGTGCTGGATTCGATCTTCACCTTCGTGCTGTCGCTGCCTTTGACGGGCTGGTTCTACTACCGCTATTTCGACGGGGTGGTGAAATGGAGTAGCGATCTTGCCGCCCACTCTGCCTCTGGGTCGGCGCCGGTCGTGGCGTTCCCGCCGTGGACCACATACCAGTACGCCTTCATCGCTTCGCTCATCACGCTCCTGGTCGCTGGCGTCTATGAGGTGTTCTTCCTCAGCCGCAGTGGTGCCACTCCGGGCAAGAAGATCGTCGGCATCAGCGTTCGCCTGCGCGAAAAAGCGGGACCGCCGCCGATGAATACCGTTCTGGTCCGGACGGCATGCTTCTTCGGTATGCAGCTGGTCAGCGTCGCCTACCTGCTGGACGTCTTGTGGCCTTTGTGGGACATCAAGAAACAGGCCATCCACGACAAGGCGGCGGCAACTAATGTCGTCGTCGGGCCCCAGCCCAAGCGCGACTCCTGATAACGAGATGACCTGAGACTGGTCAGCCAGCCTCCGTGGTCGTCCGGGCACCGCCTGGGCAGGTTTCGGACTGAGACTCAGGCCAGGGAGAGGAAGAGCTTCTCCATGATCTTGATGTCAACAGACTCCTGCCCGCCGGACTCCGTCAGGCACTGCTTCAAACCAGAGCTGATGATGGCGAAGCCAGCCCGGTCCAGGGCGTGGTTGACCGCTGCGAGCTGGGTGACGACTTCTTTGCAGTCGCGGCCCTCCTCGATCATGCGCAGCACGCCGCCGATCTGGCCTTGGGCGCGACGCAGCCTGTTGACCACCGCGCCCATTTCTTCCGGATTCAGGTCAACCATGAGGTCTCCTTGGGTTGGTAAGCGAGTTAGCTGTCTGAGTTAGCTGCCCAGTCTCGTGCGGCTTAGGTCTGTGTGAGTGCGGGTGTGAGCGTGGCCAGCGCCGCGGCGATCCTGCCTCCGGCGTCCTCCGCGACCGAGGACAAGGCGTCATTGTGGGTCAGCGACATCATGACCTTGGGGTCGAGCGCCTCGACGACGGTCGTCTCGTCGTCCAGGTACCGGACAACGACGTTGCACGGCAGCAGTAACCCGACCGAGGGTTCCACCTGGAGTGCGGCGTGTGCCAGCGGCGGCCGGCACGCGCCAAGGATGACCTGCGCGGGGACGTCGACGTCCAGTTTGGCCTTCAGCGTGGCCTGGATGTCGATCTCGGTCAGCACGCCGAAGCCCTGGTCAAGGAGCGATACGCGCGTGGCCTCGAGGGTATCGGCGAAGGAACGGCGGACCGTGGTGGTAAGTGCATAGGACACGTTGGTACTCGTTTCCCTGGTGGGCTTCAGAACGTCGCGCCGGCAGTTTGGAGGTCAGCCTATGAGTTCCCAGACGGCGCGTCGGTGGTGTGGGACTTTGAGCCCTGGGCCCGAATGTCATCCATGTCCAGTTCGCGGACGCCGGAGATTACCTGCTCCAGGGATCCGGCCGGCAGCGCGCCGGGCTGGCTGAACACGAGGATGCCCTCACGGAAGGCCATCAGCGTAGGGATGGACGTGATTCCGGCCGCAGCAGCCAGTGACTGCTCGGCTTCGGTGTCGACCTTGCCGAAGACGATGTCGGGATGGGTGGCGCTGGCCTTCTCGAAGATTGGGCCGAACGTACGGCAGGGTCCGCACCAGGATGCCCAGAAGTCGACGAGCACGATGTTGTTGTCGAGCACGGTCTGTTCGAATGATGCGGTGTTCAGAGCTTGTGTGGTCATGGCTTCCTTTCGGACTTTGGATTATACCTCGTGGGGTATCAACGCGTGACCGATGATGGACATTCCTGGCCGGTCCGTTGCCTCACTGTCAGCGTCCGTGCAGGAAGGCCTGCCTCCCCAGCTCGACAGCGCGCCTGCCCGTCGACGCGATGCAGCTGTATTGATGGGATGACTAGATGAACAGGAGCTGGGCGCCTTCGGTTTTCTCGATGAAGTCGCTAGCGCTGATGATGTCCTCGACCTCGTCGTAGAGGTCTTCCATGGTGAGCTTGTTCATATCCGCCGACATACGACAGGCCCACAGGTGCCCGCCTGAGGCCACGATTTGTTCGAGGAACTCGGGGACTTCGGGGACGTCAAGGTCCGCAATGGATTTCTTCAACTTCGACGTTGCCATGCCCGTCATCCCCGGGAGCCCGCCCAGGCCCTGAGGCATGTGGATGGCGGTGTTGCCCAGCATGGTGAACTTCAGATCGCCCATGGTCTTCTTGTTGATCATGTCGAAGCCCCAGAAGGTGAAGAACAGGTGGACCTCGCAGCCCTCACCGAGGGCGGCGTTGGCCAGGATCAGCCCCGGGTACGCCATGTCCAGGCTTCCCTTGGAACAGATGATTGCCAGCTTGCGACCTTGGCCAACCTTGGAGTCGAAGCTGGGGACGATCGCCGGGGATGCGTCTGCGTTAGTCATGTCAGTGTCTTCCTTCGACGGCGGGGGTGGTTTTAGACGCAGCCGACCGGTTTAGGTAGGCCGGCGACGTAGGCCATCTTCTTTGCGGGCTTCTGCGGGAACAGGACAAACAGTGTCTTGATCGGGATGCCTGCGACGGTGGACACCCGGCGCAGGGTCGGGGTCTGGCCTGTCACCTCGAAGTCCTTGCGCAGGAAGTGGATCGCGGTCCAGTGCTCGTCGGTCATCGTGATGCCGATCTGGGCCGCGAGCGCGGTCCCGAGTGCCTCGTCCCACTCGGTCGGGTCGGTGAGGAAGCCCTCCTCGTTGACGTGGATCTGTTGGCCGTTGAGTGTGGTCACGGACATGGCGCGGTTTCCTCCTACTTTGTGGCGGTGTTGGTGGTTTTTCCGAGCATGGACATATGATTCGAGACCGGCAGTGGACGGCCAGGCAGCAGGATGTTCCAGTAGATCCACCGGAAGGCGACCTTGCCGAGGTGGTTGGCCCGGGTTTCTTTGAGCAGGCCCATCGGACCCACCACGGGCAGAGGGAACTTGCCTCGGAGCGGCTCGGTGTCATAGTTGAAGTCGATCAGCAGGCCCTTGCCGTTGCCGGTCTCGATGAAGCAGTTCGCGTGGCCGTCGAAGGAGCCGGTCATCGCCTTGCCAGCGATGAGCTCCAGGAAGTTTTCGGTGAAGACCTCCACGGAGAAGTGCGCGACCGACCCTGCCTTGGACGTCGGGATGTCGGAGGCGTCGCCCAAGGCGAAGATGTTTGGGTAGGTTTTGGACTGCTGGGTGTGCTTGTCGACGGGGACGTAGTTGAGGTCGTCACCTAGACCGGAGCGGGCGACGAAGTCGGCGCCCATGTTGAGCGGGATCGTGACCAGCAGGTCGAAGGGTACTTCGCGCTCGTCGTAGGAGACCAGTGCCTTGTTCTCGACGTCGATGCGCTCCACGAGAAAGTCACTCTCCACCGCGATCTTGCGTTCGTCGAGCATCGAACCAAGGGCGGCGGAGGCGATCGGCTTGGTGAACGCGCCGGGCAGCGGTGTCACATAGACCATCTCGACTCGGTCGCGAAGACCCCGCTCACGCAGCCACGCATCGGCCAGGAACGTGAACTCCAGCGGGGCGACCGGGCACTTGATCGGCATGTCGGTGATGTGAACGACGAGCCGGCCGTGGTCGAAGGTCTGCAGCGCCTTGGCTAGTTTCTTGGCTCCCTCAAAAGTGTAGAACTCGAAGATGCTGCGCTGCCATTGGTCGCCCAGCATCCCCGGGGTCTGGTCAGGACGAGGTGTGGTGCCCGAGGCGATGACGAGGTAGTCATAGGGCAGCGTTCGCCCTCCGACCAGCGTCACGGTGCTATTCGGTGCGTCCACCCGGTCGACGTCGCTGATCACGAAGTCCACGCCATCGGGCAGGCAAGCATGGCGCGAGTGGGTGATCTGCTGGGGGGAGAGGATGTGAAACGGCAGGAACAGGTAGCCCGGCTGGTACGGGTGAATGTCGTCGGCGTCTACGACGGTGATGCTCCACTCGGCCGGGTCAAGGCGGCGTCGCAGCCTGTTGACGACCATCGTGCCCGCCGTCCCGGCACCCAGCACCAGCAACTTCCTCACGGCCTGCTCCTCAGCTCGTAGTGGCGGGGCTCTTGCACATCCACCACGCTAGGAAGCATTCTCAACTCGGAATAGTGCCAAAGGTCCTACCTACCCCAAGGGGTATGTCACCGCCTGTCAGGACTCGCTGGTCGCCATGGATTCGCCCATCCTCTACCGGGCGACGATCCCGCCAGTCTTCGCCATATCGTGCGTTACCCATCGATGACGCTGATGCTCGTCGGGCTGCCGATTATTCTTCTGCTGCTGTTCGTCTACGTCTTTGGCGGAACCCTCGGTGCTGGACTCGGCGGCACGTCCGGCGGCCGAGCCGAGTACATAAACTACGTAGTGCCTGGGATCCTGCTGATAACCGTGGCCGCAGGAGCCCAGGGGACGGCCATATCGGTCGCGATGGACATGACCGAAGGGATCATCGCCCGGTTTCGTACGATGGCCATCTCGCGCTCAGCGGTCCTGACCGGACACGTCGTTGGCAGCGTGGCACAGACGATGCTCGGCCCGACAGGGGTCGTCGGCGTCGCACTGCTCATCGGCTTCCGGCCCACCGCCGGCCTGATCCAGTGGATCGCAGCGATCGGCGTTCTCGCGATGATCACATTCGCTCTTACCTGGCTCTGGTCGCGCTCGGCATGGTATCCAAGAGTGTCGAGACCGCGAGCAACCTCCCCATGCCCTTGATGCTCTCGCCCTTCCTTAGCAGCGGATTCGTTCCCACGGACTCAGCAGCGGATTCGTTCCCACGGACTCGATGCCGGCCAGCATGCAATCGTTCGCCGAGAACCAGCCGTTCACTGCATTCAACGAGACACTGAGAGGTCTACTCATGGGCACCCCGATCGGCAACAGTGGCCTACTCACCACAGTCTGGCGCGCCGCCATCGCAGCGGGCGGATACCTGTGGGCGCGTGGGCTGTACAACCGCAACTCAGCACGCTAAGCGGCTACCGTCCCAACCGGAAAACCAGCATCACGGGGTGCACAGCTGACCACGACCCACCCATGAGGCTCAGAGACTGGGAGTCTGATTGACGGCGTAAATGGCCCGACACAGGCGAACAGTTTCGCTATTGATGTGGCGCGGCGCTGGCAAACGGTCCTTAAGACAGGATGTGGGTGATCTGTGGAAATCACCAGATCGGGCCGGACGGCAGCCAACCTCAGACGTGAAGGCCCACAGAAACGATCGCCTCGGCG
>Ga0182011_10003873_pt1 | contig 12135 bp, 9 predicted proteins | sample 711E1DmetaG_FD_120481 | JGI IMG/M metagenome (GOLD analysis project Ga0182011, IMG submission 120481) | Permafrost microbial communities from Stordalen Mire, Sweden - 711E1D metaG | ecosystem: Environmental > Terrestrial > Soil > Wetlands > Permafrost | place: Sweden: Stordalen | collected... | reverse complement strand
CGGGCTCGCTTGCATTCCCAGCATGTTCAGTGGCTTCCACTGAGTTGATGACAGGCGTGTCTGGAGCGGATTGGATTTCCGGAATTGGCGATAATGGTTCGTACCAATTGGCCGCAGCTTCCGCGACTGGCTGGATTGGACCATCATTGGTAAAGACCTGGTAGATGGGTTCCAGTTGGTCGAATTGTGTTTCCAGCGGTTTTTCGTCCTCATCCTGGGTCCCCATGGCGGTCGGATCCGGCTCGGATGCTTCTGTTGTTTCATGATGGTAGAAGTCAGTCATGAAAGTGGCAAGTCCATCCAGCCAGTTTAATATTTTGGTTGTCCTGCCAGGGATTGACTCTTCGGCATACTGGTCAGGCAGATTTTCGGACAAACACGTCTGATCGGATTGAACCGGCTCGGATGGAAAACCTTGTTCCTGCAAGCACCTGAGTTTGAAATTCTCCACTGGTTGCATGGGAAAATCCTCCGAGGGGGTGCTGGGCGGATCTGGTTCGGTGGTCGGCTCTTCAGGCGGAGCAGAGACCTTTTGCGGGTCGAGCGCGTCGGCGTTGCGGTAAGCGGCCATGGCGTGCTCGTAATCGTCCAGGTGCCGGTAGGCATCTCCCAATTGGTTCCATAGGTTGATCGTATCGGTGTCATCCATTGAGAGTTCGATCTCTTTCTGAAGCACGGGAATCGCTTCTGCCAGGCGTCCTTCCTGAATATAAAATGCCGCCAGGTTGTCATCGGACGGGTTGCAGCCCGGGTCGGAGTCGATTGGATTCTGGTCAACCAGCGGGTCATGTTCAACAGCCTCGCTGTTGTTATGCAGGTCTCCCATTTTATTCCTGGCCTGCGCATTATTGGGATCCAACTCTATTACGGTGCGATATACCATGCCGGCATCCTCGATTTTTCCTTGCAGCTTGTATATGTCTCCCAGGGCAAAGCGGGAATCGATGTTTTGGTTATCGATCTCGATGGCTTTAAGATGTGCAGCCAGGGCATCGTCCAGCTGCCCTTCCGCCATATAGGAATTCCCCAAGCCAGTCCAGCAAGGAGCATAATTGGGGGAGAATTCGATGGCTTTCAGGTAGGCATAAATGGCGTCATCATTATGTCCGAGGGCATTCTGCAATTCGCCCAGGCTATTCCAAGCGATTTCATCGGAAGGGTTTTGTTCGATTGCTTTTTGAAAAGCTGCCAATGCCTCTTCGTTTCGTTCCAATCTTCTGTACAGTCTACCCAGGTTATTCCAGGGTGAGATTAGCTCTGGCGCCAGGCTGATGGCATTTTTATAAGCCTGGATGGCCTCTTCGGTCATCCCCAGGTCCGTATCGACCAGGGCAATGGCATTGAAGCACGACGCCTCGAAGCGTGCATCTTCCAGACCGGCGGCCAGGTCAAGCGCAGTATTCAAATATTGGGAGGCTTTTTCGAAATCTTTCTTGCGCCAATGCAGCATGCCCAGGGTCAAAAGAAGATTTGCCCGTGCGGCAGTCGATTCACTATCCTTGGGGAGATCGGTCAACAGGGCAATCCGCAGGGCGATTTTGGCATCCAGGTCTTCGGACATATCGGTGAAATTTCCATTGCCCTGCCAGGCAGACTCCTGGGCTTGTGACGAGATTTGCTCTGGTTTGGGAGAATCGACGAACTCTATCACCCGGTGTCGGAATGCCCAATAATCGGGTGCAAAGTGCGCCAGGTCGATCGCCTCGTGTTCGGTTAACCAAAAGACCACCCGGATCTGGTTCTCGATAAAGAACTCCCGACTCTTGTTCAAAATACGATAAGTGCAACGATCGTCTTCGCCGGCTTCCCAGCGCAGGCCCTCGATAAAAAAGACCACGTTGCCAAAATCTGCCAATTCGGAAATAAGCAGCGATATATCTGCATTTTTTTGATTTTTTATTCTTATGTGATAGGTGCTTTGCCCCAGATTGTGCAGGCGATTCTCCAGGGCGATATCAGCATCTGCCCTGATGTCATCCGAGTTGTAGATAGCCAATAAAACGGACGGTCGCTGCCACTTTGTGGCCAGTTCCAGTTCGTGAAATAGGATATCGATCCTGTCTTCAAAAGGGTCGATCAGAGGGATCTCATCGGGGATCGAAAGACACGGTTCGGTCATTCAATCAATCTCCTGAGGACGGGGTGGATATCGCACCAGTTCTCACCATTCCTGTACTCCAAAATTGCCAATAATTGTAATAATGGTCGCAGGCGTTCGTCATATTCGAGACGGTTCAGTTTATGGACTCTTTTTAATATCTCGATATCGCCTTCGTCTAAAATACGCCGGTATTCGTTGCGGATCTCGGTCGCAGCCCATTCCACGTCGATAATTTCCACCTTGGGGGACTTACGACGCCTGGCCCGCCCGATGGCAGTACGCATGATGCGTGCCATTTCGCGGAAGACACCGCCGCTGTAGGAAATGGCTTCCTCTAGGGCCTGGTTGTCGATCAGGTCGGGATTCATCCTGACATAGACAAATCGTCGCAAGGTTTGAAAGCCATCCCTATCCCGCACATCCGGTTGGGCAAAAGGATGCAATTTGATATTTGGCAGGAAAATGGCCTGGTCCCGGATGGCTTCGAATTCCTTAGTGTAAAAAAGCGCGCTGGAAACAGTGTAGATAATGGCGCAATTTGGCTGCATCATAATTTCACGGCGATCGTGGAAGATGGCACGCGCCTCTTCCAGATTGGGTTTGTCCAGATCATCGATGAGGACCAGTGGAATGCGGTGCTCCTTGCTGTAGATGGCGGTTGCAATATTGTTGATTACGGTAATAAGGCCGGTAATATCTTTTTCGAAAACCTGCCGTAATTCGGCCCGCGTGGCCGGTTCCAGTTTCATTTTCAGGCCGGTACCTGCAAAGAAGGCATCCAGGTTTGCGCCAAGTTCAAAACCGGCCCGCCCGGAATGGATGGTTTTTACTTCCTCCTCCACTTTGCCGCGCCAGCCGTTAAGTTCCTTAAGCAGCTGGTCTGGCAATCTTCCTCCGCACTTACGGTAATCGCGGAACATGCGGCTGCCGATGGCGAGCAGGATGTCACGAAAATCCATGTCAATGATGTCGGCTTCTTCCCGAATGGAGAAATTGACCGGCCAATATTTTCTCTGAATTCCGGGGTTGGCCATCAAGTGCAGCAATTCGGTGGATTTTCCGCAGCCGCGATGCCCGGAGAAGAAGAATTTCGGAGGGCGGTAAAAAGGCGCCATGAGCGCGTCAATTAATTCTGCAATAGGGTTTCCGGGTCGGGCAATGTAAAATGGATTGGGTTCGCCGCGCGGCCCGGGCCTGAGCGGCAGATCCAGTTCGAAATTTAACCAGGCACGGTCGAAGTCGGTTGCCAAAGTGTAATCAAATTCGCTCATGATATCCTCATCCTGTTAACTGTGCGATCAAGGCAGGCTTGCCAGGGCATCAACCTAACGCCAGATCGAGTTGGGCAAACCGGGCGGAGTTGGCAGCGCTATCGAGCAAAATCGTGGTTTGTTTTTCCCAATTCGCCGGCGCCCAGGCTTCGCAATAATCTCCCTGGCCAACCAGGACAATTTCTTTTTCCAGGTCGGCCGATGAAAGCAAATTCTGGGGCAGGCTGATACGCCCGGAGGCGCTTACCTCTATTTTGGTGGCATTTCCAAGGATCAATCGGTGTAAAAGACGGGCAAGTGGGTCAGCTATATTCAATCCAGCCACGCGCGTATAAATTGCTTGAAATTCCTTTTCGTTCATCAACAGCAGGTTTTGATCGAAGCCGCGTGTCACGTAGGCGCCGTCCTCGAAAAGTTCTTTGAATGCTTCGGGGAGCACCAGCTGATGGTCATCGTCCAGGAGTAAATGATATTGTCCCAGTAACATATTCTCTCTCGAATTCATTCAGGTTTAGGAATGAGAAGATTACTAACCTGCTGATTACATTGTATGAGCTTCGCCCGGGTTTTGGTATCCTAAAAGCTTGGGTTTGATTCGTGTGGTATATGACCATTCTGGGATTGCCAGCCCATAAAGAAATAGGTAAAGCGTAGTAAAAATGACCAGTTTTGGGAATAACATCGGGATTTAATGAATTCCGAATAAAATAGACAGGGTTTTCGTTAAGTTTTTGAAAGCAGATCACACGGCAAAGAGGCATTCTGGTGGCAATACCCCTGATTGTGGAAGATGAAAACGGCCTGATCGAACAGGCACGACGTGGCGATCGGAATGCCTTCGGAGAGTTGGTCAGTCGTTATTATCCTGGGGTTGTGCGGATCGTCTACCGCCTGTGCGGAGATACCGGATTGGCGGAAGATATGGCGCAGGAAGCTTTCCTGCGAGCCTGGCTGGCCCTGCCGGCATTCCGCCCACAATCCTCCCTGCGTAACTGGCTCTACCGCATTGCCGTCAACGCAACTTTGGATGTGCTGCGGCGCAGGAAGGACGAACCGCTCGAAGATCAGGCGGACCGGATGTACCCTGACCAGACCACTGGCCCTGAAACGAGCCTGATCGAAAAAGAACGCGTGGCCTTGCTCCGGCAAGCCGTACACTCCCTGCCGGAGGCGGCGCGTTCGGTGCTGGTACTGCGGGAGTACGGCAGCCTGTCATACCAGGAAATTGCCAGTGTGCTGGATATACCGGTCGGGACGGTCATGTCCCGCCTGAACTATGCCCGCAACCGCCTGCGGGAACTGTTGAAAGATGACCTGTTGCAATTGGAGAACGAATATGCATGAAGACATGCTGCCCCTGCTGAATGCCTACCTGGATGGCGAACTGCATGGCAACCGCCTGCAGGAATTGGAGCTTCACCTGTCCACCTGCGAAACCTGCCGGAACGATTTGAAGGAACTGCGGCTTGTTTCAGGCTGGTTGCAGGCCGCCCCATCCCCGCAGTTTATGCCTGCCGGCCGCTTTGCCTCCAATCTGGTCCTCGCCCTGCCGCGCCGGAGGATGGGTGAACATTCTACTCAGCCGGGTGTTCTGGCCTGGTGGCTGCTACCGGCAGGGATACTGGCAGCCTGGTTCTTCGTCCAAACGGTATTTACATTGACCGACGCGCTGACCGCTGTGCAGATGACCGGCCTGCTGGGGCAGGCTGCCAGATGGTTGAACGGCGGGCAGGAGACAATCTGGTTCGCAGCCGTAACCAGCCTGTTTGGCAGCCAGGTTGCCGCCTCCCAACCTGAGCTCTCCCTGATGAATACATTGAATGTTTTAGGTGTGCATCTATTGGATGGGTTCCTCTGGCAAGCCTCGATAGTTCTGCTCTATTGGTCCTGGTTGTCCATCTGGTGGCTCCGACGGCGCCCGCACCCCTTGCTGATCGAAAATGTGGTTAATGGCTGATGAATTACCTTAATATATTATTGAAATCGTCTCTACTTATCAGAAAAGGAGAAATAAAATGATCGACATAGGAAAAATCCTTAAACGTGGCTGGCGGATCTTGTGGAACTACCGGACCCTGTGGATCTTCGGCATCCTGTTGGCACTGACCACCGGAAGCGCTAGCAGCGGTGGTAGCGGCAGCAGCAATGGAGGTAACAATACCACTTTCAACGGTGGCAACGGCAACCCAGGAATCAACTGGAACAGCTCACCCTTCCTGCATGACCTGTACAGCTGGTTCCAGCAGAATATCGAACCGCTTTTGCTCCATCCAGAACAGTATATTGCCACCTTCATATGGATTGGTGTGGGCCTGCTGCTATTCATTCTCATTGTTGCATTCGTGCTGGCCCTGGTCCATTATCCTACCGAGACAGCCGTCATCCGCATGGTGGATGAGTATGAGCGCACCGGTATCAAGGTCGGTTTCCGGCAGGGTTGGAAGCTGGGTTGGAACCGGCGGGCCTTCCGGATATGGGTGATTGATCTGGTTGTCAGTCTGCCAGCATTATTGCTGCTGGCGATCCTGGCTGGTCTGGGTTTCCTGGCCTTCATGGGGGCGCGCAACGGTCACGGAGCGGCGGTTGCAGCCAGCCTCATTGCTGCCATTGGCTGCGCCTTCCTGTTCATCCTGGCCTTCATAGTTCTCGCAGTTGCACTTAGCCTGCTGCGCCAGTTCTTTGTCAGGAAGGCGGCGCTGGAAGATGCCACCATTGGCGAATCATTCCGGGCTGGCTGGGACATATTCAAGCGTAATTGGAAGAGCGCCGGCCTGATGTGGCTGGTCATGCTTGGCATCGGATTCGGCGTGGGGATTGCCGGACTGATCGTGTTCTTCCTGTTCATCCCGGCCTACATCGTACTGTCCATTCCGGGCATTATCGTTGCGCTCATCCCCGGCCTGGCAGTTTTCGGCATCACCAGCATTTTCGCCAGTGGGCCGCTGGCCTGGATCCTGGGTGTTCTGGCTGCCCTGCCGTTCTTCTTCCTGATCGTATTTGCCCCACTGACCCTGGTCAACGGCTGGTACAGGATTTACGCTTCCAGTGTCTGGACCCTGACCTACCGGGAGATACTGGCGCTTGATAGGGTTACTGCTCCTGAGGCGGAAATTCAGGCTCCGGAAAAGTAATCCGTTGGGAAAAACCTTCCGTAAATCAATCTCCCGGTTGCATATTCAGCAGCCGGGAGATTTTTGGCTTATAATAAGGCAGTTGTATGACAATCTCTTAACGGTAGGTTTTGGACGAATGACATCATTCCAAGGCCCAATCAGTATCAACAAAAATCCTCCCACCAGACAATCGCATTGTCGTCACGCGTCGCATATACCCGATGTTCTTTTTTGCAATCTGCGTAGCCCTGCCAGGTACCGCGGGCCGCTCGGAATCTAAACGCCTCAATACCTGCGGTTGCGGTCTTGTTCAGGCGTCCACGATTATGCCTGTCCATCATCTACAACTCATATAACGAAATAAATTGATTCCATGAACCTCTGGCAAAATTACATCCGCCCAAACAGTGTAGAAGAAGCATTGGCTGGGTTAACATCTGCGCCTGGACCAGCCTGCCCGATCGCCGGAGGCACGGATTTGCTGCTGGATCTCAAACAAGGTAACCACCCGCCTGTTCACACGCTGGTGGATTTGACCACCATCCCCGAATTGACCTCCCTGGAAATTCGGGCGGATGGATTGTTCATCGGAGCTGCGGTAGCACTCAGCCACATGGTCAGCTCGGAGCTGGTACAGCAGCATGCACAGGCGTTGGGCGAGGCAGGCCAGCTGGTTGGAGGTCCGCAGGTTCGCAACACTGCCACCCTGGGAGGCAATGTGGTCCATGCGCTCCCGGCCGCGGATGGCACCATTGCCCTGATGGTGCTGCAGGCGCAGGCTGAAATTGCTGATCTGCGAGGCCGCCGGATGGTACTGCTGGCGGAGCTTTTCCTGGGACCCGGGAAATCCTCGATCGACCCGCAGCGGGAGATCCTGGTAGGCTTCCATCTGCCGGTGCGTAAGGCCCATCAGGCTTCCGCGTTCCGCCGGATCATGCGCACCCAGGGAACCGCCCTGCCCATCCTTAACCTATCGGTCTGGTTGGAGCGAAATTTGGAGCGTATCCAGGCTGTGCGTATTGCCGTTGGTCCCGGGGGTCCAACCCCGTGGCGGGCAAGTTTGGCAGAGGACAGCCTGCGCGGACAGCCCTTTAATCCGGCGACCATTGCAACTGCTAAGGAGGCCATGCTGAAGCAGGTCCATTTTCGTACCAGCGCCCTGCGCGCCACTGCGGAATATCGTACTCATTTGGTTGATAATTTATTAACGGTATGTCTCGAGACTGCCTGGAAAAGGGCAGAAATGGATTAGTGAGAATGGCTGAAGGAAAGAATTTTACTTTTACTGTTAATGGCAAGGAAGTTACCTTTGCTGCACTACCCGGCGAAACCCTGGCCGATTTGCTCAGAAACCGGTTGCAGCTTACCGGCACAAAGATCGGCTGCAATGAAGCCGAGTGCGGTAGTTGCACCGTCCTGGTTGACGGCGAACCCATCCTATCCTGCAACTATCCTGCGGAGCGCGCTACTGGAAAGAATATCGTTACCATCGAAGGCCTGGCTGGTTCCGTAAATGGAGAAATCAAACTTCACCCGCTGCAGGAAGCCTTCATTCAATATGGTGCTGTCCAGTGTGGGTTTTGCATCCCGGGCCAGATCATGACCGCTTATGCCCTGCTGCAGAATAAACCAGACCCCTCCCGGGAGGATATACGTACTGCCTTGAAAGACACCCTGTGTCGTTGCGCCGGATACCCTTCCATAGAGAATGCCATCCAGGCGGCGGCTGCGGCCATGCGGACCGGACAGGCGGTCAAGCCGCCCAGCCTGGCCGGATCGGCCAACGAGTATCGCCTGATCGGGCACCCCCAGATGCGCCCGGACGGCTTGGAAAAAGTAACCGGTGATGCGGTTTACACGGATGATCTCGTCTTTAAAGGAATGCTATTTGCAGCGGTGAAACGCAGCGGGGTTCCGCATGCGATTGTCCGCTCGATTGACATAACCAACGCCCACGCGACGCCCGGCGTGGTGGCAGTTCTCACGGCTCAAGATATCCCCGGTGAACACTATCATGGGCTGGTCATCCCCGATTGGCCGGTGATGGTGGGGGTTGGCGAACGGGTTCGTTACGTGGGGGATGCCATTGCCATTGTCGCCGCCGACACCCAGGACGCCGCCACATTAGCAGCCTCACTCGTGGAGGTTGCATTCGACCTGCAACCGGTGATCAGTGACCCGGTCAAGGCGCTTGCGGCGGATGCGCCAGCCTTGTTCCCGGCCGGCAACCTGCTGAAGCATATCAAAGTCCGCAAGGGCAACATGGAACAGGGCTTTGCAGAAGCGGATACGATATTGGAGCATACATTTCACACGCCAATAATGGAGCACGCTTTCATCGAGCCGGAATGCAGCATTGCAGTGCCCTTGTCGAATGGACGGATGGAGATCTATGTCGGCTCGCAAATACCCTACCAGGACCGCGAACAGGTCGCGCGGGCGCTGGGCTGGTCGGAGGACCGTGTACGGGTGATCGGGCAGTTGATGGGCGGAGGTTTCGGCGGCAAGGAGGACATCGCCGGACAGATACATGCCGCCCTTCTGGCAAATCAGACCGGACGACCGGTCAAGCTGCTCTTTGACCGCCACGAAAGCCTGCTTGTTCACCCTAAGCGGCATGCCACCCAGATCCATATCAAGATTGGAGCGAAGAAGAACGGCCGCCTGACAGCCGTGGAAACTGAACTTTACGGAGATACAGGTGCGTACGCCTCGCTCGGTGAGAAAGTGATGACGCGCGCCACCACCCACTCAGCCGGACCTTATGATGTCCCGCATGTACGGGCTGACTGTTATGCCGTATACACCAATAATCCACCCGCCGGCGCTTTCCGCGGTTTCGGAGTGATCCAATCTGCCTTTGCGGTCGAAAGCATGATGGACATGCTTGCGGAAACCCTCGGTATAGACCGGATCGAATTGCGCCGGATGAACGCGCTCAAGGTCGGCAGCATAACCAATACAGGCCAGGAATTGCGTGATAGCGTCGGGCTGGTCGAATGCATCGACAAGACCGAAGCCAAAATGCGCCAGATTAATGGAAAGGACAATCTGTTTGCAACTCGGAAGGTTCCGGGGGCACCGGCCCTGCGTAGGGCCTGGGGCTTTGCGTCTGGCTACAAGAACACCGGACTGGGCGGCGGTTCGCCCGATAAATCCTCCGCCGAGGTCGAGCTGTACGCGGATGGCAGGTTGCAGGTGCGCACATCCGCAGCCGAGTTGGGCCAGGGACTGGTATCAGTCCTGCAGATGATCGTAGCGGAGGAGTTTTCCGTCCCGCTCGCCAGTGTGGGCGTGCTGGTAATGGATACCGATCTCACTCCCGATGGAGGTCCCACTACTGGCTCCCGGCAGACCTATGTTTCCGGCAATGCTGCCCGCCTGGCGGCCCGTTCGCTACTCCAGGCTCTGACATCCACGCTGGCGGAAAAATACGATGTTCCTCCTGAAGAGATCCATTATAAGGAGGGTTTGGCACAGGTCGATGGACACAGCATCCCTCTGGGAGACATCGCCAGGGAAATGCAAGCCCAGGGACAGGCACCCAGGGCGATTTATGAATATTGGGCGCCGGAAACCAAACCGCTTGGGCAGGGCGGCGATATGCATTTCGCATTCTCCTTTGCCGCCCAGGCGGCCGAGGTGGAAGTCAACACAATCACCGGGATGGTCCGCGTATTGCGCGTCATCTCGTCCAACGATGTCGGACAGATCATCAATGCCCTGGCCTTGAACGGCCAGGTGGAAGGTGGCGTCATGATGGGCCTGGGGGCCGCCCTGACCGAACAGTTCATTGTCAAGGATGGCTATGTTGTGACCGACCGGCTGGCACGCTACCGCATTCCATCCATCGTCCACACGCCGGAAATCACTCCGATCATAGTCGAACACCCAACCAAGGATGGCCCGTATGGCGCCAAAGGCGTTGGAGAGATCGTCTGCATCCCGACCCCGGCAGCCATAACCAATGCCATTTACAATGCCGTGGGTGTCAGAGTTGACTCGCTGCCGGTTGATCAGGAGCAAATCCTGTGGGCAATCCACCAGGCTGCAGCGGATATGGTTCCCGCTGATTAATGCATGGATTGATTATCTGATAACCACCGGCCTGAATATAGCTTATGATCGTTTTTTTCTCGTCCTGCGTATGCCTTGTGAACAAAAACCATATCTTCAAGGGAGAGAAGTATGCCACCGAATAAAGCCACCGAAGCAGGACTCACCCGGCAACGAGCAGGCTTTGATTGGAGCAAAATTGTCCTTAACCTTGTTTTGCCTGTGGCAGGAGTGCTGGTCGCGTTGCTAGTCGGCGGCATAATGTTGTTGGTTTTGAAGGCGAATCCGATCGTAGCTTATGCTGCCATGATCAGCGGCGCCGCAGGAAGTCTCTCGGGTGTCACCCAATCCCTGGTCAAGGCCACCCCACTTCTGCTGGTCGGATTGGGCATCTGCATCGCCTTCCGGGCTAATGTGATCAATATCGGTGGAGAAGGCCAGATCATCCTGGGAGCAATCCTTGCCACCTGGTTTCCGTTGACATTCAATAGCTGGCCAGGCTGGCTTCTGATCCCCGCCACCCTGGTGCTGGGTTTTCTTGCCGGAGCGGCCTGGGGGTTCGTACCCGGCATTTTGAAAGCCCGCCTGAAAGTGAACGAGATTCTAAGTACCATTATGATGAACGCGATCGCACTGCAGTTCATGTACCTGCTCATCCGCGGGCCGCTCATGGATCCGGCCGGGGTGGCCAACGGGACTTTTCTGGCTCAATCTGCTGCGCTGCCCAAGCAGGCCTGGCTGCCCCGCCTGGTGCCGCAGACAACCCTGCACGCCGGCGCCATCCTGGCGGTTATTCTGGCCGTCGCAGTATATTTCTTCCTCTGGCGCACCACCATCGGTTATCGTATCCGTGCGGTAGGGCTGAACCCGGATGCCTCCCGTCATTCCGGGATAAACGTGGCTTTCTACCAGGCTCTCTCCCTGACCCTGGCGGGCGGATTTGCCGGGCTGGCCGGCGCCATCGAAATCATGGGCGTACAGCACCGCCTGCTGGACGGTATCACCGGCGGATATGGCTTTACGGGCATCGTTGCGGCACTGCTGGGCAGCCTGCATCCACTCGGCGTGATCCCGGCCTCCATTATCTTCGGCGGATTGCTGGTTGGAGCGAATGAGATGCAGCGCTCGGTTCAGGTGCCCTCTTCCCTGATCAATGTCATTTTGGGAATGGTCGTTTTGTTCGTCTCTGGATCAGCCATCTGGTCCCGGCGGTGGGCAGCCCGGCGCAAGTTGGGCGAAACCCAGGAGGAACAGGTTGAGCCATGAATAAACTTTTATCATTGGGTGTTTTGGTAAAGATCCTGACCACCATGGTCCCCTTTGCTGCTCCTTTCCTCTACGCAGCGATTGGCGAGACCTTTTCGCAAACCTCCGGTGTGGTGAACCTGGGTGTGGACGGCATCATGCTGCTTAGCGCGTATGCCGCATTTTACACGGTGTTAAACACGGGTAATCTCTGGCTGGGGCTGCTCGTGGCGGCCCTGGTGGGGCTGCTGATGGGCCTGCTGATGTCGTTCATCAGCGTCACCCTCAAAGCCGAACAGGGCATCAGCGGCATCGGCTTGTACATGTTCGGACTGGGATTATCCAGCCT
>Ga0182011_10003872_pt1 | contig 12136 bp, 14 predicted proteins | sample 711E1DmetaG_FD_120481 | JGI IMG/M metagenome (GOLD analysis project Ga0182011, IMG submission 120481) | Permafrost microbial communities from Stordalen Mire, Sweden - 711E1D metaG | ecosystem: Environmental > Terrestrial > Soil > Wetlands > Permafrost | place: Sweden: Stordalen | collected... | reverse complement strand
CAATAGGCGGGTCGCTTGTTTGGCGTATCCCTTACCCCGGGCTGCCATGTGGCCGATCATCAGCCGCCCATATTCGGCGATTCCACCAGGCCAATCGATCCCGTAGAGTGAAATTTGTCCAATCGGAATATTTCCAAATTCCCTGGACAGAATTAGAAACACAAAATCCGTATCTGACCCAATGTAACCCTCAAACCAATCTCCATGATTTTGTTCTATGACCACATTAGGGTTCATAAACCATCGACGGATCGGCTCTTGATTGCGCCACAGGAGGGTCAAAGGGAGGTCTGATTTTTCAAGAGGGCGCAAAATGATGTCCTCGTCTTCAATGCGAGGCAGTTGACGTTTCGGCATGTTCACAGATTCGACACAATCTGTTTCAGATTACTGCATATGTACTCAACCTGGTCAAAGGTCAGGCGCAGATGCAGGGGGAGTGAGATGATCCTCTCGCTTGCGGTCATTGAACGTGGGCAGGTTTCTTGACCAAAGGCGTACATGCTGTAGGAGGTATTGTCACGGTAATGGACGCCCGGAAAGATATTCACCTGGTTGAGAGCCAGCATTACTTCATCGCGCTTGGCCACGGAAATCTGATACAGGTGACGCGAAGGGATGCAGTCAGAGCTCATCGGGATTCGTTCAATATTCTGTGATCCATTTAGCATCATATCGTACCAGGCACACACCTGGCGGCGATAGGCGTTATCCTGTTCAAGGTACCTCAAAGACACCAATGCCATGGCTGCCATAATCGAATTCCCGTTGTATTTGAAACCGGTATATTCGACATCATAAAACCATTTGTAATTTGCCTGGCTGAGTGTACGGGCATATGTGTCTTTATTGATTCCCATCCAGCTCCACTTGCGCGCTTCTGTGTCAAGTTCCTTATCGCGAAGACAGATCATGCCCGAGTCTCCGGTTGGAAGATTTTTTACAGCCTGGAAGCTGAAGATGGTCGCGTCAGCTTCGGAGCCTATATGCTTTCCGGTATTCCCCCAGTGTGTTCCCGCCATGTGGGAAGCGTCCAGGATCAACTTTAATTTATTTTTCTCACATAATCTGACGATTTCTTTCAGCTGACCGGTGTTTCCGCCCACTCCCACAAACATGACCGCTCGTGTTTTATCCGTAATTCGTTCCTGCACCGAGACCGGGTCAAGGCAAAGCATTTCATCTACATCTGCAAAAACAGGTTTTAGTTTTTCGTAAAGGATAGCATGATTAGTCGAGACAAAAGTCATAGGAGTAGTGATGATTTCATCGCCCTCCTTCCAGTCACACTTTTTCTTCAGCAGGAGCAATGCCAGATGCAGTGCTGCGGTGGCCGAGTTGAGAAAATGGGCGTGGGGCAGCCCCGTGTATGCTTTCCAGGCTTCTTCGAATTCAATCGTTTTAAACCCAAGACCCGTCCAGCCTTTTTCTAAACAAATTCGGATTTCCTCAAGGGTTTCTTCGATCCGAAAGGTAGGCACAAAAAGTTGAATGGCGTCCATTAATCCTCCATCAGTGAATGTTTCTGGATGAATTTGAAAGGATTGTAGTGTGACATGAAAGGAATCAAAAGCCGGTTGGAAGAGAAAATAGATGCTCTATATTATACTAGATTTGCTCGATTACAGGATTGTCAACCAGACGATGTTTCCGCCGGTGGTCCAGTTCTTATGTTCAGCTGTTGGGTCCGATCCCGTTGAGGTGGGTCTAGAACAACCGCCGATCATATTGGATACTGCCATTGATGGATTGGTCGTCGTACTTTTTGCTTTGCCCTATGCCTAAAAAAAGGACCAATTATTATTCATGGGTGAAGCTCATGTTGGGATGTGGTAATTTAAAAATTGTTGCGGTAATCAAACCGGGAAACGGATCAATGCCTTTTACCCACTCCGAGGATCCAATTTGATCATTGTTAACCTGTTCTTAGCAAAATCATAATCAGTCTATGAACAGTTGTTCTTGATTGCTGACTTTTCATTAAGAAAAGAATTAAGGAGGAAAGAAATGGAAAAAGCAGATCTTCATATTCATACTTCCTATAGCTGGGATGGAACCTGTTCGGTGAGCGCGGTTCTCCAACAGGATGCCTAGAAAGCTCATCTTAATGTTATTGCAATTACCTATCATGATGAGATCCGTGGGGTATTCGAGGCCTTGGGACTGGCCCAAGATTACGGGATCGAAATCGTCCCGGGTTCCGAGATCAGCATCCGAGATGGCCATTTGCTGGCTTATATTTGTCCGTGAAAAGATCCCGGCTGGATTGTCACTGTTAGAAACTGTCCTGATCGTTCACGAGATCGGTGGACTGTGTATGATCCCGCATCCAGAGGCGTGAGGAGTCCCCAGCCTCAAATGGCCTGCGGATTTGGAATGCAATGCAGGACGCAGCGGTTGTTCAAACACCGGTCGGGATTGAGACATTCAACGCCGGTTTAATCGATCATTATTCTGCTGCAGCGGCGCCGAAAATTGCCGACAACTTGCTGCTTTCCAATGTGGGATCATCCGATTCTGATGTGCTCTGGACGATCGGACAGGGGGTTACCAATTTTCACGAAAGCACGGTGACAGATTTACGTACGGCACTTATTCATCGCCAGACGGTTTCCATCCCGGTGCAAATGAGCCATGGCCCTCAGTTGGCTGAGGGAATATTCTTTACGCCTTGCAGGCGTGTGGAATATAGCCATTTGCCACGATCGCCGGTCCGATTGGAGAGAATGTCAGCGATTGAGAAATTTACGCTGGTGAATCAATTGATTCTCACATTCCCGGAATAATTTTCCGTGATACACTCTGGTGTATTTTCCGCGCCTATTATTTAGATAAGTAAAAACCACTCCTTTCTACAGGGAGTGGTTTTTGCACTAAGAATTGGTTAATATGCTGATTTTTTATGAATTTTAAGCAAGACCAGTAAGGCTTTATTTTATACTGATAGTTAATTGAGCATTTACTCAAGATTTCAAACTCGGTGGTGATTTGGGCAGTTGCTCGCGCCGGGCTAATGAAAAACCGTAGTCCCTGGGGCTACGGTTCATGTTAGTAGCGGGGAGTGGATTCGAACCACTGACCTCCGGGTTATGAGTGATTTTCCTGTTACCAGAACGATTTGCCCTCAGGTCATGCATTTCAGCCTAGCCTGAAGATCGCCCGTTTGACAAGGCCGGATGATCTTTGGTTACGATGTATACAGAATATATTAGCAATTATAGGCATCGGCGTCATGAGCGAAATTCATTCGATCCGAAGGACCTTTACCCTAAATATATTGCTTTTAGCCAGCCAGTACCTGACCAAAATCAGAAGGGACAACACCAGGGCTTTCAACTCCATGTTGTTGATAGAATTTATCAACCACTTGTGTGATCGCCAGGGCATCTGCTGGCACATCTTGCAGTGTCATTTCCAGGTCCATCAGTGCATCAGCAGGGAAGAAAAAGAAATCACCAGAGATGTGAACTTCATTCAGTTTTCCTTCATGATTGACAGCAGTGACACGAATCAGCCCACCAGGAGTTTTTAGCATTCTCTGGATGACGTAAATTCCTTCGGCGATTTTCACCTGCTTGGAATCCGGGCGACGTTGATCATTGGCTAACAACCACTCAGGGTTGTTCATTTCGACGAGCAACTCATCGGCTTTTTCTGTCAATTCCAGATCGAGTTCTTTTGGAGTTAATTCGCCAAGCAATTCGCCATAACAACGACTTAGTTCATCCCCGAGGTCTTTGTTTGAAGGAATTTTCCCAGATTCGCGCAGCATGGTGGTTAGATTTTCGTACATTGTTTTGTAGACTTTATCGCGGAATTTTTCATCAGGAACGCGCAAACACTTTGACATGACGTCGTAGTTAAAATCCTGAATGAAATTGCCAACCAGGATCAGCATATCATCTATTTGAGCCGCACCTGTGCCAGATATTTTTCGACCGTTGGTGATAATATCATTCACTGGTTTATATTCGGCTGGGACACCAAATTTTATAAATGTTTCAATGACAGGTCCGAGGAATTTCTCATAAAATTGGGCAATATTGGCAGGAACACCCGGGCGGTCATGCCGAATAATTAATTGGAAGAACAACTGTTGTCCATCAAGGTAGACTGCACCACCGCCTACTTCACGGCGAAAAACTGGAATATTGTTAGCGCGGGTGAAATCTAGGTCAATTTCTTGTTGCGCATCCTGGTGGTAACCGATGCAAACGTAGGGTGTGGCAGGGCGAAGGACAATCAATGCTTCGCGACCCAGGTGAGCAGCTGCATGATAAAGTGCCTGGCTATATTCCCAGGAAACAGCGTCTAAAAAATAGTAATCCATATGATGAATAATCTCCTTTGTTGTGAATTAGTTCCAGCTATCTAAAACTATAAGAGCTCGAGACACTACATCTGGCAAAGAGCTTTTAACTATTTGACTCAGGTCGAGCCCGGTTGAAATATCTTCCGGTTGAATCCCAATTAGATGAAGGTATTCCGGGAGATAGCCGCGAATTTTTGCCAACCCAAGGACTTCTTGAAATGTAATTTGATGTTGAGAAAGTTGAATGCCAGAATAAAGCGGAATTTGTTCTTTGGTCAGTTCAACCACAGTACCAGCAGGTTTGCCAACATTGACCGCATCGAGAATGAGCAGGTGGCTGCATTCTTCCACGATCATCAGTAAATTAAGGCCTAGGACTCCACCGTCCAGCAATTCAAATTCGGATTGCTCCCCTAATTGGGCGTCCAGGAGTTTCAAGGCCTGGACGCCCAATCCTTCATCTTTATTCAATATATTCCCAAGTCCTAAGACAACTTTGCGTTTAGATTCAGTCATAAGGCTCAACGGAAACAAATATTCAAGCCGGTTGCTGTCTCACCTACCTGAGTTCCTTCGGCATCCACCATGTGAATGGCACAGGCCATGCAGGGGTCAAACGAGTGGATGGTGCGCAAGACTTCCAGTGGCCATTCAGGCTTTGCCAGAGGAGTGCCCACAAGTGCGGCTTCATAAGCACCCGGCTGACCTTTATGATCACGAGGGGAACCGTTCCAGGTTGTCGGGACAACCATCTGGTAGTTTTCAATCTTGCCATTGGCAATCACGATCCAGTGTCCAAGCGCACCTCGAGGAGCTTCCATGTAGCCAAATCCCTGTGCACGCCTAGGCCAGGTAGTAGGTTCCCACTTGTCGCCATTGAAAGTTTGGGTATTGCCGGCTTTGATCTCTACGACCAAAGCATCATAATAAGTGCGCATAGCATCGGCATAGACCTTGGTCTCAATGGCTCGAGCCGCTGTACGGCCGAGTGTAGAGAACAGAGCTTTTACAGGCACATTCAGGGTGGTCAGAACTAGGTCAACCAGTTCTTTCGTTTGCTCATGACCGCCAGCGTACATTGCCAGAACGCGTGCTAATGGACCGACTTCCATGGGGGTCTCAGCCCAGCGGGGGGCTTTGAGCCAGGAATATTTCTTGTCTACTTCCAGGTAATCATATGGAGGCTTCGGACCGGTGTAATCGAAAGTTGTTTCCCCCTTCCAGGGATGCAGGCCGGTTTGGTCGCCACCTTTATAGTCATACCAGGAATGGGTGATGAATTCCTGCATCTTGGCGAAATCGCTTGGGTCTGGCATCTGAATATGTGACAGATCGCGGTTGAGGATGACTGCCCGTGGAACGAGGAATTTTGAAACATCGCTGTTGTCTTCACCCGGGAACTCACCCCAAGTTAAGAAATTACCAAGTCCTTCACCAAATCCACCATATTCCAGATAGTAGGGAGCGATTGCCAACAAGTCAGGTAGATAAACCTGGTCGACAAATTCGATCATTTTGTTGATGGAATCATTGATGATCGAAAGACGATTGGCATTCAGCGCGGTATCGCTATTGAGATCAATGGGCATAGGTACCCCGCCTACCACGAAATTGGGGTGGGGGTTTTTACCACCGAAAATGGTGTGAATCTTGACGGCGTCCTTTTGCCAATCGAGGGCTTCGAGGTAATGAGCTACAGCCAATAAGTTGATCTCAGGGGGTAGTTTGTAAGCAGGGTGCCCCCAGTAGGCATTGGCAAAGATCGAAAGTTGTCCGCTGTCGACGATTGCTTGAACCTTCTGCTGCACATCCGCAAAGTATCCCGGAGAAGACTTGGACCAAGACGAGATCTTTTGCTGAATTGCTGAGGTCTCTGCAGGGTCAGCCTTTAGGCAGGAGACGACGTCTACCCAGTCCAGGGCATGGAGATGGTAGAAATGCATCACATGATCGTGGACGTATTGCTGTGCAATCATCAAATTACGGATCAGGTTGGCGGTTTTCGGGATTTTAATTCCCAGGGCATCTTCAACCGAGCGAATTGAAGCGAAGGAGTGCACAGTTGTGCAAACTCCGCAGGCCCGTTGTGCGAACGCCCAGGCTTCACGAGGATCGCGTCCGCGTAAAATCTTTTCAATGCCGCGCACCATTGTTCCAGATGAAAAGGCTTCGGTGATGGTATTGCTGGCATCAACAGTTGCTTCAATGCGTAAATGACCTTCAATTCGAGTAATAGGGTCAATCACAATTCTTTGGGTCGTCATGGCTCACTCCTTATTCCACCAACGCGTCGGCAACCAATTGGCTCAAGCCGGCTACTTTAACATCCAGATTGAAGTGCTGCACACAATCCGTGAACTGCAAGCGGCAATTCGAGCAGCTCATTACGACGGTTTTTGCACCCACCTTCTTCATCTGATCAATTTTTAATTCAAAGGCTGCATAGCGAATTGGATCCGCTTCTTTGATGGCAATAACTCCGCCGCCGCCACCACAACAAACTGCTTGTTCGCGGTTGGGGGACATTTCTTTGAAAGTTTTTGGAGCAAGGATACTGAGAACTTCACGAGGCTCTTTGATATGGCCACCGCGGCGTTGAATTTTGCAGGCGTCATGGAAGGTGATCGTACCTCCATTATCAAGGGCGCCTTTTTTTAGTTTAATTTTGCCACTGCGGACGTATTCACCGATCAGGCCGACGATATGGGTAATCTCGATTCCCTTAGGTACATCCATAATGTTGTAAGAAGTCCAGCGCATCGCGTCGTATGCATGGCCGCATTCAGTCACTACGATTTTCTTGACACCCAGATCCACAGCACCATCAAAAACACGCTTCAAGAACATTATTGTTCGTTCTGTGCTGCCTTCGTAGAAGCCAAAATTAACCACTTCGCGGGCTTTGGTGCTGAGAGTCCATTTTTCGCCGGCTTTATTCAAGATCTTAGCGATTGCAGCAATGTTTTCCGGAAACTTCATGATTTCAATGGAGCTGAAAACAACCAGTGTATCAGCGCCTTTAACATCCATGGGTAGTTCGACTTCCCATTCATCAGCCACCCATTCCATCCGGCTCTCGAAAACGTCATCTGTGACGCCTAAGGGACTGCCTTCTGTTACTTGTTTATTGACCGCAGCCATCAGGTCGGCAGGCACGAGACCGGCATTTGAAAAACCTGTACGGACTTCATGAATCAATGGTCCAAGCTGAATACCCATTGGGCAAACCATAGAGCATTTGTTACACATGGTACATGCTTCATAGACAATTTTGCTGAAATGGGCAACGTCGTCATCCGTGATTTGTTTATCCACTCCGAGAGCAAGTTTAATTTTGCCAATCAGGGTAAAACGCTGCTCATAAGCTCTTTTAAGTAGTTCAATTTTCCAAATAGGAGCAAATTCTGGATTTTCCGTCGCCTGGTAAAAATGACAGGCTTCTGCACACATTCCACAGCGAGTACAGGCTTCCAACTGTGAGGCGACATAACCGCCAGTTTCTTTTACGAAAGTATTGATTACGACTTGATTCTCCATGTCATGCCTCCTATGGCTCAACGGCTCGTTTGCCAAAATCCGCACCGTGAATTGCTTTAGAGAAGAAATAGAACATAAAGTGCGAAATGCGGCTGAGAGGAATCCAAATTAAGAGCACATCTACGCTGATCATATGCAGGCTGTAGAGTACTTCATAGCGGAACCAAAGGTGGTGGGTCAGGGCATAACCGGTCACCATAGGCAAGAAAACAAAAAGCAAGTTAAACCATTCAGCGGGACCGGAGATGAGCTTGAGTACTGGGTTGACCAGGCGGTTTATGAATAAAGCAATGATCGCAACGATTGTCGCTGCGGCAAACCAATCTACGATTGGCAAGGGTAAGGTTTTCCAGCCAATTCCAATCAGACTCTTCCAGACCAACATATGTGCGGTACCCAAGAAGATAACGACGAACAATCCCAGGTGGAACAAACCACCAGCCATGTAGATGATTGGGTTGCGTTTAAATGTGTTTTTCACCCAGGGAATGAAGGGCCAAATTAGGACTCCCTTCAGAAAAGATTTGGCTACTCCACCGAGTTTGCTTCCACGAGCAGGTACTTTATCAGGTTGCCAGCCTAAAAAGAGGATACGTACCAATCGATATGCCATGCCGGCGATAAACACCAGGAGGGCAACTTCAAAGAATGGGCCACGTGCGAATGCAAGTATATCCGTCCAATTCATCTTTTCCTCCTTTATTTCTCTTTCTTCTCATCATGCTCAGCGGTTTTCTTTTGAGCATGATTTGCAGCGGCAGCTCCTGCACCAATGACTGCGCCTGTTGCTAATGCTGCACCTGCGGTTACCAACGCAGGACGATCAAGCGGTGCAGATTGTCCCTGGTAGAACCCGCCGCCATCCCAGAAATTGGGTTCTGAGCAACCCAGGCAAGGATGCCCAGATTGAACCGGGAAGGATAATCCGCCGCACCATTTTAGCGAAGCACATGCATTATATGTAGTAGGGCCTTTGCAACCTAATTTATAAAGACAATATCCTTGTTTGGCGCCTTCGTCATCAAAAGAGGAGGCAAACTTGCCGGCTTCATAGAAGGGTCGACGTAGGCAGCGATCATGGATAGTGTTTCCATAAAACGTTTTGGGACGATTAAGTTGATCTAATTCAGGTAAGGTTCCGAATATCAGGAAATGAGCCAGCGTACCTGTGAAGACTTCCGGAATGGCCGGACAACCGGGGATATTCAAAATGGTTTTTCCTGGTAGAGCTTCAGAGACGCTGACTGCACCGGTAGGGTTGGGGTTTGCCTTCGGTAATCCACCAAAAGCAGCGCAGTTACCGGTTGCAATAATCGCAGCGGCACCCGCAGCTGCTTCTTGTAATAAAGCAAGGGAACTTTTACCGCCAATTGTACAATAGACGCCCCCATCCTTTGGAGATACACTGCCCTCGATCACCAAAACATATTTTCCGGCATATTTCTTCATGGCGGCCATTTTGGCATCATCCGCCTGAAAACCTGCGGCAGCAGATAAGGTTTCATGGTATTCCACGGTGATTTGATTCAATACTAGATCAACCAAAGTTGGGGACTGGCTACGTGTCAAAGCTTCGCTACAACCTGCGCAATCCTGGAATTCCAACCAGATGACTGGTAAACGCGATTTAGTTGCGAGAGCTTTGGCTACCAATGCTGCCGGTTTGTAGCTCCGCCCCAGCTTCGCAGAAGCGCCATTCAATTTGACAGGGGGAAGGTAAGTTAGACCAATAGCTCCGGCGACTGTGCCACATAGCTTCATGAAATCTCGCCGGGAGACCCCTTTCTCTTTCAACTCTTCAAAAATACTCTTATCAGGCATGGGTACCTCCTTCTTTAGTTCAAAAAAATCATATACACAGGTTTTATGATTTTTAGTAAAACAATACCTATACTTAGAGCGTTTCTGTCTAAGCGATGATGGTTTAATTATTCGCAAACCAAAAGCTGGTCTGTTTGTAACAATTGCTAGCTATGACGGAATGATGATTAACTGCAAGTGATGTTGTCGGCTTCCAATTTTGCTTGGTAAGCAGCGACACCTTCTGCACCAGTTGCTAAAGTCCCTTTTTGCCCGTCCCAGTCGGAGGCTTGCATTTCTGCTACCCAACCCTCCCCATAGGGATCGGAAACCGCTAGATTTGGATCGGTCGCAAGTTTTTCATTGGCTCGTAAGAGAACTCCTGTCACAGGGGTAGGAACAGGACCAACAAATTTACTGCTTTCAACAGTGGCTAAACTTTTTCCCTGAACTACCTCTTGACCGATATTCTTGGCTTTGACAGTGATTGCTGCTAATTTTCCACCAGAAAGTTTAGCAGCAACCGCCGTAATTCCAACTCGCACCAAACCACCGCCCATTGGCTTGGCCCAGACGTGCTTCTCAATCAGGTAATAGAGATCATCTGGTAAATTACATCCTCGGACGTTTGCCATATCTCCTCCTTGTAAATAAATATTTTCTAAAAAGTCAAAACAGTCTTGCAATCTTCGGCAACCTGCCACATCGTGGCGCCGCCGACCATCTTGACTCCATCAATCATATCTTCTGCTTTAAGATCATGGAGTTCCATAGAGGCAGTGCAAGCAAGGAAAGTTACGCCAGCATCCATCGCATCTTGCAAGAAACCACTTACTGCCTTACCACCTTCTTTGGGGAATATGGTTTCAGCCATACCCTTTTTAAGTAAGAGCGTGCCGTCAATGGTGAAAAACATGGTTACTTCATTTTCCATTGCAACAGCCAAGCTGGCAAAGAAAAATGGGGTTGCACAACGACGCGGAGTATCAGGCCCGCTCGTCATAATAATCATTACTTTATCATCTGCCATTTTTTCTCACTTTACTCAGGTTAGAAGGAGAGAGTGATTGCATTTTCACTGGCATAGCTCAAGAAGGTGGCTGCGCCAACTACTTCAATGCCATCGATGAGGTCTTCTTTTTTAATACCCATGACATCCATGCTCATTTGGCAGGCAAATAATCGAACACCACCTTCTACTGCCATATCAAGCAATTCACTCAGTTTCGCAACATTGGCTTTCTTCATCCAGCCGTTCATCATACTGGTTGCCATACCGGTCATCCCCGGGATCATTCCAATGATATTGGGAACGGGCATAGGCATAGCAGGGTTTGCGATAGGAGCAACTTTTAGTTTGTCAGCATTACCCTTTTTAAGAATTTCAAGACCATAGAAGGTGAAAAAAATACCAGCTTCCATATCCAACGCTATCGCCGCGGTTGCAAGAATAAAGGGCGGATAAGCTAAATCTAATGTACCGTGCAAGGCAATCATTGCAAGACGTTTACTGCTTTGTTCACTCATGGATTACTCCTTAAACCAATTATTTAATAATTCAAGACGTTTGTCGCTTCGGTGAAGACTTTTACAAAGGTCGCTGCATTTACAACTTTTGATCCTTTGATGAAGTCGTTAGCAGGATCAAATTTCCGAGAGGTTACACAGGGTCCACAAAGGTACAATTCTCCTCCAGCTTCAACGTATGCATCGACTAATTCTTTTAGTGGAGGAAACCCTGAAGCAAAAACATGCTCCGCGCAACCTTTCTGGGCTAACATCATGCCGGTAGCCTGGAACCCCATTATTACCTCGACATCAGAAGCCTGGGCAGCAGTGGCAAGTACAAATGGGATCGTCGCCCGTTCGGGATCTTCAGGTCCATGAGTACATACAATTGCTAGTTTTTGGGTCATGAAATTTTCTCCTTTTATTTCATTCGTTTAATGTAGAAAACAAACTTATCGCCTTCTTTTTCGGAAGCAACAAGTTGATGTCCGGTTTTTTCGGTCCAGGCTTCCATGTCACTCGTCGAACCAGGGTCGGTTGCGATCATTTTGAGAACCTGGCCTAGTTGAAGAGCATCTACTGCCTTTTTTGTTTTCAAAATAGGCATTGGACAGGACATACCACTACAATCTAATGTTTGATCTGGTGTAATTGACATTTTGCTCTCCTTTTTATCATTTCGACAACGAAGGACTGATTGAACTAAGTTCAGCGATTCGTTGCAATCGACTCATAAGATCTGACCGTTCGCATAGAATAGACTGTACGGTACCGGCAACTTTTGGGGTCCATTCTTGAACCTGTTCTTGTTGGTGACGTTTTAAAACTGGAATCTTTTCCGCAGCTTCTTGTAGTTGATCAATAGGAATTTGATAATCAATCGCTAATTTTCTGACGCGTTCTTTTTCTTTTTCATGGTCAGGGGAATTTAGATAGTATTGCCCGCCAATTAACCATGCAATTTGAGTGTTTTCGGCT
>Ga0182011_10003871_pt1 | contig 12139 bp, 6 predicted proteins | sample 711E1DmetaG_FD_120481 | JGI IMG/M metagenome (GOLD analysis project Ga0182011, IMG submission 120481) | Permafrost microbial communities from Stordalen Mire, Sweden - 711E1D metaG | ecosystem: Environmental > Terrestrial > Soil > Wetlands > Permafrost | place: Sweden: Stordalen | collected... | reverse complement strand
TGAGGAAGCTGCCGTCCGGACGCTGGAGAAAACTAAGGTTCTTCGCCGCCGGAACACTGAACCCGTTCGCGTCGATTTTTACCGAACCTTGATAGGCCCACGGTCCGTCAAGAGACTTGGATGTAAAGAAATCGCCGGGCCGGGTGTCGCTGACAAGAACGGCATAGGTGCCGTCAAGAAGCCCGAGCGCAGTTACATTATGCCCTTTTCCGTTTTCATTATCAGGCCAACAAATACCCTTGTCGACATAGGGCCCCGTGGGTTTGTCGGCAACCGCATGCACGGCCTTCGAGCCGCCCCAACCGCTATGGCCGTTAGCTTGGTCCCAGCGGCTGGCAAACATATGGTATTTGCCGTCCGGGCCTTTAATGATTTTCCCGTCCCAATAACACCACTGTTTGATAGTCGTATCTTCAAGGCCGTTATGAATGTCGCGGGGGCCTACCGCTGACGCACCCCACGCGGTTGTTGACAATTTATCAAAAATGGGCGTGGGCTGGAAATAATCGATTAACGTTTTATCGGCGGCGGACGATGCAGCGCTTATTGAAAATATCGCCGCAAACATGAAAATGAATGTTTGCGTGGACCTGCTTTGAAAATGGAATTGCTTACGCATTTTTACCCTCCTTGAAGAATGTGTTTGACATTTGTTAATGAACATTTACATGACCGGAAAAACTCCGATCACCGTATCGTACGGAAATGCAATAAATTCCCGGACCTGCCGTTGACCGGTCGATGGTGAAGCTGATCTCTTGGTTTTTACCTGTTGCTGGTCCCTTATATTCTCGGGCGACCAGGCGACCTTTCAAATCATACAACGATAGAACAAGTTGGGCGCCGCTACTTGCGGCTTCAGCCGGAATGAATACAATTCCATGCGCCGCTGATTCCCTGACCTTTACAGCAAGCGATATACCCCGCGAGGCGGGCTTAACCCCGTTGGGGAGGTTTGAAACAGCGCCGTCGAAGGCGGCCCCGTCAAAGGGCACGACGATAATTTTGCTGCCATGGGTATCGTTTCCCAGATCGCTGCTTTTCTCGACGTCGATGGCTGCAAAGGTAAAAGCCATGACATGGCCATTTTCCTCATAGGTGTTGGCGCGTTCCATTTTGTACCACCGGTTCGAGGTCAGCGTGGTTCCGTCGGTAAAGCGCACGAAATCAACGGCCGAGGCATAGGCCGCCCCGGCATACTTCCAGTTGTTGATGCCGTCGGGAGACGTCAGGTGCAGCGCCTTGCGGTTACAGTAATCATCGACAACCACGTGGTATATGCCGCCGCTATACCACAGGTTCGGATCTTCACGGCAACTCCCGTAGCCGGGAACGTTCATGGGAAAAATGTCGTCGGTCATGACTTTATAGGTCCCGTTTATGCCGCCATCGCTGATCCCCACGAAACCGCCCAAGGGCACGATCATGAATTTGCCGTCGGGTCGCTCCAGAATGCTCATATTATCGGTCAAGCGCCTGGTCGTGTGCCCGTTATTGTCCCACTTTATATTGCCTTGATATACCCACGGCCCATCGAGCGAGTTGGAAAGGAAAAGAGCGCCGGGCCGTGTGTCGCTGACCAAAATGCCGTAACGTCCGTCCTTCAACGCGATTGCCGTGACGTTGTGCCCTTTTCCCCCTTCATTATCGGGGTAACAAATCCCCTTGTCAATGTATGGCCCGAGGAGATTATCGCTGACCGCGTGAATGGCCACGGAGCCGTAATATCCCTCATGGCCTCCGCTTTGGTCCCAACGGCTGCAAAACAAATGGTATTTCCCTTCCGGGCCCTTGATGATTTTACCGTCCCAATAAGCGTAATCAGTCAAGGTTTTTTTTCCGTCCGCGCTTGTTTTGCCTTCGAGACCGTTGCTCGGATCGCGGGGTAGGACCGCCTTGTCGCCCCATACGTCGGAAGTCAATTTGCCGGTAATCGGCGTGGGTACGAAATAATCCACCAAATCCTTTGCCGAAACCGACGACATTACGGTTAAGACAAGCATCGCGCCCAACAAGCGAGTTGTCCTTTTCATGCAGTCCATCCGAATGCATGGCAATGTATTCATGGATGACTCCTTGTAACTGACATAGTGTACTATTACAGATACCTTTACTCGTCATGCTGATTCGTAATACGCCTACTGATTTTCATGGATTCATAGCGTTACCTGAAAATCACCAATTTGTCATCCGGGCGCTGGTTCATATAACACATTTTGATCCAATCCGGCGATTGCGGAACGGATAAAAATCTCACTTCGTCAATTGATCCGTTAAAATGCAGCCCTCCGCCGATAAGGCTCCCTATGGTCACATCGCTGCTGGAATCACGGGAATTGGCCGGATTATTATCACCATAAAAAATGCCCGTGCTGTCGGTGCATATATCGTCAACATACAGATAGGCGCTGGTCCCGTTTCGAACTGCCACGACATATTTCCATGCGGAAAGCATTATCGGCGAAAGCCTTCGGTCGAGTCCTTTCAAAGGCGTTTCAACATATTCTTCAAAGGAAAACATGTTGGGCGGGCTGCTCGAAGAGCCTTTAGCTCTCAGGGAATACTGTAAACCGCCTTTGCCGACAAGGTGCTGGTCATTACTGAAAAGGGTGTCCGCTTTTATCCATGCGGAAACGGTATACGTTCCATACTGAGGAAAGCTTAGCTTGCTATGTGCAGTGCCTGTCAATTGTATGTTTCCCAGACTTCCGGAGAAATTGCAGCCGACCCCAATGGCGCCGATGGCCGTGCCATTTACCGTGGTATTGGAGGGGACGCCGTCATAATGGTTTGCCGTGGCGTCCAAGACCTTTCCATTGCCGGACTGGATCATATGCAACACTGCCTGGAAACCATTTGCCGTATCGAACACGGCCACGCCATTGGAGCCGCTTGCGGCAATTGAATTTCCGAAGTACATAAGGATAAAGTGCGAACTATCGTTCCCGTATACCGTATCGACCTTGACCCATGCCTCGGCCATGCCGTTGGCCGCGTCCCAGCGCTCGATTTCGCAGGGCAGGGGAGTGTTGTCCGATTTTGTAAAACGGAGGTCGTTGCCGCTCGCCTGGGCCTGGTTAAAATCAAAGTTATCTTTAGTCAATCTGACGAGAACCGGGAAATTCATCTCATTGGCGCCGACGCTGGCGCCGGATGGGGTCGTGTTCAAATACAGTAATCTGGAAAACCGCCATGCGCCGTTGGCGGTTATTGCCGTGTCACTTGAAGTAACGGTTATATTGTTTCTGAAGCAGTACGGTACGCTGTCATGCCTACCAAGGTAGATTGCCGGTATCATGCCTGTTGGTACGGAGTCAATGAAAGCGTACCCTGTATTCTGATGAATAAACGATTTTAAAGTGGTCCCCAGAACATACACGTAGCCGTTGACAGTATCGATATCCGGCGGAAGCATGACCTTAATTGTGCCTGGGATTGTCAAAGTGGCCGCTGAAACACGGGTGGTATCGGTTGCTATGGACACTCCGGTGATTAATAATCTTGTCCTCTTGTAAAGATGAAACGCCTGGATATTATAGGCCCCTGTTTTGTTTGTTGAAAACCGATATTCTCCGAACGCATCGGTCGTGTCGATGATGATGGCCGCAAGCCCGGGGTCAAGTACCGGATTGTATGAACCCGGGACCAACATGACTTCCGTATTCGGCGCTGGTTCGCCGGTAGCGTCCATAATCACGCCCGCTACCTTGAAATCCGGGTTGTCGGAGCCGCCGGCCATCGGCGTCTTTGTGCATTGCGCGAAGAGGATTGCCGCGCAGACCGACAAAATTGACAAATTTCTAAGGTTCATGAGTTCCCGCTCCTTGGAAAACCCTTCCTTCCCATTATTTTTGAAACGGGAAAAACCTGCAAAACGACTTCATAGACTTCATCGGGGGTTTTGTCTTCTGCAACAAGCGACAGGATCTTTTCGCGGGTGTCGTCCAACAGTTCCCGCACTTCCTGGTAAAGACCTTTACTCATTGTTATTGTCGAGTATGCCGCGTATTTTTCCGAAGGCATGATGGTATCGATGGTCTCTATTCCTTTAAGCAAAACATCGCGGCGCGCCTTTTTTTTAATGAACTCCGGTACTTGTTCCGAAGTGACGAACTCATTACTTAATGTATAGACGCTGTTTTCATCTTTTTTAACCATGCCGGTATTCAGAAGAAGTTCCACCGCTTCTTTCGCTTCCGAGGGAACAATCGGCGGAAGCACTAATTTGGCCAGCAGCGAATAATCTTCCTTCCATTCAGCGAGCGTCACAAGCTCCCGAATAACCGGATAATACCACTTTTCATAGAAGAAAAACTGGTCCTTATGGAGCTGGTAGAACTTCGTTTTATTTCCGATCTTCTTCGCCCGCTGGAAAAAGTGTTCTTTTTCGTCAAGTGTCTTTGCCTGGTTTAAATAAACGAGGTTCTCGAAATAGGTCCCGGCTTTGCCTTTTAATCCCAATCCGGAAATAATTTTTTGAATGGAATCAATCGATAAATTTCTTTTGCCCTCTATGACAAGCGTGCAAAAGTTGTGGGCGTTAAAACCGACTTTCTTGGCAAAATATCTTTGGGAAAAAGACGGTTTTTCCTGTTTTTTCGCATTAAAAAAATCCTTCAAAAATATGCGATAATCGTCATATTCAAAAATCATTTCGAGGATTTGTTTTGAGCTTTTTGCAGTCATTTTTTAAAGCACAATGTTAAAGGTCAGATTTAATCCTGTCTCGTAATATAACCAAAAAAAAGATTTGCTGCATGGAAAAAATAAATAAAATGTAAACAATAGTTTACAGTAAAATTAATTATAAATTAACGTTATATATTATATATCAATAAGTTATTAATTATGAAGTTATATCAATATAATTAATTATTAGCATTATTTTGTTTACATTAAAAGGAAACTTGTTCATATTAAAATAAAGCATCAAGATTTTAACGGCAGGAAGATTGAAAGGATTCAAAGATACGTGTTTGGGAGGTACCGGAAAATAATACTTTTAATTGTATTCCTATTTTATTTCTCCTTAACGACGCAGGCTTTTGAAGAAAGGAAGCCGGGAAATATTGGCATCGTGCCTCCGTTACATTGAAACAATTTTCTACCGTCCAAACTATAATAAACCACGGAACTGCCGGTATATAATACTTCAGTCAACCTCGAAGAGCCGTTTTCGCCTTTAATCATCGTAAGGACGCCCGTGCTCGGCGAACCGGCCCGATTTGCCGGCGCGAAATGCGATTCCCGTATGTTCACGGTCAGCCCCGGCCTCAGGGTATATCCCCCAAAGTCAACCTCGCTGACGCTTGCCGCCGAACCGCTCCTCACCGCCGTGGCCTCCAGCCGCATATAACGCGCGTGGACCGGAGTAAACATCGCGTATTTCAAGGTGTTGTCGCCAGTCCACGTCCCGGTATAACCGCTTGAAAGCGTGACCGGAGTAAAGGTCGAATTGTCAAAGCTGTAATAAATTTTGTACCCGGTAATGATTGCGGAAGAATCAAAGCCGCCGGTGTCCTGGCGGGCGATCTGTTTCGGCAAATAGTCGCACATTTCGATGTTGTAGTACGCCGCACCGAGGTCAACGGTCACCGACTGGGGAAGAGCCCCCGACGAGGTCCATAGCGATTGCGTGTAATGGTCCGCGAACCCACCGTCGCTCAGTCCGTCAACGGCATAATGCGCGGCGGAGGTATTGCTCGTCGCGGTTGCGCCTATTGCCGTGATCACCCGGTCCATATGGGGCCCTTGCAAAGGAAGCTGGGCGCGCGTGGCAGGTGGGGTATAGGATTGGCCTAATTGTTTAAGCCACGCCACATAGGTGTCCTGGATCAAGCCGTCTCTATTGGGCGGCAAATTCGGAGCAACGTTGCACCATACCGGATCGCAGCGATTAAGATACGTGGAAATAAAACTGCTCACGGCCAAAGGGGTTTTCCCGGCGTCGGTGGGCAGCCAAAACCAGGCCCCGCCCATTTTATTGCTCAGCCAGGAGGCGAATTTCTGATCCGCCGGAGGCCATACTCCTTTTGAGTTTTCGTAGTAAATGCAGTCTTCGTGCCAGGGATAAAAAAGCCCCTCATGTTCGCTGAATAACGTGTTGGGCCCGAATTTGCGCAAGGTGTCTTGAAACTCCTGATAGGGAACTATGGTATGACCCTCCGACCACGCCCACCCATCGTCAACGAAAAAGGGAATATCGCCGTAGTTATTGAGCAGCTCCTTGACTTGCGTGAAAACGAAATCGAGCGCGGCCCGCGAGACACGTCCGTTCGTCACCCCTGAATGATTGAGCCGGTCGCCCGAACTGATATAGAGATCCCCGCCATACGTGCGATCCTGCACCGAATAATAAAGCCCAGGAACGATTCCGCTGTCCTTGCAGGCCTGAACGAATAGTTTTGCCACGTCTTTTCGCGCGGCCGCGGGCACCCGCGGATTCATGCAACTATAGGGGTTATAGGTAGCGCCCGGATTTGTTACTTTGGTGTCCCACAGGGCAAAACCGTCGTGATGTTTGCAAACGAGCACCATGAACTTCACGCCGCCGGCCTTTGCCGCCGACACCCACTGCGCCGGATTAATATTAGTAGGATTGTAAAGCGCGGGGTCCTGGTTGGGAAGGTCCGATCCGGCGGAATTCGAGAAGGTGTTCATGCCGAAGTGCAGAAACTGGCCCAACCGGAGGTTGGAAAAGTTTCTTCGCAACGTGTCGAGATGGGTCTCCGCGAAAGACGGCCACGCGCAGACGAAAAGAAAAACCGAAAACACGACCGCTATTTTCTTGGCAAAACGGCGATTGTGGGTGTATTTGTTTTGGAGCGTCATACTATCCTCTTTCTTTTAAGGTTCTGTTGACGAATTCTATACGCTTACAGAGAATTATCCACCTTGTGGGTTAGGTTCTGTAGGCAAATTATATACGCGTTTAGCGTAGATAATTACCCGTACAGAACCTTATCCACTTTGTGGGTTAGTTACTGGTAACTCGTACAATAAACACGGCATTCGCGCTTTCATGGTTAAAGTGCGCGGCAATACAATTCCTCTTAACAAATGATTTTTGCAATAATTTTCCCGAAACATCATAGATGGCAATGGCATTTTCCCTGCCGCGAAATTCTTGAGGGACATTAAATTTTCCGCCCATGATTTTATATGTTCCCTCCTTGGCATTCGCATTCAAGGGTTGTCGACTTCGGTTTTGAGCGATGGGCGTCTGATTGCTTATGTCAATACACGTAATGGCAACGCTCGCACTCGTTAGTCCTGTGGAGGTAGCGGTCACTGTAATGGTTCCGGCCGTATACGACCGCATGGTCATCTTTGCCATGCCGTAGAGCATGCACCGCGTATCCGGAGACGTGGCATTGTTGAAGGTCATTGACGGACCGGTTGGAAAAAGCCCCCCGCCCGCGGCGGTAAGAGTAATCGCGGGATTATTATTGACAGGCGTGCCGTTTGCCGACGCCACCTGGGCGATAAGTTCGACATCGTCGGTGCCATCGTTTCCTATAACGTTGGTGTCGGCGGTCAAAATTATTTTCGCCGCCGTACCGGCAACAGGCAGCGTATATGAAGTTCCTACGAGTTCCTGCCGGTATTGATACCATTCCGGACCGGGGAGCCTGTAATAATCGCAAATGCCGTTTTGCCCATGGGTCGCATTGAGGACCGTGCCGTAGCCGTAGCCAACCCAGCGGACCTTTCCCGCCCGCCAAGCATAGGCCGCGGGGCCGTTATGGTCGTAATACTCGGTTATCAAATTAGGTTTTCCGGGATCTTGATACGCGGCGATTGTGGCCCCGTCGCCGTTATATCCGATGACGCTTCCCAATTGATCGAACCCCTGGCGCTGCGCGCCGCCGACCGCGGAGAGCCGCGAAGAATCAAGCGATTCGGCGAGGTTCGACAGGGCGCGATACAGCGCCTTGCAGTTGGTCATGGGCGTTCCGCTCGCGCAATCGAACGTTTCGTTTCCCATGCTCCATACGATAATGCTGGGATGGTTCCGTCTTTCCCGAATGAATTCCGTTAATTGTTGTTTTAAATTGTCTTCAAACGGTTGGTCATCCGTACTTACGGTAGGATACGAGCTTTGCTTCCAATTGGGTTGTTCGGTCGACTCGAATCCGCCCACTCCCCAGAAATCGTTTTCCGGCCATTCAAGCATCCCCAAGCGGTCGGCCGCGTCGTCCCAGGAAACGTCATGGGGGTTATGACTTTCCCTGATAAAATTGAAGCCGCACTGTTTCATGAGCAAAACGTCCCTTCGAAAACCAGCATTGGTCTGCGCGATGCCCCAGCCCGCGCGATCATCGTGTGCATTTATTCCATTGATCAGATAATGAACTCCGTTCAGGAAGAACCCCTGTTCAGCCGTCCACTGGATCGACCTGATGCCGAGCGGGCTTTCGTAATTGTCAACAGCTCCGCTTCCGTCCGACACCGTTGTCAATACCTTGTACATATAAGGTGTTTCCGGAGACCAAAGACGCGGATTGGCGATGGCTGAACTGGTTTGCGTAAACTCATACGTCGCCCCCGCTGCCATCGACTGCGTGTTTTCCATTGATGTTGCCGTTGCATTCGCTGCGTCGACTACGGTTGTCGTGACCTTACAGGTCGCGGCCGCTGCGTTATCATTTTTTATTTCCGTTTTGACCTTGACTGTTGCCTGGGTTGAAGTAGCCTGGGGCGTGGTGACGGTCGTGCCATACCAGGTCACATGGAGCGGACCGGTGACCACGAGGCACACGTCCCGGTGGATGCCCCCTAAAAACAGCCAGTCGCCCCCGCGCGGAGCGATTTGAGCGTTCCACGCGCTATTGACCTGGACGGCGATGACATTATCGCCCACGTTAACGGCGCTGGTTATGTCGAAATAAAATCCCGTGTATCCTCCTTTATGTGTTCCCATCAATGTGCCATTGACATATACCTGCGCGACCTGAAAAGCGGCTTCGAATTCCAGAAAAATTCTGTTTGAAGTTTTCCATTCCGATTGCACATTGAAATGCTTTCTGTACCAACCGATTCCCGCGTACCAGAAAACCCCGTTTGTGGATGCATAATACGGAATGTCAAACACATGCGGCAAATTCACTTTGCTCCAGGCGGCATCGCTAAAATTGGTTGCCTGCGCACCGGTTACGTCACCCTTATTGAATGTCCAGTTGGCATTCAAGACGATTTTTGTCCGACCGGCCCCGAAACAAACGGAAGCCTGGGCGCTTACCATAACGATCATAAAACCGATCAACACTTTTGTCAAGATTCCGTGTTTCATCAGCGTACCTCCCTTGCGGTTTATGTTTGTTTCAATCGGCCCCGCGGATCGTATGAATTTTGATAATATACACTCCACGGTATAATGCAGTTTCCCGTTCGGGACATTTTGCTTCGAGGGCCCTCTCATAAAGAAAACCTCTTAACTTTTACCACCAAGACTTTTCCGGCAGTATTCTTTTTTGTTAATGTAAGGGCATTAGTGACCCTCATTATATTCGAATAAATAAGCCTGCCCCGCAGATCGTAAACCGACGCCGCGATTTTTCCGCCTTGGATGTTTTTCGGTAAAAAAATCCTGTTTCCGACGGTTTTATATAATTGACTTTCCGGGCAGGATTTCACGTTCATTGGAACCGGACCTGAAACACCGGTCGTCAGGGAATCCGATACATGCTTGACCATGATCGTCACCGATGACGCGGTAAGACCCGTAGATGTGGCTTCTATAGTTGCCGTACCGGCGTTATACGACCGGTATTCAACGGCCGCGAGACCGTTGAGAACGCCTTTGTCAACAGCGCCGCCGGTAAAGGTAATCGAGGTCCCCCCGGGAAAAATTCCCAGGCCGGCCCGGTCGGTCAGGGTGATGCTCGGTTGGTTACTGATCCATTTTCCGGAAGCGTCCCGTACTTGGACGACAAGTTGGCAATCGGTCCTGCCGTCGTCGGTAATGGAGTCTTTGTCCGAGGTCAATTGGAGCTTTGCTGCGGTCCCGGCCGAGGGCCACGTGGGCGGCGGTGTTCCGAGGTACTTGTTGCGGTAGTAGTACCAGCGTTCAAGGGGAAGCCGAGCATGGTCGATCATTCCCATGCCGCCAAACGATGCCCCCAAATTGCTCCCATGGTGGAACCCACACCAGATTGCGGCGCCCGCCCGCCAGGCATATTGGGTCGGGGAATCGTTGGTAACCTGAAGAACTCCCCAGCATGCCGTATACGTGCCCGGACGGTTTTCCTTGCAACTGCCGTATTCCGCGACGATACTTGGAAAACCGGGATTCAAGTAAAGGGTTGCGCCGTCGCCATTGTACCCGGCCGCGTCGGCAAGGACGTCAAAGCCGTCGCGCTGGGTTCCGCCCATGGCCGCTAATCTCGTCGAATCCTCGACGTGCGCAACCGCCACCATGGTTGTAACCAAATTCTTGGCTTGTTGCATGACCGTTGAAGCGGTAAAAAAAACCTCGTTACCCATGCTCCATATGATAATGCTTGGATGGTTGCGATGGATGCGAATCATCTCTCTTAATTGCTGCTGAGCATTAGCTTCAAAGGGGGCCTGATCGGCCGTATTAATAGGATAAGCGCTGGCGTTCCAATTCGGGGGCGGCTCGGTGGCTACAAAACCGCCGGGCCCCCAATAACACATTTCTTCCCACAAACAAATCCCGTAGGCATCGCAGGCGTCCGAAAATGCGGGATCATGCGGATAGTGCGAACCGCGTATGAAATTCATGCCGCAATCCTTGATCATTTTTACATCACGGAAAGATCCGCTGTTGGCCGTCGCGTCTCCCCACCCCGCATGGTCCTGGTGAACGTTGGCGCCTTGCAGCCACAGGTGCTGGCCGTTAAGGAAAAAACCGTTGTCCTTGTCCCATCGCACGGTCCGGATCCCAAGCGATGAGGAAAAATTATCAACCAGTGTCGCGCCATCGTACACCTCGGTATAAACGTGATACATATAGGGTGTTTGAGGACTCCACAGGTGCGGATTGGCAATCGAAGTGCTGGTCTGTACAAACGTATCCAATGCTCCGGCGGCTACCGATACGGTTGACTCAAATCTCGTCACTTCGTTGCCCGATGAATCGGCGACGATCGATACGACCCTGCAGCTTTTCGCACTTGCCGCATCGTTTCGAATTTCGGTTTTTACTTTCACTAGAGCTGATGTCGAGATGGCCTGTGGCGTGCTCACGAAGGTGCCGAACCAGGTGACGTGCAACGGGTCGGTAACGACCAAATACACATCGCGATAGATACCGCCGATAAAATTATGCTCGCCTCCGCGGGGCGCAACGCGCGCGTTCCATGTCCCGTCCACGCGCACTGCTATCACGTTATCGCCGGAATGAAGCAGCGACGTAATGTCGTATGAAAACCCCGTGTAGCCGCCCTGATGGGTCCCGGCAAGCGTCCCGTTTACGTACACCTGCGACACCAGAAACGCTGCCTCGAACTCAATGAAAATGCGCTTGGTCGAAATCCAAGACGCGTCAATGGAAACGTGTTTACGATACCACCCTACGGTGGGAGTGGTAGCGGTAGTCGCTCTCCAATAGGGAATATCGAACGAGTGGGGTAAACCGACCGTAGACCAGGAGGCATCGCTAAAGCTTACAGCTTGTGCGCCGGAAACATCCTGCTTGATGAATTTCCACGACCTGTTTTGCAAGAGCACCATGCGTTTTGCGGGAGGGCTGTAGGCGGCCAAAGTGCCGGCACACGAAACGACGAGTAGTACTGCCGTAAGAATTGCTTTTTGTCGAGTAAGCATGACGAATCTCCAAATGCTCAACCAGCATAGCTGGATAAGTCTCCCTAAGCTTTCGAAACTACAATAAAATTGTCGTCCAAAAGCTTAGAGAGACTGATGGTGGCAAAACGTTTCACAACTGCAATAGTGTACTATTACGGTATCCATTAGTTTCAATCATGATACTTTGAGCTTCCATGGCTTTTAAGGGCCTGCCGTTACTTAAAAATCACCAATTTGTCATCGGCCCTCTGGTTCATATAACACAGCTTTATCCAATCCGCTGAAAGCGCCTTATTACATATTCTGACCTCGTCTATTTTCCCTTTGAAAAAGTACGGAGACCAGTTATTTGAGCCCGAAGGCGTCT
>Ga0182011_10003870_pt1 | contig 12140 bp, 10 predicted proteins | sample 711E1DmetaG_FD_120481 | JGI IMG/M metagenome (GOLD analysis project Ga0182011, IMG submission 120481) | Permafrost microbial communities from Stordalen Mire, Sweden - 711E1D metaG | ecosystem: Environmental > Terrestrial > Soil > Wetlands > Permafrost | place: Sweden: Stordalen | collected... | reverse complement strand
TTCCGTCTTCAAGCTGGATTAATTTTTTCGCCTGCATTGCGATGTCGTGTTCGTGAGTAATTAAGACAATTGTTTTGCCCTCTTTATTTAATTGCTTTAAAGTTTTCATTACGTCATCTCCTGATTTTGTATCTAAATTTCCCGTAGGTTCATCTGCTAATATTAGTTCCGGATCATTCATCAGCGCTCTGGCAATGGCTACTCTTTGTTGTTGCCCGCCGGACATCTGGTTTGGTCTTTTACCAAGATGATCGGCAAGTCCCAACATGGTTAAAAACATATCGGCTTTTTCAATTCTGGCTTTTTTATCCATTCCGGCATAAATCGCCGGTAAAATGACGTTTTCCAACGCCGACAGCTTTGGCAATAAATTAAATTGCTGAAAAACAAATCCGATTTCTTTATTTCTTTGAAAAGCCTGTTCGTCTTCTCCCAAGCTTGAGACGTCTGTTCCGTTAAGAATGTATTTTCCTGCGGTTGGTGTATCCAAAAGTCCGACGATATGCATCAGTGTAGATTTGCCCGAACCGGATCTTCCGGTTATGCCCAAAAAATCGCCTCTTTTTACAACCAGATCAATGTCTTTTAATACCGTAGTTTCAACGTCGCCCGTCATATAGACCTTGGAGATGTTAGTCATTCTTATTATTTCGTCTGTTGTTTTCATGAAGAATTAATTTTTAACTATTTGATTTTGAGGGACTGAAGTCGGATCAATCGCCACAGTATCTTCTTCCGACAAACCGGACAAAATTTGTGCTTCCGTATCGCTTTGTAGTCCCAAATTCAATTTTCTTTTCGTAAAACCCTTGGCGGTTTTTACATAAACATAATTGTTATCAAATATATCCGAAGATTGTATAGCAATCGTGTTATTTCGGGTATCGATTACAATGTCTGCATTACCTGACATGCCTACCCTGTAGTTATTTTGCATTGGCAATGCGGCTTCGACGTAAAAAGCGTTTCCTCCGGATGATGTGACATGATTGACGAAGTCAATCTTCTTGACTGTTAGTTTAAGATTATCATTTGGAAATGAATCAAGCGAGACATTAACAGCTTGTCCTATTTTTATCTGGCCAATATCGGCTTCGTCTACTTCCATTTTAAAACCCAAGGAGCCTGGGTCCGTAATTGTAAAAGTTGTAGCCGGTGTAACATTAACACCCGTGGTAACGGCATCGGCTCTGGTAACAATTCCGGCAATCGGAGATGTTAGAACTGACTGTTGTCTGACTAAATCCTGGAGCTCAACGGAGGCAACTGCTTTGTTTAAATCATACTGATTATCCTCCAAAATTCTTCTCATCTGATTGCTAGTCGCCTGTTGGGATGGTGTGTCGTTATAGCTATTTGAAGTTGCGTCAAAAGCGTTTCTCTGTTCGGCATAATTGGCTAAGGCGATTTGTATGTTTTTTTGGACAGTTCTTTGGTCTAAAGTCGCAATCGTTTGATAGACTTTCACACTGTCCCCTGTTTTAACTCCTAGATACGAGAGAGTGCCGCCCATCTGAAATGTTAAATTGACAAATGTTTGGGCGTCGACGTTACCGGTTATAGAAACTAATTTTACAACATCTTGCTTTTTGACTTTCTCCGTGAGGATTTGTTTTGAACCTTTTGGCCAGACTACGAATCCTATTATCAATAAGATTACAACCGCAACTATTGAAATTCTTTTATGTTCCCAAGCCACTCTCTTTGCTTTAGAAAAAAAACTTTTTATTTTCCCCACACAATCATATTACTAAAAGATGACTGCCTATGTAAATAGGCGGAGGTTTTCTGAATTGTTGCTTTTTAAGAATTCCCTTACTCTTTGTTTATTTTGTCGGATAAATGCCTTGACTTCATCTAAAGTTGGTGTGGTTTCAACGCCGATTCCTAATTCGGTGATTTTGATTGCCGCAAAAAACGATGCAAAAACACCGGCCTTTTTCAGATCTTTTGATTTAACGTAGTCAGTTATAAAAGCAGCAGCATAACAATCGCCTGCTTCGGTAAAGCTTCTGATTTCGTCTTTGTCTAGACGGAAAGCTTTTATTTTGAGTTTCTGTCCGTCACGAGTAAAAATAGTTGAACCTTTTGCACCCTGAGTTAAAACAACATTCTGCGAAGAAGCTTTAATCCTATTCAAAAGCTCAATGTTTTGCGCACCATTTGTCACAATGTCATCTTCGCTTAGAATCGTAACACTGGCGCTTTTTAAATCGTCTTCAAATCCGTTCCACCGTCCATAAGAGACATTTCCTCTTTTATCAAAGCTTCTAAAATATCCCTGAGGAGTAACAAAAACCATGCCATGCTTTGCCAGATAAGGAATTACGTCGGTTGCCACTTCGTTAATGCATGGGGCAACTAAAAATATGGAGTCATTTAACAATGACTTATCTATTTTTTGATGGTCGGCTTTGGTAATAGCTCTTTGGACGTTACTGACAATTTGTTTTCGGTTGCCTTTTTCGTCATAAATGTTGGTAAATGTGGAAACGCAGTTTAAATCCGAGTCAGCTAACAACACATTTACACCTTTTGAATTAAAATCAGCAATGAAGCGGTGATTTCTTGTCATTTTTGTCAAAATGGTTACGTTGGCTTCAGGATTTAAATATTTAAAAGCAATTCCGCTGTAGGAAACTCCTCCACCGATAATATTTTCCGGCTTATCCGTATCTTCGAGAATATGGCCGATTGTGAGGAGTTTTTTATTCATCAAAAAATTAGAAGAACCAGTAGTTAATGATACCAAAGAAAACGATTACGGTAACAATCAAGCTTGTTATAAATATGCCTATTTGTCCGGCTTTTTTCCATGCCTGATAGCCTGAATACAGCCAAACTATTTGAGATGCCAGCTGTATAGGTAATCCGTATTGAGGCAATTTTAACGATACCAATAAAAATCCGCTAACCGTAAAGGTTGGAAGTAAAATTTGCGATGCTTTGTCAATTTTTTGTTTCATAAATTTTGACATGTAGAACTTGTGAGCCGTCAGGGATTCGAACCCTGAACCTATTCCTTAAGAGGGAATTGCTCTACCGGTTGAGCTAACGGCCCGTCAATGTTGATCTTTGTATTATATCCTACTTTTTAGAAATCTTCTACCAAAACTTTATTATCTCTGTATCTTTTAGTATACTATGCTTATGCGCCCTTATGCTTGAGGCAAAGCCGAAATGGTAGAGCACTTCGGAAATGAGCGCTAAATAATCATGCGCCCGTAGCTCAATGGATAGAGCACTTCGCTTCGGACGAAGGGGTTGGGGGTTCGACTCCTCTCGGGCGTACAAAATATATTGCTAACAGTTGCCTTGTCTTGCCCCAATCTGTTAAACTACCGAAAAGTACTATGTATAAGCATGGGAATTTTTTTGCTCAATTAGGAGGTAACTATTAGTGAGAGCTGAACGTGAACCGGTTTTAGATCTTTGCGATGAAAATTTGGAAGGTCCAAAGATTTCCCCCGACAATACTTCGCTTCTTTTAAACGGTCAATTATTAGCTAAAACAGGAGTTTTTCCCAAAGGAGAAATAATTCCTTTTAGGAGAACTAAATTAACAGAAGATGTATTGGCTGCAAACAAAAAAAACGAACCGCTGAAAGATTTATTTATGCACTTAATCCGCATAGGCGCATTGGTAGTATTTGTGACGACTTCTTCTGAAATCGCAAGGATTGGTGCAAGCGCAATAGACAATGCTAATGCTTGGCAAAATGCAAATACTCTTCCGTCTGAATCCGGTTTAAAATTCGGTGGATCCTTTTCTTTGGAACAATATGGTTTAACGCTAGAAAATTACAAAACAGCTTGGGGAAAAGAGCAATACGCGAAGGCAATGGCTGATTTAAAAGATTTACATGAAAACGAAAAAATAAATGATTTTAGGATTGAGTTTCAGTGGAAAGACGTTGTAGATGCAAACGGAAAATTTGATCCCGGTTTAAATAAGCAAATGTTGAATTATTTATTTAGTCAGCCGGATATAAATTTAACCATAAATCTTGGCATAAAAACCTTCCGATGGCCGGAGCAAAATGTTAAAGGACCATATTTAAATGAAGTTAATGCTATATCAAAAAGGGATGCGATTGTTCACTCAACGGATACATTAGCAGATGAGTCAATTCAATATGAGAGTGAAGTGCTTAATGATTTACAAAATACCTATTCTAAAGACAAACTTTCTCAAGTTAAAGTAATACAATTTAATAATGAATGTAAAAACCGGTTTGGGGATGATGCGGTTGAAATTGATGATGCAACAAATATTAAGTCTGTAGACAATGTCATAAATAATTTCCCCGAATTTGCTAAAGCAGAATTCCTTTTTAATTCCGCAGGGTTTTTTGATATTGAAGGCATAGATAATTTATTGCAACAATTAAGGGAAAAATATCCCCAGATAAAATTAGGAATGGGAATTGATTATTATGGCAGCGATGTTGGTAGCGTTAAATTGCTTTTTGTTGGTGATGCAAATCCCGAAAAGCTACCTGGTCTTGATCGCGTAGATCCTCTTTTTTATGATAACTTTTTGGGAAAAGACTTTCAGAAAGCAAAAGATGATGCGAGTAAGGTTAATTATAAAGAGGTTGTAACGGAATTAGAAGCAGAACCCTGGGATGGCAATGCAAAGTTGCCGGGAAATATTGTGCTGGACTTTAATTACGCTACGGAAAGAGCAATTGATATATTACCGAGTAAGAATCAAACAAAAGCACAAGATGATGTGGAAGTGGATGTTTGGGGATTAGAATATTTAATGAAGAATAAGTATGATCCGCAAGTCAAGCAAATTTTACAGGAAATAAAGGAAACAAATTCAAAATAGTCAGAAGAATTTTTGGAGATTAAAGGAAGTGCGGTGGATAGCGCAAAGACCCAATTTTTTAATAGCTTCTTGGTGAAATTTGGTGCCGTAGCCTTTGTTTTTGGCAAAATTATAGCCCTGATAAATTTTTCCCAAATCGCGCATTAAATTATCCCGGTAGACTTTGGCAATAATTGATGCGGCGGCGATGGAAATTACCTTACTATCCCCTTTGATAATAAAAGTTAAATTTTCCTGTTCAATATTTCGTTTTCCGTCAATTAAAAAATGAACTTTCTTATCTTTATGCTCATTGATTATTTTTTTGATTAACCTTTCAAAAATCAATTTATTACACTTCCCTATTCCGATTTTGTTAATTGTTTCAATTTCAATTATTTCCGTAAAACATTTTGCTTGTTTTAAAATCAATTTCGATATCTGTTCACGTTTTGCAGCACTTAAGATCTTTGAATCATTTATTTCATCCAACCCATTATCAAGCTTTTTGTTAAAACAAACGGCTGAAGCCACTAAGGGGCCTGCAAAACTACCGCGGCCAACTTCATCCATGCCAAATACGAGTTCAAAACCTTGCGATTGAAGTTTGAGTTCGAAATTAAATGAGGGATTCTTGTTCGTCTTCATCTAGCAATTCTCCTTCTAACCCAGCTATTGAAGGTAAAGCGGGTACAATTTCTTGAAGATCAAAATAAATTTGCGTTGTATTCGCCTGTAGTGCTTCCAAGCTGGACTTCTGTATTCTGTAATATTTTTCATCCACATTATGTTTCTTTTCTAAATCTGACAATACCCTAGTAGTTGTTTCAACGTCCTTTTCAATTTTATGTCGAAACTTTTCGCTTAGAATATACTCATGGATTTTCCTAAGACTTTCATCATCGTGTTGAATCCCAGATTTAGCAACAGCAATTCTGATTCCCATCTCTCTTAGAATATTAGCTAAGGGTATTGCATATTGTACATTAGTTACCCAAACTCCGTCTATTTTTCCATAAAATTGTATGCCTTCAGGAAGAATATCTGACACTATTATCGATTCGTTAGCAGTTATAGTTCTCGCATCTTCTCTTAATTTCGTAAGCCAATTTTTATCCCAAGTTTTTGTCCTTTTAAATTCCCAAATAATAGTTGATGCCACTTTCCCAAATTTATTTCTTACATTTTGAATAATATCTCCTCCCCTTACGCCTTTCGGAACAGGAAGAAATTCATCGTATATAAAAGTTGATTTCAGTTTTCCCTCTAGATCAAGTTCCAACGCTTCTCCTTGTTTTTGCTGAGATCCTTGCTCAAGTTTTCTTTGCAAATCTTCGTTAATTTTCTTGATTTGGTCAATAGTAATGTCTTTTTCTTTAATTTTAAGCCTTTGCTCTTCATCAGCTTTTTTGGAGGCTTCTTCAATGATCTTTTTCTCAAACACTTCCCGATTAGCTTGTTCTTTAAGCAGCTTCTCTTCTAAAAGCTCCTTTTCCTTATTAGCCTTGGCTAATTCCTTTACATTTTCTTCTTTATATTTATCTTCAGCAGATTTTCGTGCCAATAACGTAGCAGCCTCTAGCTCTTTTTTGTGTTTTTCTTCAGAATCCCTAGAAACTGATTCTTCAAATTCTTTTTTGTATGCCTCTGATGGCTCAAAGGAATATCCACATTTAGGACACTTTACATTGCTCATAAGACAATAATATACGCTCAAAACATGTTCTTTGCAATCCTCAAATGAATTGACACACTGGTGTTGTTTTGATAGCATTGATTAACATAAGCTGAATATGAAAACACTTCTTCGAAATACCCTTTTTAACGCTTTTTCAATTTTCTTAATTTCCCAACTGATTTCAGGCATGAAAGTTTACGGAGGTTTTGCGACTTTTCTTCTTGCGGGTTTTGTTTTAACACTTCTTTTAATGATTTTAAAGCCGATTTTAAATCTTTTGGCGCTGCCTTTAAACATTATTACGCTTGGAATGTTTTCATTTGTTATCAACGTTATCATTTTTTACGTATTGACTGTTTTGGTGGTGGGAATTGTGATTTCTTCTTTTACTTTTTCCGGATTTTCTTTCGCAGGCTTTATAATCCCCAAAATTTACTTTAATACTGTTTTTGCTTTTGTTTTAGTTTCATTTTTACAGTCATTTATGGTATCATTCCTATCTTGGTTAGTTAAATAAGGTATGAATAAAGACTTAAAAATCGTCTGTTTGGGCGGAGGCGTTGGTACGGCAAACCTTTTACATGGAATAAAGGATTATTTTACGGATATAAACGCTGTTGTTTCAATGGCAGACGATGGTGGTTCCGCCGGCAGGCTTAGAAGATATTATAAAATTCCTCCAACCGGCGATATTGTAAACTGCATGATTGCCCTTTCTAATGCTGACAAAGTAATGCTTGATCTTTTAAAATTCAGATTTCCGGGTGAAAGATACGGACCAGATAATATCTTGCCGGGGCAAAAAATAGCAAATCTCATGTTCGCTGCATTAATTTTGAACAACAAAGATGTGAGCGATGCAATCGCAAAAATGAAAGAGATTTTCAAAGTAAGCGCCAGTATCTATCCCTCTACGCTGTCAAGCGTGTCTCTAAGCGCAAAAACATCAACCGGTCACATAGTTAAGCGGGAAGAAAATATTGATCTCGGAAACTTTAAGGGGAAAATAAAACAGCTTTACATATCTCCCAAAAACCCAAAGGTAGATGAACGGGCAATCGAGGCGATAAGAAACGCTGACGTAATCGTAGCAGGCCCAGGAGACCTCTATACCACAATTCTTCCCGTACTGATTATTCCCGCAATTTTGGATGAAATAAAAAAATCAAAAGCAAAAAAAATGTTTGTAGTAAACGTTGCCAATAAATTTTTTGAAACACCAAACTATTCCGTATCTGATTTTATTACGGCCATAAAAAGACATTGTGGTATTCAACTCTTCGATACTTTTCTTATCAACAATAATACTTCGTTTTCTATACCCGAAGAATTCAAGAATCATTATTCAATCGCGCCATTAAAAAGTGATAATAAAAACAGCGTCAATTGCGTTTACGCAGATTTAGTTAATGAAGATTTTCCACTTTACCATGATTCTTCAAAGCTTGCAAAAACCATAGTAGAAAATATATAATCTAGCATAATGATTATTTTAAATGTTCTTGAACTTATTGCCGCAATCGCGCTTATTGCTTTGGTTTTATTGCAAATGCAGGGAAGTGGTTTATCGGGTTCATTTGGCGGAACAGGAGAATTTTACAGAAGCAAAAGAAGCATCGAAAAATTACTGATGTGGTCAACCGTTGTAGTTGCGGTACTTTTTGCCTTGATTTCGATATTGCTTCTCCTCCCCATTAAATAGAAATATTATGATTTTTCTTAAACGGAGGCGTTTAATAACGTGGCTTTTAAAAGCATATTTAAAAAAATGGAGAAAAACCATTCTGGTATCGTTTATCTTGGGTTTAGCAGTTTTTTTTATTTTAAGATTCGGAGTTAACTACTTTATTCCACTTATTCCATTCACGCAGCAGGAAACAGTCGGATTAACGGGGGCATATACTGTTGATGACATACCCTCCTCAATTTTGTCCAAAGTATCCAGGGGCTTAACTTACATAGCGGACAATGATATGCCAAAACCGGATCTGGCAAGCTCTTGGGAAATTAAAAATAATGGGAAAACCTACATATTTCATCTTAAAAAAAACATTACTTTTAGCGACGGCGCTAAGTTTACTTCGGAACAGATTAAGTACAATTTTTTAAATGTTACTATTGAAAGACCTGATGCCTATACGATCATTTTCAACTTAAAAGACAGCTATTCTCCATTTCTGGTTACAGTTTCAAGGCCAATTTTTAGAAGCGGGTTTAACGGTATCGGCGATTTTAAAGTTCAATCGGTTAATCTCAATGGCAATTTCGTGCAATCCCTAAGCTTAGTTTCCACAAAGGGTAAGAGCAATGAAATTCTCTATCAATTTTATCCGACAGAAGAATCATTGAAAACGGCATTTGCGTTAGGAGAAGTGGACAAACTCATTGGGATAAGAGATTTAAATACGGATGGTAAAAATTTGTCTTCATTTAAAAATGTTACGATTTTAAAACAAGTTAATTATTCGGATCTGGTAACGCTATTTTATAATACACAGGACAAAACATTATCGGATAAAAGATTAAGGGAAGCATTGTCTTACACCATGCCGGACAGTTTTTTGAATGGAAAAAGAAATTACGGTCCATTCTCACCGAATTCATGGGTTACGGAAGATGGGCTTACAACCTACACGCAGGATTTTGAACACGCAAAGCTTTTATTGAGTGAGTCTGACAGCTCATCTAAGGGCGCGACGCTAACGCTGGAGCTAAAGGCTTTAAGAAAATATAAGAGTCTTGCCTATCAAATTAAATCTTTGTGGAAAAAAGAAGGAATTGAGACAAATATTAAAATTGTTGATTCTTTTCCTGCAGATTTCCAGGTGTTTTTAGGCGAATTTAATGTCGCAAACGATCCCGATCAATACACGCTTTGGCATTCGTCTCAGATAAACCAAAATAATATTACCAATTATAAAAATTTAAGAATAGATAAATTGCTGGAAGACGGAAGACAAACCGTTGATATCAATGAAAGAAAAAAGATTTATACCGACTTTCAAAAGTACCTGCTTGACGATGCTCCCGCAACTTTCCTTTATTTTCCTTACGAATACGATGTTACGAGAAAGTAAGTTTTGCCCGGAGCTTTCGATGGTAGGTAATTGCAAACCGATGCGCCTCGTCTCTTAACCGCATTACCAAATGAAGCGATTTTGATGTTTTAGGAAGTTTTATTTCTTTTAAAGCAGAGGTGATAATTGTTTCTTCCCGCTTGGCAAGGCCAACAAGCGGAATATTCAGCTGCATTTGCTCTAAAGTTTCTTTTACTGCAGACACTTGCCCTTTTCCCCCATCGACTACAATTAATGATGGCGTCGGCCACTTAGCATGACTTAGTCTTCTTTCCAAAACTTCCTGCATCATGGCAAAATCATCCGGTTTATTGTTGTAGAATTTTTTAATTTTAAACCGCCGGTAGCTCGCGGAATCCTTTTCACCATTCGTAAAGACAACCATCGATCCAGTTGCGTTTAGCCCGGAAGTATTTGAAATATCATAGCATTCAATTCTATTTAAATCAGAAGCTAAAACTCCATTCTCATTTAAAATCTTTTTTAATTCGTTTAGCTCATTTTCTACAACATCGGATCTTAAGTTTGGATTAAATTCATATTCAAAAGGTTGATAAACATGACTGGTAATAAGATTAATTGAATCAATTTTTTGCTGTAACTTTTGCGCTTCTTCAAAATTTTCGTTTTTGCTAAAAACATTTCTTTCTTTTTCTAAATCTTTAATTACCTTTTTGGTATTTCCATTGAGAAAATCAACAATATGGGCAATTGTTTTTTTATAATTTGGGTCATGTGTTACAGATGGACAGGGGCAAAGTCCTAAATGATAGTAAAGACAAAGTTTATTTGAATGATTAACTATGTTTTGATATGGAAAAATTCTCCTTAAGATCTTTAAAACCGTGCGAAGAGATAAAGTATTGGTGTAAGGTCCGAAATAAAGCGATCCGTCGGCTGTGTCTTGTTTTCTAATAAATAATACCTTGGGATATGTGTCTTTGATTGTAATTTTTATGCTCGGATATTGTTTTCCGTCCAAAAGCTTAATATTGTATTTGGGTCGATATTTCTTGATTAATTTTTCTTCCAGTAAAAAGGCTTCGACTTCCGAAGAAACTTCAATAAATTTAATTTTGGAAATTTGTAAAACAAGTGTCCGGGTTTTTTCGCCTAAATTTTTAGCAGTAAAGTAAGAAGCGACGCGTTTTTTGAGATTTTTGGCTTTACCAACGTAAATAACATTACTCTTTTCGTCTAAAAAGAGATAAACGCCTGAGTAGGTAGGCAATAAGCGATAAGATGATGCCAAAACTAACAAATATTATTCCTCCGAGCACAAATACTTTATTTACAAAAAATGGGATAATCCTGATATTTTTGTAACCGGTATTGTTGTCAACGGTAATTTTAATCGTATCGGCCGCATTTGTCAAAAAAGTTGTCCTGTTGAATGCTATGGGCAAGAGCACAAAACCAAATGGAGGAATATCCTGATTAGAAATAACTTGGTCTTTAGGAGATAAAATATTTGTTGAAATATCTACTTCGTGTTTTCCGATAAGCGTTGCTCCGGTGTTTGTGATTTTAATATAACCGTTAACCGGTAGTCCGGATAAAACGGTATCCGAAACTTTAGCGTCTATTGATAATTTTTCGATTGATTGAGCAAAGGAATTACCAAGTGTTACGTCAACATCTTTGTTTTTTGCAGAATTTGATAGTTTATATCCACCAGCCGGGACCGGATAGCTGCTGCTTTCGCCTTTTATTACGAATGCGACATGATCAAAGTCTAAAGCATTAAAGTAATCAATGCCTCCGGTTGTATTTCCCCAGGTTGGATCAACCATAATCCAGGTCTTTTTATCAAAGTCATAATATTCCGGCCAGGCATGTAAAATGTCTTCCGCAAAAGATAAAGGTCTTTCGCTTGTGTTGCTCGTGTAGGCATATCCGTCAACTTCCCTGGCGGGAATTCCGGCAGCTCGGGCTAAAGCTATAAAAAGATCTGTAAATTCAAGGCAAACTGCCGAAGTAGGTGTTTTTAATGCCTGCACGGCGCCAAGCCTTGGGCTGTTTATTTCTACTCTGGAAAAATCGTAAGTCAAAGTTTTTAGAACATACTGATAGATTGCGTATGGAGTTTTTAAATCTTTAGCCAGACTAACTATTTTGGGATCTTGTGATTCCCAATAAGTTTGAGGCTGTAAGTAGTCCTGCAGGGAATTACTGTCAAGCGCTTGTGCTTTAGGACTTAAATAAACTTTAACTTCTCCCAAAACGTTTACATCCATTTTTTTATGAGGAGAAATAATATATTGTGCCAACCAATTTCCATCTTTATCTATTTTTACGTTTAAAGGTTTTGGGTTAATATTTTCAATCTCCATGTCCTGATAATTAGTCACCGGAGGCAGGGCAATTTCCGTAGAGATTGGAAAAAGATTTGTATTTTCAAGGTGATAAAGAAGGTTAAAGTTATAAATCTGGAAATTTCCGAAAGCAATCGAAATTCCCGATCCACCCAAATCATTTTTTGTAAAAGTTAGTTTATTCCCGTTTGACGAAACTTGTTGATTTAAAAGCAGCGGCTTTATGTAGGTGGGTTTTCCCAAAAACGACGGGT
>Ga0182011_10003869_pt1 | contig 12140 bp, 13 predicted proteins | sample 711E1DmetaG_FD_120481 | JGI IMG/M metagenome (GOLD analysis project Ga0182011, IMG submission 120481) | Permafrost microbial communities from Stordalen Mire, Sweden - 711E1D metaG | ecosystem: Environmental > Terrestrial > Soil > Wetlands > Permafrost | place: Sweden: Stordalen | collected... | reverse complement strand
TTAAGCAGCGATCTAAAAAATGTGCGTGATTGAGCGTGTGCGGTAAGGCACCTTTCGGGTATGCTACGCGACAGCACACGCTCTATTTTTTCCTTTATACCCAAAACAGGAATTATCCCGATGCCGCGCCATCCGGCCAGAACAGCGTGAATATCCGAGGTGCTAACAGTAAGAAAACCTGTTTACCCGCGCGCTTGGTCGGTCGACTCCAAAACAACCAGCCCGATGCTGCGCGGGCCAAACATTGCTGCCAGGTGGGGCTGGATGGAGTGCTCGGTGAAAAGCGTATCAGGAAAATTATCCTGCACGAATTGCCGTAAAGGAATGGTGCGCAGGCTGCCACGACCGGAACTGTTAACCAGGGCGATGCGAGCCGGGGCGTCGAACTCACCTAAAAAGTCCTGAAATGCTTCAAACAAGTGCCGCGGGGTGCGGACCTTTTCCATGGGAACCAGACGCCCATCTTCAAAAGTGAAAATGGGTAACATGCCCATCATCTCGCCGACCAATGCCTGGGCATACTCCATATGACCGGATTGGGCCAGGTAAGTCAGTTCAGGGATACAGAGTAACAAGTAGACACGCGGGAGGCTGGCACGCAACTGCAGATCGATCTCCTTTAACGTGGCCCCCTGTGAGGCCCCCTGAGCTGCAATTTGGACGAGCATTCCCAACCCGAGCGCGGTCGTCTGGCTATCCATTACTTCCACAACAGCACCGTTCCTGTATTGTTCTGAGGCCGCCAGGGCGTGACTCATGCAGGCGCTAAATAATGAGGAAAGTGTGAGGACCAGTAGGGAGTCATAAATCCGGCCCAACCTGGCATAGTTCTGGACAAATTCCTGTGGAGAAGGCGCCACCAGCAGTCTCTTTTGAAAAACAGCCCCCGGCATGGACAGGCCGACCTGGCGTTCGACAACCTGGAGACCGAATGGAATTACGTGCACCCGGTCATACCCCGGGAACGTGGGCTGGGTGAACTGGGCTGAACTATCGGTAAGGATGCAGACGTTGGGCATCAATTGGCTTTGCGCCTGGCGGGCAAGACGCCGGCCAGACATTTTGGTTCATTCCACGGAAAGGATGAACTGATAATGCGGTTGGCCGCCATCCTGCAATTCCACTTCCTGAGCCGGATAGGCCGCCCGGATCACATCCACGATCCGATTGGCTTCGTTGATTGGCATATCTTCCCCATAAAAAAGCGTGATCAATTCGCACCCGGCAGTTCCCGCTTTTTCCAACCCACCCAGGCAGGCTAATTCAACCGATACTGTTGAAACTGCCAAGCTGCCATTCACCAGCGCGATCACCTGTCCCTGTTCCACCGAAACACCATCAATCTCCACCGTACGGGTTGCGGTTGTGATTTCGATCGTTATAACATCCTCAATGGATTTGGTCATCCTGGCAACCACGGCTTCCAGATTACCATCCGGGTTATGTTGCATCATGGCCGCCAGGCCCTGCGGAACGGTGCGGCTGGGAATGATATGTACGTTCTTGACGGTCACATCCTTGGCCTGTTGGGCGGCCAGGATAATGTTTTTATTATTGGGCAGAATGATGATTTTATCAGTCGGTAAATTCTCAAAGGCGTCCAGTATATCCTTGATGGAAGGATTCATTGTCTGACCACCCTCAACGATACCGGCCACTCCCAGGCTGGCGAAGACGCGCGAAATTCCACGCCCCGGTGAGACGGTGACTACAGCGATCTGGCCCGGCTCGATATTCGCCAACTCGATATGGCCCCCGCTGGATTTTTTCCTTATATCTTCCATCTGGGCTATCAGGTTTTCCATGGCAATCTTGGTGATTGTCCCCAAGCCCATGATGTAATCAGCAGGCTTATTGCGATTTTCGGTGGGTACGTGGATATGCATCCTGTACATGCCCTCCCCCTCACCCACCTGGATGGAGGTTCCCATCGTTTCCAATTCAGTGTAGAAGGTCCGCAGGTCAAGTTCCTGGTCAGGCACGAAATCGACCACCACCTCGAAATCCTGGCCCGGCTCAATATCCTCGACGGCATTCTCCAGGTTCATGGCCGAAAGTGGCTGGACAGTTGCGACAGGTGCATCCAGGGGCTCGCCTAAAATATAGCGCACCATCCCTTCCAGGATGAAAAACAGGCCCTTGCCACCCGAATCAACCACACCGGCCTGTTTAAGGACCGGGAGCAGGTCGGGGGTTCGTTCCACTGAAGCGTTTGCCGCAGGAACGATGCGTGCCAGGATTTCGTAGGGATCGTTGGTCTCGCGCAGGGCTTCTTGCGCGGCAGCCGCAACATCCTTTGCAACAGTCAGGATGGTCCCCTCCACCGGCCGAACAACGCCTTTATAAGCAGTATCGCGCCCCTCGGCAAGAGCGCGCACCAGGGACGGGCCATCCAAGGTTTCCTGGTTGTGCAGGGCGCGCGCAAAACCGCGCCAAAGTTGAGAAAGAATGACTCCGGAATTGCCGCGTGCACCCATCAACGCCCCCTGCGACACGGCCGCGGCCATCTGGCCAACCCCATGATGGCCCAGTGTGTCTATCTCCTTGTAAGCCGATTGCATGGTCAGGACCATGTTCGTGCCGGTATCCCCATCAGGAACGGGAAAAACGTTAAGCAGGTTTACCGTTTGCTGATTTGCCCGCAACCAGGTCAGCCCCGCTTCGACCAGTTTCTTGAGCATTTGTCCGTCAATCGGCGTGGATTTATAACGCTCCAGCCGCGCTTGAACATCCGGATTCATACTAATAAATTCTCCTCATGCTAGTCGGGATTGCTGATGCGCAGACCTTGAATGTGTACATTTACATGGTGGATCGGCATGCCCAGGGCCTTCTCCACCTGATAGCGCACCGCATTGGCGACACTGTCAGCCACTGAGGTAATCCGGGTGCCATATTCAATGACGATATGAACGTCGATATCTATTTCTTCGCCATTATAGTTCACGGAAACGCCGCGAGCCGGTTCGTGGGTGATGGACATTGCCAGTCCTTCTGCCAGGTTCTTTGGAGCCAAGCCGACCACGCCATAGGAGGTCAACGTGGCATGGTAAGCGATGGTTGCCAGGGCAATTGGCGAAATGGAAATGGTGCCCAAAGTAGTCGTTTCTTCGCCCATAGTTTTATCCTCTGTTTATTGATTATCTCAATGATCCGGAAAGGGAAAATGCCCCATTCCTTTCTCTTCATCGAGTAAATACACATATATGTGATAAACACCCGGCTTGTACAAGGGTGCGTTTCGTGGTAGAATACGCCGCCTGTCCAAGACAGGCAGGTATTATCTGGTTAGAAAGGAAATCCAAAAAATGGCAAAATGCGCTCATTGTGGTAAGTCCACTACTTTTGGTCACGCTGTTTCGTTCTCCAAGCGGACAACCAACCGTCCCTTCCATCCCAACCTGCAAAAGGTGACTATCATCGAGAACGGTCATAAGGTGCAAAAGGTTTTGTGCACCAAGTGCATCCGCACGTTGGCAAAAACAGCATAATCAGTTATTAATCCACTTAGACAAGGTCACGGCGCAAGCCGTGATTTTTGTTTTTTTATTGCTCGTGATCCGTGATGGTATCCTTCAAGGCCTGGATACCGGCCGCGATTCCTTCAGGATGTTTAAAGACTGCACTTGCAGCAACAAAAGCATCTGCGCCGGCTGCGCGGACCTTGCCAATGGTTTGAACCGAGATGCCGCCATCCACCTCCAGCCAGGCGGGCGAACCGATCCGATCCAACATGCGCCGAATTTCGGCGACCTTCGGCACTTCCTCATCCATGAATTCCTGACCGGAATAACCGGGATGGACAGTCAGAACCAGGACAATATCTGCCAGCGGTAAGGCTGCTTCCAGGCTGCGGACGGAAGTAGACGGGTTGAGGGTTACTCCAGCCACGCAGCCAAATCTTTTGATCAGTTTCAATGTCCCGGCAATTTCCGGGCAGGTTTCCACGTGTACAATCAGGTGGTTGGCGCCTGCTTTTGCAAATGCTTCCAGCAATTTCTCCGGCTGCTCCACCATCAAGTGGACATTTATCGGCAATCCGGTGGCCCGGCGGCAGGCTTCCACAATGAATGGTCCCATGGTCAAATTAGGCACGAAATGGCCATCCATGACATCCACATGGATCCAGCCCGCTCCGGCCGCCTCGGCTTCGGCAATTTGCTCACCGAGCCGGGTAAAATCCGCCGAAAGAATGGATGGAGCGATCAAGAAACGTTTAGACATTGTTCCCAAACACACACGAGGCTGTGTCCCAATCCAGTTCAGCGAATGGGCGGATTATACACGAAATAAACCCATACCCAGAACGGAACAAGTCCAAGCACCGCCACCAGCGCAAGCAGACCCAGACCAATCGAAACCCAGTCAATCTCCTGGCCCGCGGCAGAAGTGGTTACCGTGGTGGCGCCCGGGAAGCTGGTGGGTAAGTTCATCGCTTCGGGAGTGAGCGCCAGCGCCGGAGAAGATTTGGCGTTCCCAAAGTTCAGCAGGAGGCGTCCGAGCTGATCAGCCGTGCGGTAGCGCTGGGAAGGCTCTTTCGAAAGGACTTTCGTCAGGATCTGTTCCAGGACGGGGGAAATATCCGGGAGCATCTCGGCGATTGGCACTGGTTCGGCTTCGATGTGCATATGGGCCAGTTCCGCGGTGGTATTGGCATGAAAGGGCAGCGATCCGGTCAACATTTCATACATGGTGACGCCCAACGAATACACATCCGAGGCAGGCGAAGGGGCCGCACCGGAGGCCTGCTCGGGAGAGAAATATTGCGGTGAACCCCAGACTTCTTCGTTCTGCTCCTCAGCGTGAATTGAGGAGAGAGCCCGTGCAATCCCGAAATCGGTCACTTTGAGGCGCATATCCGGGGTAACCAGCATGTTCTGCGGTTTTACATCGCAGTGTACCAAGCCGGCCCGGTGAGCATAACCGAGACCGGCGCAGGCCTGGATAAGCAACGGTATGGCTTCCTCGGAAGAAAACCGGCCACGTTGTTTGATGAGCGATTTCAGGTCCGTGCCCGGGACGTATTCCATGACGATAAAAATTTGTCCACCATCCAGCCCGAAGTCATGGACGGTGACAATGTTTGGGTGCGACAGGTTGGCGGCTGATTTGGCTTCCTGGCGGAAACGATCAAGGAAAGCCGGGTCACGCGAGTAGTTCTCACGCAGGACTTTAACGGCGACCTCACGCTCCAGCATGGTATCACGGGCGCGATAAACAATGGCCATGCCACCTTTCCCCCGTTGTTCAAGGAGAAGATAGCGGTTATTGAGCAGGCGGGATTCTTTCATGGATTGCCTGTGGGGATTATAACACGGCACTTTTGAGGTCCTTTTCGTCGACAAACCAGCTGCCTTCTTCAGCCATGGCAATCCCCAAAGACCCTCGGCACAAGTATAATAAAGTCATGGCCGATGCACTGCTCATCTATAACCCGGCGGCCGGCCGAATTTCCGTACGGCCGTTCATCGGCGGCGTCATCCGTGCACTTAATGACCATGGCTGGCGGGTGGAGGTGGCCGAATCGGTCAACGGCCGCCATACCACACAACTGGCGCGGATGGCTGCACAGGAAGCCTTTCGGGCAGTCTTTGCCATCGGGGGGGATGGCACCGCCGGGCAGGCAGCCAGCGGACTGATCGGCTCGCAAACTGCCCTGGGTGTGCTTCCGGCCGGGACAACCAATGTGTGGGCGCGCGAAATGGGTATCAATGCCTTTGTCTGGCCGCATATCCGGGCGCTGCGCCAGAACGCCCGGCTGCTGGTCGAAACTCCGCCGTGTGCAGTGGACGTGGGTTTATGTAACGGGCAACCCTTCCTGATGTGGGCCGGCATCGGGCTGGACGCCATGACCGTTAAAAAATTGGACCCACGCAAACGTTTCGAGAAATATCTCAACCTATCCGAATACTTTGCAGCCACCGTTTGGAATGCCAGTACCTGGCACGGAATGAACCTGCGCGTTACCGCGGACAACAAGCTGGTGGAGGGGCATTACCTGCTGGGGGTTGCCAGTAATATCCGTCATTATATGGGCGGACTGGCACAGATTTCTCCCTCTGCTTATCTCGACGATGGCAGGATGGACCTGTGGTTATTCTCCGGCTCGAACCTGGCCGATACCTTTCGCCAGTTTTTTGAAATCCGTGCGGGCAGCCACACGACCTCAGACATGGCGCGCTGCATCCCATTCCGCACGGTACAGATTGAGTCGGAAACGCCTTTCCCGATCCAAATAGACGGTGAGACGATGCTGGGTGCGCGGCAAGTCACGCTAGAGGTACTCCAACAAAAAATCCTTATCTTGATGCCGCCTCAGGCGAGGCACTTATTGCAAAACGAACCGGTGTAAGGTGAAGAATATTCTGACTGGTAAGGTGTTGATAGCAATGGCTGTGATTGCCGTGCTGCTGCTATGCGGCAGCCTGGCATATATCCTGGTAATGCGACCGGCAGCCGATTCAAACCCTGAACTGGCAGCAGCCACCCCTGCGCTGACCATCATCCCTGCCCCAACTTCCACGCCGCTGCCACTGCCCCCCACACTGACCGCCAACGCGCCCACCGCTGGGCCGACTTTCACTCCGGCGCCGGGCCAGATCGCCATTGGTGTTTATGTGCAACCCAATACCGGCGGGGTTGGGCTGCGCATCCATACAGACCCCACTCTAAGCGCCGCCTTTTTCTCAGCTTTTGATTCGGAAGTCTTCCTGGTGGACAATGGGCCGGAACAGGCTGACGGTTATACATGGTGGCATCTGACCGCTAATTATGACGCAACCCGGGATGGCTGGGCGGTGCAAGATTATCTTAGCGCCGTTCCATCTCCATAAATATACTTCCAAAAACCAATCAAGAACCGCATTATGCGCAGGCGCAACCTTGCGGTACACGCATAAAATGGGAACTACTGATGAATTCTCAAACAGGTGCACATTCCTTATGAAACCCACTTCCATCAATGCCAACCGGACAAAAAAAGAATTAACCGTTCTGTGGGACGACGGACATACCAGCTGGTATACGTTTTCCCTGCTGCGGGCGGCCTGCCCATGCGCCGAATGCCGCGGCGGGCACGATCGGATGGGTGATACGCCCGATCCGGCTGTTTTTGAAACAAAGCAAACCAATAACCCAGCCACCCGCCTGAAGACCATCCTGCCAGTAGGTTCCTATGCCATCTCGCCAGTCTGGGAGGACGGGCATGATGCCGGGATTTACCAATGGCGCTATCTGCGGGCATTATGTCCGTGCGACCAATGTAGAAATAATAATTCCGGCGGCAGATGACTGCCGCCGGAATTATTATTTGGTGATTTGCGTTATTTTTTTGTTCCACCTGGCAACTTATCCTGCAAAGACTGAATCTCTTCGCGCAATTTCTTAACTTCAATGTCCACCTGATCAATCCGCGAGACTTTATTAAATGTTCTTATCAGCAGCAAAAGGATAATGAGTGGAATGGAAATGGGGATCGCAAAAAAAATAGCTACAAGGATATATCCCAAATCGTTTGAGAATATCATTCTACCTCCTTTCCCAAGATGTACTATCCTATCCCAGCAAATCCCTATGAAACAACTATTTAAGGAGTAGCCGTTGGTGTACCAATCAGTGCCGGAAGTTCCGTTGATATTAGCGTGGGCGTGGAGGTGTACTTGGAGATTATCGTAGGTATAACCGTCGGGGTATAGGTGGGAGTTATATTGAGATATTGAAAAGCCTGATTGCGCCAATCCAACGGCATCACATCCACCGGAAGGGCAATCAGTTTGTTCCAGGCATTATCGGCTCCCTGCAGGGATAATTTGTCGCCGATTTCCTCCAGGTAGACAGCTTCATAATAATAGACCTGCGCTTTGGTAGCATTTGTTTTTGCCAGCGGGGAGACTCTCTGCTCGATTTGAATGTACGCATCGCCGGGTTTCTTCTGTAAATCCAAGGCGCGTGCCAGGCCAAGTTGAGCGTCGAAGTCAGACGGATTGTAGGCGATCGCCAATCTAAAATCTGCCACGGCCGGGCTGGCCTGTTGCAGATAAAAATATGCGTAACCACGCTGGTTATAGGCATCCGGGTCGCGCCGGTTGGCGTCAACGGCTTTATTGAGCGTATTTACCGCCATTTGATATTGCCCGGCTGCGTTGTAGGCCTCCCCAAGCACAAGATATGCACTGGTATCGTTGGGCGCATAGATCGTATATGTCTGCAGGACACTGACCGCCTGGCTGCTCTGACCGGTGGCGATATATCCGCGTGCCAAGGCCAGGTAGACCGGAACGAGGGTCAGGTCAATCTGGTTGGCGCGCTGTGCAGATGCAAGACCAACATCGTATTCACCCAGGGCCATTTGCGCATCCGCCAGATAGAGGTAGGCCAGTGCAGAATCGGGTGAGTTTTCGACTGCGGCTCTAAAATCTTCTTCTGCCGCGCCTGGGTCGCTGGGAAGCAGATACTTGCCGCGTGTGATGAACGCATCGGTGTAATGCGGGTCGATACTGATGGCTCCGTTCAAGTCGTTGGATACGTTTGCTTTTGGGTTCAGAGCCAGGTTAGCCAGGGCACGCCCCAAGAAAGCCGGGGCAAAATTGGCATCCTTGTTAATGGCTTTTTGATATTGATCCAGGGCTGCCCGGAAATTACCCTGGGCGCGATCGATCTCGCCGATATAATAATAAACATCCGGTGCAGACGGCTGGAGGGTCTCCACCTGCTGGAACAGGGCCAATGAATTCTTGTAATCCTTTGCGGCTAGGAAACGCAGGCCCGCCGTAAAGGCGCTATTACTAGTGACGGGATGCACGGTAATCACATAAAGCGGCGTAGGAGTATAGGTTTTATCCAGGAAACTCCAGAGCGGCGTTTGGCCCAAAAAAGTAGGCGTGGCGGAGCGCAGGTTGGGAGGAACGGTATCGGTGGGGGTGGGCGATCGGGTCTCTGTGAAACGAGAGGTGGGAAGGATGGGAAAGGCCGAGCTGGCCTTTCTCTGCAATAAAATGCTGCCGCCAAATACCAGGCCAATCACAACCACTGCGATTCCCAGGATGATAAACACACGTGTCAGAGGGTTTTCCCAGCCGACCAGCTTCTCCTGCGCCTGGCGGGAATCGGCCAGTTGCTGCTCCCAACGGCGCGGCCGGTTGACCGGGAAAGGTGGCACCGAGTCGTCAGGTGGGAGCGCACCAAACAGAATCAAGCCACGTTTGGCGGCGGCATTTTGTGGATCCAATTGAATGGCGGTCTGCAAACAATATAAGCGTTCTTTGGATGTTTCCACAACCGTGCTAAGCCAGATCCAATATTCAACATTTTTTTGATCGACTTTGAGCAGGCGGGTCAGCAAATCGCGGGCGCGGGCCCGATCGCCTGTGCGGATCGCCTCGATGGCCTGCCGCAGCATGGTGTTTCCCCCGGACTCGGAAGAGAAGTATTCCTCATCATCAGCCATGAATTGAGTTTAGCACAGCCTGAGGGATGGGGCAAGTGGAACGGGTATAATTTCCCCATGCGAAGAACCCTGGCATGCCTGTTTCTTCTGGTCGGCCTGGCTGCCTGCCAGCCGAAGGCCGCAGCCACCCCGGCCCCGGGAACTGCGGTGCCTTACCAGACTGGTACCCCCACCCGGACGCCCACCGTCATCCCGCCGCTGCCGCAGATCAGCCTGCCCACACCGACAACGTACACATATACCGTCCTGGCGGGTGATACCTTTATCAGCATCGCCCAGCACACCGGCGTCAGCGTGCAGGCATTGCAGGCAGCCAATCCGGGAGTTTCCGCCACGGCGCTTTCGGTCGGTACGAAACTGGTTATTCCCAGCGGAGGCCAGGTGGCCGGCGAGCCAACCCCCACAGCCGCGGCGCTGCCAGCCCTGCAAGCGCGCTGCTGGCCTGAAACGAGCGGCGGCCTGTGGTGCTTCGCCCTGATGCAAAATGATTACGCCGAAACATTGGAAAATATCTCGGCGCAGTTCGCCTTGCTGGATTCTGGCGGGCAGCAAATTGCCAGCCAGGTGGTTTATGGACTATTGGATATTATTCCGGCTGGCGCCAGGATGCCGCTGGCAGCCCATTTCACCGGTCCAACAAAAACTGCCGGACTGGTGCAAGCTACCGGTACTATGCAAGAAACAGTACCGGTGCAGGCTACCGTTACGGTGCAAGAAACAGTAGCGGTACAAGCTACCGGTACGATCCAAGAAACCGCACCGGTGCAGGGCGTGCCTGGGTTACGAGTCCAGGTGCTGACCGCCATCCGCCTGCTGCCCGGGGATACGCGTTACCTGCCGGTGAGCGTGGAAAACACGCTGGTCAGCGTGGAGGCTGACAGGTTATCGGCAGAGGTCTCCGGCCGGATCAGGCTGACCGGTTCAGGGACGGCGAATACGGTGTGGGTGCTGGCAAGCGTTTTTGATTCTGCTGGGAATGTGATAGGGGTGCGGCGCTGGGAATCGGCGGCGGCGCTGACCGCCAGCGCGCCCATCGCTTTCGATTTTCCGGTTTCCAGCGTAGGGCCGGGAATTGCGCAGGTGGAATTCCTGGCAGAGGCGCGACCATAAATAATAGTAACGACTTAAGTCGATACTACAAATTGTATTATGAATAGTCGGGGCGGGAGTAAATCCCGCCCCGACTATTTTAATGCTGCAGCCAGAGGTAGCGGTCGATCGGAATGTCGATCGGGGTCAGCACAAAGCCCTTCACGTACGGTTTCACCAATGTGTAGGTAACATCGTTTGAGATGAACATCGCCGGGGCATCCTGGACGATGATCTGCTCGGCCTGCTGGTAGAGCTGGAGGCGTTTGCTGACATCCTGCTCGACACGCGCCTGATCAAGAATAGCATCCAGAGCCGGGTTACTGTAATTGCCGATATTTTGCTGGGCGCCGGTGTGGAACAGAACATCGGCGAAGTTCTCGGGGTCGGGGTAATCTGCACACCAACCGCTCGAAAATATCTGGCCGTGCTGACCGGAGTAAAGCAGGTCAAGATATTTGTCAGGTTCGAGATTCTCGATGGTGATCTTCACACCCAGATTCTGCTCCCACATCTGCACCATGGCTGACACGTCCGGCCCGGCCGTATTGCCAATTCCCTCTGAAGTGAAGACGATGGGGGGCAGTCCCTGCGGGCCGCCATATTTGGACTGCGCCAGCAACTGCTGAGCCTGCTTAGGATCGAAAGGCAAGCCCTTCAGATTCGGGTTAAAACCGGGCAGGGAGGGCGGGTAGAGACCGACTGCCGGAATACCGATACCGTTGTCGACCACATCGATGAACTTTTGGCGGTCGAATGCCATGCTGAATGCCTGGCGCACCTTGACATCATCAAAAGGCGGCTTGGTTACATCGAAGAGCACGTAATTGGTACACAGGCTCACGCCGCTAACCAGATCTGCATGCATCGGGTCGGCCGGGTCGAGCACGCGCGACACATCCGCCGGCGCAACGCCGGTCATGTCGATCTCCCCCGATTCGTACATATCAATGCCGACACCCGTATTCAACTCAACGACGATCTGCGGGATGGAAGGCACACCCAGGTAATAATACGGATTGGCATCATAGACCATCAATTTGAAACTGTCCCAGCGCACCAGTTTATAGGGCCCGGTGCCGTTGGGGGTGCGGTACCAATTCGAGCCGGTTTGGACGTTTTTCTGATCCAGCACAAATGCGACCGGCATGGTCAATTTGAACAGGAAATACGGTTTGGCCGCATCAATCGTGACCTGCAAGGTATGGTCGTCAAGCGCTTTCAAGCCGGAGATATGCTGGGCTTTACCACTATGCATATCCGCCACACCGACGATATCCCCCAGGTAGGTCAGGACGGTATCAGACTGGGTGGCTGGGGCCGCGGCGCGCTCCCAGGAATAGATGACATCCTGGGCCACCACCGGCCGGCCGTCCTGGAACTTTGCATTCGTTCGCAGGTGGAAGGTGTAGACCGTGCCATCGGCCGAGATATCCCAGGATCCAGCCAGGTCCGCCACCAGGTGCAGGTTGGCATCCAGGGAGACCAGTCCGCTGTAAATGCGTTTATCACCGGAATCATGCTCAGTGGCCGGGTCATAATCCCTCGGATTGGTGCTTTCGCCGCCGGCCAGGAAAAGTGCCTGGTTGCGGTTGACCCCATTGAC
>Ga0182011_10003866_pt1 | contig 12142 bp, 5 predicted proteins | sample 711E1DmetaG_FD_120481 | JGI IMG/M metagenome (GOLD analysis project Ga0182011, IMG submission 120481) | Permafrost microbial communities from Stordalen Mire, Sweden - 711E1D metaG | ecosystem: Environmental > Terrestrial > Soil > Wetlands > Permafrost | place: Sweden: Stordalen | collected... | reverse complement strand
TGGGACGAGAAAAACGAAGTCTCCCGCTGGAGCGCGCCGGCGCGTTGGAGCATGGGACTGCGCGCCGCCGATTGGAAAGCCCGCTGGATCGCCGCCCAGCCCGATGGCGCCACGCCTTCGCTCGACATGCCGGTCTTCCGCCGCGACTTGCACCTGGATAGCCGCCCGGCGCGCGCCGTCGCGTATATCAGCGGCCTGGGCCAGTACGAGTTGAGCGTCAACGGCCGCAAGGTCGGCAACCGCCTGCTCGCGCCCGGCTGGACCAACTACCGCAGAACCGTCCTCTACAACGCCTACGACATCACCGAAGCTCTGCGGGCTGGCGACAACGCCATCGGCGTCATGCTGGGCAGCGGGTTCTACAATGTTCCGCGCGTCCCCGGCCGCTACACCAAGCTGGTGGCATCGTTCGGGCAACCCAAGCTGATTGCGCAGATCCGCATGACCGGCGCCGATGGCAAAATCACCGAAATCGCCAGCGGCTCCTCCTGGAGGACGCACGCCGGCCCCATCACCTTCTCGCACGAATACGGCGGAGAGGATTTCGACGCGCGCCGCGAACCCGCCGGCTGGAACGCGCCCGGCTTCGACGACGCCTCCTGGTCCCCGGCTCTCGAAGTTGCGCCGCCCGGCGGAACGCTCGCCGCCGAGGAGAACCCGCCGGTGGAAGCGTTCCAGACATTCCGCCCGGTGAAGGTCACCGAGCCCCAGCCCGGCGTCACAGTCTACGACCTGGGGCAGAACTTCGCCGGCATCCCGCGGATCGCGGTCGAGGGTGAAGCCGGCGCGACGGTCAAGCTGATCGCCGGCGAGCTGCTGACGCCCCAAGGCCTCGTGTCCCAGGCCTCATCGGGCGGCCCGCACTGGTACTCCTACACGCTGGCCGGCGGAAAGCCCGAAACGTGGAGCCCGCGATTCAGCTACTACGGCTTCCGCTACGTCCAGGTGGAAGTCGACGGCGAGGCGCGCGTTACGGCACTCGTTGGCCAGTTCGTGCATGCCGCCGCCGCTGTCACGGGCGAGTTCTCCTGCTCGAACGACCTTTTCAACCGCATTCACCGGCTCATCGACGCCGCCATACTGAGCAACATGCAGAGCGTGCTCACCGACTGCCCGCACCGCGAGAAGCTGGGCTGGCTGGAGCAGACCCACCTGTCCGGTTCGGGGATCATGTATGACTACGACGTCGAGAAGCTGTACGCCAAGATCGCGGGCGACATCCACGACAGCCAGACACCCGACGGCCTGGTGCCGGACATTGCGCCCGAATTCACCGTGTTCGACGGCGGTTTCCGCGACTCGCCCGAGTGGGGCAGCGCCGTGGTGCTCAGCCCCTGGCTGGCTTACCAGCACTATGGCGATCGAACAACCCTCGCCGCGCACTATGACGACATGAAACGCTACGCCGCCTATCTGGGCCGCAAGGCGGACGCGGGCGTTCTGTCTTACGGGCTGGGCGACTGGTACGACATCGGTCCGAAGGCTCCCGGCAGATCTCAGTTGACCAGCCTGGACGTGACCGCGACCGCGATTCACTACCAGGATCTGAGCACTCTGAGTAAGATCGCCGGCCTGCTGGGTAAGCCCGACGACGCCGCGGCCTTTGAAGCCGCCGCGCGGTCCGCGCGGGCCGCGTTTCAGCGCAGGCTTTTCCACGCCGAGACCGGCGCCTACGACCGCGACAGCCAGACCGCCAACGCCATGCCGCTGGCGATCGGCATGGTTCCCGAGGAGTTTCGCCCCCAGGTGCTGGCACGCCTGGTGAACGATATCCGCGCCCACAAGAACCACACCACCGCCGGCGACATCGGCTTTCACTACGTCCTCCAGGCCCTCGCCGAAGGCGGCCGGAGCGACGTGATCTACGATATGCTGTCGAACCCAGAAGCCCCCAGTTACGCCGCGCAACTGGCCGCCGGCGCCACCGCTCTCACGGAAGCCTGGGATGCCAACCCCCGCTCCTCGCAGAACCACTTCATGCTGGGCCACGCCGAGGAATGGTTCTACCGCTATCTCGCCGGAATCGACTTCGACCTCTCCCGCCGGCCTGGAGAACAGATCATTCTGCGTCCCACTCCCGTGGGAGATATAACTTACGCCGCCGCCACCCTCCACACCCCGTTAGGAAAGATAGTCAGCATCTGGAAGCTATCTGCGGGAAAACTAATTTATGATGTCGAAATCCCTCCGAATGCCAAGGCGAAGGCGGTTTTACCGTCGGGGACGCTGGAAATCCAATCCGGTGTCCACCATTTCGAAAGTAAGTAGGTTCCGGCAAGCGGAACGGCGTGGGCACGACGGAAATGGACCGAAGGCCATCTTACCCGGTACGCCCACGCTCGAGGCAGTTGGCCGCGAAGCCCGCTGCCGGAATCGGCGTCACCGATGCGCGGCTCACGACCATGGGAGTGCCGGGATTCGGATTGATCTGCCTGGGGTTACGCGGCCGCGCCGAGCGCCCCATCAGGGTTGCGCCGGCACGTCGATCCCCAGCGGCAGGACGGCCCAGAACGTGCTGCCCTGGCCCGCCACGCTGCGTACGCCCACCGAGCCGCCCTGCGCTTCCACAATATGGCGGGTCAAAGCCAGCCCCAGGCCGGTGCCCTGTTCGGCCCTACGGCTGTTGGGGGCCTGCTGGAATTCCTGAAACAGGCCGGGAATCTCCTCCGGCGGGATCCCGACACCGGTGTCCTCCACCTCCAGGCGGAACGAAGTACGGTTCTCAGGCGTCAGGCGCACCGAGACCCGGCCGTCCTCAGCGGTGAACTTGACGGCGTTGGAGAGGTAGTTGTACAGCACCTGCTTGAACCGCGAGGCGTCGAGGAACGCCTCGATATCGGTCGCCGGATCGAAGGTGAGGGCCAGGCGCTTCTTCTCCGCCAGCGGCCGGATGACGTCGCGAACCTCCCGCACGAGCTGGCCGAGCGAGCACAACTCGGGGCGGAACTCCGTCTTGCCGGCTTCCACCTTGGAGAGGTCGAGGATGTCGTTGATGAGCTGCAGCAGGTGGCGGGCGCTGCTGAGGATATCGGAAAGGCAGTCCTTGTGGCTGTCGGAAATCGGTCCCAGGCGGCCGTCGTACATCATCTCGGAGAAACCGATGATGCCGTTGAGCGGGGTGCGCAGTTCGTGGGAGACGCTGGCCAGGAAGCGGCTCTTGGCCACGGTGGAGGAGCGCGCGGCGTCCAGCGCGCGCCCCAACTGCTCGTTCTTGTTGCGCAGTTCCATGGCGTACTGCTCCACCTTGTGGGCGGCAACTACGGCCATGTTGCGCTCGGTCACGTCCGTCAGGGAACGGCAGGTGCCGGTCACGCTGCCGTTGTCCGAGCGGATCAGGTTCTCGCGGATTTCGACGGCAATGCGGGAACCATCTTCGAGAAGGCAGTCGCATTCGAAAGGCCCGGTTTCGACGCCCGAGTTCACGCGCTCGATCAGCCTGGAGCGGACGGATTCCCGCTGGCCGGGATCCACGAAATCCCAGGCGCGCCGGCCCATGATCTGGTTGGGCGTGCACTTCAGCAGGGCGCAGACCGCCTGGTTGAAGCGGGTCACAACCCCGTCGCGGTCGGTCTCCTCGTAGGGTACGGGGGCGTTTTCGAAGAGGTCGCGGTAGCGGCGCTCGCTCTGGCGCAAGTCGCGTTCCCGTTCGCGCAGCAGGACGGCGGCGTCTTCCAGTTGCCGCGCCAGGGAGGCGATTTCATCGCTGCCGCCAGGGAATGGCTCAAGCGGGAGGCCGGTGGCCAGGCGCCGGGCGTTTTCCTCCACTTCCTTGATCCGCCGCACCATGCGGCCGGACACCAGCAAGAGAATGAACAGAGCGCCCATCGGCCCGAAGACGCCGCAAGCCACCACCGTGCGGAAGAGTCTCTGGCGCGCCAGGTCCCCCTGGTACCGGGCGTCGGCGAACAGGCGGTCCTGCTCGGCGCCGATCACGATGAGCCGGCTCTCGAGACCCGCTATCAGGTCCTGGCTCTCCCGGTTCCGCGCGGCCGGCGGGGCGGCATCCACGCGCGGCCCGTGGGTCCGGAGGTCGTTCGAGAGGGCCAGCAACCGCTCCCCCAGGCCGGGGACTTCCCGCAAGGCGGTTTCGGTGGCCGGAGTTCCGCCAACCAGGGGCTGGATGGTGGCCAGACAGTCGCGCACCTGGGCGTCGGCCACCTGGCTGAGCGCCCGATGGCGGTTGTCGCGCTGCGCCAGGAAGGCGCCCAGCGCGCTCTCGGCATCCAACAGGGAGGTCTGCAGCCGCACCACCGCGGAGCGGGCGTCATAGGTTCGCGCGACGGTGAGTTCGGTGGCGCGCAGGTCGTTTTCGGCCCAATAGATGGTGAATATGGCGACGAACAGCACCGCCATGGGGAACACCAGAGCGCCCACACCCTGCGCCCGCAGGGATACGCGGGACCACCTTCGCCAAATCGATGGGGCGTCCTCTTTCGGGTCTGGCATCGTTGTCTCGGCCGGAGACCAACCCAAGAAACCATTGTAGGCCAAGCGACATACGGAACGTAAGATCCTACAAAACCACTGGCCGGTGTTGCCGCTGGTTAGCCGGGACGTGCCGCGTGTGCTATGACTATTACTGGCATGGATCGTATTGGACGATACAAGGTCGTCAGAGAGTTGGGGCGTGGCGCCATGGGCGTGGTGTACCACGCCATCGATCCCAACATCGGGCGGCCGGTAGCCATCAAGACCATCCAACTGGGCGAGAAGCGGACCGCCGACGAGCAGGAACGCCTGCGGGAGCGTCTCTTCCGGGAAGCGCGATCGGCGGGAATCCTCTCCCATCCCGGCATCGTCACCATCTACGACGTGGAGCAGCAGGACGACCTGGCGTACATCGCCATGGAGTACGTGGACGGGCCGACCGTGGACCAGTGGCTGGCGGAACAGCGATCCGTGCCTCCGGAGTGGATGTTCAGCATTCTGGCCCAGACCGCCAGCGCGCTCGACTACGCCCACCAGAAAGGCATCGTCCACCGCGACATCAAGCCGGCGAACATCATGATCGCCGCCGATGGGACGGCCAAGATCACCGATTTCGGCATCGCCAAAATCACCGCGTCCGAGCAGTTCACCATGACGGGATCGATCGTCGGGACACCGCACTACATGTCGCCCGAGCAGGTGCAGGGGCAGGCGGTCGACGGCCGGAGCGACCAGTTCTCGCTGGGCGTCATCGCCTTCGAGATGCTGACCGGCGAGAAGCCCTTCACCGGCGAGCACCTGACCACGGTGGTATACAAGATCGTAGCCGAGGAGCCGGTGCCTCCCCACCGCTTGAACCCCACGCTGGGCGGGCCCATCGACGCGGCGTTGCGGCGTGCGCTCGCGAAGAAGCCGGAGGGCCGCTACCGCACCTGCCGGGAATTCGCCGAGGCGCTGGAGAAGGCCTGCGCCGCCACCAAGGGCTGGCAGCCCATGCCGCGCGGCGGGAGCGCCAGCGCGCCCACCGTGGCCGACGGGGCCAAGCCCGCCTTCGAGCTTCCTCCGCCGCGGCGGCCGGCCCGCGCCGACTCGGCGACGGGCGAGACCGCCGTCCCGCGGAGAAGGGGCTTCGTGCCATTCCTGATGGCCATCCTGGTGGCGGCGGCTCTGCTGGCGCTGATCGGCCTCCAGTACAAGATGTGGACCGGGTCTAAGGGCGTGGGACAGAGCGTGGAAAAAACCGAGGAACAGCCGGGGACGGCGGCGAACCAGACCGCCACGGCGGTCCCCGGCGCCCCCAACCCGGACGGGGCCAAGCCCAGCCCGCTGACGGCCGCGGGGGAGACCGCCAAGCCCGAGACCGGCGATGCGCCGGGGACGGCGCCGAAGGCGGAATCGAAGGCGCCGCCGGCGGAGACCCCGGCCAAGACCGAGCCGGCCGAGCCGGCCAGGACGCCCCAGCCCGCTGAAACCGGACGGAAAGCCGCGCCGGTTCCCTTGGGACAGGCGCAACCGGTCCAGGTGATCACCAGTCCGGGCGGCGCCACGGCCATCCTGGACGGCCAGCGGAATACGGCGTGCGCTACTCCGTGTTCGCTGACGGCGGCTCCCGGCCGGCACACCATTTCGGTCAGCATGCCCGGCTACCTGGTGGAGCACCGCGATGTGGAGGTCGGCACCGGTCCGCTGGAACTGGCGCCGATGATCCTGCGCGCGCCCTATGGGACGCTGATGCTTTCCAGCGTGCCCGAGGGAGCGGCGGTGACGGTCAACGGAAAGCGCATATCGCAAGTCACCAACACGCAGTTGCAACTGGCGCCGGGGAGCTACCGGATCACCGTCGAGAAAGACGGCCGGCAGGGAACCGGCACGGTGGACATCGGCAACGACGAGATCCGCACACTGCGGCTGATTCTGGGGCAGTGAGCGGCACCGCACTCCCCGATCCGCGGTGACCCGCTAGTCCAAGACAGGCTCCGCCTGCCACGCGCCAAGGTTCTACTGGGTAACAAACGCTCCAATGAGCGTATTACTCAGGCGCCCCGCCGGGGCCTCCAGATCCACCGTGATCGGAATGGTGTTTCCCGCGTTCCAGGTGTAACCAGTCATGTTGAGTGTGAACTTGATCGTTCCGCTGGTCTGACCCGGCGACAAGCCTGTCGGCGTGAAATAGGCCGAGATTATCATGTTGCCGTTGCCGACGTTGAGATCCATCGTAACCTGCTGGCCCGATGAAACCGCGCCGCTGGGATCCTGGAAGGTAACGGTGACCGGCAGCGTCAGGTTGGGAGTATTGGTCCCCGGCCCGACCACCAGGTTCGAGATCACGAAGGTCGGATCCTGGCTCAGGATCGTGATGCCGTACGAGTTTGACGTGCCTCCGGACGAGACCACGACGAAATGCCGGGACCCATAGGCCGCGTTGGCCGCCACGGCGATGCTGGCCGACACGGAAGTGCTGGTCGCGACCAGGTTGGAGATGGTGATGCCATCGGGCGGCGTGAACTGGATCGAGGTCACGCCGGACATGCTGCTCCCCGAAATCACGACCGCCGTAGTCTGGCCCGCGTTCAGGTTCCACGGCAAGACGGAAGTAATCGAAGGGATGGGGAGCGGATTCACCGTGAAGGTGAGCGAATTCGACAGGCCACCGCCGGTGAGGACGCTCACGGCGCGGGCTCCCGTGGGAGCGTCGGGCGCAATTACCAGTTGGCCGGTGATGCGCGTCGCCGTCACGGTGACGGCGCTGAGCGTCAATCCCGTGGCCGGGGAGATGCCGACCACGCCGCCCGTGAGATTGCTGCCGTTGATCGTAAAGGACGTTACGGTGCTGCTCACGGTCGCCGACGTCGGCGAGAGAGTGCTCAGGGAAGGAGCCGCCGGAGTGGTTCCAATATTGATCGACAGCGGATTGGCGTTCTGCCCCTCGACGGTCAATTGGATCGTGACGGTGCCTTTTCCGTTGAGCGAGACGGGCAGCAGCACGTTAATCTGGTCGAGGCCGGGGAAGGTGGACTGGGCTCCCGCGAAGCTCACCTGGCAATTCACGCCGCCCACGACGGCGGTCACGCTCGACGACGAACTCGAGTGGTAGCGTATCCCGGTTCCGTATAGGATGAGATACGTAGTTTCGGAAGCCGGCCCAATTATCACCGGCGCGGCGACCCATTTCTGCGTGGGAACATCGAAGGTCGCCACCGGGTTCAAGGAGAGGAACCCGCTGGCGTTGTATAGGTTATAGGTTGCGGCGGGGAAGCCTTTGCCCGACGCGTCGGCGCTGAATAGGCCCGGGGCGGTGGGTAGGATATTCACCGTGCCTTGAAATAGCTTGCCGTTATAAGCAGTCAACTGAACCGTCGCGGTTCCCGCCATGGTCGCGTAAGGAACCAGGAAGTTCACTTGCGACGGCGAAACGAAATAGAGGCTAAGGGGACGTGCGACGCCGGTCGAGTCGATGAGCTGCGCCGACACGCCCGCGAGCTTCGTAGGCATGGGGCCGCTGGGCGCCGAGGTTGTCCCCGAAGCCAGGTTGCTGCCGAAGATGGAGCCCACGCCGTCTGGCGCCAGTGTCCCGGCCACATAACTTGCCCCCGAGGCGATGGCGATGCTCCCCGTCTGAGCGAACGACGCAGTCACGCCAAGCAGCAACACTGCCAAGGCGGCAACACGGCAGCGCATGGAGATACCGAGGCGCGAGCCCCAATCAACCGGCTTCATGGTTCAACCTCCGAAAAATGTATACATGGGCCATAATCGACCAGAGCCAGGAAGGCCGCCCGTCGCCGTCATAACACCGCGGGGGATATCGAGCCGTTCACCGGCAGATGGACATGAGCGCCATTCCGCACCGAATGCCACGGGTCTTCCGGGAAGACTGAACGCCGACCAGCTTGCGGCCGCCTTGATGACTCCAGCCCGGCACTCCAACTTAAGACTTCCGGGTCCTGTTCAGTATACGCCCGGAGGCCCCCGTTGCCAAGCGCGAGTTGCACAGCGCGAGTTGCACGCGCGAGCCGCACGACTGAGGGAGAAGAGTCGAAATCTCAATTCTGCGGACCTTACGCCAGTACTGAACCTGCCAGTTCCTCCCCTGGGGGATTCTTGCCGCTTCGCGAACTGGGCCTCCGGCGGTGTGGCCTTGTGCCTTCACGGAGAACCACTCACTTGGAAGCGGCGAGGGACTTGCCCCAAGAAGCGGGCGGGGCCGCCGGCACGTTGCCGTTCATCCACTCCCCATGGGCACTCGCTGACGCTCGCGCTTCCGTGCCGCCCCCCCCCGGGCAACGCCGCCTCCGGCTCCGGTGGCGCCGTGTGAGAGAATGGCGTTTCATGGCGGAAACAAATATTGCTGCGGAAGGCACGGCGAAGGCTCTGGCGGAGAAGATCGGCGCCCGCTCCGCCCGGGTGGGCGTGGTTGGGCTGGGATACGTGGGTCTTCCCCTGGCCGTCGAGTTCGCCAAGGCCGGATTTCACGTCACCGGAATCGATATCAGCGCGGAGAAAGCGCGCCGCGTGAATGCCGGGGATTCCTACGTCGGCGATATCCCCAGCGCCGTGCTGGCGCCGCTGGTTGCGTCCGGCCACCTGCGGGCCACCTGCGATTTTTCCGCGGTGCGCGATCTCGACACCATCGACATCTGCGTGCCCACGCCCTTGCGCAAGACCAAGGACCCGGACATGAGCTTCATCGTCGCCTCAACGCAGGAAATTGCGCGCTATCTCCACGCGGGCATGCTGGTGATCCTCGAATCCACTACATACCCGGGCACCACCGACGAAGTCGTGCTGCCCATGCTGTCGAAGACCGGGCTCGAAGTGGGCCGCGATTTCTTCCTGTGCTTTTCCCCGGAGCGCGTCGATCCGGGCAATCCGCAATACCAGACGGCCAACATTCCGAAAGTGGTGGGCGGAGTCACCCCGGCGTGCACCGGGATGGGCCGCCTGTTCTACGCGCAGGCCTTGGAGCGGGTGGTGCCGGTGAGTTCCACGCAGGTGGCCGAGATGGTCAAGCTGCTGGAAAACACCTTCCGCATGATCAATATCGGGCTGGCGAACGAAATCGCCCTGATGTGCGACCGCATAGGCGTCAACGTCTGGGAAGTGATCGATGCCGCGGCCACCAAGCCGTTCGGCTTCATGCCGTTCTACCCGGGGCCGGGTCTGGGCGGGCACTGCATTCCCATCGATCCCTTCTACCTGTCGTGGAAGACCAAGCAGGCCGGCATCGAAGCCCGCTTCATCGAGCTGGCCGGGTACATCAACGGCCAGATGCCGCAATTCGTGGTCGACAAGGTGCAGAACGCGCTCAACGATTTGGGGAAGCCGGTGAAGGGCACGCGCATTCACATCATGGGTGTGGCGTACAAGAGGGACATCGACGACCTGCGCGAATCCCCGGCGCTCGACGTGATGCTGCTGCTCGCGCGCCGCGGCGCGGTGGTGAGCTACAGCGATCCGCACGTGCCGCGAGTGGCGATCGAGGGACTCGATCTGCGATCGGCTCCGGAGGAAGCGGCCGCGGAGGCCGGTTGCGTGGTGATCGTCACCGACCACAGTTGCTTCGACTATGCGGCCCTGGTGGAGCGCTCGGCCTTGATTGTGGATACCCGCAACGCGCTCAAAGGATTCGATTCGGAGCGCATCGTGCGCCTGTAAAATCCTCCCGAGTTTGGCCATAGGCCCTAAATAGCTACCCGCTGGAATCTTGACAACCTGTCCAATCCCGATCAAGCTGAGACTAGTGAGGTGGTGACGATGCCCATTCGGATGGTGGCCCGGTTGGGGGTGGTTCTCGCACTGGGAATTGGGCCGGCGGCCGCGCAGCCGGTGACCTCGGCCAAATCCGGCGTGGTCGCGTATCTCGAAGGCAAGGTCTATCTGGAGAACGAACGGCTGGAGTTTTCCACCGTCCATTTTCCGCAGATCAAGGAGAACGGCACGTTGCGCACCGAGGATGGGCGCGCCGAGGTGCTGTTGACCCCCGGGGTGGTGCTGCGCCTGGGCGAGAACAGTTCCCTCAAGATGATCACCAACCGGTTGATCGACACCCGGCTGGAACTGCTCACCGGCTCCGCCGTGGTGGAGGCCGATAACGTCGAGAAGGATACTTCCATCACGGTGGTTTGCAAATCCGGGACGGTGGGCCTTTCCAAGATGGGCATCTACCGCTTCGACGCCGAACCGGGACGGCTGAGAGTGTTCAAAGGTCTGGCGGATGCGAAACTGGGCTCGGAGACGGTGGAAGCCATCCTGGTGCCCGGCGGAAAGGCGATCAGCCTGGCTGGCGATACCGCAACCGCCGAGAAGTTCAATATCGAGGATACCGACTCGCTGGACCGCTGGAGCAGCCATCGGGGCCTGGTTCTGGCGATGGCGAATCCGTCGGCTGCCAAGTCGGCTTCCACGGGGCCGGCATTCACCGTCGGAATGGGTCTGGGTTACTGCGGCTGGGTTTGGAACCCTTGGTATGGCGTGTACACCTACGTTCCCTGCTACGGTTCCATGTACAGCCCGTACGGCTACCGGTATTGGAGCCCGAACAGCGTCGGGCAGGTCTACTACCATCCGCCTGTGTACATGGGCGGCGGCGGCCCGAGTTTTGGCTCGGTGCCGTACAACACCGCGGCGGCTTCCTCCATTGGGAGCTCGGGAGTCTCGAACTCCGTCTCGTCGGTGAGTGCCGCGCCCTCCAGTTCCATGGGGTCCACTTCGTCGGCCGCGGCGGCTTCCTCCTCGGCCGGGCACGGTTCCTCCGGCGGCTCACGCGGCCACTAGGTGTTCGACCGTGTGGTTCGGTGCTTCTGCGGCCAACCACTCCAGGCCCGGAGGGCACCCCGTCGCGGCTACGAACGGAGCCGCGAGCGTTAGCGCGCGGTCGCGCGATAGCACCGTATCAGGCGGTCCAAGCACTAGCGCCCCCGCGAAATGGCACATCGCCTCACTGCGGCGGCATTCGGCGTGCGCCCGGCAGGCACCGTCCTCAAATCCACTGATGGACGCGGATCTGGAGTGTTTGCTAGGATTTGAATGTGCCCGCATGGGAACGTCGCGAGCGGTGATTGGTTGTAACGCTGCTTGACGAAGGCTCGTCCAAATAGTACTCGAAGCGCGTATCACCAGGGAGGTTTGTAGTGTCTCGCAATTCCGTCGAACCGGACCAGGCGTATCGAATTCGTTTTCACCGGAGCATCTGCAGTTTCACCGGCAGAGTCGCGTGGTTGCTCCTGCCCGCCATGCTTCTGGCGCAGTCGGGCTCGTACACCATTTCCACCATCGCCGGAACTGGCGGCACTCCCTATTCCACCGCCGCCGGTTCTTCCGGAGACGGAGCGGCGGCCACCAACGCATTCCTCAATGCTCCCATCTCCGTGGCGATCGATTCGTCCCACAACGTCTACATCTCCGACAGCAATAACAACAAGATCCGCAAGATCGCGGGAGGCATCATCACCACCCTGGGCGGAAAGGTAAACGCCGGCTTCAACGGCGACGGCGGTCCCGTCGTCAATGCCTTGTTCAACAGCCCGTACGGCTTGTATTTCGACAACTCCGGCAATCTGTTCATTGCCGATCTCCTGAATCAAGTGGTGCGCGAGGTTTCCGCCTCCGACGGCACGATCCAGACGGTGGCTGGCAACAACGCCAACGGCTACTTTGGCGACAACGGCGTGGCAATCAACGCCGAATTCAGCAATCCGTTCGGCGTGGCGGTGGA
>Ga0182011_10003864_pt1 | contig 12144 bp, 13 predicted proteins | sample 711E1DmetaG_FD_120481 | JGI IMG/M metagenome (GOLD analysis project Ga0182011, IMG submission 120481) | Permafrost microbial communities from Stordalen Mire, Sweden - 711E1D metaG | ecosystem: Environmental > Terrestrial > Soil > Wetlands > Permafrost | place: Sweden: Stordalen | collected... | reverse complement strand
GGAAAACAGCAAAGATAATCCTTACCTCTTGTGAATAATCTTTGAACCTCGACCCAAGCAAGACATAAACACCCAGCAAAATGAAGAGCAGTGCAACAGTGATTCCGAATATCCTTGAATATTTTCCCATCGGGATTATTTTTCCACCATCCAGTAAGGAAGATCAGGGTCAACAGCCCAGTTATTCCAGTAAGCCGGGGTCACAATATGACCATCCTGCCTGAACAATTTCTGTTCATAGACTTTGATCACAGGATTAAAAAGCAGATCCGAGACACCCAGGATCCAGGTATCCAGGGGTGTGCCTTCCTTCGATTTCTCTTTTTCCATCCTGACTTCATATTCATTATGTGTCAGCAATGCTTTCAGGAAAAGTGCCCGGGTTTCGTTCAATCCCGATTCTACTACGGTGCAGCGGGCACCCTCTATTTCTGAAACAATATGTTTGCCTTTGGTGAGTGCCATAAGTGATCAATATAATCCGTGACTTAATTTCAAAATAAATTCATAAACCGGACTTGCGATACCCACCACCACGATACCGGCGATACAGATGGCCAGCCCGAGCCGGGTATAAAAGTCGCTCTTGAAATAGGCGATCGGTTGGTCGCTGCGGTTAAGGAACATCGCCTTTACCACCAGCAGGTAATAATACAAAGAGATGATGGTGTTCAATACTGCAATAATTACCAGGATGTAGAGTCCCTGCCTGGCAGCTGCTGCAAATAGGAAAAATTTACCGAAGAAGCCTGCTACCGGCGGAATCCCTGCAAGGGAAAAAAGTGCCAGCATCATGGTAAGGCTCAGCATTGGATTCGTCCGGTAAAGACCGTCGTAATCATCAATGCTTTCTTTCCCGGTTTTATTGGAAATGATGGTAGCTACCCCAAAGGCGCCCAGGTTTGAGAAGATGTATATGAGGACAAAATAGATCACGGTGGTCATCCCCAGTTGGCTTTGACCGATGATGCCAAGAAGGATGAACCCTGCCTGGGCAATGGAGGAAAACGCCAGGAACCGTTTGATATTCCGCTGCCTCATTGCAAAAAGATTTCCCAATGTCATGGTGATAATGGCGATCACATAAACCATATCCCTCCAAATTAAAGCGATCTTACTGAACACCGTGTACAGGATGATCATGAAGATAAATACCGCAGCCCCTTTTGAGATCACCGATAAATAGGAAGTGATATTGATCGGTGCTCCTTCGTATACATCGGCGGTCCACAGATGAAAAGGCACCATGGAAATTTTAAAGGCCATTCCGGCAAAAAAGAAAATGAATGCAAGGATCTGAAGGGGGGTCGTGTTAAAAGCGGCAGGGATATCTGCAAAATAAACGGTTCCGCATGTTCCGTAAATCATGGAGAGGCCGTACAATAAGATACCTGACGAAAGTGCCGACATAAAGATCAGTTTGACCCCGGCTTCTGCTGATTTTTCCTTGTACCTGTCGAAGGCTGCAAGTGTAGCAATGGGAATGGTTGCCAGTTCCAGCCCGATATAGAACATCAGGAAATCACCCGAGGAGATCATATAATTCATACCGATCAGGGTGGAAAGCAGCAGGATGAAGACTTCGCTGATTTTTTCCTTCTGACCGTCTGATTTCAACCAGGAAACGGATTGTATAAAGATGATAAGTACGCCGATATTCAGCACATTTTTCATGAGCAGGATGAGCTGGGAGGTCCCGTACATTCCGCCAAACAAGGTACCGGTCGGACAGGGCAGGAACCCGATGACCGTGACAGCGGTCATCAGTAAGATGGCCGGTAAAATGATCTTATGCTTTTTATCTTTCGGCAGGAAAATCTCCACCAGTAAAAGAATTACCGTGATGGCAATCAGCAGCAATTCGTGTCTCATTATAAGCATTGGTCCTTATTTTATTGATACAATCTTTTACTTTTATAACCCTGTCACCAGCTCTCCCCATCAGGAAGAGGAATCCGGGAAGGATTAGTGAACCGGGCTGGCCATCAGCAGACGCTGAATGATGGGCCCCAGTCCTCCGTTAATCATTTCCGATAACCAAAGGGGTGCAAGTCCGATAGCCGATATTCCGAAAACAAGCACTCCTGTACTAAGTTTCTCGTACCACTTTGCATCCGTAAGGAGTTCGTGTTGTTCGTTCTTTATTTTTCCCAGGAGCAGAATCCCAACGACACGCAAGATATAGACAGCAGTAACCACAATGGAAGATACCGCGATGACGGTTGCGACCCGGTGGAACACATCGGTATGCTGGAAGGCGCCGACAAAAATGGTCATTTCAGCAACGAATCCGCTGAATCCCGGTAGTCCCAGCGATGCAAGACCTCCGATCACATACGTAACGGCAAGGAAGGGCATGACCTTCATCAGACCGCCCATTTCATTGATGTAACGGGTATGGGTCCGTCCATAGATCATCCCGATCAGGGCAAAGAAAAGGGCTGTCATGATTCCATGGGAGATCATCTGAATGATGGCGCCATTCATGGCCGTTTTATTGAACATCAGGATGGCAAACAATACGAGTCCGCAATGACTGACCGAAGAATAAGCATTGATGTATTTAAGGTCTTTCTGCCAGACGGCCCCGAGGGCACCATAGATCACACTGATCGTCGTAAGGATGATGAAGATCCATCCCAGTTGATGCGCGGCCTCCGGGAGCAGGAATACAGCTACCCGGAAACAGCCGTAGCCTCCCAGTTTCATCAAAACGCCTGCATGCAGCATCGAAACGGCTGTAGGGGCGGAAGCATGACCATCGGGCGACCAGGTATGGAAAGGGAATAAGGCACCAAGTACACCGAAGCCGACAAACAGGAATGGGAAAAAGAATTTTTGAATATCAACCGGAATGTGAATTTTGGAGATGTCAAGTATGCTAAAGGTGAGCTGGCCTCCGCTGGGGTTTGAATTGAAGTACAATCCCAGCAATCCAACCATGATCAGGGCAGACCCCCCCATGAGCATCAGGGTCAGTTTCATTGCGGAATATTCCCTCGGACCGCTTCCCCAGATCCCGATCAGCAGGTACATCGGGATTACCGCGATCTCATAAAACAAAAACAAGGTAAAGAGATCGAGTGAGATAAAGAAGCCGAAAACGCCGGTTGATAAAAGGATAAGGGAGACGAAAAATTCTTTCGGAAGCTCATCCACTTCCCAGGATGCAAAAATTCCGGCAAAAATGACGATGGAAGTTAATCCGATCATGGCAACCGAGATCCCATCCACACCGATCAGGTAATGGATGTTCAGGCTCGGGAACCAGACCACATCTTTAACGAAAAGCATTTCGGCAGTCATCCCGGCATTCCGTTGCATCAGGTAACTGATGATCAGGATGGCTGCATTGGTTAGTTGCAAACCCATTCCGATTGCCGCAATCCATTTTATCTGTCTCTTATCCCGGCAGAGAATGATCCCGGTCATCGTAAGGACCGGTATAACAATGAATAAGGTTAATATATCCATTCGCTAAAATGTTAAAAAGTCCACAAATAAATGAAAGCCAGGGCAAGCGCGAGCACTCCGGTCACGAACACCCATGCATATTGCTGCAACTGGCCTGATTGCATGCCTTTGATCCGGGCTGATACTTCATTGGTCACATAGGAGATCCCGTTCATGGATCCATCGACGATGTGACGATCAAACCAGGCAATGGGACGGGAAATATGGTTGAAAATGATCTTTTTCGTAATGAAAAGATACAGTTCATCCACATAGAATTTCCGGTAGGCTGCACGGTAAAAACCTCCCAGTGCGGCGGATATTTTTCCCGGGATGTTGGTCTCTTTCCGGTAGAAAACCATGGCGGTCAGGGCTCCTAAAACACCCACCAGCACCGCGGGAATGGCAACCGCCGGATTGATGTGCATGGCCATTGGCTTCCCATCGGAAGTGACAAAGGAAGCAAAAGGCAGCAGTCCTGCAAAAATTGCACCCAGCGAAAGAAGCATCAGCGGGATGGTCATGACCTTGGGAGCTTCGTGAGGCGTATGGTGGTAGTGCTGTTCTTTCCCCCAGAAGATTGAAAAATAGAGACGGAACATATAAAATGCCGTGAGGGCTGAGATCGTCAGTCCCAGGATAAAAATAAAAATGCTTTTTTCCTGGCTGGCTGCCAGGATCTCATCCTTGCTGAAGAACCCTGCCAGGGGCGGGATACCTGCAATGGAAAGACAGGCAATCAGGAATGTGATATGGGTGATCGGGAGGTGTTTTCTCAATCCCCCCATTTCGTTCATATAATTGCTGTGAACCGCATGGATGATGGCTCCGGCGCCTAGGAATAACAGCGCTTTAAAGAAAGCATGCGTAAACAAGTGGAACATGGAGGCCATGAATCCCAGCCCCGCTTCTTCACCATATCCGGAAACCCCGAGGGCAAACATCATCATCCCGATCTGCGACATCGTTGAATAGGCCAATACCCTCTTGATATCAAACTGGGTACAGGCGATCACAGCAGCAAAGATTGAGCTGAATGCCCCGACATACATAACTACATCCAGGGCAACGGGGGCAGAAAAATGAAAGATCGGGAACATCCGGGCCACAAGAAACACCCCTGCTACAACCATGGTGGCGGCATGGATCAATGCGGACACCGGCGTTGGACCTTCCATGGCATCGGGTAACCAGATGTGCAGCGGGAACATGGCCGATTTACCGGCGCCTCCTATGAAAACAAAGATCATCGCCCACGTCATGGTTGACAACCCGAGGAACATAATTCCGCTTCCCTGGGTAAGCGCCGTGCCATGAGGATCGGTAAGGGTGATAAAATCAAATGTCTTCGTTGTAACGCTTAAGATCAGTATTCCGATCAGGAAGCCGAGATCTGCAAAACGTGTGACAATGAAAGCTTTTTTGGATGCGGCAACCGCAGTATCTTTTGTGTAGTAAAAACCGATCAGTAGATAGGAAGAAACCCCTACGAGTTCCCAGAAAATGTACATCTGGAAGATATTCGTGGCAACCACCAACCCCAGCATCGAAAAGCTGAACAGTGAAAGAAACGAGAAAAACCGCATATAGCCCTTCTCCCCTTTCATATACCCGATACTGTAAAGATGAACCATAAAGGATACCGTGGTAATAACGATCAGCATCATCACGGAAATGGGATCGAGCAATACGCCAAGATCTATGTGAAGGCTTTCGGTGAATCTCAGCCAGACGGTGTTGTACCCGATGATTTTCTGGAAAGCATCCCCAACCGTCGGCACGGTAAAAAAGTACTGGTATGCCGTATAATATGACAATACCATCGACGTAAAAAGCCCGGATGTTCCGATGATACCGGAGACCAGGGGCTTGAACTTATTCCCGAAAAAGCCGATCAGGACAAATAAGAAGAGCGGTATAAGGACGATCCAGATTGTATAGGTGAACATATTCTTGGATTTACGATTTACGGTTTACGATTTTCGATCTGGCCCCTACCCCCTTCCCCTCCTCCAAAAGGAGGAGGGGCGTTAGGGAGGGGGCATAATTAATACTTCATTTCCTCCATCTTTTCCACATCGATGTTGACGAGTCGCCGGTATATATTGATAATGATAGCGATGGCGACTGAGGCCTCGGCGGCTGCCACGGCAATGACGAACACCGTAAAGAACATCCCTTCCAGGTGTTGCGGGTAAAGCAACTTGTTGAATGCAACAAAATTGATGTTCACGGAATTTAAGATCAATTCGAGCGACATCAGCATCGTGATCAGGTTCTTACGAACCAGGAAGCCATAGATCCCGATAAAGAACATCAGTGTGGCTAAGATCAGAAACCAGTTTAATGGAACTCCTTCAAACATATCTTGAATATTAATTCGTTAATCTCTTCTTTTCTTGGCAATTACAATGGAGCCGATCATGGCGGCCAGAAGCAGGATACTGATCACTTCAAAAGGAAGTGCATATCCGAATTTCCCGGTGTTGACCAATGCCTTTCCGACGTCATCGATATTTGTCCGTGCACTGATGATCGATGTTTCCGGGAACCTGTACTGGATGATGGCCAGAATACAGATGGTTGCGCCTGCCGCTGCTGCAATGAATGCAAAGATCTTTTTCATAAGGCCAGGCAGTTCCATTTTCGCACCGACCTGGCTGGTCAAAAGGATTGAGAAAATGATCAGTACTACAATACCTCCGGCATACAAGGTAAGCTGGATGGCAGCCAGGAAATTAAAACGCAGCATAAAATAGAGTCCGGCTGTGGAAACAAGTACAAACAGCAGGAATGTCGCGGCACGTAAAATCCGGCGGCTGGTCACGGTCAGGATGGAGAAGACCACTATCATCGCCGAAAAGATAAAAAACATGATCTGATTGTTCGTCATTCTTCAGTACCTTTTGTTATAATGGATGATCCGGGTTTATTTAAAATCTTTGTCAGCACCGACCGGTCAAAAACTGCATGTTCGAATTCCTGTCCGAATGCCAGTGCATTTTCGGGACAGGTTTTTACACACAGGCTGCAGAATGTGCACATGCCGAGGTGGTAGATGTGTTTATCGATGATCCTTACTTTTTTTCCGTCCACGCCGTCGATACGTGTTGAGATCACTTCGATGGATCCGTTCGGGCAATTCAGTTCACAGATGCCGCAACCGGTGCACCGGTGATGGTTGTTCTCATCGTGCGGCATGATAACCTCGCCCTTGAACCGCTCATACATTTTGAGTGTCTTCCGGTTCTCCGGGTATTGCTGTGTCACGATCTGACCCGGGCTGAAAAAATATTTCCCGGTCACGGTCATCCCTGTGAGAAGGGATTTCACACCGGAAAAAATATCTGTAAAATACGTAAAGAAGCTGTTCATAGTTTAAAAATGCCAACCCATTAATACTATAAATGCCATCAGGAGAATGTTAAAAAGGTTGATGGGTAAGAGGTATTTCCATTCAAGGTTCAGAAGCTGGTCGATCCTTAACCGGGGGAAGGTCCATTTGAACCACATCATCAGCCAGATGATAAAGCCTGTTTTCCCGATGTACCATATTGAAGGAGGAATATAATCCATTACCTGGTTGAACCCTGTCCATCCAAAGACGTGGAACGGCATCCATCCTCCAAGGAATACGGTAGCACCTATGGAGGCGACAATGAACATATTCATATATTCGGCCAGGAAGAAGAATGCGAATTTGATGCCGGAGTATTCGGTATGAAATCCTGCCGTAAGTTCCGATTCGGCTTCTGCAAGGTCGAACGGGCCACGGTTGGTTTCGGCAGTTGATGAAATCAGGAAAACCACAAAGGCAATGAAGGCGGGAATATGGCCTTTGAAGAGATACCAGCCGTATTCCTGTCCCTGTACAAGCTCCGAAAATTGCATCGTTCCTGCAAGGATGATGATGGTTAGCAGTGACATCCCTACCGAAAGTTCGTAGGAGATGATCTGGGCGCCGCTTCGCATGGCACCGATGAGGGAATATTTATTGTTACTTGACCATCCTGCCAGTAAAACACCGATCACACCCAAGGAAGAAACGGCGATCACATAAAGGATACCGATATCAAAGTCGATGGCATGCAATCCTTTTGCAAAAGGAATGGCCGCAATGGCCATGAAAGAGGCAATAATGACAATGAACGGCGCCAGGTTGAACAGCAGCTTATCGGAATTTTTGATCGTTATCAATTCCTTCATCAGCAGTTTGATGAAATCGGCGATGGTCTGGAAGATCCCGTAAAGCCCGACCCGGTTTGGGCCCACGCGGTTCTGCATGAATGCGCAGACCTTCCGTTCCGCATAGACCAGGAACAGCCCGACCAGCGCATAGAACAGGAGGAACACCAGTCCGATAATGGTCAGCTCCGCGATGAGGGCCCAGAAAGGAGGCATCAGGTGGTACAGCCCATTGTGGATCCACTGCGTTACGGAAGCAACAAAGGTGTCGTAGATATTATTGGAAGCCATATTGAATCGTATTATCTGTCAATATCCGGAATAACTAGATCGAGTGAGCCGCCGATGGCAACAAGGTCGGCGATTTTCAGGTCCCTGCTGATGTGATCAAGAACAGAAAGGTTGCTGAAGCTAGGTGTGCGGAATTTCAATCGATAGGGAGATTTGTTCCCGTCGCTGATGCAGTAAAGCCCGAGTTCACCCCTGGCGCTTTCGACCCGCTGGTAATATTCCCCGGCAGGAAGCTTGATCACTGCTTTCATCTTTGCCGAATAATCTCCTTCGGGGATGTTATCGATGAGCTGCTCGATGATATGCATCGACTCGTACATCTCGTCCATCCTTACCTGGTACCGGGCAAGGGTATCACCTTCCGGATAAAGGATCTCCTTGAATTCAACCTTGTCATAAAGAGCATAGGGATGATGTTTCCTTATATCGCAAGACCAGCCGGAGCCTCTTCCCGAAGGTCCGGTCACCCCATAGCTTATCGCATCTTCTTTCGACATATAGCCGATATTCCGCGAACGTTCCCTGAAAATCACATTCCCCGAAAGGATCTTTTCATAATCCCTGATCTTCTTTCTGAAATACTTGATGAATTCCTTTGTATGCTTCTGGAAATCGGGATGAATATCCCACATCAGTCCGCCCGGGGTATAATAACTCTGAAGGAAACGTGCGCCGGTACTTTCTTCCCAGATATCGAGGATTTTTTCACGATCTCTCAAACCGTAAAAGAAACAGGTCAGCCCGCCCAGGTCCATTCCGAAACTCGCCCACCAAAGCTGGTGGGATTGTATGCGGCAGAGTTCGTCCATGATGGTACGGATGTACTTCACCCTTTCCGGGATTTCAATCTGGAGCGCATTTTCAACCAGCAGGCAAACTGCATGGTTGTTGATGTGCATCGAAAGATAATCCATCCGGTCGGTCAGGTGTATGATCTGTGGATAGGTGTCTTTTTCGCACATTTTCTCCATTCCGCGGTGAATATACCCGCAATGCGGCTTCAGGCTCTTTACGATCTCCCCCTGGAGGGAAACAACCAAACGGAGCACCCCGTGCGTTGACGGATGCTGTGGCCCCATATTGATGTGGTATTCCTCTTCTTCAACGGATGGAACAGGGGTATGGATGACTTCTTTCATACTTAAAGCTCAACGATGTTAACTTCGTCTGTATAATCTTTTCTAAGGGGATAACCGACCCAGTTTTCATCCAGGAATATACGGCGGAGGTCGGGGTGGTGGGTGAACCGTATCCCCAGCATGTCGTAGATCTCCCGTTCATGAAATTCAGCTGTTCTCCAGATATCACAAACCGTGTCGAACGCCGGGGCTTCCCGGTCCCCGGTCTTCACCTTCAGAACCAGGGTATGATTTAATTTTGTGGATTCAAGGTGGTAAACAACCATCAGGTATTTTCCCATATCGGTCCCGCTCAGGCAAAACAGGTAATCGAACGAGGTATCCTCATCTTCCTTCAATTGCATTGCCGTGGCATGTAACTTCCCGGCAGGAATAAAGAAAGTGAGGAACTGTTTGTTTTCTTCCAATTCCGCTTCAGGGACAAGGGTAAGTACTCTTTCCTTTAACTTTTCGAGATCCATATCAGAATAAAATCATTTAACTTTTTGGATTTTAACCGCTTCGGTAATGGTTGCAAGCTTGATTTTGCGCTGCAACTGCATGACGCCATAAAGAAGAGCTTCGGGTCGCGGAGGGCAGCCCGGGATATATACATCAACCGGAATGACATGGTCAACACCGCGAACGACATGGTAACAATTATAGTAGAAGGGACCCCCTGAAACGGCGCAGGCTCCCATGGCGATGACATATTTGGGTTCCGACATCTGGTCATAAAGGCGTTTGAGGACAGGGGCCATCTTATTGACAATGGTACCCGCCACAACGATCACATCGGCCTGACGGGGGCTGGCACGGTAAACTTCGATCCCGAACCGGGCAAAATCATGACGGGGGGCTCCTGTCGCCATCATTTCGATACCGCAACAGCTGGTGGCAAAAGTCAGTGGCCAGATGGAATTTGAACGGCCCCAGTCGATAATGTCATCGATCGTGGTAAGCAGGATCCCCTCGCCGGTTCTTTTGAAGGTTTCCAGGGTTTCGTTATCCCTGAAATCCTTTTCTTTCATGTTCTTTATTCCCATTTCAGAGCTCCTTTCTTCCAGGCGTAAAGCAAACCAACCCCCAGTACGAAAAAGAAGATGACGATTTCGACGAAACCCGTCATCCCTGTTGTTTTCATCACTTTTGCCCATGGAAAAATGAAAACGGTTTCCACATCAAAAACAAGAAAGATGATGGCGAAAAGGTAATACCCTACATTGAACTGAAGCCAGGTCAATCCCTCGGTGGGTATACCGCATTCATATGTTTCGGCTTTTTGAGGATTGGTTGATGTCGGTGGAATGTAACTTGAAAAGAGGATGGCAATTCCGACGAGAAATGCCCCTACGATGAAGAATAAAATCAAGCTTTCTGCACTCATATTATGGGAGATAATTAACAAAATTTCAGGGGCAAAATTATAAATTAATCTTATACAACCTAATCGGAAAACATGCAGAAACTTAAATGTCTTTGGAAGGCTGCAATAAATCAATTGAGACGATGATAAATGTCAATGAGGGAATATGGGAATCCGGGAATGAGGGAATGAGGGAATGAGGGAATGAAGGATTGCGGGAATTCATTCCTTGATGGAAGAAGTTGTACTTTTGCAAAATGATTTTTCTCGAAGACAAAGTTCTCTCTGACGATATCCGTGATGTTAAATTTTGTTGCGACCTACCGATGTGCAAGGGCGCATGTTGTGTGGAGGGAGATGCAGGCGCACCCCTGGAAGAAGAAGAAATTTCCCTGCTCGAAGATTACCTTGATCTGATCGCACCCTTCATGGTGCCGGAAGGGATCCAAACGGTGAAAGAGACCGGAGTTTTTGATTATGATGCGGAAGGAAAATTCGTAACGCCCCTCATAAAGGGGAAGGAATGCGCCTATGTTTATTTTGAAAAGGAGATCGCGCGTTGCGCCATCGAAAAAGCATACCAGGATAAAATAATTCCTTTCCCAAAGCCGGTCTCCTGTCACCTGTATCCTATCCGGATAAGGCATTTACGGAACCAGGATACCCTCAATTATCACAAATGGCCGATCTGCAAAAAAGCCCTTGAAAAAGGAAGCAGGGAAAACCTGGCAATCTACCAGTTCCTCGAAGATGCCCTCGTCCGTAAATATGGAAGATCCTGGTTTACAAAATTGGAAAAGATAATGCATTAATCCCGATTCATTTCCTCATTCCCGAATTCGCTTTCAGCCTTTCAGCGCTTCCGCTCCCGCGACGATTTCCAATAATTCCTTGGTGATCGCATTCTGCCGGGCTTTGTTGTAGGATATCTGCAGACTCCTGAGTAATTCTTTAGCATTGTCCGTGGCTTTCTGCATGGCGGTCATACGGGCACCCTGTTCGGAGGCAAAAGAATCGAGTATGGCTTTGTAAAGCTGGATCCGTAAAGACTTCGGGATCATTTCCTGGATCAGTGTTTCCTGGTCAGGTTCAAAGATATAGTCGGGTATGCGGGTGGTCATGACCTTTGGGGCTGCCGTTTCCGGGGTTACCGGGACGACGGGCAGGAACTGTTCCACGATCAGGCGCTGTACGGCGGCATTTTTAAACTGGTTGTAGATGATCAGGATACGGTCATACTTTCTTTCAACAAACGCCTTCATCAGTTGTTCTGTCAATGGGGTGACATTTTCAAATGAGATCCGGTCAAGCAATTCGTCATGGCTTTCGATCACCGGGTATGACCGTTTTCTGAAAAACTCACTTGCTTTCCGCCCGATCGTCAGGAACATGACATTTTTATTTTTATGCTGTTCCTTGTAAGTGGATGAAAGAAGATTCGTGGTTGCTTTGATGATATTGGAATTGAAGCCGCCACAAAGTCCGCGGTTGGATGTAATAACGATCAGCAGGATCTTCTCCGGATTCCGTTCTTTGGTATAAGGACTATCGGCCGAATCCCCGACGGCGGCGCTGAGGTTCTCCATTATTTCACGGAGTTTAGCGGCATAGGGCCTCAGCTTAATGATCGCATTTTGCGCTCTTCTCAGCTTTGAAGCGGCAACCATTTTCATTGCATTGGTGATCTGCTGGGTTGATTTCACCGATGCGATACGAATACGGACTTCCTTT
>Ga0182011_10003863_pt1 | contig 12146 bp, 8 predicted proteins | sample 711E1DmetaG_FD_120481 | JGI IMG/M metagenome (GOLD analysis project Ga0182011, IMG submission 120481) | Permafrost microbial communities from Stordalen Mire, Sweden - 711E1D metaG | ecosystem: Environmental > Terrestrial > Soil > Wetlands > Permafrost | place: Sweden: Stordalen | collected... | reverse complement strand
TCTCGGCCTCTATGTTGCTGCATTCAAAGTGACTGATTTGGCGAACGCGTTTGTTGCCCAGATTGCAGTGGTACTATTTCCAACTCTTGTGTCGATCTGGAAATCGGATGACGCAGGTCGGCGCAATGAACAAATTACGAAAGGTATAACACTTGCACTTCCGTTGATGTTACTTTTGCTCGGTTTGATGCTGATTTGTGGAGGTGAGTTGTTTTCGTTGTTGCTCGGCTCTCAATATTCCGCAGCTCGAAGTTGCGCGGTGCCGTTGACGGCTGTGCTCGTTTTCCGGAGTGTCAGTATGTTCTACGCAAATGGACTTGTTGCAGGAGGACAGCAAAAAATGCTAATGCTTATTGTCATGTGTTCAGCAGCCACAAATCTTCTTTTAACTGTGCTCTTCATTCGTTTTTTCGGTTATACAGGAGCGGCCTGGGCAAATCTTTGCGCATTCACCGTCGAGCATTGTCTTCTGCTTTTCGCTCTTCGGAGGTATCTTGCGCTGCACAAAATCTTTTTGATTTGTATAAAGATCACGGCAATATTCGCAAGCATTCTTGCAATCATCCTCTGCGTTGAGGCTGCACTCTCGAGCATTCAACTTGAAGAACCTTTCCTGCGTTTTGGGTTCGGTCTCTTATTTAGCATTGTGTTCTTCACGGTGTTGATACAGAGGAAAATTGTTGACACTTCTGAATTTCTGTCACTGTAGTTCTTGGTATATACGATGAAGACGAAGAGAACGAGAAAAGAAATTGTTTTTAAAGTAGTAGCAGTATGTCTTTCATTCAGCTTCACTATCGTTGCGATCGAAGGTTACTTAGAAGCGCGGAATTCAAACCGATATATGATTTTTGTTCCGTATCGACAATCGGTTTTCAAACCAGATAGCACAATCATCTATGGAGTAAGCGGCGTATCACATGTGAGTATCAACAGCCTAGGCCTGCGTGGGGACGAGACATTTACTGATGCCGGATATCATATTGTAGCAATTGGAGCGAGTACGACAGAGTGCCTCTATCTCGACCAGGATAAGACATGGCCTGCTCTCCTGCAGTCTTCGATCAATGGAGAAATGTCGACGCGGAAAACTTGGGTTGGTAATGCGGGGATAAGCGGACGGCGTTCCGCACATCATTTAATACAACTCAAACAATTGTGCGAGCAACTTCCCTGGATCGATATGATTATCGTCCTCATGGGAGTCAATGACCCTCAATACCGGCTCTCCTCGGACTCCGGGTTCATTGAAAAATCGCAATCGACGCTATTACATGAGTCTTTCACATATATACCGCGCGACACAAGTGTATCGTTCATAAAACGATCAGAGATTTTCAGACTCCTTTCAAGCGTAAAAAGAGTTCTTGCATCTGCGACAATCGGCCAAACGCTGACTGGCGACCAATCATCGTTATGGCGTGAGAACCGCCACCATGCTCGCACTCTCATAGACTCACTGCCGGACATATCTGACGGTCTTCGCGATTATGAATCGAACATCGAACAAATGATAGAGGTCGCAAGAGAAAACAAAAAGAAGTTGCTCTTCTTGACCCAGCCGACAATTTGGAAAGATTCTATGGATGAATTTGAGAAGGGCATCATTTGGTTTGGATGGATTGGGAAAAATCAAACAGAGAATTCAGGAAGATACTACGGCGTTTCGGCATTGAGGAGGGGGATGAACGCATATAACGAGACACTCATCCATGTTTGCCAAGCATATAAAGTAGATTGTCTTGATCTGGCAGCTATTCTCCCCAATGATACGACAAGTTTTTATGATGATTGTCACTTCAATGAACACGGAGCGATGTTGATTGCAAAAGAATTAAGCCGTCATCTTATCTCCATGAACAAAAACGGATTATTGAAATGAAGTAATCATGTACATCCAGCATAAAGAAATGCTAAGATTGTGCTACATTGGTAGATATGATACTGCAGAAATATTTCGTGGACCAGACAAGGTGGCGCGAAGAATCGCGGATGAAATGGCATTATTGGGCCATCATGTCTATTTTTACGAATATTTTTTCTCCGGGAAAAGCTATGGATATATGACAAAGCTGTTTGGATACGATACAATCGAGAATTCTGCCGGACGATCTATCTTTCGCGTTGGCGTATTTCCCTTTATTTTCGCGATGTTGCGTCAGCGTTTCGACGTGATTCATATCATTACGTTCGAACGATTTGCAATTCTAGCATTGTGTTTGAAGCCTTTCTTTCGTGCCTTGATTGTTTATAGCACACATGGTATCGTTAGGCATCAACATGCATACCTTCGGTCGCATGTGAAACGAAGCCTTAAGATCAAAGATTACATCAGCGAGTTTTTATTTTACAAATTTTCCGATCTTCTTTTTTTCCTTTCCGATCAGTCTGTTTCGATCGCTTCTAAGTATTATAGGATTCCAAAAGAAAAGGTTGTCATTATTGCAAATGGAATTGATGGCATATTTCATGAGACTGAGAAACGGAAAAAGCGGAGGCAAGATGACGTGGCATTGGTTTTTGTCGGTGACCCAAAGCGACCAGAGAAAGGCTTCGATTTTTTTTTGCAGGGGCTTGAACGTGGTGCGCGGCGAACGGAGGTCTTTGTGATTTGCGAGAATATCCCCCTAGTGCCAGTCAGTACTATGAATGACTTGAATATCCATTACGTGCGAAAGATGCAGACGCAAAAATATGCTGAGTTCTTAGCCGATAAAGATATCTACGTGAGCGCGAGCTCATACGATCCATTCTCCATTGCTGCAGTTGAAGCAATGAGCGCAGGTCTTGTCCCGATTGTAACGAGGGAAACTGGAATGTCGCGGTACGTTGAGAATGGTGTGAATGGTTTTGTCATTGGATTTGGCGATATCCAGCAGTTTAAGAAAGTACTCGACCTTCTAATCGCTAACGGCAGATTGCGAAAGAAGCTCTCGTCCAATGCACGGTCCGCAGTTTCTATGCTCAGTTGGAGAAGCATCGCGGAAGAATATCTCAGATGGTATGGTCTAACTTAGCGATCCATGATCAAAATTTAACACAGAAATACGAAGGGCAGTTCATTCATTGATGAAGACAATCTTGGTCACCGGTGTTGCAGGCTTTATCGGAGCTCGAATTGCCGATTTTCTCCTTGGCAGCGGCACGAATGTAGTGGGCGTCGATAACTTCAGCAATTATTATGATCCTCGCTTGAAGCATCATCGGATCGAGCAATTGGCTGGGCGGAAGGGATTTACTCTCATCAATGCGGACATTACTGATCTCGAACGAATGAATTCAGTCTTCGCAAATTCCACTTTTTCCGCAGTTATTCATCTCGCTGGAATGGCAGGAATTCGCTATAGCCTTGCTCATCCACTGGAATTCGAGAGAACAAATGTGTACGGAACAGTCGTGCTGCTTGATCTGATGCGCCGTTATCATGTGCCCACGTTAGTTTTCGCTTCCAGCTCGTCTGTTTATGCCGGAAATGATCCTCCATTCATTGAGGATATGAAAACTGATTCGCCGACATCGATCTATGCTGCAACAAAAAAAGGCGCGGAAGCATTGATTCATTCGTACAATAAGCTTTTTGGCATCAATTGTTTAATTCTTCGTTATTTTAGTGTTTATGGACCTCAGGGGAGGCCCGATATGAGTTATTTTCGTTTCATCCGCGATATCGACGAGAATCGTCCGATTCGCATTTTTGGTGACGGCACCCAGATGCGAGATTTTACTTATGTCGACGATATCGCTAGAGGTACGATCAGTGCACTGGAAGTAGAAGGCCTCCATGTTTGCAACCTGGGAGGGGGTGGCTCATTACAGCCTATCAACCGCCTTATCGAAATCATAGAGACTACCCTCAAGAAAAATGCTGTAAAAGTTTTTGCTGATAGTGACGTCAGCGATCTCCCGATTACCAGCGCGGATATCTCAAAAGCAGAGGATATTCTTCATTGGGCACCGACTGTTCAATTTGAGGAAGGGATGATAGAAACAATACAGTGGCATCTCACACATCGGACTTTTGTTCAAAGTTTGCGGATTGTTTGAGCGTGAATAAGGATTCGAAAGTCATGCGATGAGAATACTCTTATTAACAGATCGGTATGCGCCGTCGATCGGTGGTGTCGAAAGACAGTGTAACATTCTTGCAAAGGAGTTGACGCGGCGCGGACTGAAAACGTTTATTGTGACAGACCGCTATCTTCGCTCACTGCCGTCAGTCGATTCTGATAACGGGACACTGATTTATCGAATATGGAGTTTATCCTTCTCTCGACGGTTTTTGGAAAAGTACGTGGCATCTTTCAAAGCCAAGTCGTCACACTCAGAAGGTAAAGCCATTATAGGAACTGCAAGATCGGACAAACGTTGGCATATCAGACTGTTGCGTAATATTTATCGGACGGTTTTCTACAAGCTGCCAATCTTCTCATTTGCTGCGTCTGCGTTTTTCGCACTCATAAGCCGTCGAAATGAATACGACATGATCCAGGTTTTTCAGACTCACTGGTTGGCTTATCCCGCCGTTGTTGCCGGCAAAATACTGGGAAAGCCTGTTGTTGCGCGTGAGGCGAGCCTCAATGGAATAGATCTGTTGGATGATTTTCCGTTTCGACATCATACAAAACGAATGCTGCTGCAATACTGTAATTTTGTAGCGCTTAGTACCGCCATACAAAACAATTTGCGCGCGCGCGGAGTATCTCCTGAAAGAATCACCGCAATCCCCAATTCCGTTCGTCTTGCATCTGAAAATCAAGGGTTGATGATTGATCCTCTGTCGGTTTTATTCATCGGGAATGTTTTGAACGATCCCCTCCAAAAAGGGCTTGATATCCTGCTGCGAGCATGGCAGCGCGTTCTAAAGGAAATCCATGAAGCACGGTTGACGATCGTCGGTGCTGGCGATTTCTCAGAATATATAGCTCTTGCTAGTGAACTTGGGATTCTCGGAAGTGTCAATTTCTTGGGTGTGTGTACAGATGTTACCCCCCTTTATCTTTCACATAATATTTTTGTACTTCCATCAAGGTACGAAGGGATGTCAAACACATTGCTGGAAGCAATGTCCTTTGGGAAAGCTTGCATTGTTACTGCAATCTCCGGAAGTGAAGACCTGATTCAAAACGGAATTAATGGCATTAAGATAGAGCCGGAAAATGCTTCTGCATTGACGGATGCGCTGATATTTCTTCTGGAGCATGAATCGGAAGCAAAGACGTTCGGAGCTATGGCTCAAGAACATGTGCGAATTCATAATTCGCCTGAGAAGGTCTCGCTGCAATACCTTCGGTTGTATGCCAAGGTATTAATGTAGTTGACTTCTTCTCATCATTCGGAAAATGAAGGGGCAGTACCGGTAAAACAGTACTTAGGTTGCCGTCATCTATTCAAGGAATCAAATGTCTAACAAAACAATATTTTGGTTATCCGTTGTTCTATGTTTTACATCTTTTCATTTTGAGAAATCTTTAAGAATCTATGGATTAGTTCTTTATGTCATTGCCACTTTCTTAATTCTATTATGGATTAAGAAGAACTCCAAATCATTATTAGGACTAATAAATAGATTCAATCCGAAATATTTGTTCATTTTGTTCTTGCTCATTTTGGCTGTAGGTTACTTATTTTGGTATCCATATGAAGCTGTCAGAAGTAGGGGTTCAGACAGGGACGCAGCATTAAATCAAACAGTCAATGAAATAACTTCTTTTAGGTATCCGTATTATGTTCGCACCATAGCAAGAGGCAGCGCACACGAATTAGGGTATGACAACAATCCTATCACAGTGCTTCCGGGAAGTATACTTTTTGCGTTACCATTTGTTTTGTTGGGAAATAGCACGTATCAAAACTTTTTTTGGATTGCAGTTTTATTTCTTTTTTTGGGACACCAATACCGTTCATATGGTTGGAGTTTCCTATTCATTGTCTCAAATATTCTTTTATGTGGCACCTTTCTTTTTCAGATCTTGACTGGCTCAGATTATATTGCTAATTCAATTTGGGTATTAATATTTACCGTCCTTGTAATAAATAATTCAGTGACATTCACTCCAAAAAGTTTCCTTCTTTCATTAATACTTGGTATTGGTCTTGCATCACGGTTCAATTTTACAATAATAATAATTCCGTTAGCATTTTATATATTCTTTGCAACAGGTTTCTTGAACTGCGCAAAACATATTCTTGGCGTCTTTCTTGGATTTGGGATAATGGTCTTGCCATTTTTACTTTATGACTACAAGAATTTTACACCAATTCATTATTCGAACTTCTATTCGTGGTATGAAGCCATAGTGCCCTATTCCTCTATTTTATTTCCAATTACCATTTTGGTGGTAACAACAGTCCTCTCATTGTTTGTATTTCGAAATCCAGACATTTTTTACTTTGTTGTGTCTTGCACTTATATGTTCCCAGTTTTGTTGATAGTGATCTTATCATCCATCGCGAACCATGGAATTACTTTTTATCTAAGTCATTATGCGTTTCCTTCATATTTATTTTTGAGTTACATCGTATTTAAGGAAATGAAAGAGACGGCAACCTAACCAGTCGTTCAAGCTGACGGAACTTACGGTCGACGATTTGGCCGGGTGACAATAAGGACACCAAAACATGAGACATCATCACAAACGCCAGCGCGCTACGACAATCAAGCTGCATGTTCCCACAGCTTAGGTCCAATCCGCTGTTTTGCATTTCTCACGATTCGTCATTGGGATAAAAACAGATCACACGAAAATGTCGGATTCTAAAATCACATATGTAATATTTTCGCCGCAGCCATGGAACAGCCAGCATAGTAGAACAAGATCGTTTGCAATCGAATTATCGCGACTAGGGTATCATACAATTTACGTAAATCCTCCAAATTCTTTAGCCGGCATTGTTCGGGAATCTGTTGCCACTGTCGTCTATCCGCTTCGTCGTGAGAACGTAAACTTCCAGAATAATTTTGAAATGTTGGAGGTGTGGTCGCCGCCGATTCTTCCTACTTTTTACAGGGGGAGTCTTATTCCCGGTTTCGATCGATGGCTCTTTAAGGCATGGTTCGATAAGAGAATAAAGGGAATCAAAAATCCAATTATCGCCATCATTGCAATGCCGTATTGGTGGGACGGATATCTTAACGATCACATTCAAAATTTCGCGGTGACTGTTTTCGATTATCAAGATCCAATAGGCATTTATGCACGGACTGCAAGAATCCATCAACACATGTCGGAAGTTTTTACAGAGTTGGTGATTCAGGTTAACGGAGTCATCGCCCATACCGAGACCAATTATAAAAATATTTTAGCGCATCGGAAACCTTCGGAGGTATGTTTAATTCGCAATGCGGGAAATGGGGCATCGGCGCGGCGGCAAAGTACTTCCAACAACACGGGGTTGTCCGGGCACCCTGTCATTGGCACGATAGGAAGGATATCACAAAATATCGATATAACTCTTTTATTAGAACTTGCCGACCATTTTCCCAACGGTAAGGTCGTCAATATCGGAACTGTAACCGAGCATGGTCGTTTATTGAAATCTAAAAAAAATATTGTGCTTATGGCTCCAATGTCCCAAGACGAATTGCATTCGGAGATCAATAATTTTAACGTCGGCATTTTACCTTATCATCAGAGCATTGAAGGTAGCCCATTAAGGATATATGATTTGCTTTCAGCATCCATACAAGTTGTTTCAACGAATTTTCCCGACGCACAGTATTTCAGAGATGTCGTTCATATTACCAGTAGTCATAATGAATTCATCTCCAAGATTAAAGAGGTCTTGTTTGACAAAAGCAAATGGATAGATAGGAATATAATTGAGGTGTTTTTGCGCCATAACACATGGAGCCAAAGTGTAAGTGCTTTAGTGGCCTTTTGCGAAAGGCTTCGTGACCGGAAATAATTGCTGGGTTTGTCAATAATTATTGAGCGCTATTGGCATGCAAACGAAGATACTCATTATTTCAACAAATGCGATTGGCGATACGTATCTTTCTGCGGCAGCAATTGCACCATTACGCGTGCATTTCGGCTCGCAGTCTGAAATTCATTTGCTCGCACTGACCAATACGGAGAATGCGCGGTTGTTGGTTGACGCTCTGGACTTCGATCTAGTATGGCGTCTTCCTTCAAAATCATTTAGGAACATTGTTACGTGCTATTTCAATTTGTTCCGGGTCCAGTATGATTATGTTTTTTCCTTTTTTCCCGGCCGTGTCAATACATTCTTTCTGATGATGGCACGATCCAGAGTTCGAATTGGTTTTCCTAATGTCGCCAAAGTCGTTGAATGGTACCGACTTCCCCAAAAAGTATATTGCTCTCTCAAGAGAAATGAAAGCTTTGTTTGGCGCTACGGCATGACGTTTTTAGAACGGATTGGGCTTTGCTTCACCGCAGGCGGTATTCATTATGCCGCTTTATCCAAACCCATTCTGCGTACGTTGGAGAGTGGAACAGTACCATTTCCTTCCTTCACGATGGTTCATTTTACGTCAAGAGGGAAAGACAAGACGTTGAATTTCAATGCTCAATGTACTCTACTTTCCTTTTTGTGCAACCAGACCGATGATCCGCTCGTTGTACTGGGATGGCAAGGTGAAACAGCGCTGCTGAAACAACATTTCCACTCGAACATCCGGGTGACTTTTCTTGAAGATGCATCTTTGCCGACATTAGTGCGCTATATCGTTTCGGCACGATTGTTTATAGCAGTCGATTCATTTCCGCTGCATGTTGCCGACGCGTACGGAACAAACTACATCGGAATTTTCGGTCCAACGCATCCCCAGGCATTTCAATCTTGCTCGAAGATCGTGGCTTTTTCTTGCGAGGATTTGTCCTTAATCGACGGGCAAAATATTATCAACGGTATCGCCCCGCTTCTAACGAGCTGATGTCTGGAAAGCACGCTTTGCTTTCATTTACTACATTAAGAATCATTTAAGTGCAAGATCGTGTTATAAATATTCTCGGAATTTCGTATTGTACATGCGATGAGAGAAATGTTATAGAGCGGATTCACGAGTCTGTCCGCACGAGGACCGCGTTGACGATTATTCAACCACATTTTTTTCACGCGGTGCTTGGCCGGAGCGATTCTAACGTACTTAATCTTTACCGAAAATATGACCTCGTATTGCCCGACGGATACGGAGTGTATGCTGCAAGTAAATTCCTGTACGGAAACGAGAATGCATTTCAGCAATTTTTCAACGGAACCGATTTTTATGAAGTGCTCCTGAAAGAAGCCGACCTCTGTCAGTGGCGGATATTTTTCTTCGGCGAAACTGAAAACGTGCTGGAAGCTTTAAAACGAAGGCTTTATGGCGCATTCCCCGGTCTAGTTATCGCCGGCACTCATCACGGTTTTATTGATCTCGACGACGTGTCGGTCGTCTCCGCGATCAATGCAAGCAATGCCGATATTCTTTTGATCGGGATGGGGACACCGAAGCAAGATTATTGGCTGTGGAAATACTATCACGACCTTCATGTTCCAGTAACGATGACGGTCGGTGCCGGTATCAGATTTATGTCAGGCAAAAAAATAAGGGCACCTGAAGCGCTCCGCAAAGCCCATCTAGAATGGTTGTTCAGATTTTTTCAAGAGCCGCGGCGTTTGTGGCGGAGATATCTTCTCGGTATCCCGAGATTTATGTTCTATATTTTTCTACAAAGGGTTCGACGGAAATGAGAAGAACAGTCCGAATATCAACTCTCATTGTATTGATGATTTTCGTTCAATCGGGAATCCTCTTTTCAGCCGGTCAAAATGTGAAGAGGTATTCATGGGGATCAATGCAGGTAGTGGCACAAGGGGCCGATGCAATGACAGTGAAACTGCATTTGAAACCGCAAGACTTACACGCCGGGCCTGTCATACTTTCCCAAAGAGTTCTGTATTACGCACTTTCTCCGTCTGAAGAAATCAGAAGCAGAGTGACAGGGTTTGTTGTTGCTCCGGGTTCTTTGAAGAATGTTTATCGAGTGCTTCGCAATGCCTCGACACGCGATTCAACTTTCGTCAAACAGGCGCTTGAACCGATTCCTACAGAACAACTGCCGTCAGCTCCAAAAGCCGCCGTTGTGGGTTACGGTTGGTATCGGGGGTATTATATGGCGCGGATTGAGATCACGCCATTCTATGGTACTCCGTCGACCCGTACGGCATCGTTTGCGCAATCCATCGACGTGCAGTTTAACAAAGTAAGTACAAAAACCGCCGCCGTACGTCAGCAAGTAAAAATGAAAGACCCTCATTTCGACCGTATTCTTCGGGAACTCATTGTTAATTTCGATGAAGCCCAGCCCTACCAGATGCCGGCGGTCAACGATACGACAGGGGGTTGGTTTAATACAACGGCGAAGTACATCAAGCTGGCAATCCCTAACGACGGTATCTACCGAATCACACAGACTCAACTCGACTCCGTGTATCCTGCTATTACCGGTGTTGACCCGCGGACCTTTCAGATTTTTGGCAATGGTAAAGAAATCCCAATTTTTGTTTCGGGTGAAAGTGATGGAGTATTCAACCCCGGCGACTATCTTGAATTTCCTGCGTTGCGCAACTATACTGGGAAGCATCGGATTATAACTACGGCGTTGTCTGACCAATATAACGAATACCTCAATCGCTATACTGATTCTACAATCCTCTGGTTGACGTGGGGTACTAAAAACGGCATGCGTCTAAGCCCAAATCCCATTAGTAATTCAACGGCGGATACGTTAACAGTATACACTGCTTTTACACATCTGGAAATTCAGGGACCGTTTCCGGGTGTGCAAACCTCGGCGACCGATGAATATTCCTCTCAAGACTACCGCTGGAACCCTTTTGACCTCTGGCCGTGGGGTTTTCTAAGCGTTTCGGGTACAGCCACTGCGAATTTTTCTGCAAGCAATGTTGTCCTCAATACGGACAGTGTTACACTCTATGCTAAATTTGCAAGCTGGGGAGCCAATATCACCACGGCCGCACATAAAATAGCGATTCGGTTGAACAGTGGGAACGACTTGAACACCGTGACCCTTAATCTTGGAGATCAAGCCGTCTTAACGGGGCGAGCTTCGGGGGTCTCTCTTACATCTGGGTCGAATTCCGTATCGTTGTATTCATATCCGACGGCTGCAACCACGAACAGCATTGTTTATGATTGGTTTGAAATCGAATATCCTAGGCAGCTTGCCGTTGTTGGGGACACGCTCCTTTTCGATTTCCGGACTCTTTCCGACCGGCATTTTCGGAACATTCAACTTTCCGGCTTACAATCGTCGAATATTCTTCTCTATAAAATGAAACCGGCTGCGGAAAGAATATCAAACTATTCTCTCTCCGGGTCGGCGCCGTACACCCTGACATTCTGTGATACTGTTGGTCCCCAGGAGCAATACGTCATACTTCCGCAGTCAAAGGTATATGCCCCGGTGTTTAAGACGATAAAAAATTTCTTAAACCTCAGGTCGAACAAGAGCCAAACCGATTACATCGCCATTACCCATCAAAAATTTTATCCTGAAGCAGTTCAGTATGTTCAAAATGTGGCAGCTGCGAAACACCTCACTGCGCGCCTGTTCAGTGTTGACGACATCTTCGATGAATTCGGCTTCGGCTACCCGACTGCAGAAGCAGTTCAGGCTTTTGTTCAATCGTCGTCGCAGTGGAATAGTCCGCTCCCATCGTATCTTACCCTTCTGGGGGATGCATCGTATGATTATAAATATTATTACAATAACTTCAGCGCAATAAATTATGTCCCTTCCGTAGGATATCCGGTCAGCGATGTGGCCTATGCGCTTCTTGACACCGTTACGGATTTGCCGCAGATGTTTGTCGGGCGAATTCCCGTGAACAACGTTGGAGATCTGACCCAGTATCTTTCTTTCTATAATTCTACCATCACAATGCCGTATGATGATTGGAATAAACATTATTTGTTTTTCAGCGGCGGTGATCCTACGGTCGCGGGACAAATTGATCTTTTGAAATCAGTGAACGACGAAGTGGCTTCTACTCTGGTAACTCCTGCGCCTATCGGCGGCCTTGCGACGCACTTCTATAAGACAGTGAACCCCCAGTCAGATTTCGGTCCATACACACCTCAGCAAGTAACGGAAGCGATTTCGACAGGCGGGGTT
>Ga0182011_10003862_pt1 | contig 12150 bp, 7 predicted proteins | sample 711E1DmetaG_FD_120481 | JGI IMG/M metagenome (GOLD analysis project Ga0182011, IMG submission 120481) | Permafrost microbial communities from Stordalen Mire, Sweden - 711E1D metaG | ecosystem: Environmental > Terrestrial > Soil > Wetlands > Permafrost | place: Sweden: Stordalen | collected... | reverse complement strand
GACGTGGCGAAGCTGCTTAATCTTCCGGCGGCGAGGTTTCTCAAGACCCTGGTCTATGTGGCCGACGAGAAACCCGTGGTCGCTCTCGTTCGGGGCGACACCGAGTTGAACGAGCTCAAGCTCCAGCGCCTCCTGGGCGCGGAGAAGATGTTCAAGGCCCCCGAGGATATTTACCGCCGGGTCGCGGGGTGCGCGCCGGGCTTCGCGGGGCCGGTGGGGTTGCAGGCGCCCATCGTCGCCGACCACGCCGTGTCCGACGTCGTGAACGCCGTGTCGGGGGCCAACAAGGACGACAAGCATTTGATCAACCTAAACGTGGGCCGCGATTGGAAGCCCGCCCGCTATGCCGACATCCGGATGATCCGCGCGGGAGATGCCTGTCCCCGGTGCTCAAAGCCCGTCTCCCTTTCCAAGGGGATCGAGGTGGGGCACGTATTCAAATTGGGGACCAAGTATTCGGCCGCCATGAACGCCGGTTTCTTGACGGAAAAGGGGACGAAGGTCCCCTTCATCATGGGCTGCTACGGAATCGGCGTCAGCCGCGTCGTGGCCGCGGCCATCGAGCAGTGCCACGACGACAACGGGATCATCTGGCCGGCTCCCTTGGCTCCGTTCCAGGCTGTCGTTCTTCCATTGAATGTTTCCGAACCCGAAGTGATGGAGGCCGCCGAGAAGATCTATTCCGGTCTCAAAGCCGCCGGGGCCGACGTCCTCCTGGACGACCGCGACCAGCGGGCAGGGGTCAAGTTCAAGGATGCGGACCTTTTGGGACTCCCGTGGCGCGTGGTGGTGGGGGAGCGGAAATTGGCCGAAGGAAAAGTTGAAATTAAAGCCCGGTCCGGGTCATCGGCCGAGGACGTGCCCGTGGAGGGCGCCGTCGGGTTCCTGATGGAAAAGCTCTCCGCACGTTAGGCCGTTTCTCCTCATGAACGAAACATGCCGTATTCCTCCGGGTTCTCCAACTCCCGACGAGCTTGCCCGCATCTTAAGCGGCATCAAGGTCATCGCGCTCATCGGCGCATCGCCAAATCCTGAGCGGCCGAGCCACTCCGTCATGGCGTATCTGCAAGAGGCGGGTTTTCGCGTCATTCCCGTGAATCCGGGGCAATCGGAGGTCAGGGGGGAAAAATGCTATCCGTCTTTGGCCGACATACCCGTGCCCGTGGACACGGCGGACATCTTCCTCAACTCGACCCGCGTTCCGCCGGTTGTGGACCAGGCGATCGCGAAAGGCGTCCGGACCGTTTGGATGCAGCTTGGGGTCGTCCACGAGGAGGCGGCCGAGAAGGCTCGGGCGGCCGGTCTGACCGTCGTCATGAACCGATGTTTGAAGATTGATCATGCGGCCTGGACGGCGCGCGGTGCTGACAGAATCCGGGGCGAAGTGGCATAATTCGGCATCTGATCTCCTGGGGGACATATGGCCGGCAAGAAGCGGATACTGGTGGCGGACGACGAATCGTTTCTCCTCGACATGATGACGGACTTCTGCGAGGACCTGGGCGTCGAGGCCATCCCCGCCAAAAACGGAACCGAGTGCTTGGCTAAGGCGGCTTCCGAAAAACCGGACGCCATCACCGTGGACCACCGGATGCCCGACCTGAGCGGCTTGGAAGTCATCGCGAAGCTTCAATCCGACGAAACGCTTAAGAAGATCCCCGTTTTCCTATGCACCGCCGACGGCAAACTGCACGAGGCCGAGGCCAAGAGCCTGGGCGCCGCCGGCGTGATCGTGAAGCCTCTCTCGCGCCAATCCCTCCGCCAGGCCCTGGAATCCGCCATCGGATCCCTTTAGCGGGGCTTTCGCACCCACGATGACGGCACGCCCCGCGTCCTTTCTTGCTTCCGCCGCCGCAGGCCAGTGGTCCCGCCTGGGCGCCCATCGCCGGGCCGGCGTTTGCGCGCCGCTTTTCTCGCTTCACTCCCGGAGAAGCGTGGGCGTGGGCGAATACTTGGACCTGCCTCTTCTCGCCGATTGGTGCGCCGCCACGGGCCAGACGGTCATTCAGCTTCTTCCCTTGAACGACGTCGGGTTTGATTTCGCCCCCTACAGTTCGCAAAGCTCTTTCGCCCTGGAGCCCATGCACCTCTCCCTGGACAGATTGGTCGGCGTGGACGCCGGGCGTTTCGAAGGGGATTTGGCCGCTTTGCGGGACCGCTTCCCCGTCGGACGGAGGGTGAACTACGGGATCAAGGCGGCGAAACTGGAACTCTTGCGCAAGGTGTTCGATGCTTCGCCCGCCGATGAGGACGCCGCTTTCCGCCTCTTCCGCAATCGGAACGTCGCGTGGCTGCCGGACTTGGCCCTCTACAAGGCGATGAAAGAGCGGTTCGGGCAGTCGTCCTGGGAATCGTGGGAGCCGCGCTTTCGGGCGCGTGACGAGGGGGCCCTGGCCGCCTTCGGCCGGGAGAACGCGAGGATCATCCTGTTCCATGAATGGCTCCAGTGGCAATGCGCCGAGCAGATGGAGGAGGCCCATCGCCTGTGCCATGAGAAAGGAGTCTATTTGATGGGCGACCTTCCGTTCCTGGTGGCGCGGGACTCGGCCGACGTGTGGACGTTCCAATCCTGCTTCAAGCTCGACTTGTCCTCGGGCGCGCCGCCCGACCTCTATTTCGCCGGGGGCCAGCGCTGGGGCATGCCGCCCTATGACTGGGAGCGGATCGCCGCCGACGGATGGCGGTATCTCGTTCAAAAGCTGAAATGCGCCGAACGCTGCTTCGACCTTTTCCGGGTGGACCACGTCATCGGCGTGTTCCGGCTCTACACCATCCCGATATCGGAGCCGCCGGAAAGCATGGGCCTGAACGGCCGGTTCGACCCGATGGACAAGGAGCAATGGGAAGAGCACGGCCGCCGGATCCTCAAGGTCATGCTGGACAACACGCGCATGCTTCCCTGCGGCGAAGACTTAGGCGTGGTTCCTAAGTGTTCCTTCAAGGTGCTGGCCGAATTCGGCATCCCGGGCCTGGACGTCCAGCGGTGGTCGCGCGACTGGGAAGGCACCGCCGAATTCAACCCCGTGAGCGAATATCGGGTCAACTCCGTCGCCGTCGTGACCACGCACGACATGAGCCTTTTCAACGCCTGGTGGCGGGACGAAGCGGGAACGGTGGATGAAGCGCTTTTCCGAAAGAATTGCGCCAATCACAAATTGAACGCAGACGAGATCATTCCGAGACTCTTCGATCCGGCGCGGTCGCGCGGGGGCCGGCTGCGCTGGCGGACGGATGCGACGCGGGAGAATTTCTTGTGGACCTTGAGCCGGAACGAAAACGATGTCAAGGCCCTCCTGGGCGACCACAAAACCACGTTCACGGAGCGGGAGCTTTTTTGGCGGTTCGCGGGGATGACCGGTCAGCCGTCCGAGGAGTCCTCTCCCGAATTATTGGGCCGCGCGGTGGAAAAGGCGGCCGAGAGCTCGGCCGTTTTCAGCATCCAGCTCCTTCAGGATTACCTGTCGCTGGGAGGGCTCTTGCCCGGCGATCCCGTCGAATGGCGGGTCAACATGCCGGGGTCCCAAGGCCCGCACAATTGGTCCTGCGTCGTTCCGACCGCCTTGGAAGATTTGGTTTCCCTTCCGATCAACGGCCTTTTGCGGGACCTTCATCGACGGACGGGCCGTGACGCCGCCCATTAATCCGCCGATCCTCGTCCGGGGGCTCTCGAAGAGTTACGGGGACGTCGTCGCTTTGGACGAACTTTCCTTTGAAGTCCGGAGGGGGGAGATTTTCGGCCTCTTGGGCCCCAATGGAGCGGGGAAGACGACGGCCCTGCAAATCCTTCTGGGGATCCTGAGGCCTGACGGCGGCGAGGCCGAGGTCTTGGGCCTGTCGCCGGCCAAGGACAGGGGCCGGCTCGCCCCGCGGGTCAATTTCTCCTCGGCCTACACTCAGCTCCCCTCCAACCTCACCGTCTCGGATGATCTCAGTATTTTCGCCGGGCTCTACGGCGTCTCGGGCGCGCGGGAAAAGATCGCGGGACTCCTGGACACTTTCCGCCTGTCCCCTCGGCGACGGGCGCGGGCGGGGAGCCTGTCTTCGGGCGAGCAGACCCGGCTCAACCTCTGCAAGGCCCTCCTGAACGACCCGGAGGTCCTGTTCCTGGACGAGCCGACGGCGTCCCTGGACCCGGACATCTCGGACCTCGTGCGAGGGCAACTGCGGACGCTCCAGCGGGAACGAGGGCTCACGGTCCTTTATACGTCGCACAACATGGCGGAGGTCGAGGACCTTTGCGACCGGGTGCTTTTCCTGCACAAGGGACGAAACATCGCCGAGGGCACCCCGGCGGAAATCCGAGAGCGGTTCAAGAAGGATTCATTGGAAAAAGTGTTCATCCATCTCGCCCGCGGCGGCGAACTGACGGACCCATCCGACCATGACCGCTGAGCTCGTCGGAGCTTCCCTCCATCGAATCCGGACGGTCGTGCGAAGGCATGTCCTCCTATATTCCCGGTCGCCCATGCGGCTCTTGGACCTCCTCTTTTGGCCGGTCATGGAGCTGTTCTTGTGGGGGTTCCTGACCGTCTATTTCCGGGGGAGGCGTTTCGACGACGGAGGGCGGCTTCTCCTGAACCTCATGAACGCGGTCGTCCTGTGGGACGTGCTTTACCGCTCCCAGCAGTCGGTGAGCTTGGCCTTTATGGAGGAGCTTTGGATGAGGAACGTCATGAACCTGTTCGTGTCGCCGCTCCGTGTTTGGGAGTGGGTGGCGGGCGCCTGCGTGACGGGGCTGGTGCGGGTGACGTTCGTCGTTCTTCTCCTTTTCGGGTTGGCGGCCGGGCTTTACGGTTTCGATCCCAGGGCCTTGGGGCTGCGCGTCATCCCCTACGCGGCCGAGTTGTTGATCATGGGCTGGGCCATGGGGCTGTTCACGACGGGAATCCTGCTCCGGTGGGGTTATTCGGCGGAGGGGCTGATTTGGGCGATCCCTTTCCTCGTGCAGCCCTTCTCGGCGATTTTCTATCCTTTATCCGTGTATCCGCCGTGGTTGAGGCCGATTTGCGCCCTTCTGCCCAGCACGCACGTCATGGAGGGCGTCCGGCGGTCCGTTGAGACCGGCGTCTTCGCGGCGGGCCCGGCGTGGACAGCGCTGGCCCTGGACGGCGTATTCCTGGCCGCCGGCGCTTTCTTCTGCGCGCGCATGCTTGAAAACGGCCGTGTGACCGGCCGAATCGTGAGGATGACCGAATGAAAAACAGCCTGGCGTTGCGAAAAAATCTTCGTCTTGTAGTTGCCCGATTCATCGGGCGGTTTGGCTCTGTGGATGGGTTTTATCCAGTCGAAAGGCGCCCAATATATTGGGCAACTACGCTTTTTCCGCTCGTCTTCCTTTTGGCGCCTCTCTTGAAGGCCGCGGACAGCTCCGATTGCCGCGACACGGCCGCTGGCTGCTCGGGAGCCTCGGCTTTCTCCCCGGGCACGGTCCCTCCTCCGCCGCCTTCCGCCTTCCCGCCTCCGCCTTCGGCCCCCGCGATGGGGAATCCTTCTGCGTCTGGTTTCCCTCCTTCGCCATGGGGCGTCGCGCCGTCCTCGGCCGGTGCGACGGGGACGCCGTTCGCTCCAGGAGCTCCGGGCTTGGGCCCGGCCGTTCCTTCCTCCTCCGTTCCGTCGGCTCCAGCGACGGATTCGGGCCCTTCGAGAATCCAGGTGGTGACGCGGCGCTACCCGTCGGGCGAGCTTTTATCCGAGCGGCGGCTCTACGACGGCCAGCCGGACGGACTGACCAAGGAGTACTACAAGAACGGCCAAGTGATGAACGAATGGAATTTCAGCCGGGGGGTCCTGAGCGGGGAGAGCGTATCCTATTACCGAACGGGAGACGTCATGACGCGCTGGCATTACAAGAAGGGGGTCCTCGACGGGGATGTCAAGCACTATCTTCCGCGCGAGATCCTGAAATCCGTCGAGACCTATAAAGACGGCGTCCTGCAAAAGAGCAAGGATTACAACGACAAGTGAGAGTCCGGCGAGGGAGCATTTACTTTCTCTTTTTCGTCCTATTCGGGGTGGCGGGTTTCGCGTTGGCGGCCGCCGTTAAAGTGGTTGATCGGCAGATCAACGAGGGGGAATTCCAATACGCGAACGGGTCGTCGTCATTCCGTTTCCGCGTCCGTCCCCATGTGAGGATCCTGCGCGTCCCCGACGAGTGAGGTGTTTGGTATAATGACGGCTTCGGCGGGGTAGCTCAGTCGGTTAGAGCGTGGGATTCATAACCCCAAGGTCGGCGGTTCGATCCCGCCCCCCGCTATTTCGCGCCGCGAAATTTGTTCCATGAAACCCAACCGTTGACGAGGTTGGGTTCTTTTTTTTTGACACGGATTTTACAAACGATTTACAAGTCGTTAAGGCGCCCTTAATCACGTGTAGGCTAAGATAGCGGCATGGCGGTGGGGAAAATCATTTTATGGGGGACGCTATGAAACGGTTTCTAGCTGCCGTTGTGACCGTTTTATTCACTTACACTTCGTTGGTGACGCCTTGGGTCGAGGCGAGTTTCTGGGACGAACGGCGCAAGGCCGTCGCCGGAGCCAGAAGCGCCGACGGCGAAAACGCCGTCGGCCCCATGGCGGGGCTCCCCTCCTCGCTCATGGACGCCATGCCCGGCGCCCAGCCCGCCCTCGCCAACGTCGTCACCCGCGTCCCCGATGAAGCCCTCGGAACCTCCGTCCCCGCCGCCCAGCGCGCCGATTTCAAACGGCTTCCCCAATCCCTCAAGTCCCTTCCGATGAACTTAGGCGAGATCCGCCAGGTCTTTCTCGCGAAGAATTTTGAGAACCGCCCCATCGTCGTCCACATCCAGGACGTCCACGGCTACACCGACGCCCAGTTGAACATCGCGGGCATGGTGGAGCACCTCGCCGATGCGGCGGGTGACAAGAAGCTCGTGGTGGGCGTGGAGGGCGCGGCCGGAGCTTTCCGCACGGGGACGTTCCGCGCGTTCCCGGACAAGCAGACGATGAAAGACGTGGCCGGGTTCCTGCTGGATCAAAACATGATCGCCGCGCCCGAATACGCCGCCTGGACCTCGAAGACCGAGCCCGTCCTATGGGGCGTAGAGAACCCCGCGCTTTATTTAGCCAACGGCCACGCTTACAAGGATTCCATCGCCTCCGAAAAGGAGTTGAAGTCCTCTCTCACCGACATGCGGGCCGCCATTGAAAAGAAGGAAGACGCGGCGTTTTCCCCGGCGCTCCGGCAGTTGGACATCAAGCAGGCTTCCTATCAGGCGGGCAAACTTCCCCTCGGAGACTATTTGAAGGCCATCTCTGCGACGGGGTCCATCAAACGCTTTCCCAACTTGTCCCTATTTATGGATGCACTCTCTCGCGAGGGGAAGCTGGACTTCGCCCAGGTGGAGCGGGAGCGCTCGCTCCTGATCCGCCGCCTGGCCGACGCGCTCAGCAAGCCCGAGATCGACGCCCTCATTGAAACCAGCCTCGCCTATCGCTCGGGGAAGGTGTCCTACGGAGCGTATTACAACCATTTAAGCGGGCTGTGCGAAAGCAAGGGCGTCGCGCTCTCCAAGTATCCGGCCATGAAGGATTACATCGCCTACGTCCTTTCCGCCGAGCGGATCGAGAAAGAGGCCGTGTTCACCGAACTGAACGGTTTGGAGAAATCCGCTTTCCAGCCGCTCCTCAAGACCTCCGAAGAAAAGGAACTGCACGCCCTGGGCGCCGACTTAACCCTGGCCCAAAAAGCATCCGATTTCGCCATGACCCCCGACGAATGGGCGGAGATGGAAAAACGCTTGGACCAAATCAATGCCCTGCCCCAACGTCTCGCCGTCATAGCGAGGAGCGACGGGCCTTCGGCCGGCGCGACGTCTTTCGACTTCGCCGCCGCCCTAAAACCCGCCGAAACATTTTGCCGCACCGCCCTGGCTCGGAACGACGCGCTGGTCGGCAACCTTCTCAGCCAAGTGAAGATGAACGAACATTCCCTCGTTGTCCTGATCGCCGGAGGATTCCACACCGAAGGCCTGGTGGACCGGTTCAAGAAACAAAACGTCTCGGTCGTCGTCGTCACCCCCCAAATCAAGGAGATCAAGGAAGGCAACCACTATTTGGATTTCTTGAGGGAAAAGACCCCGCTCGAAAAACTCTTCACCGCCGACGTCATCACCTACGCCAAGGCGGCCAAGATCAGCGCGGCCACTTCCCTGGGTGACGATGCCACAGCCGCGCTAAACGCCGCGGTTTGTCTGGCCGCCGCCCTGGCCCTTCGACGGGCCGGAAACTTTCCCTCGGAAACTCAGAACGCTTTGCGGGAGATGGCCGGAGGACTCCCGGTGACGGCCCGCGTGAACAATGTTCTGGGTGACGCTGAAGCCGTTGTGACCATGATCGGCAACGTGGTGAAGGAAAAGGGGGTTTTAAATACGGGCTACACGGCTTCGCCAGATGCGAAAAGCCTGGCGCGGGACCTTGGGCCGTCCCTTGAGGCGCAGTTCGGACCCTACCATGCAATCTTCGGACCGGTGCAGAGGGCCGGCAACGACAATATGCTGGCTCATTTAAACTCGGTCCTGGGACAAAAGGCGAGGTCTATTTGGGCATACTTCTATCATGCCTCCGGCGCTCAAGATATGTATGAGCATCAGGGGGCCGCTATCGTTCGAGCCCTAACCCGATTCAAAGGCGCTTATGGCGTGTCGGAGCATGGGTTCGGGCGAACATATTTAACGCAGGATGGAAGCGTCGCGACGTTGAAACCTTGGGAAAGGCTCCTGGCGGCGACGGCCGGACCTTTCGTCGTCTTGTTGTTTTCGGGGGCCTTGATTTTCTCATTCGGCTTGTTAGGAGGAACTCCTTGGGGGGTAATTTCCGCCCTGGTCCTGTCCCCCTACTGGATGTTGGGTTTTGGCAACTTATTCTCCTCCTCCGTTGAAGGCGCCCGCGGGTATGAGATCCGCGAGGCTCTCCGGCAATGGTGGACGAGCGCCCGCCTGACCCCGGCCGGGGCGTTCAGGAGCAACCTGGGACAGAATGGCCCCGGTTCGCCCCGAAACGGAAGCTTTGTTTGGGGACCGACCAAGATCTCGAGTGATTCCCGTGATTTCCTGGGCCGAAAGGCGTCCCTGACGCCGATGGAATGGTTCGGAAACATACCGGAAGATGTTCGAGCGTCTCACGTCGAGTCGGTGGTCGCGGAGATGGCGAAGAATTCGAGGGACAATTCGTTCATGACGTTCAATTTGATCTGTTTCCTCGCCGAGTTAAGGAAAATTTCAAACGAACCGATCATCGAGCAAACCTGGAATTCATTGACGAAGGGAGATCGGGCGTTCAACGCCGACAAATTCATCGATGATCTCACCGTCGCTGTCTTTTCGGAGAGGGCCGACTTGCCCGCTTACGCCTCCGCCATGCTGGACGCAGGAAGCGTCGAAGCCCTGGGCTGGGACATGGCCGGACGTTTATCGGATCTCGTCAACAAGCTGATCGAAAGGGCGAACACCCCTGAAAGAAGGAGCAAAGTCCTTTCGTTCCTGGGGCAGGTCCGGCTAACGGCGTTGAACGACAAAGGTATTCCGTACCAAACTTCCCGTGATTTTCAAACCCTGGCCTTGGCGGCCATGACGGTAATACATTCCATCGAGAACGGCGTCAACGGAGCCGGAGCATGGCGCGTGACGACGGTCGAAGCGGCAATGCTCACGAGCGAAGAGCATGGGAAGAGCTTTTTGGATAAGAGGTTTTTGGTCGAGGACGTCCGAGGCGTGCAAACCGTCGGACCATTCGCCATGGAGAACGAGGACCACATCCCCGGTTTCTATTTCCGAGGGATCGAGGACACGAAAATCAAATACGGGGGCGACGGACGCGAGATCCTCTATTACATGTTCCACGGCTTGAACCGCGACCCGCAAAAACCCGCGGACCGGTCGAAGTTCCATATCACGGTCGGCTTGCTCCCCGGCCGGGGCACGGGGGCGGGGCACCAGCAGGGCCCCTGGCAGGACTTGAAATACGGCGCCGGAGGGAACGGGGTCCAGTTGTGCGTCGTCCCGTCCGACGACGGCTCCAAGCCGGCCCGCGTGACGGCGCAGGTATTCGGCAAGGGCACGTACGCCCAGGCCGACCCGATGACCCAGGAATCGATCCTGGCTTTGGGCGAATTGTCCGTCGCCCCGGAGGACGTGAGGCTCCGGCGGGATCCGGACGGCGGATATACCATGGTTGATACCAACGGCAGGAATGTTTTGCCCAAGCCGGTGGACGCCGGCGTCGGCTTGGTGTTTTTTGATTTTTCAACGAACCTCGCGGGCAAGGATGTGCTGAGCGGCTACGCCAAGGCCCCCCTCACCAACGGTCTGGAAAAAGCGCCGTTTTCCGTCGTGATAGACAGGGACAAGAGCATCCGTCTTGTCCCGCAAGGGGCGCCGCTCCCCGTCTTCCAGGCGCCGGCGGCCAAAAACGCCGATTTGGGCGTCGCGAAAGGGGCCGACGGGATCAGATCCCTTTGCGCCAACGCCGATTCCCGTCCTTTGGCGGAAAAGCTGGCCGAACGCGCGGCCATGAACACCATCATGCACCGGCCGACCGCTTTGAAATCCGAGACCGTAAAGATGACTTGGGGAGAAGAGAACTGGCACGGTTCCACACAAAAGGATAAAGGGAAGGATAAGGAAAAAGGGACGGGAGAAGCTTCCCTGCTTATGCCCGACGGTAGGGAAATGCTTTTGAGCAATTTCATTAATATGAATCCTCATGTCCTCGGGCGTTGGACGCGCCTTCTGTTCGGGGATAACCTGCCTATCTTCACAAAATTCCTGACGACGAATTTTCCGCCCTTCGTGCATTTGGGATTTAAGAGGCCGGTTTCAAGTGAAGAGTTTATGGATTGGATCACGACTGAGCGGAACTTAATGCGCGATCTCCATGGCATGCTTTCCGGCCAACTGGACGGGACCTTGGCCGATGAATTCTTGAAAGCCTATTCCGAATGGGCCATGAAGCAAAGTCTCAATCCCGAAGAGGATGGAGGGCGATGGCGTAATGCAAAGTGGGATGGAGAATTCCTGAGGAAATGGAAAGAAAGAGGTGTTTTTAAAACGGGTGCTAGAATGGGGTCGCTTCAACTCCTTTTCGAGAAGATCCGAGAAAATCGCGCCTCCTACTGCGACGCCGTCAACCTGGTTCCCCTTGAAGGCGAAATGGGGAACACATTTGTTTCTTTCGCTGGTTTAGCCCATGCCATCGCGGGCCTTTCCGAACAAGTGCATCCTCGGGACAATGTCACCACCAAGATACAGGGCCTCTTCGCAGCTTTTGCGGAGTTGGAAAGACAAAGCGCGCCGGACCAAGCTTTCATCGAAGTTATCAGAAATTCGGGCCTCGCGGACTTGAGGAAGAAGAACCTCAAACACCCGAAAAATGAGGGGTGGATCGTCACCATGATCGGCGGCAAATTGACACTCGTGGAGCCTCAGCAGATGTCGAATGAAACATTGAGCTACATGGATTTCACGACCCCTTTCAAATTCGCCGGAGGAGGTCAAGGTTTCATCTTCCGGAAAGGATCGCCCACCACCGGGCTTGAGGACCGCCAACTCGCCGAGTACGCCAAAGAAATGTCCTTAGATCCCATGTCGCCGTCGGACGTCAGGTACAAGCCCGTCCCCGTCTCGGCCGGCGCGAACTCGAAGGACGCCAAACTGTTCAAGCTGACGGACGACCCGGAGAAATGGCCCTTCTACACGAGCTACTCCCTTGAGCTTGGGGCGAACGGCGAGTTCCAAGGGGTTCCCCCCAAGGAGACCTACCAGAAAATCGTGTTGTTGGAAGGAGAGGTGGAATTGCATCACCCGAGCCTGGATGAGCCGATCCTGTTGTCCCCCGACCACCCCTGCGCCATCATCTGGGCCACGGTCCAAGGCCCTTATACGCTCCGATCCAGAGGCGGATCGCCGGCGCGGGTGATGTTCGAAGGCGTTCCCACGTGGAACAGGACCACGCCCGCCGGCCTGCCCGTCGCCACCCTCGCGAACGTCCTCCATGCGCTTCATTCCTCCAAGGTAGAGGACGCCTTTGATATGTTGGAGCAAATCAGGTTGGGCGGAGGGATGAACGCGGTCATTCCCGTCTTGACGGCCGTGTTCAAGGAAAAGCACAAGGGAAATTCCGTTGATTTCGACAGTCT
>Ga0182011_10003861_pt1 | contig 12151 bp, 8 predicted proteins | sample 711E1DmetaG_FD_120481 | JGI IMG/M metagenome (GOLD analysis project Ga0182011, IMG submission 120481) | Permafrost microbial communities from Stordalen Mire, Sweden - 711E1D metaG | ecosystem: Environmental > Terrestrial > Soil > Wetlands > Permafrost | place: Sweden: Stordalen | collected... | reverse complement strand
TCGCTTTCCACTTTTCCATGGCTTGCCCGCCTAGCCTATAATCTCGACACTACCGTTGCACTTCCAACTTGAAACCGCCGAGTGGCGATAAAGTTAATCGCATCATAGGTGATCGTTGCCGGTATCAGCGTTCCGCCCTGCGTAAGCTGGAAGGTCGCCGTGGTGAAGGTCAGTGGATTCATCGCCTTGGTAAAGGTTGCGCTGATCGCCTGATTGAGCGGAACATTGATGGCTGCGTTTGCGGGGACCGTCGAAACGATCTGCGGCGGGGTGACGACTAGAGTCGTGCCGGTGGTAAAGGTCCACACGTAGTTGCTGGCCAGCGCATTGCCGGCCAAGTCCGTAACCCCAGTCGTGATGGTGGCTGTAAACAGAGTGCCGGGCGCCAGATTCGCAGTGGGCGTGAATACCAGCGTATTACCAACCGCCACGTAAGCAACCAGACCGGAAACCGGAGTGGTTCCTGGTCCTGTCAGCGTAAAGGTGCCGCCGCTTATCGTGGCCGGGTTCATCGCCTTGCTGAATGTTGCGCTGACGATCTGATTCAACGGCACGAGCGTGGCCAGGTTTGCCGGAATGGTTGAAGTTACCGTCGGCGCCGTGGTAACCGGGATGGTAGCGGTGGTGAAGGTCCAGACATAGTTCAGCGTCATCGCTGTACCGTTCAGGTCCATGACCCCGGTGGTGATGGTGGCCGTATATGCGGTGTTCGAGGCCAGGCTGGCAGCCGGTGTGAACGTCGCTACCGAGCCGGCAGGAACATAGGTAACAGTTCCCGTTATGCTCGCCCCTGCCGTCGCTTTCAACGTAAAGGTTGCCGTGCTGATCGTGGCAGGGCTCATTGCCTCGCTGAAGGTAGCCGTGAGGATCTGGTTGACGGGTATGCCCGTCGCGCCATTGATGGGAATGGTGGAGATGACCGTTGGCGGGGTGGTTGCCGGAACCGTTCTAAACGTCCATACAAAATTGCCGGCCAGCGGTGTGCCCGCCAGGCTCTTGGCTCCGGTGTTGATGGATGCGGTATAGAGGGTATTGACTGCAAGGCTGGCTGCCGGCGTGAAAGTGGCGACGGCGCCCGAGCAACTGACTGTTCCTGCTATCGCTGTCGTGCCGGGGCCTGTGACGGTAAACGCCGTCGCAGGGGATGCGAGCGTCGTGCAGAGCATCGCCTCGTTGAAGGTCGCGGTAAGCGCCTGGCCGATGGGCACACCCGTGGCCGTATTCACAGGAACTGTGGCTATCACCGCGGGTGGCGGCGTAATCGTCGTAAAGGTCCACGTGTAGTTGGCAGCCAGCGGGGTGCCCGCCAGGCTCTGGGCTCCGGTGGTAATGGTGGCTGTGTAGAGGGTGTTATACGCCAGGTTGGCGGTAGGCGTAAATGTCGCGACGGAGCCTGAGCAACTTACTGTTCCGGCTACGGCAGTCGTGCCGGGGCCTGTGACCTTAAAGGTTGTCGCGGGGGTTGCGAGCGTCGAGCAGAGCATCGCCTCGTTGAAAGTCGCGGTAAGCGCCTGTCCGATGGGTACGCCCGTGGCCGTATTCACAGGAACCACGGCTATAACAGAAGGGGGCGGTGTAATCGTCGTAAAGGTCCACACATAATTGCCAAGCAGCGAAGAGCCGCCGAGATTCGTTGCGCCTGTGGTGATGGTGGCTGTGTAGAGGGTGCTGTATGCCAGAACGGCGGTCGGCGTAAATGTCGCAACTGTGCCGCTGTACGTTACGGATCCTGCCACGGCTCCGCCCGGCCCTGTCACCGTAAAGGTTGACGCGCCGATCGTGGCCGTGTTCATCGCCATGCTGAAGGTGGCGCTGATCGTCGTGTTTACGGCGACATTTGTAGCGCCTTGAGCGGGAATTGCGGATACTACGAATGGAGCAGTTACTACCTCATGTCCGCATCCGGCGACAAAGGCAACCAATAGAGCCGCAAGGCAATACGTAATACCAACTCTGTATTTGCGCATTTCATCCCTCATGTTCAACTGTGGTGGCACGGCGTCAAAAGCTCGGCATTTTCGCTTGCTCAGCGAAGAAACAGGCGCGTTGTGACTCTGCAACCGTACGACTTGAATGTGGGCGATGCTGGCCAATACTGCTCACTGGTCACCGGAGTTGGCAGGGCGAACCGGCAGGCGGACTGGAACGAAAGGCGCTTCCAGTACAGGAGAATCAGTTTGCCCGCCCAGTTTCACCAACTCAGGACCCAGAACGGTGTTGCCAACCCCGGAATGGGCTTTTTCACAGTTTTTTGCTTCACTTTTTGGCGTTTTCTTCATCCCTTTTCCGCGCCAGCGGCTATATGTTGAGGAGACCGCTCGAATCGGAGGGTAGTCCCTGTCCAGGCGGAAACGAGGTTGACGATGCCTGATACACCTGTCGCAATACCGCCGCAATCGGGATCGGTGAAACACCAGAAGACAGCCATGACCGCCGAGGCTCTGGCGCAGTCTTTCCTTGACAACCTGTTTTTTGTGCAGGGCCGGTCGATGGAACGGGCCACGGTGAACGATCTCTATATGGCGCTGGCGCACACGGTGCGGGACCGACTGGTGGAACGCTGGATTCGAACGGTGAAGAACTATCAGGCGCAGGATGTGCGGGTGGTTTGCTACCTCTCCGCGGAGTTTTTAACCGGGCCTCATCTGGCCAACAATCTCATCAATCTGGGCATCTACGACGAGGCCGCGGAGGCCATGCGGCAACTGGGCCTCGATCTGGACGTGCTGATCGAGCAGGAAGAGGAGCCCGGCCTGGGCAACGGCGGACTGGGCCGGCTGGCCTCCTGTTTCATGGATTCGCTGGCCACGCTGGACGTTCCGGCGATCGGCTATGGGATTCGCTACGAATATGGCATCTTCGACCAGCAGATTCACAACGGCTGGCAGATGGAGACGACGGACAAATGGCTTCGGCTGGGGAATCCCTGGGCGCTGGAACGGCCGGAGGACGCCTTCGAAGTCAAGATGGGCGGGCACACGGAGGAGCAGTTGGACGCCGACGGCCATCTGCGGGTGCTGTGGATTCCGCAAACAGTGGTGCGCGGCGTTCCCCACGACACGCCGATTCTGGGTTACAAGACCAACACCGCGAACACCATGCGGCTGTGGTCGGCGCAGGCGGTGGAGAGCTTCGACTTCGGCATCTTCAATTCCGGGGATTTTTTCGGCGCGGTGGCGGACAAGGTGGCGGCGGAGAACATCTCCAAGATTCTATACCCCAACGACGAGGGGATCCAGGGCAGGCAGTTGCGGCTGGCGCAGCAGTTCTTTTTCGTTTCGTGCAGCCTGCAGCACATCGTGAAGATTCAGATGAACCGGAAGCGGCCGCTGGCCGAACTGCACCGCAACTTCGCCGTCCAGATGAACGACACGCATCCGGCAATCTCGGTGGCGGAGCTGATGCGCCTGCTGATGGACGAGCACGCGATGGAGTGGGACGCCGCGTGGCATGTCACGCAGCAGACGCTCTCCTACACCAACCACACGCTGATGCCCGAGGCGCTGGAACAGTGGCCTCTGAGCCTCTTCGGGACGCTGCTTCCGCGGCATCTGGAGATCGTGGACGAAATCAACCGGCGCCACCTGGAGGATGTGCGCGCTAAATTCCCCGGCGATGACGGGCGGGCGCAGAGGCTTTCGATGATCGACGAGAGCGGCGAGAAGTATGTGCGCATGGCGCACCTGGCCGCGCTGGGAAGCCATGCGATCAACGGGGTGGCGGAACTGCACACGGAACTGCTGAAGACGCACGTGCTGCGGGACTTCTACGAATTGACACCAGAGAAATTCTCCAACAAGACCAACGGGGTGACGCCGCGGCGATGGATGGTCCTGAGCAACCCGCGGCTGGCCGGACTGCTGACGTCGCGGATCGGGGCCGGCTGGGTGCGCGATCTGGAGAAGTTGCGGCGGCTGGAACCGATGGCGGACGACCGCGAGCTTCACGACGAATGGAAGGAGATCAAGCGGCACAACAAGGTGCGGCTCTCCAACTACATTCAGGACCGGCTGGGAATTGCCGTGGACCCGGAGTCGATCTTCGACGTGCTGGTGAAACGGCTGCATGAATACAAGCGTCAGCATCTGCAGATTCTTCATATCGTCACGCTGTTGCATCGCATCCATCGCGACCCCGGCGCGGAGGTGGTTCCCCGGACCTTTCTCTTCGGCGGAAAAGCGGCTCCCGGCTATCGCATGGCAAAGCTCATCATCAAGCTGATTCATTCCGTGGGGGAGATCGTGAACGCCGATCCGCTGGTGCGGGGAAGATTGAAGGTGGTGTTTCTTCCCGATTACAGCGTAAAGCTGGGGCAGCGAGTTTACCCGGCCGCCGATCTGAGCGAGCAGATCTCCCTGGCCGGCAAGGAAGCCTCTGGAACCGGCAACATGAAGTTCGCCATGAACGGCGCGCTGACCATCGGAACGCTGGACGGGGCGAATATCGAGATACGGGAGGAGGTGGGTGCGGATAACTTCTTTCTCTTCGGACTTACGACCCCGGAAGTGGAGCAGCGCAAACGGCAGGGTTACGCTCCGCGAGCGATTTACGAGGCCAACGCCAACCTGCGCGAGGTGCTCGACGCGCTATCGAGCGGCGAGTTTTCGCGCGACGACAAGACGCTCTTCGTGCCTCTGGTCAGTTCCCTGCTGAACGGCGACCAGTTTATGCTGCTGGCCGATTATCAATCGTATATCGATTGCCAGGACCGTGTGAGCGTGGCCTACACGAATCAGGAAGAGTGGACGCGGATGTCAATTCTGAACGTGGCCCGAATCGGCAAATTCTCCTCCGACCGGTCGATCCGGGACTACTGCGCCGATATCTGGAAGACCTGGCCGGTGAAGATTGAGATGTAGCTCGTCTCCCCGGTGCGATAATCATCATGCCGCTCGAGCTTCCCTCGCTGATCGGGCAAGCCCGCTGGTTCTCGAAATTGAGGCGCCGGTGAACTGGCGCGGGGTGCGGATTGCCCGCGCCATGCAAGCCTTGTCGCCGCCCCGTGGCGGAGTCCGCCGGCTGGCCCAAAATATAGATGCGGCCATTCGCATACTCATGCGAACGACCGTACTGCTCGCTTCTCTTTCTCTTCCGATGAAATCGATAGAATAGAGAGTCGATGTGAAGATTTTGACTATGCGGCCGTTGTTCGCGAAATTATCGATGCTATTGGCGCCGGCCCTGATTCTCCTGGCCGGTTGCGGAGGCGGAGTCGTGACCGCCAACCCATCGAACAGCGCCTTTTCCATCTCCCCCGGCATCACGACCATCGACACCAACTGTACCGGCTGCAATGGCATCAACACACAGGGCGCCGCCGTGGAGCAGTTCGCCGCCACTCTCTCCAGCGGGAGCGCGGCCAAAGTCGCATGGTCGGTCTCCGGCGGCGATGCGAGCAGCGGAGCCGGCGCCATTACTGCAACGGGCCAATACACCCCGCCCAGCTATCTGACGGCCGACCGGGTCCAGGTGTTGGTGACCGCGGCGCTCGATAGCGGAGCCAGGGCAAGCGCCGTATTGACGGTGACGCCGGGATTCCTGCAGCCGCTTGCGCCGGAGAATGCGGCCCTGGGCGCCAACGGACAAATAACCATCACCGGCTATCTGGCCGAGGCGGGCGGAGGCGCGAATATCGAGTTCGCGCTGGCGGGCACGGCGACGGGATCGGCTGGCGGACAGGGTTCGCTGGGCCCAACAAACTGCCAGCGCGGCAGCCAGGCCTTCACCTACTGCACGGTCACCTACACCGCTCCGCCCGCAGTACAGGCTACGGGAGCCACATACGTCGTGGCCGCGGCGGGCGGCTCGCCGGCAAGAACCGAGTCCGCAATTCTGCTGAACCCCTCGGGAATTTCCAGCAATCCCGCCTCCCATCAGGCGCCGTCGGCCAGCACGATTCAACTGGGCGGCTCGGGCGGCAACAATAACGACTACGATACCCAAGGAAATCAGATTGTGGACTGCTGCAGCGGGACGCTGGGCGCGCTGCTGAGGGGCTCGGACAACAATCAATATCTGCTCAGCAACAACCACGTTCTGGCGCGCAGCGACCAGGCCGGCGTGGGCGACGTCATCGTCGGGCCGGGACTCATCGACAACAACTGCACACCCTGGGGAGAAGTCGGCGGGATCGCCCCCGTAGGCACACTGACCGGCTGGCTTGCGCTGAGCTCAAACCAGACCAACGTGGACGCAGCTATCGCCCAGGTGGCATCGAGCGCCGTCGACCCCTCCGGCAGCATCCTCGAACTGGGCGCGCGCCAGCCCGACGGCGCCTTGGCCGCCGCGCCACCAGGCGTCTCCTCGTCCGGAGGCAAGGGCGAGAGCGCGCGGCTGGAACTGACGGTGGCCAAGAGCGGCCGGACCACGGGGTTGACATGCGCCAGCGTTTCGGCGCTCAACCTGGACGTGCGCGTCGATTACTTCCAGGATTGCGCCGAGACCAGGCCCTATCTGACCAAGACCTACACCAATCAAATCGCCATCAGCGGCAACCGGTTCAGCGATGCGGGAGACTCCGGGGCGCTGGTAGTGGACGCAGCCAACGCTGAGCCCGTGGGCCTCTACTTTGCCGGTGGAATAGATGCCTCGGGCGTCAGCCAGGGTGTGGCCAACCCCGTCTCCGAGGTGCTGAGCGAGCTGAGCGCACAGGTGGGCGGGGGGACAAGTTACATCTTTGCCGGCGGCGCCGATCATGCGGTCAGTTGCCTGAGTTACGGCGACAGCACGGTGGCCGCGGCGCAGGCGCGTACGCTTGCGGACGCGGAGATCGTACGCGTTCAGCAGGCCCTGGCCCAGGCGCGCGCGCTGGTGAACCCTCCGGCTGGCATTCTGGGCATAGCCCTCGGCAAGAGCAGCGACCGTCCCGGCGAGGCCGCTGTGATTGTCTATGTGGACGAGAATATGAGCGTGAGCGCGCCCGCAACGATAGATGGCGTACGGACGCTGGTGATTCCCGCCAGCGCGCGCGCGGTGGCCTTCGGATCGGCTCCGCTGACTCCTGTTGAGAGCACCCTCCCGCCCCTCGTCCCGGCTGCGCACAACGCCGCGCTCAGCACCAAGCAGTCGGTCGCCCGCAACCTGATGCAGCGGAATCCGGCCTTCTTCGGCATTGGCGTGGGCCAGAGCCTGGACAACCCGAAAGAGGCGGCGCTGGTCGTCTATGTGGACCGCAAGAGGGTTCCAGTCGAGTTGCCTCAGACGATTGGCGGCCTGCGCACCCGCTACATCGTCATGGACCGCATGCACGTCACCCGCTCCTACACGGCTCCGGCGCAATCCAGACTCCACTGCATGCCGCATTCTGCGGCAGATCAGCCCACCGGCTTCAATCCCCTCAGCCTCTTCCAGAGACGCAGCCTGAAGCTGAACTAATCTCGGCGACGGGAAATTTCCCGTCGCAATCAGAAAAAAGAAAGGCGAGTCAGCCGGTAACGGTTGTGCCTCGCCCTCGGAATCAATTGACTGGCGGAAATGCCCTGAGAGCAAGATTCTCAGTGGATCTGAATGCCGCCCGAGCCGCTCTCCATGCGCACCGTGGGACCGCCGCCATTGAGCTTGCCCGTGATGTGGTGCTGATTCGAGATGCCCTGTGTCAGCATCTCGCGATCGGAGTGGATACCGCCGGAGCCGGTGGAGGCATCGATCGTCACGGGAGCGTCGCCCACCCAGAATTCGATCGTGCCCGAGCCGGTCTCGAGCTTCCAATCCTTGGTGGGCTTCCCTTTAACCTTGATCTCTCCGGAGCCGGTCTCAGCGAGCAGGCCGCCATGCACTTCTTTGAGATCGATGCTGCCCGAACCGGTCTCAGCCTTCACATCGCCTTCGCCGGTCTCTTCGATATTGATGTTGCCCGAGCCGGTCTCTGCCTTGATGCCGCCGCGCAGCCCGGTCGCGGTTACGTTGCCCGAGCCGGTTTCGAGTTTCGCGCCATCTCCCACGCCTTCATCGGCAATGTTGCCTGTGCCGGTGCCGGCGTTGAGCATGGCGTCGGCCGGAGCCTCGATCTCGTAGTCGATGCTGATGTTGCGCAGGTTTTCGTCGTGGCCGCCGATGCGGACGATGTTGCCTGTCTGCACGATGGGCGGGTTGGCGGTGATCTGGCGCGCCCGCTCCTCGTTGCCGTCCCCGTGGGACTTGACCCGGCCATGGATTTTTACCTGGTTGGCGGAGCCGCGGGTCAGGTGGATGTTGCCCGAGCCGGTCGAGACTGAAAGTTCAACTTTTCCGTTGACCGTGAGTGTGCGATCGAAGGTGGACTCCGAGGCCGATTCTGGATCGCCCGCTGGCTCAGGAACCGCAGTGCCCACAGGAGAAGATACAGGAGCTTCGGCAACAAGAACCGCGGGCTCCGTGGCGGATTGGCCGATGACCGGCGCCGCGGCCTCTGACTGAGCGGTCACGGCCGGCTGAGCCGGCACTGCCGCTTGTACGCGGACGAAGGCCGTAGACGCCAACAGCGCCACGGGAACGAATAGTGCGGCCAGAAGCGCGCGCCGGCGGCTGCCGGCAAAGGCCTGACGGAAACGGGAGTCGTTTAACAGCCATTCGATGCGATGAGAGAGATTACTTCTGCGGGCCATGGCTACTCCTATGAGGGTTGGGCGCGGCAGAGCCGCGAATTCAAGCAGAACCTGGGCATACGAAGCGCTGCTGACGGCTTCTTCGAGGCCGGCTCGGTCGCCGATGGCCTCGCCCAGATCGGAGAGTTTGCGTTTGAGCCACCATCCGAGCGGACTGAACCAGAAGATGGCGGCATAAAGGCCCGCCAGGAATTGCAGATAGAAGTCCCCCTGACGGATGTGAGAGCGCTCATGCGCCAGAACGATGCGCAACTTTTCGGAGCTCCAATCGGCATAATCTTCGGGCAGAAGAACGCCCGAAGCGATGGTGACCGGCGAGGTAACCGCGGTACTTGCTCGCAGGCGCAGAGCCGAAGCAGGATTCAGCCCTGGTCCGAGCGAGACCGGTTTGGCTCTTCGCCATAGCCTCACCGCCGCGCCAAGACCGTAGAGGAGCCGAACCAGCAGAGCGGCGCAGACCGCAAGATACAAGAACCATGCAAGCGTGAATGGCGAGAGAAGGCGCAGATAAGCTCCCGGAGTGGCCGCGGAATCATGCCGGGAAGACTCCGATTTGGGTGCGGTATGGATCTCTGAATCGAGTCGCTGGTTGGAAACGGATGGAGCAGGAATACGGTCTCGCGTCGCAGGCTCAGGCGTTGCCGGGGATGACTGCTTTGGCGCAACGATCTGCGTAGACGGCAGTTCAGTAGCGAGCGCGGCCTCCGTTGCAGGCAAAGAGCCGGCAGAGTATCGCCATGCAGGGATCGGCAATGTGACCGTGGAGTTGGCGGGAAGCCAATGCCAGCGCATCAGCAGCGGCATGGCCAGTGCGGCGGCCAGCACCAGGCCCCAGGCGGCCTTCTGCGCCACCACATTGCCCACACGGCAGAGGCGAAGGCCAACCCAAACCGTGAGCGCTGCCAACAACGCCCGCAGCGCTGACTCAAGCAAGACTGGCATCATGGTTTTCCTTTCTTATCCGGGGCTGTGGAAGTCTTCGAGGCAGATGCGGCCTTCTGGGCCGCGGCGATCCGCTCCGCCAGGCGCTGCAACTCGGCGCGGTCCAGAACCTTGGAGTCCACCAGGCCTACCAGCAACGCCTCGACGGATCCCTCGCAGAACCAATCCACGATGCGCTTGACGGCGCGGCCGGCTACCCGTTGCCGGCTCTCCACCGGACGGTAAACGAAGGTGCGGTTTTCAACCGAATGCGCCAGATAGCCCTTCTCTTCAAGACGCCTGAGAACGGTGCGGATCGTGGAGTCCTTGAGCGGGCGGCCAAGTTCTTCCCGCGCCTGTTCGGCGGTGATTTGGGCGGTGCGCCAGACGATCAGCAGGATGCTTCGTTCCAGTTCACCCAATTCCGCCGGATCGTGATCGAATGCAGTGTTACTTTCCATAGTGTTACTGACAGTAGCACATAGGATCGGTGAGCCGTCAAGCGCATTTTTGATTTTTTCGTGGAGCGTCCTATACTCCGTGTGCGGAAAAGGAGTCGCGGCTGAAGGCGTCAGGCCGGGGAATGTTGCGTAACCAGCTTGATTGCCATCACTTGGCCGTCAGCGCCTTTGCGATCTGCACACCGTGGAAGCGGCCGTTCTCGATGAAGATCTCGTTGGTGCGGGAGCCGGCCACGATCACACCGGCCAGGTAGATGCCCGGTACATTGCTCTCCAGGGTCTCCGGGTTGCAAACGGGCAGGCGGTCGGGGCCCTCGAAGCGTACGCCAAGCCCGGTGAGAAACTTGAAATCCGGGTGATAGCCGGTCATGGCGAAGACGAAGTCGTTGCGCAGGCTCACGCGGCCCTGGGGCGTCTCGACCTCGACCGTGTCCAGAGCGATTTCGGCCACCCGCGAATCGAAGTAGGCCGTGATTTCGCCGTTCTTGATGCGGTTTTCGATGTCCGGCTTGATCCAGTACTTCACATGCGGCGGAATCTCCGGGCCGCGATAGACCAGCGTGACCCGCGCCCCATGGCGCCACAACTCGAGCGCCGCGATACACGCTGAGTTTTTGCCGCCGGTCACCACGACGTCCATCCCGAAGAAGGGGTGAGGATCGTTGTAGTAGTGGCGAACCTTGCTCAGGTTCTCGCCCGGAACGCCCAGGTAGTTGGGCAGGTCGTAGTAGCCGGTGGAAACGGCCAGTTTGCGGGCCAGGATGGCTCCGGGGCGGCCGAAGCGGTCTTCGATATGCACCGTGAAGGCCCCATCGGCGCCCGTTACCCGCGTGACGCGCTGGTACAGTCGCGCATCCAGCCGGTAGTAGGCCGCCACCTGGCGGTAGTACTGGAGCGCCTCGTTGCGGCTGGGCTTGGTATTGGGACTGGGAAAGGGAATGTCGCCGATCTCCAGCAACTCCGGCGTGGTGAAAAAGGTCATGTGCGCGGGGTAGTGGAAGAGCGAGTTGCACAGGCAGCCCTTGTCCACCACAATGGCGCGCAAGCCGGCCTTCTGGGCCTCAATGGCGCAGGCCAGGCCAGTCGGCCCGGCGCCGATGACCAGAAGGTCGAAAACTTCATCCTGCATTGCCGGCGTTTCCGGCGTGGGATCGTTCATGGTTCTAGCTTAGGCCATGACGGAGAGTTCTGGGGGGATCAGATGGAGTTCGCGGCTGAAAGGGCGCAGTATGGTAGAATGGTAGACGATGATGGTAGAAAGGTAGAAATCCGTGAGCCTAAACATCAAAAACGAGGAAACGCACCGGATTGTCCGGGAGTTGGCCGTCCTGCGAGGGATCAGCCAGGTTGCAGCCGTCACCCAAGCCGTGGAGCACGAGATCAAGAGAGAGAAAGAAAGCCAACGCAGGAGGAAGCTCATGGCGGAATGGCTGATGGATATCAGCCGTGAGACTGGGCCGATGATGAACGATGGCAAGACTTCTACGGAACTGATTGAGGAACTTTACGATCCAGAAACGGGGCTGCCGCGATGATCGTTGATTCCTCGGCCCTTGTTGCAATTCTCAAGAATGAACCGGAAGCGGAAGCCTTCTCCAGGGCAATGGAAGCAGCAAAAGTAGTTCGCATTTCCGCCGCTACCTACCTCGAAACGCACATTGTTGTGGACGGATACAGGAATCCAATACTCTCGGCCAGACTCGAAGAGATATTGGCAAACCCTGGAATTGAGATTGAGCCGGTGACCGCCGAGCAAGCCAAGATCGCCCGCCAGGCCTACCGCGACTATGGCCGCGGCAGCGGCCACCCCGCCAACCTGAACTTCGGCGACTGTTTCAGCTACGCCCTGGCCCGCGACAAGCGCGAACCGATGCTCTGGAAGGGCGACGACTTTGGGCATACGGATATTCGGCCGGCGTGAAGACTGCTCGGCCCTATCCAACCCACATCCCATTAGAGCAGCGCTATCGTTCGACAACGGATATCAATCCTCGTTCGTAAACCTCATACCATTGACAGTGCCTGCGAGATGTTTGGCGAATTCCAAATGGCGATCCTCAATTTCACGCTTTACCTTGTCCGTGCAGCGCCACCCCTCCGGTCGAGGTTTGCAGTCTGAACAGGAATCGCAGTGTGTTTGCCTAAAACCCTCGTACGCAACGTCCATTTCCCTTCCTTCAACGTGGT
>Ga0182011_10003860_pt1 | contig 12152 bp, 11 predicted proteins | sample 711E1DmetaG_FD_120481 | JGI IMG/M metagenome (GOLD analysis project Ga0182011, IMG submission 120481) | Permafrost microbial communities from Stordalen Mire, Sweden - 711E1D metaG | ecosystem: Environmental > Terrestrial > Soil > Wetlands > Permafrost | place: Sweden: Stordalen | collected... | reverse complement strand
TGCGCTGCTCCCCGCTCAGTTCCAACTGTGGCAATCGGCGTCCTCGTCTCATGACTTCGCTCCTGTCATGTTAGACGCCTCTTGCTAATATTTGTTTATCGTATTAATGACTCAGTACACTAGTGCGTCTGCATAAATAGGAGCTACTTCTTCGGCTTCTCCTCCGGCTGCTTGCCCGGCGTGATGTCCTGCCCCTCATAGATAATTTTTGTCGTCGAGCCGAATTGCTTGTAGTCGGTGTACTTGATGGTGTCGCGCATGTGCACGTCCTGGGCCAAGTAGCCGGAGCCGCCGCTGAAGTGCAGGATGCCCTCGCCCTTCGTGTAGATCGGAAACCAGTAGTGGCCGTCCACCTGCTGCCGCCAGGTCATGAAGGGCGGATGCAGGTCTTCGTTGTTCTTGCGGGTGTCGTCGGGAACCATGCGGCCGTTGGTCACCACGATCTGCAGATCGGTTGCGTCCACCCAGATGCGCCCCAGCAGGTAGCGATGCTTCTTTTCGATGGTCTTGGGGCTGACGTCGAAGACGTAGCAATCCACCTCATCGACCTTTTGCCAGCCCACGTACTTCACGTCGTACTGGCCGATCTCCTCGGCGGTCAGAACGAAGGGATACCCATGCTGGATGTCCTGCAGGTCGGAGGGCGACATCTGTACGCGCTGCAATGTATTCTCCGGCGCGTAGACCACCTTTTCCGTGCGCTTGCCGGTGGAGTCGAAGATCACGTCGTCCACCTGGTAGTACTCCCCGTCGACTTTGTTGTCGTCGTCGATGGTCTGCACACGGGCCACGCGGCGATAGGTGTAGTGGTTCAGCGCCTGCTGGAACTCGCTCTCCTTGGCGGCGAACTGGCGAATAATCTCCTCCGGGGCGATGGCGGGCGCGGCGATGTCCATGGGGCCGAAGCCGGCATCCAGCGCCATGGGCGTAAAGCTGTCCTTGTTCTGCGCCGCGGCGGGCAACATGCAGCACCCGGCCATCAGCATCGCCATCGCCCATCGATTGCGCACTCCGGTCATTCTCCCCTGCTTCTCTCCGGCGATCCCGAGCCGGAGGCCCGGCCCTGAATCCATCCAGTCTCTCGCCCATCTACCACATTAGACGCTTCGACGCGCTGCCGGGATGTAGGCTTCGTCCTCCCGGTATTCCCCGATGCGGTTATCCTGAGCGAAGCGAGAGCGCTGGAGGCCAGGCAGGCATGACGACGATCCAGATGAGCGTGCATCCGGAGGATCTTTCCCAGGTCCCCCAGGGCAGCGAGAGGATTCCCGATGCGGGAATTCTGGTGATCTTCGGCGCCTCGGGCGACCTGACCAAGCGCAAGCTGCTGCCGGCGCTCTTCCACCTGGAGCAGGTGGGGCTGCTGCCGGAAAAATTCTCCATCGTGGGCGTGGCGCGGCGGCCGCTGGGCCAGGAGTTCGCGGCGCAGATGCGCGCGGGCATCGTCGAGTTCGGCGGCGTGGAGGCCGGCGATCCCAAGCTGGACGACTTTGCCGGCCGCATCGGCTACTTCGCGTTGCGCTTCGACGTTCCCGGCGATTATGCGGGCCTCAAGGCGGAACTGGACCGCATCGACGCGGAGAAGAGCCTGGGCGGCAACCGGCTCTTCTACCTGGCCACCGCGCCGGAGCACTTTGCCGGGATCATTGAAAACCTGGGCGCGCAGAAGATGGCGCAGCCGGAGCATGGCCGGGTGGGGGTGGTGATCGAAAAGCCCTTCGGCCACGACCTGGACTCCGCCCGCGAGTTGAACCGCCAGGTGAACGCCGTCTTCCGCGAGGACCAGGTCTTCCGCATCGACCATTACCTGGGCAAGGAGACGGTGCAGAACATTCTGGTCTTCCGCTTCGCCAACGGCATCTTCGAGCCGGTCTGGAACCGCAATTACATCGACCACGTGCAGATCACGGTGGCCGAGACGCTGGGCGTGGAGGGCCGCGGGCCGTTTTACGAGAAGGCCGGCGCGCTGCGCGACATGGTGCAGAACCACGTGATGGAGCTGCTCAGCCTGGTGGCGCTGGAGCCGCCGTCGAGCTTCGAGGCCGACGCGGTGCGGCGCGAGAAGCTGAAGGTCTGGCGCGCGATTCCATCGATACCCATCCTGAACGCGGTGCGCGGACAGTATGGCGCGGGGCTGGTGAACGGAGAGCACGTGGCGGCTTATCGCGACGAGGAGCGCGTCAATCCCGAGTCGGGCACGGAGACCTACGCCGCGGTGCGCGTGGAGGTCGAGAACTGGCGCTGGGCGGGAGTTCCGTTCTATCTGCGCGCCGGCAAGCGGCTGAGGAAGCGCGCCACGGAGATCTCGATCCAGTTCAAGCAGCCGCCCCTGCTGATCTTCAACCGCATGGCGGCCAGCGGGCCCTGCCAGGAGATTCTGCCCAACCTGCTCACCATCCGCATCCAGCCGGATGAGGGAATCGCGCTGCGCTTCGGCGCCAAGGTGCCCACCACGCCGAATATGGACGTCTGCCCGGTGAACATGGACTTCGACTACGCCGCGGCCTTCGGCAAATCGAGCGCCAACGGCTACGAGCGGCTGCTGATGGACGCCATGCTGGGCGACCAGACCCTCTTCTCGCACCGCGACGGCGTGGAGATCAACTGGGCGCTCTACACGCCCCTCATCGAGGCCTGGGCGGCCAAGAATCCGGAGAAATTTCCCAACTACATCGCCGGCTCGTGGGGCCCGGAGTGCGGCGACCACCTGCTGGAGCGCATGGGACACAGGTGGAGGAACGATCTGGGAAGAAAGGCGTGAAGGACAGGGAATAGGGAGTAGGGAATAGGGATTAGGGAATAGAGCTTGCTGGCTTCTGCGGTTACCCACCCTTGCGACAGAAAACCGCCACGGCGGACGAGATTGGGGCCTTGGTCTTGGCGCCATCATTTTCCGCAACTACCAACGTTGTCATCCTGAGTTCCCCAGAGGCTGTCATCCTGAGCGTTATTTTAGATTTGTCATCCTGAGCGAAGGTCGCCAACCGGGGTCCCCAGCGACAGGTCTTCGTCGCTGGGGTGGCAAGGCGACCGAAGTCGAAGGACCTGCATTTGTTCTTCGGTGTGCTCAATATCAGGTGGTCACTTTCACGTTTTGGGTTTAGAGTTCTGCCATGCACGAGGGCTACTATTTCACCTATATCGTGGCCAGCCGAAGCCTGACCCTTTACATCGGCATGACCGGCAATTTGATGAAGAGGGTATTCGAGCACAAGCGGAAGCTGTACGAAGGTTTTTCCGCAACATATCACTGCAACCGGCTGGTTTGGTTCGAGAGATTCGTCGATCCTGGCAACGCGATTGCTCGCGAAAAGCAATTGAAAGGTTGGACGCGCGCGAAGAAAATCGCTCTGATCAAAAGAGCCAATCCCACATGGATCGATCTGAGTGAGACGTGGTATACCCCGGAAGAATTGACCTGGACACCAAGCTAAATGCAGGTCCTTCGACTCCGGTCGCTGCAGCGACCTTCGCTCAGGATGACAGCATCATTGGGTTTTGCGACAGAAAGCCGCCGCGGCGGACGGGATTGGGACCTTGGTCTTAGCGCCATCATTCTCCGCAACTACCGACGTTGTCATCCTGAGCGTTATTTTAGATTTGTCATCCTGAGCGAAGGTCGCCAACCGGGGTCCCCAGCGACAGGTCTTCGTCGCTGGGGTGGCAAGGCGACCGCAGTCGAAGGACCTGCATTTCGTTCTTCCGTCGCAAGGGTGGGAAACCACAAAAGATCGCTCACCCGCTAGCTCCGGCGGCCCATCCCCTTATCCATGGCTTCGTTGGCCAGGCGGTCGGCTTGCTTATTGCCTCCGCGCAGGGTGTGGCGCATCTCGAAGCGCTCGAGGAGCCTGGCCCGGCGCTTGGCCTCCTCCCACAAGGGGCGCAGGATGGGGCTTTTCACCTTGTACTGGCCCTTCATCTGCTTGACCATCAGCTCGGAGTCGGAGACGACGCGCAGGGACTTCGTACCGTTCTCGTTTGCCCACTTCAACACCGCAACAAGCCCGGAGTATTCGGCGTAGTTGTTGGTCTGAACGCCGAGGAATTCGCTCAGTTCGGCCAGGAGATGGCCGTGGGCGTCTTCTATGACCGCGCCGTAGCCGGAGGGGCCGGGGTTGCCGCGGGAGCCGCCGTCGCAGTGGGCGGTAAGCCACTCGCCGGAGGCTTGGGCGGCGGGTGGGTCGGGAGTTTCAAAGAGATTTCCGTTCATCGAGTTCCAGTGTATCGGAGATTGCCGGAGGGGAGATTCCCTCTGGGGCTAATTGGCAGGGCAATCGGATGAGCAAAATCTTGATGACAATTTCGCCGTTTGCGCCGCCCCTACGGGGCTGAGGGGCTCTGGGGGCTTCTTACCCAGGACTGCGCTGCGCTTGTCCTGGGCTATTTTCCTTCACTCCCTACGGGAGTGAAGGACAACGGGCAAACGGACGAAGAGTTGTGCACTCCCAGGTCCCCAAAAGCGAGGGACCCTTCGACAGGCTCAGGGCAGGCTCTGGGGCACCCGGCGCGGGGCTAACGACCATAAGCGCCTCCGGCGCGATAGAAATCGGAAGCAGGCTTGTTAGCAAAACGGGTTCATGCGATTGCCCTGGGCTAATGGGCTTTTGCGGGAGAGCTCCTTCCAAAGTGGCCCACTGCCCGGATTCGAGGCTATTTGAATTCGCGGCTCGCCCCGCTTCGTGCGACAATCCAGAGCGATGGCTTCACTCCGCAAAGCGGTGATTGTGCGCAGCTTCTCCCGGGAGTGGCGCGCCGGGTACGCGGGAGCCAGTTTCGGCCAGGATGCGGCGGAGCTGGAGATTCTCGATCTCACCGGCAAGGTGTTGCGCATGGGCTGGGAGCAGGTGAAGTGGGTCTGCTATGTGCGCGAAATTCCGGTTGGCGATCAAGCCAATCCGGAGCGGCTCCTGCGCAAGCGCTTCGCCATCCGGCCACGGACCGCCGGCCTGTGGCTGCGCATGACGCTGACCGACGGCGACGAGCTGGAGGGCCTGGCCGCCAACGATCGCTCCCTGGTGGAGGGCTCCGGCCTGATGATGACCCCGCCCGACACGCGCTCCAATACCCAGAGAATGTATCTGCCCCGGCAGGCCATTCGAACGTTGGAGGTGGTGAGTCTGATCGGCGCCTCAGGCCGCAAGCCGCTTACCGCTTCCCGCCAGCCCACAACGCAGCCGGAACTCTTTCCCGGCGAGCCGGAGACAGCGTAGTCCAGGATCTTCCGGCTTCCGGTACAATTCCATCGATGAAGCTAGGCGAGTTGGCAAACCGGCTGGGCGCGCAGTTGCGCGGAGACGCGGAGCTGGAAATCACGGGCGTGAAAGGGATTGAAGAGGCCGGACCCACGGAGATTACCTTCGTGGCCAATCCCCGCTATGCCGGGCTGGCGCGCGCCACCCGGGCCGCGGCCGTGCTGGTGGAGCCGGAGTTTCAGGAGATTGCCGCGGCCACTCTCCGCCTCAAGAACCCCTATCTAGCCTTCTCCCGCGCTCTGGCGCTCTTCTATCAGCCGCCGGTCTACTCACCCGGCATTCACCCTACGGCGGTCATCGATCCAACCGCGGAGATCGGCGAGGGGGCGCACATTGGGGCGTATGTCGTGGTGGGGCCTGGAGTGCGGCAGGGAGCGCACGCCACGCTGCTGTCGCACGTGGCGCTTTACTCTGGCGTACAGGCCGGCAGCCACCTCTTTGCCCATGCTCATGCCGTGGTCCGCGAAAACTGCATCCTGGGCGATCACGTGACGTTGGAGAATGGCGCAATCGTGGGCGCGGACGGCTTCGGATTCGCCAAGAACGAGGCCGGGCAATGGGAGAAGATTCCGCAATCGGGGCCGGTTAGGCTGGGCAGCCGGTTGGACGTCCAGGCCAACGCTACGATCGACCGGGCCACTGTGGGCGTCACCGAGATCGGCGATGGGAGCAAGGTCGACAACCTCGTCCAGGTCGGCCACGGATCGAAGGTGGGCGAAAACACGCTGCTATGCGCCCAAACCGGCCTGGCCGGCTCCTCGGTCGTCGGCAACAACGTCATTCTCGCCGGTCAGACAGGCATAGCGGGCCACTGCAGCGTGGGCGACGGCGTGATTCTGACGGCGCAATCGGCGGTCTCGCACGATGTCCCTCCGGGCAAGGTGATCTCCGGCTCGCCGGGCTTTGACAACCGCGTCTGGCTCCGGGCGGCCGCCATCTTTCAGCGGCTGCCGGAAGTGCTCAAGCGCCTGGACCGCGTGGAGAAAAAGGTTGCCGCTCAAACCCCGCCGGAAAGCGTTCCCGGCGGAGATTGCGACGAAAAATGAAGGCTCATCCCCGGTTTTTGACCGCAATCGCGTTCGCGGTGCTGGCGTGGGGCTCCGCGTGCCGCTCCCATCACGTTGAAATGACGGTGGAGAACCGTACAGGCTCGGCCATTCAGCTATTGGAGGTCGATTATCCGAGCGCCAGCTTCGGCGCCAACGGCCTGCCTGCGGGCGCGGATTTCCACTACCGCATCCAGTTGCGCGGCGGCGGCCCCCTCAAGGTGCAGTACACGGCCGGCGACGGCCGGCAAGTGCAGCTCGACGGCCCCACGCTTGCTGAGCCGCAGGAGGGCCGGCTGGAAATCGTGCTGCTTCCCTGCGGCAAGGCGGAGTTTCACCCACAGCTGACGCCACAGCCTTAACCCGAATGCTCTTCCATTTTGTCGCTATCCAGCTTTTGCCTTCCCGGCCACAAACGTGAGACTCGTCACATTCGATAAGATAAGAGCATGTCTACACTCGGAGTCACTCCGACCGGCTTTTGAGGAGCGTCATGCACCCCTTTCCCGCCGTAGATCCCATTCCCTTGCCGGCTCCGATATGGCTCTTGAAACTTCTGCATATCGTCACGCTGGCGCTGCACTTTGTCGCCGTGGAGATGCTGCTGGGCGGGCTGCTGCTGGCGGTTCTGCTCAGTCTCTTCCGCGGCTCGCCGGCCTCCCTGGTCGCCGCCCGGGCCATGGCTCGCCGGCTTACCGTGGTCATGACCTACGTGATCAACCTGGGCGTGCCGCCGCTCCTCTTTTCCCAGGTGCTCTATGGCCGCGCGCTCTACACATCGAGCATCCTCATCGGCCTCTACTGGATTTCGATCATCGGCCTGCTGATGCTGGCCTACTGGCTGCTCTACCGCTTCTCGGCAGGGCTTGAGGCGGGCAAATCGGCATGGTGGGTGGGCCTCATCGCCTGGCTGCTGGCCGGCAGCATCGCCCGCCTGCTCTCCACCAACATGACGCTGATGCTGAGGCCCGAGGCCTGGCGGGAGATGTACTCCGCCTCGGCCATGGGCGCTTATCTGCCCACGGGCGATCCCACGCTGACCCCGCGCTGGCTGCTGATGATGGCCGGAGGCCTCTTCATCGGCGGGCTGTGGATGGTCTACCTGGCCGGCCGCTCCACCTTCAGCGCGGATGAAAAACGCTTCCTCGCCGGCATCGGCGGAAAAGTCGCGGCCCTCTGCGGGATTGTCTATTTATGGGCCGGGTTGTGGGCGGCCAGCGTACAGCCGGAGGCCGTCAAGGCCGGCCTGGCTGGCCTCTCCGTTTATCCGTTCTACAAGTTTGCCGGCTTCGCCGGATACGGATGGCTGGCGCTGGTGGCGGTTGCCGTGCTGCTGGGCGCAGTCGCCGGATTCGGCAAGATCTCCGCCGCCTGGCTCGGCTGGGCCGCCGTTCCGGTCGCGGTGCTCATCGAGATTGCATTGGTCGTCTACCGCGACGGTGTGCGCGACCTGACCTTATTGAGCAAGGGCTACGACGTGTGGAACCGTGCTGTAGAAACCAACTGGGGCGTCGTGGGCCTCTTCCTCTTCCTCTTTGTGGCCGGCCTGGGCGTGATTGGATGGCTGGTGTCGGTGGTGGCGCGCGCTGAAAAAACCATGGAGGGCGCGGCTTGATTTCCGCGCAGAGCTATTGATATGAGCGAAGAGACGATCGTCCCCTGCCAAGCCCTGGAACCCGAGACGCACGGTGAGAAATGGACGCGCCGCTTGTTCCTCGGCGCCGCCGGCTTCGCTGGCGCCTGCTACGCCGCCGCGCTCGGCTATCCCATCTACCGCTACCTGGCCTCGCCCGAGGAGATGGCGCTGGAAGCCACCGCCGTCACCGAGGTGACGCTGAAGGATGCGCAAAAGCTGCCCGCGGGCGCGGCGCTGATCTTCAAGTTCGGCACGGCTCCGGCCATGCTCATCCACCATGAGGACGGCCGCTGGGTCTCGATGACCGCGGTCTGCACGCATCTCGGCTGCACGGTGCAGTATGAGCCGGCAGCCGACCGCATCCACTGCGCCTGCCACGGCGGCGTCTATAACCCCTACACCGGCGCCAACGTCAGCGGGCCGCCGCCCAAGCCGCTCACGCTCTTCAAGGTGGAGAAGAACGACACCGGCGTGGTGGTTTCGCGGAGTTAGGCATTTCACGCACCGGACCTTCCATTGCATTCAACAACAAAAGGAGAAATTTCATGGGTATCCTCGATCTGTTCAGTCTCAAAGGCAAAAACGCGCTGGTTACCGGTTCCGGCCAGGGCCTCGGCGCGGGAATGGCCATCGCCTTTGCACAGGCTGGAGCGAATGTCACTCTGCACAACTACGACCAGGTATTGGACTCGACGATCGAGGAAGTCAAGAAGACCGGCGTCAAGTACATCTGCCGGTCCGGCGATGTCTGCGATCAGAAGATCGCGCATATGCTGGTTGACGACACGGTCAGTACCTTCGGCTCCATCGATATTTTGGTGAACAACGCCGGCACCATCCGCCGCGCTCCCGCCGCCGAGCACTCCGAGGAGTTCTGGAAGACCGTCATCGACACCAACCTCAACTCCGTCTGGTACCTCAGCCAGTACGCGGGCCGGCTGATGCTGGCGCAAGGCCACGGCAAGATCATCAACACCGCGTCGTTGCTGGCCTTCCAGGGCGGCATCAACGTTCCCGGTTATGCCGCGGCCAAGGGCGCGGTGGCGCAATTGACCAAGGCCCTGGCCAACGAGTGGGCCAGCAAGGGCATCAACGTCAACGCCATCGCGCCCGGCTACATGGCCACCGACAATACCACGGCACTGCGCGCCGACCCGGTCCGCTCCAAAGCCATTCTGGACAGAATCCCCGCCGGACGTTGGGGACTGCCATCCGACCTGGCCGGCGCGGCGGTATTCCTGGCCTCGGAGGCCGGCAGCTATGTGAACGGCCACATTCTGGTCGTGGATGGCGGATGGCTCTGCCGCTGAGCCGGTATCACTGGGCGCCCCACCCTCGCCGCGTTTTTGCAATTTGCGGCCAGGGTGGGAAAGCACGATGCCAAAGGATGGAAGCATGACAGCAAAAAACGCATACGAATGGGTCGACGAGCGGCTGGGCCTCAGCGAGCTGGCCGCCTTCGCGCGCCACAAGACCGTTCCCGTCCACTCCCAATCTTTCTGGTATTACTGGGGCGGCATCTCGCTGTTTCTCTTTCTGGTCCAGTGCTTCACCGGCGTACTGCTCCTGGTCTACTACCGGCCCGGCGCGGAAGCCTTCGAGTCTGTCCGCCAGATCACCTTTGTGATGCACTTCGGCTGGCTGATCCGCTCCGCGCACGCCTGGTCCGCCAACCTGATGATCTTCGCCATCCTGGCGCACATGTTCTCGGTATTCTTCATGAAGGCCTACCGCAAGCCGCGCGAGTTCGGCTGGTTGAGCGGCATGGCGCTGTTGGGAATCGCCTCGGTATTCGGCTTCTCCGGCTATCTGCTGCCCATGGACGAGCTGAGCTACTTCGCCACCAAAGTCGGCCTGGAGATTCCCGCTGCTATTCCATTTATCGGTCCGGCCATCGCCAACATGCTGCGCGGCGGCCCGGATGTAAGCGAGTTCACGGTGCAGCGCTTCTTTGCCCTGCACGTGGTGGTGCTGCCGGCCATCTTCCTGCCGCTGCTCGGCTTCCATTTATGGCTTGTGCAGCGCCACGGCAACGCCTCGCCTCCCTGCATCGAGGCCCTCCCGCCGGAGCAGCGCAAGTCCATGCCCTTTTTCCCCAACTTCGTGCGCAAAGACCTGGCCATGTGGCTGATCTCGCTGAACATCCTGGCGCTGCTGGCCTCGGTCTTTCCCTGGGCGCTCGGAAAACAATATGACGCGCTCGCGCCGGCGCCCCTCGGCATTCATCCCGAGTGGTACTTCATGAGCCCCTTCGAGATGCTCAAGCTGCTGGGCGCCGTGCTCCCCGGAGAAAGCGGCGAGATCGCCGGCATCCTGCTTTTTACCATCGGCATCGTGCTGTGGATTCTAATTCCCTTCTACGACACCAGTCGTGAGCGGGGGCAGCGCGGCCGCGCCGCAAACTACTTCGGCCTGCTGGCGGTTTTTGCTCTTTTATTCACCACCATCATCGGCTATTGGGCGGTACGGTAAGAAATGCAGGGGTCAGAGATCAGGGGTCAGAGATCAGTGGTCAGAGATCAGTTGTTTGGAACCTCTGAAAAAGTCGCGGTTTTGAAAGGGCACGACTTTACAGTTAACGGAAAAATGCTAACGGAGTAGCAAGAAGCGTCAGGGCACGGCTTTATCCGTGCCGCAAAGGCAACAAAATGAACACGGGCTTTAGCCCCTGAGGGAAGGCTTGCTAGACAACAAGACTTGCGCAGAGATTCCTCAGTGTGATTAGCCGTGTCGGAAGGAGAAGTGATGGACGGAACAGTCTTTACAGCTCTTGTCTCAGGAGTGGTAGCACTTGGCGTAGTGGCACTCACGAATTTTTATAGCAGGAAGCGCGATCACGAAGCGGACTGGCGGAAAAAGAAACTGGAACACTGCATAGAATTTATTGCCGCATTTTCCCGGGCTGCTCGCGAAGGCTCTGACTTAACCGCGCAGTTGCGATATTTAGATGCGGAAAACAGCTTAGCACTCGTTGCGTCAACCGATGTTCTGAATGCGCTCAACGACTTTCACGATGCAAGCATATCTGGCAAGACTGACGATTTGGAGGCATTGCACGGTTCGCTTATGCGAGCGATGCGAAAAGATTGCCACCCGAAGGACCCAAAGGACGACTCTGATCTAAGGTTCACAAGAATCGATTTAAGGACAATCGTCGCAAGACGTGAGAGAGAACAAATATGAATTACCCGTTTTGGGACATTCCGTACCTCGGCTCTGGCTGGGTGATCGGCATCATTGCCATCTTCCACGTCATGATCTCGCAGTTCGCCGTGGGCGGCGGCTTCTATCTGCCGCTGGCCGAGCGCAAGGCCCAGCGCATGACCGACCCCGAAACCCGCGCCGCCTGGCTTGCGCAACTGGTCAGCTACTCGAAGTTCTTCCTCATCCTCACCGGCGTCTTCGGCACCATCTCCGGCGTGGGCATCTGGTTCGCCATCGGCCTCACTCATCCCGAGGCCACCAGCACGCTGATCCACAACTTCGTATTCGGCTGGGCCATCGAGTGGGTATTCTTCATCGTCGAGTTGACCACCGCGGCGGTCTACTACTACACCTGGAACAGGATCGACGCCAAACTGCACCTGGCCGTGGGCTGGGTCTATGCCGGCGCATCGTTCTGCACCCTGGTCATCATCAACGGCATTCTCTCCTTCATGCTCACGCCCGGCGATGCCTGGCTCAGCGTCGCCGGCACCGGCCACGAGGCGAGCAAATTCTGGTTCGCCTTCTTCAATCCCACCTACGGGCCCAGCCTCTGTCTGCGCACTTGCGTTTGCATCTCGCTGGCCGGCGTCTGGGCGCTCATCAGCGCCAGCCGCATCGATGGCGACCGTCAGCCCGCGCTCAAGGCCAGCCTGGTCCAGTGGAGCGTCAAGTGGCTGGTGCCCTCCTTCGTCGCCATGCCCTTCCTGATGATCTGGTACCTCGCCATGGTTCCCGAGTCGCAGCGCGCCCTGCTCACCCTGGGCATCGACACCATCAACTCCGGCACCTTCTCCACGGTGACCCGCATCGCCCTCATCATCATCGTCACCTCGGCCACCATCGTCGGCGTCGCCTATTATCTCGCCTATCGCAATCCGGTGGAATTCAACCTGTCGCACACGTCGGCCGTGCTGCTCTTGGCGCTGATCGCAACAGGGGCGGGAGAGTATGCGCGCGAGATGCTGCGCAAGCCCTACGTCATCGGCCGCTGGATGTACTCCAACGGCGTGC
>Ga0182011_10003858_pt1 | contig 12153 bp, 10 predicted proteins | sample 711E1DmetaG_FD_120481 | JGI IMG/M metagenome (GOLD analysis project Ga0182011, IMG submission 120481) | Permafrost microbial communities from Stordalen Mire, Sweden - 711E1D metaG | ecosystem: Environmental > Terrestrial > Soil > Wetlands > Permafrost | place: Sweden: Stordalen | collected... | reverse complement strand
GGCGATACTGCCCAGGTTCTTCTCCAGCTTTGCACGTTCACGGGTGATGGTGAGGCGTTCTTTCTTTGAAAGGTTGCTGTACGAAGGACTGCTCATCAGTTTATCGATGGAAGCCATCTTACGAACGGCTTTCCGGATGGTGGCAAAATTCGTAAGCATACCGCCCGGCCAGCGTTCCGTAACATACGGCATGTTGACCTTCTTTACATGTTCGGCAACGATTTCCTTGGCTTGTTTTTTAGTAGCAACGAAAAGTATGCGTTTCCCTGATTTTGCGATCTGCTTGAGTGCGGAAGCGGCTTCATCCATTTTAGCGATCGTCTTGTAAAGATCGATGATATGGATCCCGTTCCTTTCCATAAAAATATAAGGCGCCATGCTGGGGTTCCATTTCCGCTTCAAATGTCCGAAATGAACACCGGCTTCCAATAATTCTTCAAAATTGGCTCTTGACATAATATCCTGACTATATATTAAATTTTAACGTTTGCTGAACTGGAATCTTTTCCTGGCTTTTTTCTGACCGAACTTTTTACGTTCGACCATACGCGGGTCTCTCCGCATCATCCCTTTGATCTTGAGCGCCGGCCTGTACTCTTCATTGATCTTGCAGAGTGCGCGGGAGATTGCGAGGCTCAAAGCTTCCGCCTGGCCCGTGATCCCACCGCCGTTCATGTTCACCTTGATATCATATTTACCAAGGGTATTGGTAAGGTTGAAAGGTTCAACCACCTGGTGTTGTAAGATAACCGTAGGGAAATATTCTTTATAATCCCGGCCATTGACCGTGATCTTTCCATCTCCTTCGCTTAAATAAAGCCTTGCGACGGCAGTTTTTCTCCTGCCGAGTGCCATGATCACTTCCATATTATCCTATTGAGTTTAAGTTGATAGTCTTGGGCTGCTGGGCTGCGTGGGGATGTTCCGGGCCTGCATATACATGGAGGTTACGGAACAATTCGGCGCCCAGGCGGTTCTTTGGCAACATGCCTTTGATGGCTTTTTCAACCACTGCCGTTGGCTTCTTGGTCAGAAGATCCCGCGGGGTCGAAAAACGCTGTCCGCCGGGATACCCGGTATGCCGCACATATTCCTTGTCGGTCATTTTCTTACCGGTAAGGACGATCTTTTCAGCATTGACGATGATGACATTGTCACCACAATCCACGTGCGGTGTGTAATTGGTCTTGAGTTTGCCCCTGAGCAACTGGGCCGCCAGGCTCGATAACCTTCCAAGAACCTGGTTTTCCGCATCAATGAGGACCCATTCCTTGGTCACCGTTGCCTTGTTGGCGCTTATGGTCTTGTAACTTAACGTATTCATGAATTCAACTGGTTGCTAAATCATTAGTTTCTTTCCCATCAAAAAGGGGTGCAAATTTAGAACTTAATTTTTGATTAAACAAATATACATCATTGAATTTACGATTTACGATTCTGGATTGACGATTGAATTTACGATTGACGATTGAGGATTTCCCTCTGTCTGTAATTGAAAATCTTAAATCTAAAATTGTCAATATAATCGTAAATCTGAAATCTGAAATCGTAAATGGAAAGATTTTTTTATCTTTACCACAACTATATTAATCCGCAATATCGTGAATCATAATCTCCGGCTGTTTTTTTGGGTAGGGCTTTTTGCCGCTGCCATGGCTTTTCTCGAAAGCGCCATCGTTGTTTACCTTCGCGCACTTTATTATCCCGCGGGATTTGTCTTCCCCCTTAAAATGATGGATCCCAATCTCCTGGTCACGGAGATCTTCCGGGAAGCAGCCACCATCGTGATGCTCTTTACCGTCGGTGCCATTGCGGTAAAAGGCTGGCTCAAACGGTTCGCATTCTTTATTTATGCATTTGCAGTATGGGATATTTTCTACTACATCTATTTATACCTACTCCTCGGCTGGCCGCCTTCTATTTTCACCTGGGACCTCCTCTTCCTGATCCCCGTAACCTGGGTGGGACCTGTCCTGGCGCCGGTCATCAATTCGCTGACGATGATCCTGCTCGCAGCGATCATCATAAAATACAAATCGGAGGATGAAACCTTCCGCCTTACCTTCTATGAATGGCTCCTGCTCATCACCGGATCCCTGATCATTATTTTTGCGTACACCTATCCGTATTCAGCCTACATGCTCGACCGGTATACCTTTTCCCAATGGTTTAATTTCAGCAGCAGCAAGGAAGTGTTCGATTATGCCGCCGCTTTTGTACCCGTAACATTCAGCTGGGTTATATACTCCCTCGGGCAATTGCTGTTCTTCTGGATGATATTCCATATGGTTCGGAGAAGACGGCGGGGATAAACTCAAAACCATCCATACCTACTTTTTACTAATTTTGCATCCCGATTTGCCTTTTCACCGCAAGGACGCAAAGTTTTTATAAATAACTCGCCAGCTCACCAGCTCGCCAAATCGCCAAATTAGAACATGTCAATAAAAATCAACAAAATAACCAAACTCTACGGCACCCAGAAAGCCCTCGATGCCGTGTCGTTTGAGATCGCTCCCGGAGAAGTTGTGGGACTGCTCGGTCCGAACGGCGCCGGGAAAAGCACCATCATGAAGATCCTCACCTGCTTCATCCCTCCCACCTCCGGCGACGCCAGCGTCTGCAATTTCGACATCCTCGACCAATCCATCGAAGTCAGGAAAAAGGTCGGCTACCTCCCTGAGAATAACCCGTTGTACCTTGATCTTTATGTTGAAGAATTCCTTTCGTTTATAGATGGTATCCTGACATCATCCGGGATCAAACATCCAGCATCCAGCATCCAGCATCCCTGCCTGTCCGGCAGGCAGGCAGCATCCGGTAGAAAAAAGCGAATAGCCAATGTCATCGACCTTACCGGCCTGGGTTCCGAAAAGCATAAAAAGATCGGTGCCCTTTCCAAGGGTTACCGCCAGCGTGTAGGACTTGCGCAGGCGCTCTTGCATGATCCCGAAGTACTGATCCTCGATGAGCCCACTTCCGGACTGGATCCCAACCAGCTTCTGGAGATCCGGGCACTGATCAAGACCATCGGCAAGGAAAAGACCGTCATGCTTTCCACGCATATCATGCAGGAAGTGGAAGCCATCTGCGACCGGGCCATCATCATTCACAAGGGCAGGATCGTGGCCGACGACGCCACCAAAAACCTCCACCGGATTGCTTCTTCCGGTAATGTGATCAGCGTTGAATTCGCAACCGAAGTAAAACCCGAACTTCTCTCGAAGATCCCGGGCGTAAGCAGCGTAAAGAAGATCTCCCCCGCACAATACCAGCTTTCTTCCAATCAGCCCGGCGATATCCGCCCCCTCATTTTCCAGTTTGCGGTCGATCACAAGCTAACCGTCCTGTCTATGCAGAAAGAAGAGCTGAAGCTGGAAGAGGTGTTCCAGGAGTTGACGAAAGATTAGCTGGCGAGCTGGTGAGTTGGTGAGCTGGCGAGTTTAAATTTTTGCTATCTACCTGCCTGCCTTCGGCAGGTTTCAAAGACTTTCTTTCACCGCAAACCTGCCTACCGGTTTACCTGCCGAAGGCAGGCAGGCAGGTTTGTGGTGAAATAAAATCTTTTTAAGCAATCGTAATTCGTAAATCGTAAATCGTAAATTAAAAAAAATAGTACCTTTGTCCCACCTGAGTGGAAAAATTTGATTGATTGCAACCACTGGAAAAAATGCTAAAACAATATTTCCTCCTCTCAATCTTCCAATCCAGGCTCGTATTCATACAAACTATAAACTCATAAAACTGTTTATCATGGGATATTTATTCACATCCGAGTCCGTTTCCGAAGGACATCCGGATAAAGTTGCCGACCAGATCTCCGATGCATTGCTCGATGAATTCCTCAAATGGGATCCTGATTCCAAAGTCGCCTGCGAAACCTTTGTTACGACAGGATTGGTTGTTTGCGGCGGCGAGGTGAGGACCGAAGGCTATGTCGATGTCCAGGAAACCGCCCGCAAGGTGATCCGCCAGATCGGCTATACCAAGGCCGAATACCGTTTCGACAGCGATTCCTGCGGCGTAGTATCCACCATCCATGAACAATCCAAGGATATCAACATGGGTGTCGTCAGGGAGAAACCCGAAGATCAGGGAGCCGGCGACCAGGGAATGATGTTCGGTTATGCCTGCAGGGAAATGGACAACCTGATGCCGCTTTCCAGCGAACTGGCCCATATCCTGCTCCAGGAACTTGCCGCCATCCGCAGGGAAGGCAAACAGATGAAGTACCTGCGTCCCGACAGCAAATCACAGGTTACGGTTGAGTATGACGATAACAACAAACCCATCCGGATCGATGCTATCGTGGTAAGTACCCAGCATGACGATTTCGTCCAGCCGAAAAATAATTCTGCAAAAGAAATTACCATCGCCGATAAAGCCATGCAGAACAAGATCCGCGAGGATGTTGAAAAGATTCTCATACCGAGGGTATTAAAATCACTCCCTGCAAGGATCAAAAAAATGTTCCAGGGTGATTACAAACTTTTTGTAAATCCGACCGGGAAATTCGTGATCGGCGGTCCGCACGGCGATACCGGTCTTACCGGCCGCAAGATCATCGTGGATACCTATGGTGGTCACGGAGCCCATGGCGGAGGCGCTTTCTCAGGAAAGGATTCCTCCAAGGTCGATAGGTCCGCTGCCTATGCAGCCCGTCATATTGCAAAAAACCTGGTCGCAGCCGGGGTTGCCGACCAGGTACTCATCCAGGTCGCTTATGCCATTGGCATTGCACAGCCGGTAGGACTTTATGTAAATACAACCTGCACAGGCAAGGTTAAAAATGCAAAAGGAAAACTGCTTACCGATGGTGAAATTGCATCCAAGGTCGAGAAGATCTTCGATATGCGTCCCTATGCCATCGTCCAGCGTTTCGGATTAAAGAACCCGATCTTCCTGAAAACAGCTTCCTACGGACATTTTGGAAGAGATCCCTACTCGGAGGATGTGGAGGTTTACTACCCGGTAAAAGGCTCGAAGGCAAAAGGCACCGGCAGCAACGGCAAGCAGATCTATACAAAGAAGGTTGACTTCTTTGCCTGGGAGAAGCTGGATTATGTTGATAAGATAAAGAAGGAATTCAATATCTGAAAGACACCCATATCCTCTTTTTAAAAGCACCTCACCCCTCTTTCCCCTCTCCTGAAGGAGAGCCTGCCTGCCGGCAGGCAGGGGGGTGAGGTGCATTGACTTCCTGAAAATATTAACTTTGTCATTAAATCTATTCCCAATGCCCCGGGAAACCGAACATAAATACCTGGTCAGAAAAGATCTCTGGTACGCAATACAAAAACCTGCCGGGGTTGATATCCGGCAGGGATACCTCCTCGCAGGTGAAGGAAAAACGGTAAGGATCCGGATGGCAGGTCCCAAAGCATTCCTGACCATCAAAGGGCCTTCGGTAAATGCCTCGCGTGCCGAGTATGAATACCCCATTCCTGTTACCGATGCAACGGAGATGATTGCATTATTTGCAGGACCTGTGATCGAAAAAATCCGGTACAAGCTCGATTATCATGGTAAAACATGGGAGATTGATGAGTTCTTCGGAAAGAATGAAGGATTGATCCTGGCTGAGATCGAATTGCAATCAACGGAAGAAACCTATGACAAGCCTTCCTGGATTGGTGATGACGTTACCAGTGATTTCAGGTATTACAACGCCTATCTGGCAGAACATCCTTTCTTAACCTGGGATAATCGGTAATCGGAGGTCAGAGATCGGAGGTCGGAGATCCGTAATCAGTAATCAGCCTGCCTGCCGGTAGGCGGGTAATCAGTAATTACATTTTAGTGTTTCACGATCAGCTTCCGCGTTACCACAACTTTCCCATCTACATTGAGTGAATAGAAATAAACTCCATCCGGAAGATCGAGTGCATTTACGGAAAGTTTTCCGGCAACATTTTTCAGGGCAACATTCTTAACAACCAGTCCAAGAACATTCCGGATGATCATGCAAGCATCAGATGCGGAAACAACGGAATAATCAAAGTTCACACTGGAACTGGCCGGGTTCGGATATGCATTCGACAGAACGTTATTGGCTGACAGGGTCTGGATACCCACATCGTATGCGGCGTATGTGACGTTCACACATACCGTATCGTTCGTGTTCGACGCGTCATAAAACACATACCGGATCCTTGAATCCCCTTGGTGCCCGTTGGCATCGTAATGGCCGGCGAAACCGCTTGAATCCGTTTGCCCGGGAACGATTGTCTCAGTATTGGGGGAAACGTAAATAAACGGAGGATAGCACAATCCTCCCCAACAGATCGTATTTGTTGTAAACGTCACCGTGTCAAAGATCACTTTCTTAAGCCCGACATCCATCGAATGGGAAGACCCGTTGTGGACAAAAAAGTAAGAGGATGTCTCCCCCGAAGGATACCCTCTTTTATACACATTTGCATTGTTTGAAAGAGGACCTGTACTGTCAGCCAGTGTGAGTGATTGCGTATGTGCCGTCAACCCGGTAAGGAGTAAGATAAAAATGAGGGCGAAAAAATTTTTCATGCGTTATCTTTTTAATGCTTTTGATTGAATGATTGGTGTTGCAAAGATACCATTTTTCTTTTGATCCTTTCCATAATCCGGAGGAAAAAATAATGGAGCTGCAGTCCTATCAATAAAAATTATTGATAACTTTACCGGGTTAAATTCACCAGGAATTTTATCTAAAAATTTCAACAAAATGAAAAAATTTACCCTGTTAACCTTTTTCCTGTTCTGCGTTTCGGCATTGTTCTCGCAATCCCAGCGTTTCATCGTATTTGAAGAAATGACCAACGACGATTGCGGTCCCTGCGCCAGCCAGAACCCCGGATTCGACGCATTGCTGAATGCAAATTCCACGAAGTGTACTTCGATTAAATACCATGTGAACTGGCCGGGACCCGATCCCATGAACCAGCAGGATCCTACAGATGTGGCATCAAGAGTAGGATATTACTCTGTTTCCGGCGTTCCTTATTGCGCCGAGGACGGAATTCCACCCAATGACCCCGCCTGGTACATCGGCGCACCGGGTTCTGTCACCCAGGCCATGATCGACGCTGAATATGCAGTCCCTTCCCCTTTCACGATGGCCCCGAACCACCGGATCTCGGCAGGGAATGACTCCATCTACATGACTTTGTTGCTTCAATGCACACAGGCCGTGAGCGGAGCCCTCGTCGCACAGAATGTGGTGATCGAAAAACACATCCATTTTAACAGTCCCCCGGGAACGAATGGTGAAAAAGATTTTTACAATGTCATGAAAAGCATGCGTCCCTCGGCCGCAGGAACCACGCTGCCAGCCTCTTTCCAGCCTAATGACTATGTTCTGATCCAGACATCCTGGAAACTCGGCACCATCTATGATATGACCCAGCTGGCTGCAGTCGCCTTTATCCAGAACAACACCTCCAAAGTGGTTCAGCAGGCAGTGAACAGTTCCACCACCGACATTACCATGCCTTATAACGATGACCTGCAGGTAATGGAAGTGGACAGCCTGGTTAAATATACCTGCTTTGGAAAAGTTGCCCCCAAAGTCACGATCCGGAACAATGGAAATGATGCGGTAACATCCTTTTCCGTTAACTATAAAGTGAATGATGGTACGGTGAGTACATTCAACTGGAACGGAAACCTGGGAAAATTAAAAAGCACCGTAATCCAGCTTCCGGAATACGATTTTACTCCTGTTCCGGACGGGGATAATGTACTTTCGGTATATTCTACGGTACCGAATACAGTTGCAGATCAGTACCCGAAAAACGATACCATTAACATGGTCATTCCTACAGGACCGGTTATGGTTAATAACGGTACCGTATATATCCGGACCGATAAAGCTCCGGGTGAAACAACCTGGGAAATAAAGAATTCCAGTGGGAATGTGTTGGCAAGTGGCGGACCCTATACCCTGCAACAACACCTTTATACTACTCCCATCGCATTGGATGAACTCGGCTGTCATACTTTTACCATCTACGATTCCGGCGGAAACGGGATTTGCTGCACAAATGGCTCAGGTGTCTACTGGATCACAAATGGTTTCGGAGCCACCCTGATCCAGGGCCAGACATTCGGTTATTACGAAATAAGTGAGTTCTCCATGGATTGGACCACGTATGTGGACAATTTTGTAAAAACCAGCATGAAGGTCTACCCAAATCCTGTCCAGGGTGAAGCAAAGATCACTTTCCACCTGTTGAACTCGGAGGATGTCCAATGGTCCCTGGTCAATGCCACGGGCCAGGTTGTCAGGACTTCAGACGAAGGGTCGTTTCCTTCAGGAGATCAATCCTGCACACTGGATGCCCGTAACCTGCCGGCAGGGATCTACCTGCTGAAATTACAGGCCGGTTCACAGGTCCATATTTGTAAAATATCTGTAATGGATTGATTATCAAAGATTGTGTGGGATCCGCACTTCCAATGCACCTACACCGTATTTATGCATGGGGGCATCGAGCACTTCGATGCCCTCCTTTTTTTTAAGGAGATCGGTCAACTCGTTTTTCAGTACCCCGTTGCCGACGCCATGGATGAAGATCACCTTTAGAAATTTATTTACCAGTGCACTTTCCATGCACCTCAGGAAATATTTCTTCTGATATTCGAGGATCTCGGCTTTATCCCAACCGGAAGAATCTTCCACGAGTTCATGAATATGAAGGTCAACTTCGGCTTCCCTTTCCCCTGTCCGGTGCTTGAGAATAAAATCATCCTTATTTGCGGGTTCGCTTGCCACAGGTATATTGGGTTCCTGCTGGTCCTTGGGAGCCTCCGGCGCCGGAGTCACCGTAGCAATTTTCACAACGATGCTCTTGTCGTCAGTATACACGGATTCCCGGTAACTCTGCTCGGAATAGAACTTCTTCCCGGAAATGGAGTATTCTGCATGAAAGGGCGGCGGTACCCGTTCGCATTTTTCCTTGTGAAAAAGGAATTGCAAACAGCCGTCGGTCCAACGAGGGAGGTCATCACGATCCACCGTGGCGATCAATAGTTTCGTGCCTGCTGCGAGCGAACCGTAATCCACACCGGTCCAGCTGCCATCATCATCCTTACTGTACAGGTTGTATAATAAATCGTAGGAAGTGGTATTGATGATCTGGATATCAAGGTTGCCGGTGATCAGCCATTTCTGATCATGCGGAATAAAGGACAGGTAAATATCCTCTGACTTTCTCGATTTCAGGATGTGCCCGGGAAGCGCCGTATAGCGTTCCGTATCTTCCTCCTGCGGCAGATCTGTTTCCGGCGAATCGGCTACCGGATAGGATTCCGAGAAAAACCTGCCTCCTGCATCCCCCGGATCCATCACTACCAGTTCACTGGCCTGAACCGGGATTTCAAAACCGCCTTCAATGGAAACCGACACCAACCTGCTGTCGATGATCTTCGTGACCACCCCTCCCCCGGTCGTATTGAGGAATTTTACTTTATCTCCGACTTTTACTGCCACGATTATTATTATTATTAGGATCCTGTCCTGAGGAACAATGAATGGATATTACCCTCAAACTGATGGATAACCAGCGATTGAAGCTAATTTATTGTTTGTCAAAGATACGCAGTTTCTGGCCTCGGTCCCGTTAGTTTTTTTTGTCAGATTTTTGATTTTCGGATTTTTTTGTAATTTGCGCCCATATTAACCAAAAAACCCATATTATGAGGAAAGTTACATTCCTGCTGGTATACATTTGTATATCAGCCATGACTACTTATGCCGGAGGTTACCAGGTTGGTTTGCACAGCCAGCGAAACATCGGCATGGGGCTAATAGGGACATCCCTGAGTTATGATGCCAGCGCCCTGTTTTACAACCCGGGCGGGGCTTCGTTTGTCGATTCAAAATTCAGCTTTTCGGGAGGGGCTACCTTCCTGATGTCCCGGCTTACATTCCAGGCAGAAGGTGAAGTCTACCAGGAACACATCAAACACCAGTTGAACACGCCGTTCTATTTTTATGCAGCCTATAAACCCATTAAGGACCTCAGTGTGGGTATTGCAGTGAATACACCCTTTGGGCTGAGTCTGGCATGGCCGGACAACTGGCAGGGAAGGTACCTTATCCAAAGTATTTCATTCCAGGCCGTGACGATCCAGCCCACCATTTCCTATAAGATCAAGAATATCGTAGGGATCGGTGTTGGTCTTGTGATATCTTACGGCAGTGTAGACCTTAACAAAGCAGTCCCGGTAAATGGTCCGGATTCAACCGATGGTAAAGTGAATATCAAAGGAAATACAACCAAACTGGGTTTCAATGCAGGGGTCATGGTCCATCCGGTAAAAGGATTAAGTATCGGCCTTGATTACAGATCCAAGATAGACATGGCTGTTAAAAGTGCTGATGCGAATTTTACGGTTCCCACGAGTATTTCAAGTAATTTTCCGGCTAACAAGGTGGATGTCACACTTCCGCTTCCTGCCAACCTCGATTTTGGAATATCTTACGAATTCAATAACAAATGGATGATCGGACTGGGACTGAATTATGTTTTCTGGAGTGTTTATGATTCCCTGGTCTTCAATTTCCAGACCTCGACCTCCGCGATCGCCGCTCACCAGGCATCCGGTAAACTTTACAAGGACCGCCTGATCACACGCCTCGGCGCACAATGGAAGATCAACAAAATGATCACCGTTCGTGCAGGTGGATATTATGATCCTTCTCCCGTTCCATCCGATTACCTGGACCCGCTGGTACCCAGCAGCAATGAGATCGGGCTTACCTGCGGACTTTCCGTATACCCATGTAAAGGATTCAGTATTGATGCTGCATTCGAATACCTGATGGGCAGTAAACGTGAAGGAGTATCAAGTCCGGATGACACACCGGGTGCGCATAATTTCGCGGGAACCTACAACTCCGTGATATACATGCCCGGGTTGGGGTTAACCTATAATTTCTAATTTTAAATCCATCGCATTATGAAAAAAATATTTCTTGTAATATTATCCCTTGCCATCTTCTCCGCTTGCGAGCGAAAGATCGACACCTTCTCGGTTACCAAGGGATCAGCTGATTTCACCAAGTATATCGCAATCGGAAATTCATTGTTCGCCGGGTATGCCGATGCGGCTCTTTATAAAACCGGGCAAAAATATTCCATCCCCAACCTTATCGCCGGACAATTGCAATTGGCCGGTTCCGGAGCCTTTGTTCAACCCGTCGTCAACAGCGAATTCGGAGTCGCTTTCCCAGGGGATACGAGTCATTCAAAGCTGAACCTGGGATATACGGTTTCGTGCGACAATGTCATTTCGCTGGGACCCGTTAAGGCTTATGGAGCAAAAGATCCGCTGGCACCTGTCGGATATGATGTGAACAATTTTGCAGTTCCCGGGGCCAAATCATTCCATATCCTTGCCCCGCATTATGGAGACCCGGCAGGATTGGCCACGCATACGGCCAACCCTTATTTCTTCCGGTTTGCCAAGTCTGCAGGTTCTTCGGTTCTCGGGGATGCCTTAGCTGCCAATGCAACATTCTTCACGATGTGGCTCGGAGATAATGATGTACTGGGTTATGCCACCTCCGGCGGAGTAGCCGACAGCATCACGAGTCCTGCATTTTTAGGAACATGCCTGGGAGGCATACTGCAAGGCCTTACGGCAAATCATGCAAAAGGAGTGATCTCGACCATACCGGATGTCACCGCCATCCCATTCTTCAATGTGGTTCCTTACAACGGACTCTATCTCTCGAGACAATCCCTTGTGGATTCTATCAATTATGCCATGAATCTTTTCCAGTTATCTGCTTTGGCAAATTATCATGTTGGGTACAATCCCTTCCTGATCCAGGATCCTGCCTCATCTTATCTGTTCAAGGTCCGTCAGATGCAGCCGGGGGAAATGGTCCTGCTTACGGTTCCGCAGGATTCGATGAAATGTTATGGAATGGGAATCATCGGCAGACTGACCAATGTACCGTATCCCATACCCAAACAATTTATCCTTACACTGGATGACATCCAGAAGATCCAGACTGCAACGACGGCTTATAACCAGATCATCGCTGGATTGGCTACAACCTTTGATTTAGCGTTGGTAGACATGAATGCCAAATTGAAAGAATTGCAATCCGGAGTCGTATGGAACGGGATCACCCTCAACACCCAGTTCGTAACCGGGGGTGTG
>Ga0182011_10003857_pt1 | contig 12158 bp, 16 predicted proteins | sample 711E1DmetaG_FD_120481 | JGI IMG/M metagenome (GOLD analysis project Ga0182011, IMG submission 120481) | Permafrost microbial communities from Stordalen Mire, Sweden - 711E1D metaG | ecosystem: Environmental > Terrestrial > Soil > Wetlands > Permafrost | place: Sweden: Stordalen | collected... | reverse complement strand
ATTCCACCGGTTTAAACAAGGCTACGGAGGGAAATTAACTGAATTTGTGGGAAGCTATGATTTTGTTATTGATAAAAAAATGTACTTAGCTTATAAGCTATTGAACAAAATTCGCTGGGCTGTTTTGCGGCTTAGATAATATATAGTCTGATTCTATTTTTTTTATCGTACTCCTTTAGTGGTAAATTAATTTCATAAACAAAGCTCACAATCCTTGTTCCTTTTTTTAATTCTTGCTTGAACTTTGGCAAAAGCTTTTCTAAGGCTTTTGGCACTAAATAAACAAATACCACATCCGCATTTTTAATATTTTCTTGAAAGAAATTTTTTCTGACCACTTTTATTCTCTTAGACAGCCCATTTCTTTTGATGAGGATTTTTGAAATCCAATATCTTACCGGATCAATTTCTATTCCAACTCCAAATGCTTCGAATTCTTTGGCTGCCGTAATTAAAGCTGTCCCATCACCGGACCCCAAGTCATAAATTAAATCTTCCTTTTTTATTTTTGCCAATTTGCAGATCGCCTGAGCGGTTTTGTGTGATGTCCGCCACCATGGGGCCCAAGGGCTGTCCGGCGGCCAAACCATTGACAATAGTAACAGTAGAAATAAAACTATCAATAAAATAATAAGATCTAGTAACACTATACTTTATAAATTACTTTTCCTAGAATTTTTTGTCTTGAAATTAATCCGAACTTCCGGCTATCTAAACTGTCTTGCTGATTATCGCCTGCTAAGAAATATTTTTCTTGATTAATCTTTGTAATTCTTTTTATTGAAATTCCCCCCGCGCTCCTAAATGCCACTATATCATTTATTCTGGGCTTTTTGAACCAATAAAATATATTGGAAGCTAAAACTGTTTCTCCGTTTCTAATCGCCGGCTCCATGCTGTGACCAATAACTTTCAATTTTGCAAAAAGAAGCATTATTTATGCAGAACGACCTCACCGCCGGTTGGGTAAACTGATTTAACTCGTATTGGCTCTACATTTTTAGTCTTGAAGAATATTTCGGCAATCGCTTGAACTCCCGAAAGAACTTCCTGAGCCGCTTCTATATTTATTTCTTGTCTTGCTTTAGCTGAAGCTTTTAGGGTTTTTATGAATAAATCATTAAGAGTAGCGTAGGTTTTGAAATGTTCATCTTTAAAATAATCATTCTTTAAAGTTTCTAATTCCTCTTCTAAAAGGTCCGAGTGTTCTTCTTTGACGTGGGTCATTCTTGCAATTGCGTGATCTGAAGTTAAATCATCATCCTGTTTTATTTCGCTCAATAATTGAGTCATGCGGATAATCGTGTGCGCGGCCCTTTGCGCCACATAAGGATCATAAATTCCACAGGGAATATCACAATGCGCGTAAGCAATTCTTTGAGGCAATAATTTTAATAAGATTTTTGCAAACATATTATTTTAGTCTCTCTGCCCAAGCAACTAAAGCTATTAATAATTCTTTTATTTTTTCTCTTGTATGTTCGTCCATTAAATTCCCTTGCTTATCAAATTTTTCCGCAACGTTTCCAACGATTACCTCCGGCCTATTTAACGGGTGCATGTTGGTAAAAAGCATCATTTGTCTTAAGTGGTATTGTGCTTTTACTCCTCCTAACATGCCCGTTGATTCACTGATGATTGCCACCGGCTTATCTTCCCAAGAATTATCTCCATAAGGCCTTGAACCCCAATCAATGGCATTTTTTAAACTCCCCGGAACTGAGAAATTATATTCGGCTGTTGAAAATAGAATTGCATCGGCTGCCTTGATTTTATTTTTAAAATCCTGAACTATAGAGGGCATTTCATTATCAGCATTATATAGAGGAAATTCTCCGATTTCTGTAATCTCAATTACAACGCCCTCCGGAGCTAACTTTTGCGCTTCCAGAAGTAAGGCCTTGCTGTATGAGCCTTTTCTTAGAGTGCCGCCAATGCCAAGTATCTGCACATTTTTATTATACACCAAGTAAGCTGACATGTTACTTAAAATATCTTTCGATTGAAAATTTCTAGCAATGTGCTAAGCTTAGGTTATGACAAATAAGGAAGAGGTTACTAGAGCAAAATCTCACGAACCGAAACTAATTTTGAATCGGGATGTACATAAAAAAGTTCATGGAGACAATCCTTTTGGTCGTTTTAATACCCGCATTGCAGTAATCATTACAAAATCTGTTGGTTCGATGTGGTGCGCATACATATTTGCCTTAATTTCCTTAGTAGCACTTCCTGCTGCTATTATGTCTCATGATCCGATCATTATTGTGGCGTGGATTTCTCAGGCATTTCTACAGTTAGTATTGCTGCCGATAATTATCGTTGGTCAAAATGTGCAGGCACAAGCAAGTGATGCAAGAGCCTTAAGCGATCATGAAACACTTATTGCCATCCATACCATAGTTTCCGAGATACACAAAATTAACGAGCAACAAAACGAAATTTTAAGAAAACTCGAAAAACTGGAGGAGAGAAAATAAGCTATTTGGGCCTCGGGGCTTTTATGTCATTAAGCCAAGCTCTGCAAAGAGTATAATCTCTTCTCCCATCCGAAAACCTTCTTATCTTTTGTTTTTCTCCCCTGGGAACTATTTCTAGAACAACCACCTCTGCCCAACCCGCCCTCAAGGGATCCTTGGATAACTCTGAACCTTTATGTACAAAAATTTTAACATCCTTCACCCTAGCCAAAGGTACTGCATCTCTAGTTTCAGGGGGGGGAACTCCAAATGGGTACAGGGTTTCTATCTTTACGAATTGTGTAATATACTCCTTCCATTTCAATTGTGCCGTTTATTCCCTCCTCCGGACCAAGTATAAGTTTTTGTTTATGCATTTCAATTGGTTCTTCCTGTGCAGCAGGCATTTGCGCTGGTTCTTCCTGCACAGCTGGAATATCTCTAGGCAATCTCAATCGTCTTTGACCTTCAACTGAAGGTTTCCGTCTGCCTACTGGTGGCAATGCTTGACCAAAAACTGGCGGTCGTTTCTTACTTATGTTTACTGGCGGTGGAATTTCATCGCTCATACCCGAATTATAGCATAGCGGGTTGAAGAAGACTCTTGTTTACGGCATAATGAATATATGTTGGATATTTTGTGCGTTGGCGATTGCAAAATTGATATTTTCTTAAAAATCCCCGCTGATAATCCCCACTTTGGTTTGGATAAAGAAAAGAATAAACTTTTTTTAAGTTACGGCGAAAAAATTTATATCGACAGATATGTTTTGGGCATCGGCGGCAACGCGACCAATACGGCTGTTGGAATATCAAGACTTGGCTTAAATGTCGGGCTTTGCGCCGAAATCGGCAAGGACGAATTTTCGCAAAAGATTTTGGGTCAATTGAAAAAAGAAAATGTGAACACGGATTTTCTTTCACAAACCGATAAAGAAACTTCTATCTCAATTGGTTTGAATTATGAAGGTGACCGCACGCTTTTTACCGAACACGTCCAAAGAGAGCATAATTTCAACTTTGCCAATTTGCAAACCAAATTTATTTACTTAACCAGTCTTGGCAACATTTGGGAAACGACTTATCAAAAAGTTTTAGAGTTTAGAAAAACTAATGATACTAAACTGGCTTTTAATCCGGGCACCATTCAACTTGAGAAAAAAGGTAAAGTATTTATGGATGTTTTAGAAAAAACGGATTATTTATTTGTTAATAAACAAGAAGCGGAAGAAATTCTTTATGGTAAAGAGCTAGGGCTTGGCGATGGAAATGAAAGTCAAATTGAAAAACTTTTATTTGGCCTGAAGAGTTTGGGAGTAAAAAATGTTGTCATCACCGACGGCGATAATGGTTCCTTTGTTGAAGATGCAAATAACAAATTTTATCGTATGGAAATAGTAAAGGTTGACGTAGTCGGAAAAACCGGCGCCGGCGATGCCTACACGGCGGGCTTTTTGGCGGCGGTGCTAAATGGACAGTTGATTGAAGAAGCAATGCGTTGGGGAGCGCTGGACGGCGCCAGTGTTATCCAAAAAATTGGGGCTGAAGAAGGTTTATTAACGAAATTGGAATTAGAAGAGAAATTAGAAACTAAAGAAGCTAATTAACTATTTTACGCTAAGTAATTCTACTTCAAAAACTAAAGTTGAGTTAGGCGGAATACTTCCCGCTGCTTGATCACCATACCCAAGACTTGCCGGAATAATTAATTTTCTTTTGCCGCCGACCTTCATACCAACAATCCCCTCATCCCAACCCTTGATGACCTGACCGACACCAATCTGCGTTGTAAAAGGCTGGTTACGATCGTAAGAGCTATCAAACTTAGTGCCATTTTCCAATGTCCCAAGATAATTAACTGTTACCGTGTCCCCGCTTTTTACTTCCTGTCCGGTGCCAACGGTTAAATCCTGCGTTTGTAATCCATCTGCGGCAGTTGTAATGCTATCCATATTTGCTCCAGCTGTTGCCGGCTGTTGATTTATTATAGCAGTTGTTGGCGTTAATGCTTGAGGAATTTGGGTAGGATAAATTGTCGGCGTTAAGTTAATTTGTGAATTTTCTACTTTTTGATTAGAAAGAAAAAATATTCCCCCCAAACCAAGTACTATAACAACTATTACGATTAAAAGTGGTGCTAAATTCTTAGACATGAAAGATATGATACTAAAAAATTAACAAGAAGTTAATAGTCAATTATTGATTTAGTAATAAATTGTGTAAGTGCGATGGTAAGGCTTTGTCCCCGTTTGATTTTGACTAATTAACCATATTGCGTTATCAATATCTGCCGCCGTATACTTCCCTAAGCGCTGCCTGATTAATTCAACACACCAAATAGTACTGGCGCGTATTTCTATTTCTTCCTGACTTCCCGATTTTATCAATTTGTAATTATCTACTAACTCTGCCAATTCATTATTGTAGGAAATAACACCATTCTCGCGAAGAATTTGAGGGACTTTGTAATCAGCAAAAGCTGTCAATAAATCCACATTTTTGATATTAAGATCTTTATATTTTGGGCTTAAATAGGAAAAGTCTTGTGCACAAATTTGCGCCCGTTTAAGAAAATAGATTGTCCTTCCATTCCAATTGGCAATATCCCTAAATGAGAGGAAATCCTGGCAAAGTAATTTGGCAATCATGATAGCATCGAACCGAGCCGCTTCCAGCACATTTATAAATTTTCTGTTATATTTTTCTTTGAGGACTTTTCCTGCTTCATGTAAATTTTCCAGCCGCTTCTCAAGTAAAGGAATCTCAATGTTATCCTTACCTCTAAATATAATTCTCGCATGTTTTAAGTCTAGATCCATTAAATAATCTGGGTCTAAGATCGGTATTTTTTCTACCAATGCACGTTGAAAACATTTTGTAAGTGTGTACCATCCACCTGTTGTTAATTTACCTTTAGATAATTCTAACCGCCATTTTGGCTTCCCTTTTTCCGCCCAAAAACAGAAATTTACAACATCTTCCAGGAAGATTAGTTGCACGGCACTTTCCAAAGATTCCGCTTCCCCAAAATGGGCTTCGGCAACGTCTAATCCTGATGCTAATTTTTTAGAAATTATATTAGAAATTTTGAAAATCTTATCTTCATGAATTTCAATAAATCTTAGGTTCTCAACAATCTGTTTCGTTGAGGACAAAACGCGTAAAGGATCTTCTCTTTGAATCTTAAAATTCATGTGAAAGAATTATACCAAATTCCAAACATGGCCGAAGATTTTTTCTTCAGCCATGATAATCTTATGACAATTCAGATTTTATTGAGCGGGTTGTCCGGTTGGTCTGGCAAACCCTCCTTGTGCCGGAGGATTTATTTGGATATCCGTAGCGGTTACCGAACCATCGGAATTAGCTGTTCCGACAACATTAACCGTATCCCCGCTTTTAATATCGCTTAAAGCCGCTTTTGCTGATTGCGCAAAAGTTGTGCTACTAGATAGAACAACTATTCTAGTGCTGCCATCGGACATTTTAACCGTTAAGCTGTTATTGCCCATGTTTAAAACTTGTCCTCTGACCGGTCGAAAATTAGCTACATTTTGACCATTCTGACCAAATCTTGCGGTAAAATTGCCGCGCCCCATCGTTCCAAGCGTTGAACCTTGATTTTTTTGGAACATCATTCCGCCAAAAAATCCTGCTCCTGCCGCAATAATTATTAAAACTACCGCAACTACAATCATTATATTTTTATTCATATTTTTCACCTCCTTTACTCATACCGTAAAGCTTCAATTGGACTTAAATCTGCCGCTTTTTTGGCCGGATACCAACCAAACAATATGCCGATTGCCCCCGATACTCCGATGGCTAGAAAGATGGCAAAGATTGAAATTGTAAAAGGCAAACCAATAAGTAGAGAAATTATGTACGATAATAAAATTCCTAAGACCATTCCTGTTAATCCTCCGCCAATAGTTAGAATGATTGACTCGATTAAAAATTGCGCAATAACCAGATTATCTTTTGCCCCCAAGGCTTTGCGAAGCCCAATTTCCCTGGTTCTTTCAATCACTGTAACTAACATGATATTCATAATGCCGATTCCGCCAACCAACAGCGAGATGGCGGCAATACCCGCCAGAAGCGCCGTAAAAGTACCGGTGACAGAAGACGCGGCGTTTAGAATATCCGATTGAGAGGACATCGAAAAATCCGCTTGAGTAGCGTCGCTTATTTTGTGTCTTTGCAGCAACAGATAGCCGGCATCGTTTTCTGCTTGAGTGATTGAATCGGCAGATGCCGCCGACATGGCAATGCTGGTAACATAATCAATGCCAAAAACGGTCTTTTGGGCTGTGGTTATCGGAGTAAAAACAATATCATCCTGGTTGGCAAAACCGGTTCCACCTTTAGAAGCGGTAATACCAATAATTGTAAAAGGAATTTTATTAATACGGATTGTCTGGCCAGTCGGATCGCCTCCACCAAAAAGATCACTGACAACTTGGGGACCGATTACCGCCACATTTCTTGTCCCTTGAACGTCCTGGTCGGTGATAAATGTCCCTGAGCTCATAGTGACGCTATGAACCGCCGGATAATTAGCCGTTGCTCCGATAATTGAGGTATTGGTATTATTTCTGCCGGCTGTCACCTGACTACGCCTTGAAACTTCCGGCGAAACTTTGCTGATTGAGGCAAAATTTGCTGATTGAATTGCGGTTGCATCGTCTAACGTTAATGTTTGACTGCTGCCAAATCCACCCTGAACAGCGCCGGTCCTTTGGCTCCCTGGAGAAATAGTCAATAGATTTGCGCCCAACCCCTGAATTGAATTTTGCACCGATTGTTGGGTTGCCTGACCTAAGGAAACTAAAGCGATAACCGCTCCGATACCAATCACAATGCCCAATCCCGCCAAGGCGGTTCTGACTTTATTTAAGGTGAGTGCTTCAAAAGATGATGCTAGTAATTCAAAAAAATCCATAAACTAAACCTTTCCGTTTTTTGTTTCTTTTTCAATTTTCCCGTCTTTAATATGGACTGTTCTTTGCGCGAAAGCCGCGATTGAGGGCTCGTGAGTAATGATGACAATCGTATGTCCTTGCTTTTGTAAACCTTGAAATATTTTCATAATTTCCTCCGCCTGAACCGTTGAGATATTGCCGGTCGGCTCGTCGGCTAAAATAATGGCTGGATTCATTGATAAGGCTCTGGCAATCGCCACCCTTTGCATTTGTCCGCCGGAAAGTTGACTGCTGGTATGAGTCATTCTGTCTCCCAAGCCAACCTCCTTTAACAACTCCTCTGCTTTTTTTAATCTTTCATTTTTGGGGACACCGGCATAGATCATAGGAAGTGCTACATTTTTAATTGCGGTGGTACGTGGTAAAAGATTAAACGCCTGAAAAACAAAACCGATTTTTTTATTTCTGATTTCGGCCAGTTGATCTTTGGATAATTTACTCACATCTTGCCCGTCAAGAATGTAAGTTCCGCTTGTTGGAGTATCTAAAGCACCAAGTACGTGCATCAGGGTTGATTTTCCGCTGCCCGAAGGGCCAACGATGGCCACAAATTCACCTTTTTTAATCGTAAAAGAAATGTCGTCCAGAGCAACTGTTTCGACGTCTCCGGTGTAGTAAATTTTCTTAACGTGTGAGACGGAGATCTGTTCCATAATTATCTTCCTGTGGCGCTTGTTGCTGCTCTGGTGGTGCCACCCCCGCCGCCGCCAAAACCACCCAGTCTTAGTCCACCACTAAATGGCGACGTGGTATTTGAAGTTGTTGTCGTCGTGGAAATTGCGCTCGTGACCACCGTATCTCCTTCGGAAAGTCCGGATGTAATTACGGTTTGCGAGTCTGACATGTCACCGGCTTGCACCGTTACAGTTGAAACCTGACCGTTTTTCAAAACTCTAACAGTTGACGCTGTTCCGACTGTTTGGACGGCTGCTGAAGGAACTAGCAAAACATTATCGTCTACTTTGGTAATAATGTTGGCGGTGGCGCTCATGTTTGGGAAAATACTTGCATCGGTAGTATCATCCAACTGAATTACTGCCGGATAAGTTGTGACGCCCGAAGTGACTGCTCCGGTGGTATTTATTCCCATTACTTTACCGGTAAAAGTTTTTGAAGGGAGCGCGTCAAAAGTGATTGTGGCCGCCTGTCCAATTTTAATTTGCGGTGCGTCAACTTCGGCAACGCTGACTGAAACTGTAGTTGCATTACCTGTAATAATTGACGCGATTGCTTGATTGGAAGTGTTGGTCGATGAGCCGGCAGTCGTGTTACTGGAACCAATTTGCATGCCTTTGGTGATTATCAAATCGCCAACCGTCCCGGCGGTTGGAGCAATAATGGTTCCCGAAGTTAATTGATAAGCTAGTGAAGCATTATTTAAATTTGCCTGGGATTGCGATATAACATTGGATTGGTTTTTATAGGTTGCTTCTGCCGCCAGCCATGCCGCATTTTCTTCAATATAAACTGGGTCTAATTTGTCCGTGTCGGTAGGATTTGGGATTCCTTTATCGTTAATAAACTTTTGGTTGGCGACAAATTCCTGATTTTGCAGCGTATAGAGTTGGGTGCTCGCGCCTTGCAAACTATTTTGCGCGGACAAAAGCGACGAATAAGCTTGGGCTTGGCGCTGTTGTCCGGCGGTATCCAAAGTGACATCAACAATTTTGTCTCCCGCGCTGACAGTTTGTCCGCTTTTAACATAAACGTTGCTGACAATTCCTGAGGCCTGCGTCACAATGCTCACTTTATTGGCCACCGAAACTTGTCCTGCTTCAGTTAAAGAAACTACCAAAGTACCTCTAGTGACTTGCGCCGTTTGATATTGAGTTGCGCTTTTGGAAGCAGTTAAACTTCTAAAGACAAAGAAGGCAATGATAGCGATGACTATAACTAAAATAATCTTTTTGATTATCCCTAAGTTTTTTATTCTGATAAAAATATTCTTAATAAAATTCATTTGTCTTATAATTTTAATTGCGCCGGCTGAGAGTTTACTGAAAATTATTTAGCCTTCGGAAGCGTTACTGTGAACACGCTTCCTTTGTCAATTCCACTTTCTACCCTGATACTTCCATTATGTAAGGTTACAATTCTTTTCGCAATCGAAAGCCCCAAGCCATATCCGCCAACCCTTTGCCTAGACCTTGACCGGTCGGCCCGGTAAAACCGGTCGAAGATATGCGGCAGATCTTCTTTTTTAATCCCAACCCCGCCATCCTTAACCAAAATATTAACGTCTGAATCATCTTTTCTAATCATTAAACTAATTGGTGAATGACCATCAGTGTATTTAATAGCATTGTCCAGTAAAATTACAAATAACTCCTTTAAGCTTTTCTCATCCCCCATCACAAAAGCTTTTGAGGCATCTACTTTTATAGTTATTCTTTTTTTCACCGCTAATGGCTTTACTTGTTCAGTTGTGGTTTTAATAATATTTGTAAGGTCAACTTTTGTAATTTTGAAATTGCCATTTTGTTTTTGATACATAATCAATGCCATCAATTCTTCGGAAAGAGATTGTAAGGTGTTGACATCCTCCAAATTACTACTGAGAACTTTTCTCGCTTTATCCAGATTCATTTTTTTATCTCTTAAGTTTACTTCCAGCGAAGTTTTTAGCGCAGTTAAGGGAGTATTTAGTTCGTGAGAAGCATCGGTAATAAAACGGTTTTGCTCATCAAGCATTTTTTTAATTGGCCGCAACGTTCTGCCCGCCAAAAAATATCCCGCCAACGCCGAGAGAAATAAAATTATTACATTTACCCCAAATAATGCCTCTAATACTCTTAGTTTTGCCCACTCAACCAAATCAGTATCTTGCTGTGGAGAATTAGAAAAAAGCTCAATATCGCTTTGCAGTCTCTGCGGAATTATCCCCGGCTGCGCTGGATGTCCGACGCGGTAATGTTCAATGCTAATAATCCGGTCGTATTCTCTAGCCGCGCCAAAATAAATAAAGGTACTAAACGAAATGCTTATTACCATAATAATTAATAAATACCAAGCTGTTAGTTTAAGACGCGCTGAATGAAACATTTACTTCTCTCCTCCTATTTTATAACCAAATCCTCTCACTGTATGAATCAAATTTTTCTTATCCTTAAATGGCCTGTCAATTTTATTGCGAAGATAGCCGATAAAAACCTCCACGGTGTTGGGAAGAATATTGGCATCATAGCTCCAAACATGATTGATAATTTGCTCCTTGGCTAAAGTCTTATTTTGATGACGCATTAAATACTCCAGGAGCGCAAACTCTTTTGACGACAAAGTTATTTGGTCTTTTCCCCGTTTTATTTCGTAGGTGTCAATGTCAAGGCTAAGATCTTCTATTTGTAGCGTGTTGCTGATGGTGGTTTTTGGTCTTCTGGCTAAAGCTTTAGCTCTGGCTAGCAATTCTTCAAAAGCAAAAGGCTTGGTTAAATAATCATCGGCTCCGCTGTTTAACCCTTCTACTCTATCAATCACTTGCCCCTTAGCGGTTAACATTAAAATGGGAATATGATTTCCCTGCCTGCGCAGTTTCTGACAAATTTCCAGCCCGTCCATGCCAGGCAAAAGTCTATCTAGAATAATCACGTCGTAAGGCTCGGAGGAAGCGTAGTCAAACCCGGTAGTTCCGTCGTAAGCAATATCAACCACAAAACGCTCTTGCTCTAATCCCTGTTTAATTAAATTAGCAATTTTATGTTCGTCTTCAACAATTAATACTTTCACGAGGACATATTATAGCAGGAATGCTTAAAATTAGCTGAAAATTAGGGGTTTAAAAATACAACGAAAAGATTAAGCACGGAGGCAAGACTAACCCAACAAAGATATGGAATTAGGAGTATTGCTGCCGGTCTTGAAAATTTCCAAAAATCAATAATCAACAATGCGATTGATATCCAAAGGAAAATTATTTCCAAAAGTGCTGCTAAAGGCAGATGCATTCCAAAAAAGATTATTGACCAAAAAAAATTCAGAAATAACTGGACTGAGAACAAAATCATTAAAAAGTTTCTTTGTTTTTTCAATTTCTTTTGCAAAATTAAGAACAATGATACTGCCATTAAAAAATACAGTGTCGTCCAAACCGGCCCGAAAACCCAAGGAGGCGGATTAAATGGAGCTTTCTGCAAAGTCGCGTACCAAGTGGAGATTGAAGGGAGCGTAAAGATAGTTCCCAAAAAACCGACTCCTTCACAAACTATAATTAACGCTAACAGTTTTATAATTTTATTCATTTGTGCGTTTTGGGGTTAATGTTTAGGTAGATCGCCAATAAGAAAACTGTCAGCATTACCAGCTGACAAGTTAAACAAACCGGGCAAATAACTTTAATGATGAACAATTCCTGATAGGTAATAAACAGGCAAAATACCATCCCAAAAGTTGACATCGCCAAAACTAATAATTTCTGCTTGAAAATTGACGATAGAAGAATAACAACATAGCCTACTAGACCAACTAGAGAAACTGGGATTCCGAAAAGTGTTGATAATGAGCCTTTGGTAACAGCATCGCAGTTGATATGGCTATTAAAATAGCAGGATTCAACCAATGGTTTTGTCAGAAAATTATAGAAGAGATAAATTGCAAGCAGAATGCCCAGCGAAGACAGAATAATCAATGCTTTCCAAATAGTATTTTTATCAAGCATGTATTTATCGTAGTAAAAAATTAAGAAGTAATCAAGTTGAGAAGGTTGAATGCTCCCCTTGAT
>Ga0182011_10003856_pt1 | contig 12158 bp, 11 predicted proteins | sample 711E1DmetaG_FD_120481 | JGI IMG/M metagenome (GOLD analysis project Ga0182011, IMG submission 120481) | Permafrost microbial communities from Stordalen Mire, Sweden - 711E1D metaG | ecosystem: Environmental > Terrestrial > Soil > Wetlands > Permafrost | place: Sweden: Stordalen | collected... | reverse complement strand
GGTGAGCGGGCGCAGCCCCTTCTCCACGCGCAGATACGCCTGGTAATCCTTCAAGAGCGGTAGATTGCGCACGCTGTCCACACCTTCGATTATCCGCGCCCCCAACCCCTTTCGCTTTGCGACGGGCAGGTTGCCGAACCACGTTCATCATGGAATCAACTTCATAACCCCATGCCCGCGGCCCTAGGGAATGAGATGACAGGCCCAAGGATCGCATTGCTTCTCTTGAGCCGCTTCATTGCAGCTCGATATGCAAAGACAGATTCTTTGGAAGAGAATAGAGTTGGATAGTTTTTCGGGCAGAGTGAGGATAGCTTGACACCTACGCGGATGGAAATTCCCCGGTGGACCGCCCCTGAGTTCGAGCGGCTGGTCCTCGACGGCAATCCAAGGGTTGCGGTCTTCGATTGCGATGGAACGCTGTGGGGCGGCGACGCGGGCTATGGCTTTTTGGCCTGGTCCCTCGAGCAGGGCCTGGTCTCGCGTTCCACCATCGACTGGATCGATAGCCGCTACCGGGCCTACCAGCAGGGCCATGTGAGCGAACTCCAGATTTGCGGCGAGATGGTGCAGATTTACGCCGGCCTGCGCGAGCAGGAGTTGCGCTCAGCCGCCGCCTGCTATGTGGGGGAATTTGTGCGCGGCCGCATCTTTCCTGAGATGGCTTTGCTGGTGGCCGGCCTGCGCCGGGCGGGCGCCGAGCTTTGGGCCGTCAGCTCCACCAATAAGTGGGTGGTTGCCGAGGGAGTGCGCGGCTTTGAGATTCCCGAAGACCGCGTGATGGCCGCCGAGGTCCGCGTGGTCCAGGGCATGATAACCGGTGAGATTGTGGACGTGCCCACCGGAGAAGGCAAAGCCGCTACGCTGCTGCGGATCGGCATCGCCCGTCCCGACGCGGCCTTCGGCAACTCCATCCACGACCTGGCGATGCTGAAGATGGCCAGGAACGCCTTCCCGGTGAACCCGTCTCCGGCTTTGCTTCAGGCCGCGGCAAAGAACGGTTGGGGCTACTTCCGGCCGGCCGCGGCCGAAGGAATCCAAGCGGCGGTTGCGGGAGAATAGAGCCGCTGTCCGGCGCGCCGGCACACTGGGTGCCCATCCGTTCGCCTTCTTTCTGGCGAAAGGGAGGGATATCACCTTCACTTCATGCTTCCATTGCTTCGATCACCTGCTGGGCGCTCCAGCTCCCATTCTGCATTCCTTTTGGTGCGTTTACACTGGAGGTGTGGAAGGAGCCCAGCCAAACTCCACAAGTCGGCCTGCCGGCCCCGCCCTCCGTTTCGTGGCGGCGGCGCTGATCGTGCGCGGCGGCCAGGTCCTGATCGGCCAGCGCCGTCCCGATCAGCCGATGGCGCTGCTCTGGGAGTTCCCCGGCGGCAAGATCGAGCAGGGCGAGAGCCCCGAGCAGGCGCTGGTCCGCGAACTGGACGAAGAGCTCGGCATTCGCGCCATTATCGGCCCCCGCGTCACGCGCGTCCGCCATAACTATCGCCATGGCGGCGCCGTGGACCTGCAATTCTTTGCCGTGCATGAGTTTTCAGGGGAGTTGCAAAACCGCATCTACCACGAGGTGCGCTGGGTCCGGCTCGAAGAGCTGCCCAGCTACGAGTTTCTGGCCGCCGACCGGGGGCTGATCCGGGATCTGGCCGCGGGAAAGCTGCTGTAGGGACTCATTTCCAGCTCCGAGAATCCGGAGATGGGGCGCCCGGCGTTCGTGGGACGGCCGGCGCGTCCATTGCTGCTGAAATGCGCCGCGGCGAACTCGTATCCAGGATGAACGGGGCGGCGGCCAAGGCTATTCCAGTTCCAGGTACGCGGCGGGTGCGAGAATTGCAATTCCCCGGAATGGATTGAGGTCGAGCAGGTCCCGGTCGCCGGTTACGATCAGATCGGCCCGGCCATGGACAGCGGCCTCGAGAAACTTGTCGTCGCGCGGATCGCGGCAGGCGCGGATGGGAGAGGGAATATCGACCGTCACGATTGCCTTGAGATACTCGGCAACCAGCCGCCTTCTGATCTCTTGTTCAACGTAGCGATCAAAGCGGCTGCGTACCATGACTTCCGCCAGTTCCTGCCGCATGGCGTCGGAGGCCAGAATGATGCTCCCCTGGGCCTTATACAGGGCGCGGTTGGGAGTTGAGCCTGGGAAGAGGAGTCCGCTCAGTACAACGTTCGTATCCACTACCAAGCGTTCGAAGGCACCCATTACTCAGCCAATATCTTAGCCAGAATCTCTTCGGTCATGCCGTTCGCCTTGGCCTGTTCAGCGGCAGTTGCCGCCAACCGATCGAATTCTAACCAGCGTTCCCGGTTAATTCGTTCATACTCCTCGGCGGAGAGCAGCACGGCCACATCGCGTTCGTGGCGCTGGATGCGCACCGGACCCCGCTGCGCCGCGTCCAGCAGAGCGGCGAAGCGTTGTTTTGCTTGGGTGGCGGAGATTTCAGTCATAGGCGCATGATACCATCGAATGACTAAAATGTCTATTATAATTATTTTATTCAAATTGGTTATTTTGTCCATTTTCTCGCCAGAGGCTCTCTTTGCCTGGAAAGCCCCGTCCGTCAACCCGCATCGAATTCCACCGCCGCCCCGGACGGTACACTGGTTTCAGGACCCTTCCCGCCTGGACTTGCGCCGTGCAGCCGCTCAACGACAACCTGAATCCCGAACAGCGCGCCGCCGTGGAGGCCACCGAAGGCCCCCTGCTCATCCTGGCCGGGGCTGGCTCCGGCAAAACCCGCGTCATTACCAGCCGCATCGCCTGGCTGATCCGCGAGAAGGGTGTGGCGCCGGAGTCCATTCTGGCCGTTACCTTCACCAACAAGGCCGCCAGCGAGATGGCCGAGCGCGTGGACCGGCTGCTGGGCCACACGTCCCTGGCCAAGCCACTGATCTCCACCTTTCACTCTCTATGTGTGCGCCTGCTGCGGCGCGACATTGAAGCCCTTCAGGTTGGAAACGAGGGGCTGACGCGGTCGTTCGCAATTTATGACGAGAACGACCAGCAGGGGATTGTGAAGCAGGTGATGCGGCGGATGGGGCTGGATACCAAGCAACTGACGCCGCGCACGGTGCTGGGGCGCATCAGTTGGGCCAAGAACCACATGGTCGATCCGCAGGAGTTTTATCTGGCCTCGAAGGACGCGAACAGCGAACGCGTGGCCCACATCTACCAGGGCTACCGGGCCGAGTTGCGCAAGAACAATGCGCTGGACTTCGACGATCTGCTGCTGGAGGCGGTGCGGCTTCTGAAGGTGTCGAGCGAGGCCAGGGAGCGCTACCAGCGGCGGTATCGTTATTTGCTCGTGGACGAGTACCAGGACACCAACCGGCCGCAGTACGAGCTGATGAAGCTGCTGGCCGGGGAGCGGAAGAATGTCTGCGCCGTGGGGGACGAGGATCAGAGCATCTATTCCTGGCGCGGGGCGGATATTCGGAACATTCTGGAGTTCGAAAAGGACTTTCCCAACGCGCGGATCGTGAGGCTGGAGCAGAACTACCGGTCGACGCAGATTATTCTGGAGGCCGCCGGGGCGGTGGTCCAAAACAATCTGAAGCGGAAGGGCAAGAAGCTGTGGACCGACCGCCAGGGCGGAGGCCCGATCGGCTACTACGAGGCTCCTGACGGCGAGAATGAAGCACTCTTCATCGCCGACCGCATCCGGAGCTTTCTTCGCCAGGGAAACTCGCCCGAATCGCAAGAGCCCGGAGGGCCGCGCTGCGCCGTCTTGTACCGCACCAACTCCCAGTCCCGGCTGGTGGAGGAGGCGCTGCGCCGCTACAACATTGCCTACACCATGGTCGGAGGCTTCAGCTTTTACGAGCGGGCCGAGATCAAGGACCTGCTCTGCTACCTGAGGCTTATCCGCAACCCCCACGACTCGATGGCTTTGCAGCTGGTCGTCAACACCCCGGTCCGCGGCATCGGCAAGACCACCATGGAGACTCTGGAGCGCCTGGCGCTGGAGACCGGTCAATCGACCTGGGAGGCCATCGCCGCCGCCATTGCCAACCGGTTGATCCCCACCCGCGCGCTCATGGCTCTGGAATCCTTCCGCCAGCTCATTCTGGACGCCCAGGCGATGATGGACCCCGATTTCGCCGGCAAGCTCTCTGCGGATGTGGCCGCGAGCGCGGAATCCGCGGAGGACGCCGATACCGGCTTCGATTTTGGAGCGGCGAGCGACGCCCAGGCCCAGCATCCTCTGTTGGTCGCGGACAGCTTTTCACAGGCGCCCCAGGCCTCGCCTTTGAGAGCTGGGATTCCAACCCCGCCCGAGCCCGATTTCGAATCGGACCCGATAGAAGTGGCGGCGGAAGAAAAAGATCGGGTTGAGGGCTTTCGGGCTCCAGGCGATGCAGCGACGCTTCCGGAGCTGATCCGCTTCCTCATCGACCGCACCGGCTACATCAAGGCCTTGGAGACCGAAGGCTCGCCGGAGGCCTTCAGCCGCATTGAGAACCTGAAGGAGCTGGCCAACGCCGCCCACGACGCCGAAGCCCGCGGCGAGACGCTGGCCGAGTTCCTGGACCACGCCGCCCTGGCCTCCGATACGGATCAATTCGATCCCGAGGCCCGCGTTACGCTGATGACGCTGCACGCCGCCAAGGGGCTGGAGTTTCCGCTGGTCTTTCTGGCCGGCCTGGAAGAGGGCCTCTTTCCCCACTCGCGCACCCTCAACAATCCCGACGAGTTGGAGGAGGAGCGCCGCCTCTGCTACGTGGGCATGACCCGCGCCATGAACTCGCTGATTCTGACCCGCGCGCACTACCGGAGGCGGTACGGCAACGACGCGCCGGAGGCGAGTACGCCCTCCCGGTTCCTGGAGGAGGTCCCCAGCCAATTGGTCGAGAACCTGGGCGGCCGCGCCCCGTCCTGGGCCACTCCCGGCTACCCCAAGTCCTACGGCCGCCGGTCCAGCTCCGCCGCCGACTTCGGCGACAAGCATTTCAACTACGAAGACGAAAGCCAGGAGGCCTTCGCGGCAGGTGAAACGCGCATCGCGCCTGGCGGGAGCAGGGGATTCGGCGGCGGCGCGATACGCTCTTCCTCGAAGCCATTCGTGGCGTCGTGGATGACCCCCAGGGAGAGGCCGGCCGGCCCGGAATCCGGCTTGAAGGGAAAAAGCGCGGAAACTCCGCCGGATGCGCCCAATTCGATCGACAATATCGCCCGCTTCTTTGGAGGGAATTCGGGAACCGGGAAGCCCGGCGCATTGCCTCGCCCGGCCATGGATCTGCCCGCGCCGACCGGCGCCGCCGGCCTCAAGAAGGGTCAGCGAGTGCGGCACGGCAAATATGGCGAAGGCACCGTGCTGATGCGCGAAGGGGAGGGCGAAGACGCAAAACTTACCGTCCTATTCGTCCGCCACGGCATGAAAAAGCTGATGGAAAAGTTCGCCAATCTGCAGAGAATCTGAGGCTTCCCCTATCGCTCCATCGTTTGTTGCGGCGGGGCGGGCGGCTTCTCGAGATTCAGCAGCCCCTGGGCGCGCAGCCAGCTCTCCAGCAGGCCTGGCCACTGGCCGAGAGCCGCGTCGCCCTTGCCCAGGCCGGTGCCGTGGGGTCCATTGGCGAAGATGTGCGCCTCGGCCGGAACGCCGGCCTTGACCAGCGCCTCGTAGAAGCGCAGCCCCTGCTCCAGCGGGACCGTACGGTCGCTGAAGGTGTGATACCAGAAGGTGGGCGGGGTCTCCTTGGTGACGAAGAGATCGGGAGAGTACGCGATACGTAGCGCCTCGCAGCGATCCATCACGTTGAAGAGCTTGCAGTAGCTCAGGTGCGAGGTGTCAGGGGAGATGGCGCCGATCCAGGGGTAGCCGAGGACCAGGTAGTCCGGGCGGCTGGAGACGCGCTCGATGGGGTCTTCCGCGTCGGGATTGCCGGGAACGAACTGTGTGCCGGCAAGCGCGGCCAGGTGGCCGCCGGCGGAGAAGCCTATGACCACGATCCTGGCGGGGTCGATCTGGTAGTCCCTGGCCCGCGCCCGGACCAGTTGCACGGCGCGCCGGGCGTCGAGGAGCGGTACGGGGAGCAGGTAGCCGTTCGAGGCCAGCCGGTAGCCGAGGACGAAGGCGCGAAAACCGCGGGCGGCAAACCAGTCGGCAATCTGGCGGCCTTCCAGATTGGCGGCCAGATGGGTATAGGCGCCGCCTGGCAGCACGACCACGGCGGAGCTGTTGGCGGCGCCGCGATGGGGCTCGAAGATGGTGAGAGTGGGCGTGTCCTCGCAGGCCTTGCCCTTGGCCTGGGGAGCGTCTCCGGACCAGAGGCGGACGGTCTGAATGCCCAGTAAGGCATTGTTATCGCTGGGCGTCGCGCAGGGTTCTTTTTGCGACCGCGCCGCCGAACAGGCCAGCAAACCAAAAGCCAGGATTGCGAAAAACCCTCTCATCGGAAACCTCACCGCTACACGCGAGGATTATAACCAGAGCGCCGTGTGCCCTGGGCAGGGAGTTGCGGCCTGCGCGGCGATCTCCTCCGCCAGCTCGAATCCGTAGCGGGCGAAGTAGTAGGCAGCGCCGTGGAGCCGCTCCTGGAGCGCTCCGCCGGGATAAAGCGCCTGGCAGATGGACTCGGCGTGGCGCGCGAGCGAGGCCTCGCGCTGCAACTGGAAGTTGGCCGCCAGGGTGCGCAGGCGGCTCATCTGGTAGCGCATCTTGCCGGCGGCGGTCTCGGCCGAGCGGCCCAGGCCGGCGTCGAGGGCTTGCATCCAGTCCAGCAGAGAGGCAATCTCCGCATCCAGAGCCGCGCCTGCGGCGGCCAGCTTTTGCTTGCCTTCGATGGGCAGGCCGCGGGCGGCCAAAAGCTGCGCCAGCGAGGCGGGGTTTTCGGCGAATACACGTTCCAGGGTCAGCGCGTGCCGGCGCAGCAGTTCGCCTGCGGCCGGCTCGATCAGGGTGGCCGAAAAGCGCGGCTGAACTGGGGTCATCCGGCCCAGAATGCGCTCAAAAAGGACCGCGGACTGAGCAAAGTAGGCGATCTCCGCCGGTCCGCCGATGGTGAGCGAGGTGGAGAGCAGAAAATCCTGAAAGACGGGCCTGAGCAAGGCCGAAGGCGAGATCCGCTCCGGCTCGGCCTCCAGAATGCCTACCAGGTCGGCGGTGGAAAAGCTCTGACGGCCGGCTTGCCAAAGCCCGTCCGGCTCGGCAGCTGTGGGGGCAAGCCGCTTGAGCGCTACTCGCGCGCCGGCGCCTTCGTCGATGAGGAAGAGGAGACTCGATTGCGTCGTGACGGCCACCTGCGCGTGATAGCCGGCGGCAACCAGCGAGCCGTTCCGCTCGACCAGCGCTGCGTGGAGTTCATCGGCGCGTTCCAGGGCGGCGCGCAGCACCGGCGCGCCGAGGCGGTGAAAGGCGCGGCCCGATGCGTCCAGGATGAGCAGCCCCTGCGCGGCAAAGACCTGGGAATAAAACCCGGCAAAGGCCTGGGACAAGGTGCAACCGGGCGCGTAGGCGGCGGCCAGGACCTCGGTGGCATCGGAGGGACCGAGCAGCTCCCGCGCCTCCTCGATGAGCGGAATGATGGAGCCGTCGAGGACGATGCCGCCCACCGGGCACGGCTCCGCGGGCGCGGCGGAGTAGACCAGCTTGCGCGGTTCCTTGCGGGCAGGAAAAGTGACGTGGTTGATCTCGGCGAAGTCGTGGTCTTCGGTGGCCAGCCAGAAGATGGCCGCGTGGGGATGGCCCGCCGCCGCGGCCTGGCGGGCGCGGGCTATCGCCGTGGCCGCTTTGAAGGGCGTGAACAGCGGCCCGCCGAAGAGGCCCACCTGCTGGCCGGTCACAACCGCTCCCGCGCCCTGGCCGAGGGTGGCAAGAGCCGGTGCGGCTGCCGGGGAGGGGTTTTGCGCGGCGAGCAAGCGAACCAGTTCCGGCCAGTGCGCGGGCAAGATGGGGCGCGTCTGCCACTCCGCGCCGGAGGGCGGCGAGGCGTAAAACGCACACGCCGCCGCATCTCCGGCGCAGTAGTCCAGAAACAGCCGGCTCAGGCCCGGCGCCACGGTGATGGGATAGCAGTCTGCCTTCAACACGTCTGGAGAGATTCCCTTCGTACAGGATGCCACGCCGGGCTGGATCGATGCAGCGGCTGCGCAAAGGAGGAGCGATGCGTATACTCAATTTTGATCGCGCGCGATGGCGCTTTGAGGAGAGAGACTGGCGATGCCCAAGAAAGCCAAAGCGGCGAAGAAGGCCGCGCCCAAGAAGGCGAAAGCCGCGCAGAGGAATACGGTCAAGCCCGGAAATGCGAAGAAGGCCATAAAAGCGGGCCAGGGCCCGGCCGTGGAGGAGAAGGCGCGACTGCTCAGCTCCGAGGTGGTCTTCAATGGGCCGCTCTTCCGGGTTCTGCGCGACCGGCTGATCGAGCCCGGCGGCAACGAGAACGTTCGCGACGTCGTCCGCCACAACGGCAGCGTGGTCATCCTGGCGGTGGACAACTCCAAGAAGAAGAAGGACCCCTGGATCGTGATGGAGCGGCAGTACCGCCATGCCGCCAATCAATACTTGTGGGAACTGCCGGCGGGCAAGCTGGAACCGGGCGAAGAGGCGCTGGAGGGCGCCAAGCGGGAATTGGAAGAGGAGACCGGTTACCGCGCCCGGAGATGGAAGCCGCTGGTCACCTACTACGCCAGCCCCGGCTTCCTCGGTGAATCGATGAAGGTCTTTGTGGCCGAAGGGCTGGTGGCGGGCGACGCTCATCCGGAGGAGGACGAACGGATTGAACTCCGCCTGATCAGGCTCTCCGAAGTGCTCAGGAAGATCGAGAAGGGCGCCATTCTGGACGGCAAGACGTTGAGCAGCGTGTTGTTGTATGCGCGGCTGAAGGCCGTCAGAGGCAAGAAATAGCGGCGCATCCTGGTTTCCGCAAACCAGGGCTTCGTTCTCCGGACCGGCCCGCTGGGGCCGGCTCGTCTCGCTTTGTGGGGCGTCTCAAAAAAATCTATAGTCCTTCCTTCGTTTTCTTGCGTCTTATTCTGTATCGGTGAGCGATCCCCCCGCTTGCCGGATCTTCGCAAGACCCAAAGAAAGAAGGAGCCTGTGGCTCAGTACAAAGGGAAGGTCAAGTGGTTCAACAACGCCAAGGGCTACGGATTCATCGGGCGTGAAGACGGGCCAGATGTATTCGTTCACTATTCGTCCATTCAGTTGGATGGATACAAATCGCTGAAAGAGGGCGATGACGTCGAGTTCGACATCGTCCAGGGCCAGAAAGGTCCCCAGGCGGATGCAGTGCTCCGCTTCCGGGATGCCGCCGCCCACAGCGCAGCCTAGAGGCGCGGAAGACCGGGCGTTGCCGCAAGGCCGCCGCAGGGCGGCTAAGGCGCGGTGCGCCTGCAGTTCATGTCTTCGTCACACCTTGTCTTGCGATTTTCCTGGAGTCCGCTTGCCGGAGCCGCCTCGATCACCGGCTCCGCGCCCCTGTGCGCCAACTCGCGCGTTATTGCCGGATGGGGAATTGTTTTGCGCGATTCTGAAAAGAATCGCGGGAAATCGCCCCAGCATGGACCCAGTCGAGGTAAGATTAGGGCGCCATGAGCCTACTCCATCAGGATTCCCCTGAAGAAATCGACGATGCCGCGCTGGGCGAGGAATTGACCAAGGGAACCAGCCATGTGGTGTGGGCCACCATCGCCGCCGCCGTGCTGGTCACCATTATGATCGCCGCCTACGTGATAGCCGGGCGAAAGCCGCCCATGGCAACGGGCGAGATCGTTGCGGTGTGGGCCCATCCGCAGCACACCGTAACCCGGGGCTTCGACGCCGCCGGCGCTCCCATGCCTCAGGAGAGTTACGACCGTGTGCTGGTTTTTGCCCAGGTAAAACTGCACAACCAGGGCGACAAGCCGCTCTTTCTCTATGAAATCGTCAGCAGCGCCACGCTGGAAGACGGGGTTCACGCCAGCACTGCGGTCCCGAAGTCGGAGTTCGAACATGTATTTGTCGCCTATCCCGAACTGGCCGCGCTGCATGGCAAGGCGCTGTCGCTGGACGCGACCATTGACCCTGGACAGACTCAGGAAGGGATGGTCGTATTCCACCCCTTCCGCGTGACCAAACCGCAGTGGGCGGCGCGCAAGGACCTGAACTTCACCTTCAAATTCCAGTACCAGCCAAGCCTGTCGCTGGCGCCCCACACCGCGGTTATTGAGCAGTAGCCGGAACGGGCGCGCTCTTGGGCACGGACAGATACCCGGTGACCGTGTTCTTGGCGCTGACGGAGTTCACCACGATCTCGTAGAGCATCGGCTCCTTGCCGCTGTAGAACTGGAGCGGCTCGTTCAGGTTTCTATCTTTCTTTTCGTAGCTTTTGTCATCCGAAATGACCGTCAGGGTGAACTTGCTCTTTTTCGCGTCGGTCTTTTTCAGCTCCAGGCTCACGGTGCCCACCGGCTTCTTCTGGCCCTTGACCAGGGTGAATTCGTAGTAGGTGCGGTCGCCCTTGTGCTTGAGGGTCTCCAATTCGTCGCGATTGCGGGCGATCAGGCTGCTGTGGCCGTTCAGATCCCCTTTCATCGACGTCAACTGGCTGATGGCGTTGGCCAGATCGCTCTGGGTCTTGGCCACGTCGGTCTTCACGCCCCCCACATCGGTTTTCACACTGGAGACCTCGCTGGAGACGGCGCTCACCTGCTGCGCGGTCTGCTGTTGGGCGCTCTCCAGCCGTTTGCTGTTGGCCTCCTGGGCCGCCTCGCGGCGAATAATCTCCTCGGCGCGGGTGTCCAACTGCTTTTGGGTCAGGCCCAGCGATTTGCCCAGCTCGTCGGTGGCCACCTGAAGGCGTGCGTTGGTCTCCCGCAATTCGGCGGCCAGCTTGACGTTCTGCTGCTTGGCGTCGGCCACTTCTACCTGCTGGCCGGCCAGCCGGCTGCTGAGCGTCGCGCTCCAGATCAGGCCGCCCACCGCGCCCAGCAGGGCCACGGCGATGGCCGCCAGCAGCGCGCCGGAGTAGGTTCTGGGGGTATTGTCAACATCACTCATTCGTTTGCCTTTCTTCTCTCTGGCGGCCCGTCGCGCGAGTCGCTTTCTTGGGGCAGTGAACGTTGTTCAGGCCCGGTTGTGGCGGCATTCTGTCCGGTTAGACGCCGTTCAGGAGGATTCTCTTTCTGGACCATCCTGGATTGTCGCGGAGCTTCAGCCCTTGCTATCGAACTCCGGAGAGACCGCTCCGCATTCCTCCGGGGGAATCTACAGAATATAGAAATTTGCCGGATTGTGCAGAAAAAAGCCGCCAAGACCGGCTGAAGCGCCTGCCGGATAGCCCCTCGCGGAGCCGTTCACCGCGCCCTGCCGTCCCGCACTCCGTGACAAGGATGGAACGGCTACGTTATAAACATCTTTACTGCATTTTTCAGGCGCCGGCCTCGATCGGGGCGGGAATTCCGCCGCTACCGTCGAAAGATCAGTGCAAGGGGGAGATCCGAAGGCTATGTCGACTGCTGTCGCGGGGAAGGGCCTGGAAGGAATTGTTGCGGCGAACTCCGGAATCTGTTGGATTGACGGAGAAGCGGGCGTACTGGCCTACCGCGGCATCGACATACACGAGCTGGCGGAGAATTCGACCTTCGAGGAGACGACCTACCTGCTCTGGAACGGCATCCTGCCCAACGAGTTCGCCTTGCGCGAATTCCAGTCGCAGCTATCGCTGGCCAGGGGGCTGGACTTCCGCATTGTCGACCTGCTGCGCGGGATTCCCGCCACGGCCACACCCATGGAAGTGCTGCGCACGGCGGTCTCCGCGTTGAGCTTTTACGACGCCGACGAGAAGGACAACTCCCACGACGCCAACGTGCGCAAGAGCTACCATCTGACGGCGCAGATGGCCATGATCGTGGCCATCTACGACCGGCTGCGCAAGGGCTTCGAGGTGGTGCCTCCCGACCGCTCGCTGAACCACGCCGCCAACTTCCTGTGGATGCTGAACGGGGTCAGGCCCTCGGCGACGGCCGTCAAGACGCTGGACATGGCGCTGGTGCTGCACGCCGAGCACGAGCTGAACGCCTCCACATTTGCCGCCCGCGTCATCGCCGCCACCCTGGCGGACGTGCATTCGGCGGTAACCGGCGCCATCGGCGCGCTCAAAGGCCCCCTGCACGGCGGCGCCAACGAGGGCGTGATGCGGATGCTCTACGCCATCGACAAGGCCGGCGAAGACCCGGT
>Ga0182011_10003854_pt1 | contig 12159 bp, 12 predicted proteins | sample 711E1DmetaG_FD_120481 | JGI IMG/M metagenome (GOLD analysis project Ga0182011, IMG submission 120481) | Permafrost microbial communities from Stordalen Mire, Sweden - 711E1D metaG | ecosystem: Environmental > Terrestrial > Soil > Wetlands > Permafrost | place: Sweden: Stordalen | collected... | reverse complement strand
TCAAGCTCGGCCGTGGATACGATGCTACCAGGCAATTCCTCAAGGAAAATGAGAAGGTGCGAGAGGATATTCTAAAAGAGATCAGGGCGAAGTTGAAGGAGTAAAGACCAATAAGAATGCTGAAATAAGCTTCCAGATGTCGTAAAGGAGGCTTATTTCGGTATCTTGACAGCGTATATACAGGATATATACTGTTATTATCATGAAAACTTCTAAAGTCATAATGAATATGGATACTACTCTAAAGAAAGATGCTATGAAAAAGGCTCGTAAGGAAGGGATGAACTTGAGCGTTGTCCTTAATTTTGCTACTCGAGCTTATGTTGAAGATAGATTGAAGATAAGCGCATCCGATCTGGCATTTGAGCAAGGTATGGCTGATATCAGAGCAGGCAGGACCAGGCCGGCGGAAGAGGTATTTAAAAGGCTAGGCATCTCTTAACATGAATATAAGATTCTCTTACCAGGCCGAGGGTGACCTCGGCAAGCTTCCCTTTGGCACACAGATACGGATACGAGACAAAGTGAGATTCTTCATGGAACAGGAAAACATCTTTGTTTTTGCGAAGTATATAGCATTGAAGAAATGTTACAGATTCCGAGTCGGCAAGCATCGCCTGAAATTCGTCATAGAAAATCATGAGGCAAAGATAATCGAGATTGACCCTAGAGATAAGGCGTATGATTGAGTAGCTATTGAAATTGTTTTTGGGTTCATGAGATAATTTATGCATGAGAAAGCGAAGAAAAAACAAATTGCGAAGCTGCCCTCTCTGCAAGCCTCATAAGACCGGCCATTGTTGCAGGTGGAAAGAGAAAGACTTGGCACGGCTTAAGGAGTTTGAACGAGAAAAAGTCGAGGCTTTACATTGAGTCAGCAAGACCCCACCCACAAAGCGGGGTTTTGCTTTTTCCATAGAAAACCGCTAGACTAGCCCAATCCTTTAATTATTCAATTATCAATCTTTTAATCCATATGTCATTACTCGAATACAGCGATATAACCGAGAAGAAATACATCGTTATGGACGGCACGCCGTACGAAGTCATCTCCGCCCACGTCTTCCGCAAACAACAGAGGAAGCCGGTCAATGCCACCAAGCTGAAGAATCTCATGACAGGCAAGGTCACGGAGTACTCATTCCACGTATCCGACAAGGTTGAAGAGGCGGAAATAGAGGAACGCCAAGTAAAATATCTATATACCAACCGCGGAGAATGGTGGTTCGCAGAAGCTGAAGATCCGTCGAAGCGTTTCAAGGTGACCGAGGAACAAGTCGGCCCTCAGGGCAAATTCCTAAAGCCGAATACGGTCATCGGACAATTTCTCTTCAGAGAACAGCCGATGAGTTTCCGCATGCCAATCACAGCAGATCTCAAGGTCACCGAAGCCCAGCCGGCCGTAAAGGGTGACACCGTCACGGGTGGCTCCAAGACCGTCACCCTAGAGAATGGCGCCACCATCAATGTTCCCCTCTTCGTCAATGAGGGCGATGTCCTAAGGATAAATACTGAAACCGGCGAATATCGCGAAAGAGTAGGTAAATAAGAAAAAAACCGTCCGCCAGCTGGCGGACGATTTTTTCTTTTAACTCGCTACGTAAGGAAGTAACCCCATGAACCTCGCGCGCTTCACCGCCGTCGCCAACTGGCGCTGATACTTGGCGCTGATGCCCGTACGCTTCCTGGCGATCATGCGACCGTGGGGATTGATGAACTTCTTCAAGACATCAGTATCCTTGTAGTCGATGAACTTTATATTATGCTGGCTAAAGTAACACTGTTTTTTCATGTTGATGATTTAAATTTTAATCGATTAGAAAGGTATGTCATCCGGATTGATCTCCTCCTGCGGATAATCTATCTTCTCGCCGGAATCTTTGCCTGCCTGTCCGTCAGACGGGCCGGCATCGCCGGAAGCTTCTCCTGGAGCCGCTCCGCCGGAAACCGCTTCTGGGCCTTTACCGGGGCCTCCCGCACCGCTCGGCCTGTTGCCGAATTGGACCGTATCGGCCACTATCTCCGTGCGATATTTCTTGGTGCCCGTCTGCTTGTCGTCCCATGAACGGGTCTGGAGACGGCCTTCGACGAGAGCCTGCGAACCTTTCTTCAAGAATTGGGCTACGAGCTCGGCGACACGGCCAAAGACGACGATGTTATGGAACTCTGCGGTATCCTGACGATTGCCGTCTTTATCCTTGAAAGTACGATTGGTAGCTAGGCCGAAAGTGCAGACTTTGGTGCCTGTTGGCAACGCCTTGATTTCCGGATCCCGGGTCAAGTTGCCTATTATGAATGCTTTGTTTAAGTACATATTGTTTTGGTTAGAGACTTGTAATTTGGATTTTGTTATTTAACCCACTATGCCTCTTTGACCATCGCGTCGATAGATTTGTCCATCTCTTCTATGGAAGCGGGGGCGGCGTCCTTGGCCGTAGCGGAAGGCTTCTCCGTTAACCTTTCCCTTTCCACTGGAGCGGCTACTGCTTTTCTGCCGCCGATCTCCGCGGCGACCGCCATGGCACGCTTGCCTAGATAAGTATTCTCGCGAACGGTCGTTATGACGAGCATGCGCAACACAGACGGCACGATCTCAACGGCTTTCTTTATGGACTCGATCGTGTTCGACCCGACTTCGAACTTGATCCAGCCGAAATAGGCCTCGTTGTACTTGTCGTACGAACCGGACACCGTCTTTCTGCGCATCTCATAAGCCAGCCTCATCCTATGAGGAGCTTCTTCGACGATAACGGATGAACCGGCATCGCTTATGATCTTCTTCACCGCATCCGCTTCCGCCGGAACTTTCTCCTCCGGAATAGACGGGGCGATGAGATAGCTTATCTCGTAAACTGACGCGCGATCCTCACTGATAGATTCAGTCATTGTTTTGCAACCAGTGGTCCGCTCGGAATGTTCTTTGCGGAACCCCTTTTTATTGGGGACTGATTGCGATTAACTTGTAATGACATGAGACTACCATGAACTTCGCCTCCTCGCAATGGTCTGTCCGCCGACTGGCGGAATAGGGGCGAATCCTTATGTTAGCAGACCGAAATGAAGAAACGATGAAGAAAGTCTCAAGAAACGATGAAGATCTGATATAGATTCAATGAAGATTCTCCTAAAATGGCTCAAATGAGAATATCATCACGAAATGCCGAAGAAATGCCGGGCATTTTCGAGCAATTGCCGAGAAACGACCGTTTCATCCTCACCTCGGATGTGAGCTATAGCTTTGACGGTTTCTATGACATACGCCGGCTCGTTGCGCTTGCCGCGATACGGCTTGGGTGCGACATAGGGGCAATCCGTCTCTGACATTATCCTATCGAGCGGCAAGAATTTAATGATCGCGTCATAATCATGGGTGAAAGTGACGACTCCCGTGAATGAGAAATAAAAACCAAGATCGAGGAAGGGTTTAGCTTCCTCTATGCTTCCGGCGAAGAAATGCAGGTCGCCTTTGACTTTGGCGCGACTTTTAATTATTTCAAAAGCATCATTATATGCGGATCTGTCTGAACCATTGCGGAGATGGAGCATCAGAGGTTTATTTGCTTCGTTTGCGATATCGATCATGGACTCAAATGCGACGCGTTGCTTTGCAATAGAGTCCGAATCAAGACGGTAATAATCCAGCCCGCATTCCCCTATCGCCACCACCTTCGGATGTTTGGCCAATTCTCTGTACGCATCGATATTTACGACTTCGCCTCGTGAAGTGAATTCTTTATTGTCTTCACCAAGTTCCTGCTCATCATGATGCGACTTCGAAGTGTGTATCGGATGCAGGCCTATGGCCGCCCACATATTCTCATGAGTCTCCGCCAATTCAACCGCTTTTCGTGAAGTATCTATCTGCGTACCGACCGTTATCATGGCTACTCCCGCTTCCTGCGCGCGCTTTATGGCATCTTTCCTGTCCGCGTCATAAGCGGCGAAGTTCAAGTGGCCGTGGATGTCGATGTAGGTGAAGCCTTTTGACATGGAGATAGTTTAACGCATTTGCTTGCTAAAAACCCGTTCTTCATCAGTTCTATATCGGATCTTCATCGTTTCTTGAGACTTTCTTGAGCGTTTCTTTATCACCCCTATGATACAGTGGCTCTGCCCATAAATATCATGGCCAATAATATCAAAAGATTCATAGAATGGATTATCGTAAAGATCTGGCTTGAAAGAAGCGGGCCTGCTTTGCCGCTCATACGTGAAGGAGATATATGGTGGTGTAGCCTAGGCGAAAATATAGCCACGGAAATCGGAGGAAAGGGTGATTATTTTAGGAGACCGGTTATAGTCTTCGTTAAATTAGACAGCCGATCATTCTTGGGCATTCCACTAACAAGTCAGACCAAACGAGGCTCGTGGTATTTTCCACTTAGAAAATCCGTATTTGGTTCGACCGCTATAATGGCGCAGACTAGATATTTGGATTCCAAGAGGCTCGATAAAAGAATCGGCTCGATGAGCCAAGAAGAATTCGAAAGTTTAAGAAAGGCTTTTGTCGAGCTAATCTACCACAATAAATCACCCGCCTACTGTGGGCGGGTGGACGCGGGAAATCCCGAACTTGATAAAAGTCTAGCGCGAAAAAATTAATTGTCAAGGAGAAGACTGTTTATTTCCTCATAAACAGCGGCTCCGTGGGCATTTTATTATTTGAAATGCATTCAAGGATTGTCTCTGCGGTCTTGGGCATGAATGGCTTAAGCATTACGGATACGAAATACAGGCCTTCAATTAATTCGGCGATGATTATTTGACCCCTCTTTAAATCTTCCTTGATAAGAGCGAACGGTTGTTCTTTTTGAATCCGCTGATCAAGCTCGGATATGTGCTGCCAGATAATATTCGCGGCTTTTTGTAGATCAAATCCTTCAATGGCTAAAGTATAATCTGCCGGCAAATCTTTATCCTTGACCTTGACCGGAGATTTGATATTCGCCTCCGCCATCTTCATAATCCTACTCGTCAAATTCCCTATACCATTGGCCAAATGCGCATTATATGCCTCCTTGAACTTCTCCATGGTGAACGGAGAATCCTCGAAAGGCGACAATTCGCGGGCGACATAATAGCGCAGGGCATCAGTGCCGTATTGCTTGACGATGTCGAGAGGATCGACGGTATTGCCCAGAGATTTAGACATCTTGAGACCGCCTTCACCGGTGATGAAACCGTCTATGATGATGGTCTTGGACGGGGGAAGCCCCGCCGATATAAGCATGGCCTGCCAGATGGCGGACTGCTGGCGGAGATTGTCCTTGCCGCAATATTGGACTACACCGCCGGTGTCTATCCACCATTTCTTGAAAGCGCCGGGCTCTTTCTCGCCTTTGACCTCATCGTCAGGCCATCCGATGGCGGAGATATAATCAACCAGAGCATCGAACCAGACATACATGACATGTTTGTCGTCGTCAGGCACAGGAACACCCCAGACCATCTTCTCCTTGAGACGCGATATGCTGAAATCTTCCAGTCCGCGCGCAACAAAGGCTTTTATCTCATTGAAACGAAAATCGGGAATGACTAGCGGCTCCCTATTTTCATACGGCGGTTTGCCTTCGTAAAGATCGAGCAGCTTCTGTTGAAAAGCACTGAACTTGAAGAAATAATTCTCTTCCTCGATGATCTCCAACTCTTGCAATGGGTGAAGCGGGCATTTCCCATTGACTAGTTCCGACTCCGTTTTTTCCAATTCACATCCTACGCAATATTTCGCCGCATAATGCTTCTTGTAGATGAAACCATTCTCCTTCACTGTCATCCAGAAAGTTTGCGCCGCTTTCACATGATGCGGATCAGTCGTGCGAATGAAATTGAAAGTGATGCCTGGCTCATTCTTATTCGCACTAGCACCATCAATGGCAATGCCTAGCGGCACCAATATATCCTTGAATCTGGCCGACGCTTGGTCCGCGTAAACTTGCGGTTCAATTCCGGCTTGCACGGATTTTTGGTAGATTTTCAAGCCATGCTCATCGGTACCGGTGTTAAAGAAAACATCGTAACCAGCCAGCTTCTTTGCTCTGGCAATGATATCCGCGCGGATGAGCTCCATGGCAAAACCGATATGCGGCTCGGCATTGACGTACGGCAGGGTCGTCGTTATGTAAAAAGGTTTCTTCATATCGCCGCGGTCGGATGCTCCCCTTTCTTGCGTTTCTCGACATCATGTACATATTCCATAAGAGCGGCCGAGAGCGGCACGGCTATGACAGCGCCCAGAACACCGGCCAGTTTCGCGCCGATGACCAAAGCCAATATGACGATGATGGGCGATATGCCGACTATCTTCTTTACCACCAACGGATAGAAGAGTTGGCTCTCAAACTGATATATGATGAGGTAGAGACCGATGAGGAGCAGTCCCGTGCCCAATCCCCTGTCGGCAAAAGCAATGAGTATGGCCGGCACTGAAGAGATGACGGGGCCAAAAACGGGAATGAGCTCGAAGACAGCGGCCAGACACGCTAGCAAGAGAGCATGCGGTATGCCGACGACGGCCAATATGAGATAGACTAGAACGCCGACGATGATGCCCAGCAATATCTGTCCTTGCAACCAATAGCCTATTTTGCGACGAGCACGACCCCATAGATTGATAACATAATCATGCCTATGAGAAGGCGTGACAAGGCGCAGGAAATTCTCCACTCCGTCTTCTTGCACCACTAGATAGAAAGAAAGGACAACGATGAGCATGAGAGACAACGCTCCGCCGAAAAGGAAGCTTGCAGTCTGGAATGCTCCGGCCGTGGTTCCGGCAAGAGCCGATTGCAGACCGCCGACCAAATCAGCAAGGGATATATTCTGTCCGGATCCTACGGCTGTCGGCACGACATTGATGCCGAAATCCCTGATGGGGTCCCAAATATCGTTGATGGAAATGTTGCGTGGCAGATTGGAGAGGAACGATGTGGCATCGTTGATGAGGAGCGGCACGAAGAATATGAGGATGACGGCAACGCCGGCGGCTATGACCAAGTATATGAAGACTGCGGCCACGACGCGGTGGATGCGAAAGCGTCCGAGACGGCGGACTAGAGGTTCCAGAGCAGAGGCTATTACCACGGCAGCGACCACTACCAATACCACATCTCGGAGATAATAAAGCGTGACCAAAACTATGACCACCAGGAAAAATCGGATGATTGTGCCTGTTGATATGGAAATGCGATTGATAGAGTCAAACATGCGGCCAGTATAGCACCAGATACCGCCGATTTAAAGACTAGAATTTGAAATACTCCTTGAACGGCGAAGCGTCCTTAAACCTACCAACTATGGCCATATTCAAGCCCTTATCGACAAATATTTCTCTGGCTAGCTTTTGCACGTCCGCGGCGGTGACGGCGTTGATCTTGGCTATGATTTCATCCGGGGATTCTAGCTTGTGCTTCAAAGTCTCCTCAAAACCGAAGAACTCCGTTCTGGAGTCTGAAGTCTCAAGATCGAGAAGCGTCCTGCCGGCTATCATGTCTTTGACTTTCTTTAGCTCTGTCGCGGGAACCGGTTCATCCCTGAGACGGGCACACTCGGCAAGAATGCCTCTGACGGCTTCTTCGACCCGGGCATTATCCACGCCGGCGGAAATAGCCAGATCACCATGATCAGTGTACGCGTCATGAGAGGCGCTGACGTAATAACATATGCCAAGCTCATCGCGCATCTTGGAAAATAGGCGCGAGCTCATACCGTGTCCGAGAATGGTCGAAAGCACGTCCATTGTCGGAATGCGTTCGTCAAACAACGAAAAAGAGCGCAGAGCAATGACGATATGAGTCTGATCGGTCTCCTTGAAAGAGACTCTGACTGCCGGCTCTGATTGGGATTCCTTTACGGGCTTTTTTCCTTCTTTGAGGGCCGTGGGAATGCCGGCAAAAGCTTTCTCCAGTTGTGCCATAGCCTTCTTCTCATCAAAAGAACCCGCTACCACCACGGTCGTGGCTGAAGCCACGTAATGGGCCTTGCGATATTTCAAGAAATCTCCGCGACCGAACGCTCGCACATTTTCTTCCGTTCCGGCAACATTCCAGCCGGCCGGTTGATCGCCGTGAAGAGCCTCTGAAAGCACGTCATGCACGTAACGCTGGGGCATATCTTGATACATCCTAATCTCTTCTATGATCACCCCTTTCTCTTTCTCAATCTCTTTCTCGTCGAAGAGCGGATTCTGGTACATATCGGAGACTATATCGATAATGCGGTCGAGATGGCTGGCTTCGGTTTTAGCCCAATAGCCAGTGAATTCATGCGAGGTGAAAGCGTTGTAATGCGCGCCCAAGCCGTCGAGCTCGCGGGCTATCTCTATGGCTTTAGGCCTCTTGGAAGTGCCCTTAAAGACCATGTGTTCCAGAAAGTGCGAGATACCGTTGTTCTTCTTGTCTTCGTACTTCGAACCCGCTTCGACCATAACTAAAATTGCCACGGCCGGATTGTCTGGCATGGGGACCGTGATGACTCGCAAGCCGCTAGGCAGGACTGTCTTGTTGAATTTCATATGGACAAATGTATCACGGACAGAGAATGAATTACAACTTATTTTGAAGAAAATCGATCAGCTCTTCCTCCCCCACCCGTTCCTGTTTTCCAGTATCCCTATCACGCACAGTGACACCGGCATTCTTTTCCAATGTATCAAAATCAATAGTCACGCAATACGGCGTGCCTATCTCGTCCTGGCGGCGGTAGCGCTTGCCTATATTGCCGTTGTCGTCGAAGACGACGCCGCTCACGCCTTTGACTGCGAATTCTTTCTTTATCATCTCGAATACTTCCTTGGCCTTCTTGACCAGCTCCGGCTTATTCTTCAGCAAAGGAAACACCGCAACTTTGTAAGGCGCAACTGAAGGCGTGAGTTTCAGGAACGCTCGTTTTTCTTCACCCATATCATCTTCGCGATAAGCGTCGCAAAGCACCGCCAGCACCGTCCGATCCAAACCAAATGATGGCTCTATGCAATGAGGAATGAACTGTTCCTTTCCGTCTTCATCAAAATATGACAAATCTACTTTGCTGAAATCAGAATGTTGTTTCAAGTCAAAGTCGGTGCGATAAGCCAGACCGTATAATTCTTTCCTGCCGAATGGCCAATCGAATTCAAAGTCAATGGTGCGCTTGGAATAGTGGGCACGCTCGCCATCCGGAACCTCCAATTCATGGACTTTCTTCGCATCCAAACCGACATCCGCCATGAAAGCTTTCATTTCCCCAACAAAATCATCAAAAGTCTTTTTCCACTCGCTATCTTTCGCATCCTTGGGCGGATGGATGAAATATTCTATCTCCATCTGCTCGAATTCACGGGCGCGGAAAAGGAAATCGCGCGGAGCTATCTCATTTCTGAAAGCCTTGCCTATCTGGGCCAAACCGAATGGGAGCTTGGGATGGAAGCTGTCCACTATATTCTTGAAATTGACGAACATGCCTTGAGCTGTCTCCGGACGCAGATATGAAACAGAAGCCGTGTCTTCACCGGCGCCGACATACGTCTTGAACATCATATTGAACTGTTTGGTCTCGCCGAGCTTGCCGCCGCAGTCGGGGCATTTCTCTGCACCTATCTTGACGGCAATCTTCGGGTCGGCAGATAGCAATTGATCGGCGCGAAAACGATGTTTGCATTTCGAACACTCCACCAACGGATCGGCAAAACCACCGACGTGTCCGCTCGCTTCCCAAGTCTTCTGATTCATGAGAATGGCCGCGTCAACGCCATACATGTCATCTCTGTCGTCTACGAAACGCTTCCACCAGAGCTTCTTTATATTATTCTTGAGAGCGACACCCAACGGCCCGTAATCCCAAGTCCCGGCCAAACCGCCGTAAATCTCCGAGCCTTGGAAGATAAAGCCACGCCGCTTGCATAGCGAAATAATCGACTCCATGGTATTTTCGCCCATTGTTTCCTTTTTAGACATGGGAGTATTCTATATGAAAAAAGGCCGGATTGCACTTTTTTGATAATAGTCGCAAAAAACCGGCCTTGGACATTCCGCACCCTCCTGGCTCACGTTCACTCGGAGGAATCATAATGTGAACGCTGCCAGGAGGGGCCTCCGCTTGGGTTTGGGAGACAAGGGGAAATCAGTGCTCCGTTCGTGTTTGGGCGCACCATATCAAGCAAGACGCTAGACAAGCACTTACGAACGGAGCGGGAGAAAATAGCAATTTAAACGAACGAAATTGGGGGCAGGAGCCGGCTTTCGGCCAGCAGTGTTGTTAACTCTTGACCGGTCAACACTCGGCTATTTGAGCTCCTTCTTTTACAAAGTGAAGGTTACCCGTCAAGCCACCCTACCATAAACGAAAAAATCAACTGCCCACTATCCTAGCACCTCTCCCCTTTCTTGTCAAGCCCCCCATACCGACAACTAGCCCTGTCCCAAATTACTTCACCACCATTCCATCTCCCTGCTTGTAAGCCGGATCGGTACTGTAGCTGGTCGTTAGGAAATCCTGGGTGCTTTGGAGCGCTGTGCCGGTAAAATCATCAGTGGCAGTCAATGTCGCCATATTGATCAAAGTAGGAACTGTAGCCGCTTGATTGATGCTAGGGAATAATGATATCTGAAAAGCAACGTCACGGAGGTCGGAGGAACCGGAAGGATTGGCGCTCACGTTGCCGACATTCCAAGTTATTGTCCCGCTATTGGCATCATAGGTGACATCCTCGGTAGAGGGGCTGACATTGCCGAGCCATGTGACATACGGCGGCAGTGTGGCAACTACTTGGGCATTATTCACGGCGTTCGAAGTATTGTCGATGGTCCAAATCACCGTGTAAGTAGTTTTTTGCTCTACTTTGGGCGGTATAGGACCGGTATTAACGAATGGCCCTACGGTGCGTACTAATCTGCCCGAAAGAGCCACGCTGGAAGCTACTTTGACCGTGCGGCTCACAACGGCGGAAAGAGCGCCGGAGACTCCTGATTCCTGGGTACGATCCGCGGTGACACCGGCGGAGATCGACACGGTAGGATTAATCACGGAATTGGCCGAAGTGCCATTGTCAGCCGGTGTCATGATGAACGATACGACACCGCTAGCTCCGCCTGCCACGGACGCCAATTCAGGATTTGTTTGCTGGTTCCATACGATCTCATTCTTGGCGGAATTGAAATATCCGGCATCCGGTTGGACCTTGGTTTTGTCATAGGCCGTGCCGGACAGATCGGCAGTGATGACGACATTGGAGACTGAGGACGGAAGGTTGTTGAACCATGATACCGCTACCCTCTCCGGTTGCTCGAACGCCCCGATATGGTCCCCGGAAGTCTGGTCGCCGTCCAGACCTATTCCCAGCGTGATGAAAGGCTTCTCTATGGTCAAGCTCTGTTCCACTATGGCATACTCCGTGCCGATCGTCGCCGCGTTGCCGGAACTCTGGGCTCCGACGGAGAATTGGAAAGACCGGCTGTCCGTATCCTCACCCTGAAGCGTGCCGTGTATAACTATAGACCGCTCTCCGCCGGGCGGTATATCGCCTATTTTCCACGTGGCATGGTCGGAAAGAGGCGGCAGATTGGCCGAGATGAAGGTGTAGCCGAACGGATACTGCGCTTTCAAAAGGACGTTCTTGAGCGTATTCTGCGAATTCGATTTGAGGTTAACGGTCATATCGAAAGCTTGGCCAGAAGTGACAGAGGAAAAAGATGACGCCGTGACGGTGATCGGCGAAGAATTTATGAGTATGTCGTATGTCTGCCGCTTGGTGAAAACAGCCGATGACCCTTTAACTGAATAAGTGAGCGAGACGGTAATCTCTTTCTGCGTGTTCTCCTCGCCAAATATGACCGCGGAAATAGAGGTCGACGTCGCCCATCCTGCAGGCATGTCGCCCAGGAGCTGATCATACGAAGTAAGAACTTTGGTCGTGTCATTCGGGTCGGTCGCGCCCGCCGGAAAAGACACCGCCATATCCACTAGCTGAAGATCGGTACTGTTATTGTTTGTCACCTTGACATTGAACGACACTGGTTCTCCTCCTGGTATTGATACAGGTCCGCTTATGACTATGGCTATATTATTGGCGGAGATGAGATTGGACCCATTCAGAAAGAGGTATGCGCCGATACCGATCGCGATCACGCAGAATACCGCCGCACCTATTAGTAATTTGGTGAAAAATGACATGGAATGGTCTTCGTA
>Ga0182011_10003853_pt1 | contig 12161 bp, 17 predicted proteins | sample 711E1DmetaG_FD_120481 | JGI IMG/M metagenome (GOLD analysis project Ga0182011, IMG submission 120481) | Permafrost microbial communities from Stordalen Mire, Sweden - 711E1D metaG | ecosystem: Environmental > Terrestrial > Soil > Wetlands > Permafrost | place: Sweden: Stordalen | collected... | reverse complement strand
TGTTGAGCAACGCTGAATTATATAGAAAAATGTGCGCCGATATTCTAATATAGTTTTCACCACTTTATCTTGTTCTTTCGATGGTCAACGATGTTCTCACATTTGTATCTAAACTGCGATTCACTGTAGTCCAAAACCTGGGCACTTATTTTTGTATGTGTACATTTACTCAGATAAACATTTAAATTGCAATCTAGCAGTTTTACAATGCTTCTAAATACACGTTTATTAGTATAGTTAGCCTCCAAATTCAATATTCTTCGGGGAACAAAATCGTTGTAACCGAACGGTCCGCCTCGCTGATAATCCATATCCGCCAATCTCCACGTTGATACGAAGATAACAGTCTCAAATGCTTATCCAGACTGAGGTCATTCTCGCGCTTATCTTCAGCTGATAACTCACCCCAATCGCAGTTAGCATGACGTTTGAGGCACTCCAACACATACTTAGCGAAAGGGGTGTCAACGGCCACGCGGTCATTGACACCCCTCGTCCAGACTACCTTTCCGAGTGGAAACTTCATCTTATCCCCCTAATAACAGTCATATTGAACGGACACCTCATTGTGTTCGCCTGCCCATGCGATGTCTTTCTTCAAGTTGGCGATGGTGTCTTCATCCAGTTCCAGCTCCACCGCCTTGGATACGGCGCCCTCTAACACCTCTACCGGCACTTCTGATATGCCGGTACCGTCAAAACTTAACTGGCTGAAGAAATCCGCTTCGGTGTCAAAGAAGTCCATCAGCTTCCGGTCATGCCAGAGGTTGAAACTGTGGTATTCAGTCACGATTTTGATTTCGATGATTCTGTGCGCAATTACACTCATTTAAGAGTTCTCCTTTATGTGTATTTCAGCAGAAACTTCACCAACAAGAGTACGCCGAGTACGATGAACAGCGTCTTCCAAGATATCCGGTCCAACGGATTTTTCATACATACCTCCTCTAATTGAACTGCGAAAGTTCATGCTTCTCGTAAAATTTAGGGAACACTTGAAGACACACCGATAGCATCATCGAGATGCCAAACGGACTGATTTTGGGGTTCTCAAGTGCCGGAGTCTCAATCCGGGTGACCCATTCGCCGATGTACTTGATGATTTTCTTGATATCATCATCGGTCAACCCTTTTGTGGACGAACCATACCCCAAGTCATACATCGCCATGTCCACCAATTGCTCAGGTGTCAGGAAATCTTGCAGGTCACCCATCATTTGGTTTTTCCGGCGCTTGTTCGTGTATCTCCTCGAATCTATCAGGTCCGAGGACACGGAAGAGCTGGTAAACACCAAATGTGTTTTTTGCCGGATTTGGACCGAATGTGCCGGCTTCAACAAGTTTATCGAGTTCACCGGCCTTGAGCATCGTCTGGTAGACGCTGTTCTTCGATTTGTAGATTTTGCCAGTCTGCTTGTCTCGTATCTGGACTCTGCCGTTGGGGGTGGGTTTTCTCTTGAGAGCCACCAGAGCTTCAAAATCTTCCAGCTTGAGGTGCATTTCCTGAATACACTTATTGAGTGCATCGACTTCCGTTTTGAGACTGACTAAGGTGAGAGGTTTAGGCTTGGCAGGTGGCTCAATGGCGGCAGGTGGCTCACCCTTTGTTTCCGGCGTGGGTATGGGTGTAGGTGTGGGTTCAGGCGTTGGCGCAGGGGTTACTTCCTTTACTGGTTCCGTGACTTTCTCTTCCGGTACATGTTCTTCCTGGACTGGTTCGGATTGAGTGATTTCGAGTGGGGTTTTTCCCTTTGCTTTTCCTTTGGTTTCTGTGTCTGGTTTTCGCTTTTTGTTAATCATATCGGCCTCCAATAATATTTATCGATTATGATTAATCGACAACACTATTATGTCGTGATTTTTTATCAACGTAAAAAAAATTAAAATAAAATAATCGTTTTATTGATAAAGGTATTACTTTATCTAAGATTTGGATACGGTAAAAAATAATTAAATATGAACTACTCTTAAAATAGATGGTATTGATAAATCAAATGAGAAGAGATATAATCGTTTTCAGAATCATATTTCTTGGAATTAGTTAACACCAACAATTGAAGTGATGCTAATTGTAATGGAGATAAGTAAACATGATTCAATTTTGGAATTGGTTAGGAAATAATATTGGAAATTTGTTTGTATCATTAATTGGAGGTCTAATTGCTTCAATTGCGGCAATCTTTATTTGGGAGAGACATAAACAACCTAAGCTAATTATTGAACTTTCTACGGAAGGTCCGGCTATTCAGACTCTATCCGGCGGGGGGAAAAAAGCTTTTTACAAATTGTTCGTTAAGAATATAGGTAAATCGCCAGCATACGCTTGTAAGATATTCATGCGTTTCTTCGATGAAACAGGAACCACCCAAATAATTTCAGGTGTCATTAATGGAAAATGGGATAGGGGTCCAGAACCTCTAATAAACACACCCTATCCGGGTATCGGTATAAATGGACAATCAGTTATAATTCCATTTCCTCAGCAATTTCTAGTTCCTTTTTCAGAAGTATTAGATATTCACAATGATGTTGGTGCTGAAGGCTTTTGTCCTTTTATCAAATATGACAACGAGACTGAATACTATGCGTTTAGTGCCTGGAGTTATATAATTGGACAGCCGCCAGGTCATGTCGTTCCGAAATGGAAAATAAATTCTGAACTAACAATATTGGAAATTGAATTGGTTTATTCGGGTAAAAAATCTCAAAAACAGAGATTTCTTATAGAAAATAAATCAAAATCCGCAGATGGAATAATAATTAAGGAGATAAAAGATAAAAAGAAATCTTGGTCGAACGCATATACTTGGCTATCGGCAATATTAGCCACGATTTTTACAGCTGGAGCTATATTCACAGGAATCAAATTCGGGTTTAATTTGGGTCTTTTTACTATTTGGTTAGTAGTCATGTTGTTTATCTCTTTTGAATGGTTAATTCATACTTTAAGTACCAAAGACATGTTCCGTGTAGTTGTTTATTTACTTATCACGTTGGCCATCATATTATTCGCTGCTTCAATAGAAAAAGTGAGCTTCCTTGATGCAATTCGTACCTATATAGGCAAATATGTGAATTTCGATTATTTTATTGGAGCTCTAGGAATATACGGACTAGCGATTTCAATCGCAGCCATCTATGAAGATTACAAAGATAGAAAAAAAATATAACAAATTATCTTTAAGATGCTAGATAATTAACATTTTAGGAGTTTACATATGCCCCGTGATTGCTTTGTTATTATGCCCTTTTCGCCTACCGCCTCCTGCAGCGAAGATGAATGGACAAAGATATTTGAACAAGTTATTAAGCCTGCTGTAGAATCTGCTGGGCTAGATTACGTATGCAGACGTTCTGTCGCAACGAGAGGCAATATAGTTGGAGCAATCGTACAAGACCTTAATGACTCACACGTAGTTCTCGCTGACCTTACTGACCGAAATGCTAATGTTTTTTATGAGTTGGGTGTAAGGCACGCAATAAAAGACCGCTCAATACTTATAGCGCAGCGCAAAGAAGATATACCCTTTGACTTACAGGCTTATGCCTATCATGTATATGGTTGGAAAACGCCAGAAGAGGTAAAAGATTTGGCAGATACAATTCGCCATGTGCTAAAAGATATAGACAACAAACCAAGCCGTCCAGATAATCCGGTAAGTGATTTTCTTAAAGTACGTCGTCGTACTGAAGAAGATTCAGCGCCAGCAACTGCGTTGGAAGTGTCAGTCGCACAGCCTCTTGTTGGGCCATCTTCTCAAGGACTTGATATTCAGAAATTAGTAAAAAGCTTTATAGAGCGTAATCGGCCACAGGATATTAAGACGGTATATAGATTAACTAAATCTGAATTAGTGCCTTTAATTAATAGTACGCTAAAGTCGTTAAACGAGAAGGGCGGAGCAGGGCCAGTAACCAGAGACCAAATATTTGGTCAGGCAATGGAATATTTATCGCCGATTGAATCCATTACTGACATTATTGAACAATTTGGACTTGAGAGCGTACAAGCTGGATGGAAGCCAGGATTGGAAGCTATGATGAAGCTGTCAGGTAACTTAATATCGATTACAGAAAAACCACAAATAGGGCTAACAACTAGGTATGCCCAAGGGGCACCTGCATTGATGGCATGGAAAATGCTCTGCTTATGTGGTGCTAAGGCCATAGAAGATAACGAATATGACCTTCTGAAGTTTATTATGACGGACCCTATAGAAGTAGAAGAAGTGACCGGAAAATATAGTAACCGTCCGCTAATTGAACGACGCGACTTATTTTACCCTGAGGCATTCCTTGGTTATGCTGATATCCCTATGACCTATATAGATTTGTTGTGGGGCCAAAAAAAGTATTTACATCAATATTTTGATTCTAAAGATAATTATGAAATATCGATTGGAAAATTCTTTATTATGATGGCGCTTGCAGGAAAGCCAGACCCAATGGGGCATCCTTTATTCCCTGGTTATCGATTACTTCCCCACGCAGATAAAGCAATGTCATCTTTAACCAGTCGCATTTTTTCCTCGAACGATTATCTTGAATTGGTAGCAAGCGTTATGGGACTGAAGGGGTCTGTGCTAAAAGAAACCTGGGCTGAACGAGTAAAACCAATTAATGCTATTTCAACGAATGGTTGGCACGTTTATCTTTTTCCCGCCAATTTTGGTAAGGAATCTGAATAAGTTTTACGTAGGTGGGCTTCAGAACCGTGTGCATCAACAGTTCCGAAGCCCACTGTGCGTAATAAGCGGGGGCTACTCGCATACTACCAAAGATGGCGCCGGAACTATCCGGCGGTGGCGGTGGTAGAGATTACCTGTTCAGCCAATGGAGGATTACTTTCAGATGTTATCGTTTTTACCCGCTTTGGTGTATTGGTCATGGCAACCATACCCCGCATCATTGCCATTATTACCATAAGCGGAATGAGTGTGGAGAGTAAACCGGAGATATCAATACCTGTACCGCTGGTTTGTTGCCCGGAAATGGACGTGGCCTGCTGTGGACCAATGTTCGGCACATTTACGAAAGTAGCCATATTATTTTTACTCAAAAGGGCGCAGAATCAAAACTGTCAAAAGCCTATTAATTCTATTTTGCATTGTTTTTGTTCCTGTGTAAAATTTTAACAAGTTGTCACCTGCCGAAGATATCCAATACATGCCGTAGTTACGAAACTTTATTCGAGAATTGTTTTTCATTGGTGTTCGCCGGAATCAATCATTGTTGGCGAACGTAGCCAGTTACATTGTAAGTGTATTGTAACAACTAAAACCGTGAGCAACACAAAGGTAAAACTGGTGTTGAAAGTATTGTAAAAATCAACTGTACCATGTGCAGTAAATAGCTATTGAACTTTTTTTGAGCCTCAAAAAGCCCACTTTTTGACACTATTAAATATACAATAGTCCAGGGACTCTAACTTCCACTTAATTGAAAACAAATTACTGCTACTTTTCCATATGTAGTTACAACACATGGATGTGCCTGAAGTTGTCATGACACTCACTGGTTGTCGATTGTTCTCCCTAACTGTTTGATGGATGTTTCAAACTCACCCATGAGCTTATCCAAGGTCTGAAGCATAAACCGTTCAAGTTGAATCTGTAAGAGCAACGCTGGTATTTGTGAAGGGTTGGTTTGCATCATCTGGACGATAAGTTCTCGAAGTTCGGATTCAGATGGTAAAATATTACTAAATGGTTGTTCAGGCATCGTCATTCTCCCTCTTAAATCTTTTTCTCTTCGTAATGGTCATATCGTTGGTAAACATCATGCACAGTATTGACGACCTCCGCCTCCGTCATGGGCGGTTTGTTCTTTTTATTCCACTCCAAGCATATGGCAAGGGTGTTCTCTTCGATAAAGCTCCTGCTTAACTCAATACCGATGATGCTGACAAGACGGGTATGTCTCTGCCCCTTTTCAGCTGGTTTGAATTCTTCGGCGCCATATGCCCCGATATTCCTGTCATGAAGCAGCGGCACTACAGATTTATCGATTGTTGTTGTAGACCCGGCGATATGCGTGAACGTAAGCGAATCAGGATTAATCAGCGGCGGCATCCCATTCAGCGGTCTAAAAAAATGGTACTGTTTTCCGCTCGCATGTACGCTCGGCGGCGCAACAACATAGCCGCGACTGATGATATCGATTTTATTAGGCCTGTCGTGCGTAGTCTTGATTTCATATTTCCACGTGCAATAAATGTGAAAACCCTTACCAGTGACTACGATTGGCGATTTCAGCAAGTCGAAATTTGACTCAAGGGCAGCAGATAGCAGGTCTTTGGTGTCCAGGTCGATAAAATAGAGGTAAACGCCGGATGGCAACAATCCCGCCCGTATGCCCCAGTTAATGCCCGGTCGGAGGTATTGCTTCATGTTAGCGCTGGTGAGAGTAAAGAACTTCCATTGGTAGTTGGCGACCTTGCCGCGCAGCCAGATAGGCGAAAATCCGAGGTCGAGGTATTGATTAAGGTGATTCTGCACTTCCTGAGCATTATACATGTATTAATCTCCGTCTTTTTTTTAATAACAAGCTTTTTGCTATATATATTAATTAAAACACCAGAAAGTGGCTTTTAGTGTTTGGGTGTTTATTATTTTAATGTTTAGTATTTTGGTGTTTTGGTGTTTTAACTTAATCCTTTTAATCTTTTCTCCACGATGTCCCAGAAATTATTTACTTCCAATTGCAAAACGTTCTTGAACCCCGACTCTCCCCGAAGCGTCAACAGTGACAGCGCACATATCCAGCAATACACCTTCACGTTGCTTACGCCCAATGCCGCCGACAATGACGCTAGACATCCCTCCATATTCTTTGGCAAACAAATCGATGTGGCGTATTTCATTGGATTCACGAATTCGACACTCTCTTCCTTCTGCTCCAGCTGTCTTAGTGCAACCACATCGGATTTGGTTTCTGCTTCTTTGCATTTGACGGTATATGCATGAGCCAGATTTTTAATCCTTTCATCATGCACGGCAATCATGTAACCATGTCGGGAATTGTGATACTGGATGGTCTTCAACGATTTTCGTTTCCGTGCTTTAAGCCTCCGCCAGTATGTGAGCAAACCCACCGGAAGATACTTGATGCCAGTCCGGGCGACATCGTGCTCTCCGAACTCTTCGTACAGCACGTCATCCAGTGGCTTATCAAAAATCGGTCCTTGCTCAATCACCCACGGCGCATCAATTATGTCTTCGGCTTCGGAGTCCTGTTCAAATCCGGCTTCGTCGGGGTCGGCGTCTTCCGTTTCCCAGGTAGTATCCTTTTCATCTTCCACGCTAATTACTCCCGCTGCTTCTGCCGGATTTGCTTTCAATACGCATCCGCAAATCGATATCTCGGAGCACCGTTTCCAGACTTGATTTGACGTCCTCTAAAGCGGCACCGGGTAAAACAAGCGTCAATGTCACCGTATTAGCGAAACTGTCAACGTCCCCAACCATGCCCTCATCGACCATAGAGCCCGGAATGCAAACAAGATGGGTTTTCGGATTCACGCGTAAAGTTACTTTCATATCGCCCCCCTTTTTTAAGATTTAGCTTATGTTTTATTACATTTTTACTATAGTTTATTTTTACTAAAACGCTAACTGGTTTTTGTCTCCAACCGCTTCACACCAGCAAAAAGAAAACTCGCAACTTTTTTCTAAATCGGGTCATCACCGTATAATGTGCCAGTGTTTTTACCGAAAAAGGAGATACCCTGAAAATGGAAGTGCCCGGTTTATCGCATATTATCACCGGGCACTTCCCATATCGGACGCTATTTACGGCGGAACTTATTGTCCCACTTCCGTAAAGCCCAGAATGTCAACTTGTCGACCCGCTTTTGAGAAAGCTGCGGGTTGTTGTTGGCATTCCATGCTGCCATCCACTCGAACACTTCTTTTATGGTCGAGCTTGCGTCTATTGCTTTATGTATAGCCGAATAGACTAAGTCGTCCCAGAGGTTCTCCGGGATGTCAGGGCTGATGTTTGCGGCGGTAAGGTCGTCATCAAATGGTTCGGGATTGACGCCGTCTGGGTTATCACTGCCATCGTCCTTCTCTGTATCCCAGGTGTTGGGGTTTTGTTCTTCGGACATTTACAGGTCTCCTATTTTATTTGCCTTGCAGACACGTCAGATAAGCAATAACCCAGAAGTGATACCTTATCTGACTGCCCCGCGGCTGTCAAGATACCTTCACGAGCTTTATTCCCGTACGATATCTGACCTCGACTTTTTTATTAAGGTACTATTATCTACGATACATTTTCAGCATTTAGTTCCATGACACGAGTGATGATATGCCTATCACAAAGCTGTCAAGTAGATTAATATCTTTTATAAAAAATATTTTTAAACGGGCGGTTCATTTTGTTTACTATAATTGTGAAACCGATAAGCTTTGCGTTATACTCATTTCGTGATTATGAGAAGATTCCGCTGTAGAAGAAAAAATTGTCTTCATGTTTGGACACCCCGGACACCAAATCCAAAATGGTGTCCGGAATGCCATTACACTGAATTTGATGAAACGAATCAGTTTAAGCTGAAACTTGAAGAAATAAAGTATGGAAAACTAGTTCCCACTGAAAAACGTCGTTACAAAAAACGGAAGCTTCATAATACGACAACAGAGCAAACAATTGAAGGTTATTGCTTTAGATGTCAAAGTAAAAACTCGATAAGAAATGTCGGATATGTCACTCTAATAAATGGCAGGAGAGCTGTTCGGGGGTTATGTTCGAGTTGCGGAACAACGATATATAAATTAGTGAAAAATTAATTACAAAATAGAAGTGAAGGTGTTCGTGTCTGGTATTTTTAAGAATAATAAGCCAACTTCAGTAAGAGATACTAAGACTGGTAAAATCTATCAGAGTAGAGCTGAGGCCGGACGGTCACTCGCGGTAGAATTTGGACTGGACTCGACAGATAGATTGGTGTGGTATGCAATACTTGCGAAAACTCAATTCGGTCGGTTCGTTGACGCGGAAACTGGGAAGATTATCACACGTTCAGGACAAAAGTTGTAAGCATACTTGAAGATTAACCTCCTCGCTCTAACAACCACCCCACTGTCACCTTCAACGCCCTCGCTATTTTCGGTAATTCATAATCATACACCGGCCGTGTGCCATTCTCTATCTTTGAGATAATCGATTGGTCAACTTTCATTTTCTGAAGCCCCAACCTAGCCACTAAATCCAGTTGAGTAATCGGTGGTTTAGCTGCCTTTCGTGCTTTCCTTACACGCGTACCTATGACATTCTTTTTCTTCATTGAGAATATCATAGAAAATATGCTGACTAATAATATTCGCAATACGAATATATTGTGCTATAATACGCACGAGCATATAAATAATAAATATTACCTGGGAGTTGAATCGTTAATTGCTATTTGTACCGTTTGATGTTATAACATATGAAACACAACAAGAGTTTACAGACAAATATGTCAAACAGGCGGAGGCAATCTATCAAATATACCAGCCATAGCAGATAATAATAGGACGGGAACATATGAATACAATCAATAAATGGATAAAATTATTTTGTTTTCTATCGGTGACTCTAACTCTTGTTGTTTTGATGGGGTGTACCGCCACAGAAAATTTATCACCGTCTACTTCTGTTGCGAATTCAACCTCTTCAACATCAATATCGACAACTAACCCTTCTAACTCGCAGGTTTCGACATCGACTTCGTCAACGCCTACGACCAACAACCCTTCCGTTTTATCGACTGCTCTTGCTACAACTTCTTATATTCAATCGACTACTCCTCCAACAACAAACGACACACAGTCTATAATAACTACGCAGGTAGGAACACCCACCTCTTCTTCCATTTCGTCAACTACTCTGTTAACAACAAATTTACCAGCAAGTACGACAATCACTACTTCAACTGTTGTTGTACCGCATCCTGTAATGCAGTTTACTTCGGAACAACTAACAGAATTGGATAATGAGTATAAAAATGCTCCTGCTTCTAGTGTTCATGCTCTGGAGAATGGCGTCCCATTACCGAAATCAGTCAGTTTACTTCCAGACCTCGACTATAATCCTACTGACTATAATCAGGGAAATGCAGGTAATTGTTGGGTATGGGCTGGCACAGGAATTATGGATATCGCCCTTGATATCAATAAATCAATAAAGAATCGGTTATCAATCCAATATTTTGATTCTAATTATGACGGAGGAACGGGACCTTATTGGGCAGGTAAAGGTGGTGGTATATTCGCATTTGCAAATTTTTATGCTAATCAGGGTATAGCAATCCCTTGGTCAAATACTAATGCCCGCTATCAAGATGGTGACAGCACAAATGGTGCCAGCGTTCTCGCAAGTTCAATAGGTCTGAGTCCAAATTATCCTATTAGCCCAAGTATTCACAACGTAACAATATTTCCTCAAGGAGTAAGTCAAACAACGGCTATCACTGCAATTGAGAACACATTAGCTCAAAATGAGGGCGTTTGGTTTAGCTTTTTCCTATCTCCGACTGGGTGGTCTAATTTTGACAGTTTTTGGAATAATCAATCAGAAACTAGCATTTGGCAACCACCTATTGATAGCAACAACAACAGCGGAGGTCATGCAGTTTTATGCGTAGGTTATAATATACAAGACCCTAACAACCCTTATTGGATTATGCTAAATAGTTGGGGGCCTACCTCTGGACGCCCCGATGACCTTTTTGACGTTTCGATGAACATGAACTATAACTCCAATAATTTCCAGTGGGAGACACTTGAAGATATTTATCCTACCACACCCTTCCCGACACCAACCACTACAACGACATCCAAGACAACATATACCGGAACACCCAACATGATATTCAATTCAGCATCGACAGAAACAGTTCCATCTAGTGGAATTTATTTACAGCCAGGTCAAACGATAACCTTATCATGGCAGGCAGATGGTAATTTGACTGGCTATGTGTTTTCTTCTAATCAATATAATAATTGGCAGCAGTCACATCTATATGTAACGTATGATGCTAGCCAGTCAGGTAGTACATACTCCTACTCATATACTGTTCAGAATGCCGATACCTATTACATCGTTCTTTATGATGGCGCCTCCGTCTTTGGAAATTCGGTTAGAGATTACAGTTTCACCGTAACCATCTCATCACCAACAACTTTGGTTGTAACGACAACTAATCCGCCAACAACTACGGTTGTAACGACTACTATTCCGCCAACGACTTCAGTTGTAACTACGACTATTCCACCAACGACATCGGTTATAACAACAACTACTATTCCACCAACGACTATTATAATAACTACACTCCCCCCAACCACTGTGGTCATTACTACCACAACTTCAGTTTTGTTTCCTGCAAATGGTGCGACAAATGTACCTGTTTCCGGTATCACCTTCACCTGGCCTGCTACATCCGGCTCCAACATCACCTATCAATTCGCTTTAGCCCAAGCAAGTTCAAACACTTCTGCAAATGAATTCGCTATTCTTGATTATAGTGACAACGCTACGACCAATAAGGAACCGCTTCAAGAGACTTTACAATATAACACCACATATTGGTGGGAAGTAAGGGCCGTCTCCCTGAACTCATCGGGTGTTACTTCTTATGGAACTTGGACGATGCAAATGTTCTCAACTACCAGTCATTAAGAGGCAAAAAAGGAAAGAGATTGTTTTAAGTTTTAGAGTGGCTTCATTTAGGGCAAATAATCACCCTGGTCCAAAATTAGGCCACATATTTATACAGGCATAAATAAATATGCAATTACACTTATTTTGCAAGCAGATTGTATTACAGTGCATCTGAAAACACTTGTTTACTATTATTTGCACACTCAAACGCCCAAAACCCCTAACTTATGCTCAATTCTCGTCCTTGACTTCATTCATCATTCAGCCTAGAGTACCTGTAATGCTCATACCATAATCACGAGCAAATCAGCGGAGGCATTATGTACCCAAACACAGTAATGGTAACATGTCCATGGTGCAGGAATGGATTTTCAGTACGCATCGGTGCCAAATATAAAGATGCCGAAGCCATCGATCGAGATAACGGTGGCAACTTAGGCCTTATCGGTGATAATAAACGGTGTCCTAACTCTGCGTGTAACCACGAGATTTTTATTCATTATATTTAAGCA
>Ga0182011_10003852_pt1 | contig 12163 bp, 8 predicted proteins | sample 711E1DmetaG_FD_120481 | JGI IMG/M metagenome (GOLD analysis project Ga0182011, IMG submission 120481) | Permafrost microbial communities from Stordalen Mire, Sweden - 711E1D metaG | ecosystem: Environmental > Terrestrial > Soil > Wetlands > Permafrost | place: Sweden: Stordalen | collected... | reverse complement strand
CCTGCTGGGCGGCGTTGTTGAACCAACGGATGGTTCCCTCGTTGTCCACGGCCACGATCGAAGTCGGCATCGAGTGGAGCAGGGTCTCGGCGAGGGTCTTCTGGACGGCGACCTGCTCGTACAGCAGGGCATTCTCCATCATTGTGGAGACGTGCTCCGCCATGATCATCAGGCTCTCGAGGTGCGAGTTCTCGAACGGCAGGCCGGTGGAGCGGTGGCCGAGGAAGAGCCAGCCGAGCAGCCACTGGCGCGCCTGGAGCGGGACGATGACCTCGGCCCCGAGCAGGTCGAGGATTTCGGCCAGGAGCTTGCGGGATTTCGGGTCGCGGACGTGTTCGAGATTGGCCCGCGTGACCATGTACCCGTTGAGCTTGAGCCAGCGCACCAGCGGATCCTGCTCGTCGTACTCCGCCTGCGACGAGTCCTCGAGACAGCGCAGCCCGGCGCGCAGCCGGTACCGCTGGCCGTCGCGCGTCTGGCAGAAAATGCCGGCCCGGGCGACCATGAACGATCCGGCCACGCCCTCCACGAGGTTCTCGAGGACCTTGTCCACGTTGTCGAAATGGCCCAGCGTGCCGGGGAATCGGCGCGACGGCAGGAGGTGGGTCTCCCGCGAGACTTCGGGTTTCGGCGCGAGCCGCTCGGCGACGGCCCGCGCGGCCTCTGTTTTCAAAGTCCGGTTCTCATGAGCCAGCGCCACGTGGTCGATGGCCCGCGCGACGAGCGCCTGGAGCCGGTGCCGGTCCACATCGATGTCCTCCACGGCGTACAGGCTCACATGGCCGATATCGTGGAGCGGGTCGGTGCCCAGTTTGCCCATCGCCACAACAACGGTGTTCGGCCAGGTCTGCACGAGCTGCGGCAAGGCGTCGCGCGAGCCCTCGCCGCGAACGTCGTACAGCAGGACCAGATCCGAGGTCCGGTCGAGAAAACCCACGAGTTTCTCGATGTCATCAAAGTGGCGGACGGAAGCCGTGGCCGTCAGGAAGCCCTTCATGCGCTGGGTGAACTGCGCGTCGCGGCTGTACAGGAGGCACGTCGGCAGCGGGTTCATACCTCCGCCTCCTTCCGGCTGATCAGCGGGAAGATGATGGTGAAGGTGGTGCCTTTCGCGATCTCGCTTTCGACGTCGATGATGCCGCCGTGCTCCTGGATGATTCCGTGGGCGACGGACAACCCGAGCCCGGTGCCGTGGCTCTTGGTCGTGAAGAACGGGTCAAAAATCCGGCCGAGGTTCTCGGCCTGAATACCTTCGCCGGTGTCCCGGATGTTCAGGCGGATATGGCCGCCGCCGTCCCCCTCCCGCCAGAGGCTCGGCGAGTACACCTCGGACCCCACGAATTCCGTCGCGACCGTCAGGTCGCCGCCGTTGACCATCGATTCGATGGAGTTGAGCAGGAAGTTGATGAACGCCTGGTTGAGCTGGTCCGCGTCGGCATAAACGATGTCGACGGGCGCGGCGTACGAGCGGGTGAGGCGGATGTTCTTCTGGCGAAGCTGCTGCGAAACCAGGTTCAGCGAATTGTCGAGCACCTCGTGCAGGTGGGTCGGGTTCAGGTTCGGCTTGGCCGGCCGCGAGAACCGCAGCAGTTGATTCACGATCGAATCGATCCGCTTCACCTCCTGGCCGATCAGCGACGAGAAGGTGTCGCGGAAATCGAGGTCATCGTAGCGTTCGGGCAGGAGTTGCGTGAAGGTCTTGATCGTCACCAGCGGATTCTTGATTTCGTGCGCCATGCCGGCGGCGAGGGTGCCGAGGCTGGCGAGCCGGTCGGTGCGCCGCACCTGGAGCTCCAGCTTGCGGAGCGTGGTCATGTCGTGGAAGACGAGCAGTGCGCCGAGCACCTTGCCGGCATGGCCGCGGAAGACCGAACTGCCGACGCGGACGGGGACCTCGTCGCCGGGGCCGTGGTGGAGCGTCATTTCCTGATCGCGCAGGCCGTATCCTCGCTCGAACGTCACCTCGAGCGCCCGGGCGAGAGGCGGCGGCAGGACACTGATCGGGCGGATGAGGACGTCGGCGGCGTTGAGTCGCGTCACCCGCTGGGCTTCGCGGTTGAATACGGTGATCAAGCCTTCCGCGTTGGCCGCGACGACACCGCTGACGAGATTGTCGAGGAGGATGTCGTTGTAGATCTTACTGTCCTGCACCTCAGTGTAGAGCTTCGCGTTTTCGAGGGCGACGGCGAGCTGGTTGCAGAGAATCTGGAGCGTGTCCTGCTCGATGGAGCCGTAGAGCCGGCCCGACAACCGCGTCCCGAGAAGCATAATACCCTCGAGACCCCGCTTGGAATGAATGCCGATCGCGGCGGCCGTCCGCAACTTGACGAGTCGCCGGCCCGCGTCCTGGAGATCCAAGCTGGGCCGCATGCGCTGAAGCGTATCCACGATGATCGGCTCCTCGCTCTCCGTCAACTGTCTCACCAGCGGCTCGTTCTCGGCCAGGCATAGCGCCGGCTGGTCCGCCGGTTCCGGGTATCGCTGGACGTATCCGTCCTTGTCTTTCAGCAGGATCGTGACGGCATCCGTTCCGACGGCCGACCCGATGCTTTCGGCAAAGCGCTGGAGCAATTCGTCGAGCGTGCTGATGGAGTGAAGGATGCGGTTGGCGTTCTGCATCGTGCTGCCGACGTCCAGTGGGCGCACGTTCACGAAGAGGCGGTTGGCGAAACGCTGCAGGCGGCCGTTGGCCGGCGCCATGGAGAACGCGACGGAGAGCGTGGCGAGCAGGTGCGGCAGGGAGAACGGCAGCGGCGACAGGCCGGCCACGGCCCAATCCGTGAGCCACCACACCAAGCCGTAGAGCGCCGTGAGGTACACGGTGAGCAGGGCGTACGCCGTGACGCGGCGCAGGACTTCGGCCACGTGCATGATGCGGCGTGTGGCGATGCCGTAGGCCATGCTGGTGTTGAAGAAGATCACGCAGAGCGGCGCGAACTGGACCGTTTGGAAACTGCCGGTCAGGAAGGGGATGACCAGGACCAGCATCAGGCCGATGAAGATGCCGCTCGCCCAGCCCAGCAACGTGAACTGAAGTTCGGCCCGGCGCAGGCCCCGAGACGCCCGCAAGTCACGGATAAAAATCGTCACCTGAAGTGCCCATGCCAGCACATAGTAAGGCATGAAAACGTAGAAGCCGGGACCGTAGTCGGCTTTCGGCACGATGAAATAGGGCGAGTCCGGGAACATCATGGCGGACTCGAGGAAGAAACGGGTCTGGCAGAGCAGGGCGATCAGCGAACTGCCGATGATCCACGGCCGCGACTGCTTCAGGATGTCGCGCCAGCGTGAAGCGACACCCGTGATCGCCAGACGCATGCCGTTGAAGAATACCGGAAGGAAGATGGCGACGGCCGACGATTCCCGGATCCAGAACGCCGCGCTCTCGACGTCCCTGGAACGTTGGGCCAGCTCGTTGCAGATCAACCACGCGGCGATGTTGAGCGACAGTCCCAGGAACTGCTGGTTCGGCGCCCGGCGGAAGTTGGTGAAGAAGACGAAGAAACCCAGCGCCAGGTTGAAGATCAACGCGCTGATGGTGATGATGTCGAAGAGGTTCATCCCTGGTCCACCCGTTGTACGACCAGGCTGCAGTTCTGGCCGCCCAGCCCGTGACTGTTGATCAGTATCCGATTCAGTTTCACCGAGCGTGCCTTGCCCCCCACATAGTCGAGGTCACAGTCCGGGTCGTGGTTCTCGTAATTCGCCGTCGGCGGAATCAGGTCGTTCCGGAACGCCAGCGCGCAGGTGATCACCTGGTGCGGGCCGGCCGCCGCCAGCGGATTGCCCGTGACGCCCTTGATCGAGGAAATGGGAAGAACGTAGGCCCGACGCCCGAACACCTGTTTGATCATGTCGGTTTCCACGCGATCCATGACCGGATGGCCTGGGCCGTGGGCGCAGATGTAATCGATTTCGTCAATGCCAACCCCGGCGTTGCCCAGGGCCATGACCATGGTATCGGCCAACCCTGCACCGGGCGCATTCACGGGATCGGCATCCGCATTCATCCCGTAACCCGTCAATTCGAGGTACGGCTTCGCACCCCGCGCGATGGCATGTTCCAAGTTCTCGAGAACCACAACACCCGCGCCCTCGGAAATCACGCCCGATTCGCGGGACATGTCAAACGGCCGGCTGGCCTTCCGGGCATCCTGCTTTCGGTGTGCGATCAGGCCGGCGGCGGCGAAACTCGTGAACGCCGTGTAGGTGATCGGGGCATCCGAGCCACCGGCGATGGCGACATCCACGCGACCGGAGCGTATGGCCGAGAATGCGCTGACGATGGCTTCGGCCCCGGCCGCGCATGCGGTGGAAATCGTGACCGGGTGCGAGGCGAGTTGAAGGCATGCTGAGATCGTGACGGCGGCGGAGTGGGGCATGAAGGCGTAAGTGCTGTACGGAATGCCGGCGTTGGCGCCCTTTTTGTCGACCTGCTCCTGGTGCCGCTCCAGGATGTCCATTGCGCTGGTGCTCACCCCGAGAACCAGCGGCAGATTCCGTATCCGGCGCAGCTGGGCCACGGTCATGCCCGCGTCGGTAATTGCCATCTGCGTCGCCACCAGCGCGAATTGCGTGAACCGCGCCATGCGGTGGGGCTTGAAGGTGCGATCGATGTACTTCAGCGGATCGAAGTCGCGAATCTCGCCGGCGACATTGCAGCCGAGATCGGATGCATCGAACAAAGTGATCGGCCCGATGCCGCTCTTTCCCGAAAGGAGGGTGCTCCAGAAAGCCGAATGTCCGATGCCGTTCGGCGCGATCACGCCAAGGCCCGTAACTACGACCCGATTGCGTTTAGCTAGCGTAGCCATCTTGAACGACGCTGATGACCCTGTCTGTTAAGTAATCTTCGCTTTCTGTGAAGAACTCATCCCCCTGTTGATAACGTCGTTCGTGCCTGTGAATAACTGCCTACCACCGCTCTCAACCTGCACAAATATGTACAGAAATCATGCAAAATCAATGCACAATTTTGTGCACACATAAACATGATCGGCCGCAAGTTGCAATAAGAAAAAGGCATGTGACGGGTTCACAGTCTGGAGTTGTGCGTTGACAGTCACTGTTAATAACTTTGTTACTAACTCGGTTCATGTGCAGCACTGAGAAGGGGGCCGGGCAAATTTGTACGGCCCGTCACGTCCTGATCCACTACGCAAGAAAGGGTCCGCTACATCTTGGGGTTATGTCGTGACGGACCCCAACATGCTGTTTGATTCCATTGGCATGGTTGTTGCTGATACCGCACACGCCATACATCCATCGGTTGCGTTGACCCGCCGAATGGGACGAGTTTTGGAGGAATGAAGATGACCAAGACGTTTCCGCGGTATGGGTTTGCAGCAAAGATCCTTCTGGCCGCCGTTCTGGCGGTGCCCGCTGTCCACTCCGTCGTAGCCAACGGATTCCGGAATCCGCCGGCGGGCGGTGAAGAGCTGGGGCAGATCGGGGGGAAGATCGCGTCCGTCGATGACGCCTCAGCGATCAGCCAGAACCCGGCAAATCTCGTTTCGGTTACGAATCGCCAAGTCCTGGCGGCCGCTACCATCGTGAACGCCGAGGCGAAATTCACATCGCCGATGGGCGGTTCGGCGACAACGAAGGATGACTGGAAATTCCTGCCCGACGTCTACGGCGCATGGCCGGTCATGGGAGACAAACTGGCGTTTGGATTCGGCATCACGACGCCCTTTGGACAGTCCACCGAATGGAGCAAGGACAGCATCCTTCGCTATACGGCGCCGTACTACGCCGAGATCACGGTCGTGGATTTCACGCCAACCGTTGCGTATCGCCTCAACGATCAGCTCAGCCTGGGCGCGGGCGTCGACGTCTTCTGGTCCGATTTCAACGTCAAGCAGATATACCCGTGGTCCGCCGTGACGCGAGATCCGGCCGCCCCGGACGGGCAGGCGGAATTCTCGGCGGACGGCGAGGGGATTGGCGGGAACGTCGCGCTGACCTGGGACGCCACGAAGCGGCAGCGCGTGGCGTTGACGTACCATTCACCGGTCACCGTGGACTACGACGGCAGCTTCCGGGTGGACAACATCCCGCCGGCGGTCAGCATGGCGATGCCGATGATCACACAGCGCAGCGATTTCTCCACGAAGATCGATTTCCCGGCCGTGGCGGGGCTTGGATACCTCTTCAAGGCGACCGACAAGCTGAAACTCGAAGCGGACGTGGAGTGGATCGAGTTCTCGAGGTACGACGATCTGCCGCTGAATGCTCACAACGACAGCCCTTTGCTCCAATCCAGTTCCATTCCCCAAAATTGGAAGGACACCTGGACCTTCGGCGTTGGCGCGGACTGGCAGCTTTCGCAGAAAATCGTTCTGCGAGCCGGCTACATCTATGTGGAGAGCCCGATTCCCGACAGCACGCTGGCTCCGACCCTTCCGGATGCTGACCGGCACGTGGTCAGCATCGGCATTGGCTACAAGTATCGTGGCCAGTCTCTCGATCTCGCCTACGCCCACAGTTTCTTCGACGACCGGAACGTTCAGAACAACATCAACCCGGCCTACAACGGCAAATATGAACTGACCTCCGACCTGATCGGCGTGTCCTACGGCTATAACTTCTGAGGTGCACCATGGTAGAAGCTGTTCCTCACACTGTGCTGGTGATCGATGACGAGCGGGGCCCGCGGGAGAGCCTGCGAATCCTGTTGAAGAACCATTACCGGGTCCTCTGCGCGGACAGCGTGGACTGGGGCCTCGAACTCATGAAACAGAACGAGGCAGACGCCGTCGTGATGGATATCCGCATGCCCGGCAAAGGCGGCATTGAAGGGCTTCGCGAGATCCGGCACATGGATCCGCACGTGGCGGTCATCATGCTGACCGGCTTCGGCACGCTCGAAACAGCCCAGGAAGCGATCCGCCTCGGCGCCGACGATTACCTCAAGAAACCGTTCGACGCGAAGGAAATGGAAGAGGTCATCAACCGGAATGTTCAGAAGACGCTGCTCGAGCGCCGCCGCATCCGGGCGGAACGGGAGTTGACGGAAATCAACCAGCAGCTGCTGGAGGAACTGGCCCAGAAGGAACATATGGCGGCGCTGGGCCAGAAATCGGCGGAGCTGGTCCACGATCTGCGCAATCCCCTGACGGTCATCATGGGATATGTCGACCTGCTGAGCCGGGAACTGAAGGAATCGAGCGCAGCCCTCGGCAGCCGCCTGCAGGATACCACTGAATACATCGACATGATCGAGAAGAGCGTCGATCGGTGCCGGGAGCTCGTCGAGATGTGGCTGAGTCTCGGCAAGCGTAATCCGGAGCGCATGAAGCCGTTGTCGCTTCCCGGCGTGGTTCGTGACGTGGTGGCCGGCGCCCGCCAGATCGCCGAAGCCAAGGGCGTTCGGATCGACTACCAGCCGATGTCGGTGGAATGCGAAATCGCCGGCGATCAGATTCAGCTTTACCGCGCGGTATACAACGTCGTTTCCAACGCCGTCGAAGCGGCCCCGGAGAAGACGGGGGTCATCAAGATCTTCTGCGGCCGGATGGGCGAGTACGCGGAAATCCGGGTTGAGGACAACGGAATGGGCATGGACGCTACGCAGATCCGACGCGCCTTCGAGCCCTATTTCACGAGCAAGAAGGTGAACGGCACCGGCCTCGGGCTCTTCATCACGAAGAAAGTGATCGAGGATCACCGCGGGGCCATCGAGCTGTGGAGCCAGCCGCTGGCCGGCACACAGGTCACGATCCGGTTGCCGCTCATCGACCGGGCGAAAGCCACGGCGGCCTAGGAGAAACACGATCATGCGGAACCGACGACTGGCCAGGGGAGTTCCTTTCATGGGTTCGGAAACGATCAGCCACCGCGACGTGCATTTTCACAAGAACTTTGACTGGACACGCCTGTCGGGGTTTGGGAAACGTCTGATCCATGGATGCGGCAAGTTTCTCGAACGCCGTCCGCCAGTGGAGAACAGCGCTTGGCGATGATTACGTCCTGACCGACGAACCATCGCTCGCGCCCTACGCCAACAACGTCAGCGGCGTTAAACGACATATCCCCGCCGTCCTCCTGCCTTCGTCGACCTCGGAAGTCCAACAACTCGTCGCCGTCGCCAATCAATTCAAGGTCCCGCTTCATCCAATCAGCTGCGGCAGGAACTGGGGCTTCGGCTCGCGCCTGCCGGTGAAGGACGGCACGGTCATCGTCGACCTCGGCCGCATGAAGGCCATCCGCGAGGTCAATGTCACACACCATTATGCCGTCGTCGAACCCGGTGTGACGCAGGGACAGATGTACCGGCACCTGGAGGAGAACAAGCTGCCGCTGGTGTTGAACGTGACCGGCACGTCGTGCGAGGCCAGCCTCATCGGCAACGCGCTCGAGCGGGGCATCGGCTACTTCGAATCGCGCGCCGAGGCGCTGACCGGTCTCGAGGTGGTCCTCGGCAACGGCCAGATTCTCCGCACGGGATTCGGCCACTATCCGGACGCGAAGACCGCGCACATCTACCGCTACGGAATCGGCCCGTCGTACGAGGGCCTGTTCTTCCAGTCGAATTTCGGCATCGTGACGTCAGCCGGTGTCGACCTCATGCCGCGGCGCGACGCGCACATGGCGGTGGTCTGCAAGATCGACAATCCCGACAAACTTCCGGCGTTCATCGACGCCCTGGCCGACCTCCGCCGGCGGGACGTCATTCAGACCGTGGCCCACATCGGCAACAAGAACCGCACCGAGATCGCCATGGCTCCGCTGGTCTATAGCCAGCTCCGCCGCGGATTCCAGGGAACCGAGGACGAGTTGCGCCGGACCGCCGCGCACTTCCTCGAGGCGGAAGGATTCGGACCATGGAGCGCGGTGATGGGCGTGATGGGCACGCCGGGCCAGCTTCGCGCCGTGCGCAGCGAGGTGCGCCGGGCATTCCGCGGGCTGGCCAAGGTCATGTTCCTGACCGATCTCCTCATCAGCGTGGCCAAGCGGCTTTCCGACGCGTTCAGTTTCATACCGTACGTCCGTCGCAAGCGCGCGGTGCTCGACGCCGTCGAGCCGCTGTATGGTCTGGCCAAGGGCATTCCGACCGACGCGCCGATGAAGAGCGTGTTCTGGCCGGTCGGAGATATGCCTCGCGTCGACAACGAGGATCCCGACCAGAGCCGCTGCGGCATGTTGTACTGCTGCCCGTTCATTCCGGCAGAGGGCGGTGTCGCGGCGGAGGCGATGGACCTCGTCGATCGCGTCTACCGCAAGTACGGGTTTGTGCCGTACGTCACACTCAACCTTCTGGACACCCGCGCCCTCGAATGCGTCATCAACCTAGCGTTCGATCGCGATCATCCGGCGCAGGTCGGCAAAGCGCACGCCTGCAACGACGAGCTGACCGGCGAATTCATCCGCCGCGGTTGGATGCCGTACCGGCTCGGCGTACAGTCGATGGGCATGATGGTGGATGAGAAGGATTATTACTGGCAGCTCGCCCGCGACTTGAAGAAGGTGCTCGACCCGAACCACATCATCTCGCCGGGCCGGTACAACCTCGTTTAGCGACGTCGCGCTCCCGGGAAACTCAGCCATGACTCGTCACGACTACGTTCACGGTTACGATCCGAGAGAAAGCCGGCGGCTGGTCGACCAGGCGACGACGCTGACCGAGTTGCTGCATTCGGACACGATCTATGCAATCGGCGAGTCCGTGCTCGAGGCCGGTTGCGGCGTGGGAGCCCAGACAGTTATTCTGGCGCGGAACAGCCCCGGTGCGCAGATCACCTCCATCGACATTTCAGAAACGTCTCTCGAGGCGGCGCGGCAAAAAGTGCACGTGGCGAGTTTCACGAACGTAACGTTTCAGCAGGCCGACCTCTTCCACCTGCCGTTTCCGACGGACTGCTTCGACCATGTTTTCGTCTGCTTTGTCCTCGAACACCTTCGCGATCCGGTCGGTGCCTTGCGATGTCTCCAACGCGTGCTGAAAAACGGCGGGACCATCACGGTCATCGAAGGCGATCACGGCTCGGCTTACTTCCATCCCGACAGCGCCGAGGCGCGGCGCGCCATCCAGTGCCTGGTGGACCTGCAAGCTGAACTGGGCGGTGATTCCCTGATCGGGCGCCGGTTGTACCCGCTGCTGGCGGAAGCCGGGTTCTGCGATGCGCGGGTCTCGCCGCGAATGGTTTACGCGGACGACTCCCGGCCGTCTCTGGTCGAAGGTTTCACGAGGAACACGTTCACCACGATGGTGGAAGGGGTCCGCGAACAAGCGCTGGCCCGCGGGTTGATCGACGTGGCCGCGTGGGAAAAGGGAATCCGGGATTTGCACAGGACGGCGGAAGCCGGCGGCGTGTTCTGCTACACCTTCTTCAAGGGCGTGGCCCGGAAATAGCGCGGGCTACAGCATCTCCTCCTGCCACGACAACTGGGCCTTCAGGCCGTCGATCACTTTCGTGGTGGGATTGTAGCCGAGGAGCTTCTTCGCTTTGTCGATGTTGGCGGCGGTGTGCTTCTGGTCGCCGGGCCGCGGCGGACGTCGCTCGATCTTCAACTTGTGGCCCGTGAGTTGCTCCAGGATCTGAATCACCTTGTTGAGCGAGACGATCTCGCCGCCGCCGACGTTGAACACCTGCCCGAGCGCCTTGTCGCGCTTTTCGTAGGCCAGCAGCGTGGCCCGCACGCAGTCGGCGACGAACGTATTGCTCCGCGTCTGCTCGCCGTCGCCGTACATCGTGAACGTCTCGTTCTTCATCAGCGAATGAATGAGGATGTTGTACGCCATGTCCGGCCGCTGCCGGGGCCCGTAGACGGAGAAGTACCGGAGGATCGTGACCGGCACGCTGAAGTTCGCCTCGAACGCGCGGCAGAGATTCTCCGCGGCGAGCTTCGTGATGCCGTACGGCGAAAACGGTGTCGGCAGCGTGTCTTCCGCGCCGGTGGCTTCCCGGCCGTACACGCTGGATGTTGAAACGTGGATGAACTGCGGGATCTTCAGGTCGCGCGCGGCCTCGAGCAGCCGCTTCGTGGCGGTCATGTTGCACGTGGAGTAGAGCTCGAAATCGCTCCAGCTCTTCATCAGCCCCGCCATCGCGGCCTCGTGGAAGATCACGTCGCAACCCTGCGCGATTTCGTGGACGTCGCCCGTGCGCAGGTCGAGGTCGTGGAACGTGAACCGCGGATTCTTGAGGCACATCTGCAGGTTGGCTTCCTTGATCGGGCGCGGATAGTAGGGGATGAACGCGTCGACGCCAATCACCTCGTGCCCCCTGGCAAGCAACGCCTCCGAGAGGTGCGAGCCGATGAACCCCGCTGCGCCGGTGACCAGGCATTTACTCATGGTTCAATCTCCGTAACATGAATCTAGGATAGAACACCATCGCGTCAATCGACGCCAGCGGAAAAAATTCGGCGCGCCCTCGTTTGTGCGTTACATTGATCTCATGCCACTGATCCAACGCGGGGCGCTGAAGGGATGTTATCTGCCGGACTACGCGGGCGGGAGCATCATCAACCTGCTCTCGTCGATCATCCGCTCGCGCGGCGGCCGGTCGCCTCACCGGGAACTGGCCGGGTTGTCCGCGAACAGCCTCGGGACGACGCAGAAGGTCATTTACCTCTTGATCGATGGCCTCGGCGAGGGCCAGCTTCGACGTTTCATCGCGGCCGGTGGCGGGAAGGCGTTCCTGGCCGTTCGGAAACGCCGGACGATAACGACCGTGTTTCCGGCGACAACGGCGGCGGCCGTGACGACCTTCGCCAGCGGCGCTTCGCCGGCGGAACACGCCGTGCTCGGCTGGCATCTCCATCTGCCGGACCTCGGGCTCGTGAGCACGATCCTGCCCGCCACGACCAAGACGGGTGCGCCGATGGCCGGGGAGGCATTTGATCTGCGTCGCTATCTGTCGTTGCCGTCGCATCTCGCCACGACGAAGTGCAAGCGCGCGCTGCTCTCGTGGGGCGCGATCCCGAACAGCCGTTTCTCGAAGGCGGGAGGTTCCTGGAATTGGAGAAGCGCGTACACGACGCTCCAAGGACTGGAAAAACAGATTGCCGGGTTCGTGCGCCGGCCCGGCCGGGCGGTGGCTTACGCGTATTGGCCCGACTACGACACCTTCTGTCACGGATACGGCTGCGACCACGCGAAGACCGTTCGTCATCTCAGGCAGATCGACGAGGCGCTGGCACGGATCGCGCACCGGCT
>Ga0182011_10003849_pt1 | contig 12171 bp, 15 predicted proteins | sample 711E1DmetaG_FD_120481 | JGI IMG/M metagenome (GOLD analysis project Ga0182011, IMG submission 120481) | Permafrost microbial communities from Stordalen Mire, Sweden - 711E1D metaG | ecosystem: Environmental > Terrestrial > Soil > Wetlands > Permafrost | place: Sweden: Stordalen | collected... | reverse complement strand
CAAGGTAACATGCCCGCTGTGCGGTTCTGGCGAAGTTGAGCCTATTGAAATTTCATATGCATTCAAGCTTCTTCTCGAGGAGCTTCAGGGTCTGCATATACACACTTCATTTAAACTAAAGAACAAATACGAATAAAATGCAAAAAATAATAAGAAAGAAAATAGGAGAAATGAGATTCAGTCTTCTTAGTCCTGACCAGATTAAGAAACTTTCATGTGCAAAGATTGTTACACCAGAACTTTATGATATAGATGGTTATCCTGTAGATGGTGGATTGATGGATTTAAGACTTGGTGCTGTTGATCCTGGAGTTAGATGTAGAACTTGTGGGGGAAGAATAAAAGAGTGTCTAGGACACCCAGGAAGCATTGATTTAGCAAGGTCTCTAATTCATTTGAAGTATGTTCCATTAATAGAGATGGGTTTAAGATGTTTCTGTCATGAATGTGGAAAATTAATGCTACAGGATAAAGATTTGGAAAAATATACTCCTAGCCAAAGAGCTAAGAAAGCAAAAGACGCAAAGAGATGTCCTCATTGTCAAGCAGCTCAGGAAAGAGTTAGATTAGATAAGCCTACAACTTTCTACAGAGGAAAGACAAGAATATTTCCAACTGAAATAAGAGAATTATTAGTTAAAATTCCAGATGAAGAACTTAAGAAAATAGGAGTTAATCCTGTTGCTTGTAGACCTGAATGGGCTGTTTTAACTTCACTTTTGGTTCCTCCAGTAACTGTAAGACCTTCAATTATTCTTGAGACAGGTGAAAGAAGTGAAGACGATTTAACACACAAACTTTCAGATATAATAAGAGCTAATCAGAGATTGTGGGAAAATCTTAACGCTGGTGCTCCAGAAGTTATAATAGAAGATTTATGGGATTTATTACAGTTCCATATTACAACATTTTTCGATAATACTGTAACAAGAATTCCTCCAGCAAGACATAGAAGCGGACAACCTTTGAAAACAATTACAGAAAGAATAAAAGGTAAAGAGGGAAGAATAAGAAAGAACATTGCTGGTAAGAGAGTTAATTATTCTGGTAGAACAGTTATTTCACCTGATTCTTGTATAGACATAAATGAAGTTGGAATCCCATTTGAGATTGCTAGAGTTGTTACAGTTGCTGAGACTGTTAATGACATAAATATGGACAAGTTAAAGAAATTAATTCAAAAGGGAGAAGAATATCCTGGTGCAAATTATGTTATAAGAACAGATGGTAAAAGAAAGAAAATTTCTCCTGATTTAAAAGAAGAAATAATAAATGAACTTACTGTGGGATATCAGGTTGAGAGACATTTACAGGAAGGAGATATAGTTTTATTTAACAGACACCCAAGCCTTCACAGAGGAAGTTTAATGGCACATTTTGTAAGAGTTCTTCCAGGAAGAACTTTCAGATTACATCCTGCTGCAGCTGGTCCATACAATGCTGATTTTGATGGTGATGAAATGAATATTCACTCTCCTCAAAATGAAGAAGCAAGAGCTGAAGCAAAGATACTTCTCGATGTAAAAAGAAATTTAATGTCTCCAAAAAATAATACAAGCCTTATCGGATGTGTAGATGATACAATAACAGGAAATTATCTTTTAGGATTTGAAGAACTTTCAGCAGAATATGCAAATCAATTATTATACAATTCAGGCATTGATGCACATATTACAAAAAAGACTATATCTGGAATGGAAGTTTTCTCAAAGATACTTCCTAAATTTAATTTTTCAAATGATTCACTTACAATAAAAGATGGAGAAGTTGTAAAAGGTGTTATAGACAAGACTGCCTTTGGAAGTGAAGACGGAGAATTGGTTAAAGTTCTTGATAAAACAGTTGGAAGAGAAGAAACATTTAAGATAATAAAGAAAGCTTTCAACCTTGGAAAGAATTACATAAGTGACAGAGGAATAACAATTTCAGTTAATGATTTGGATTTAAATGATGAAATTTTAAAGGCTTGTGATGAAATTATAGAAAAAGCACAAAAGAAAGCTCAGGAAATAATTGAATCTTACAACGACAATACTCTTGAACTTATACCTGGAAAGACAAAGGAAGAATCAAGGGAAATAAGAATACTTCAGACACTTAATGAAGTAAGAACAAAGATAGGAGAACTTGTAAAGAAAGAATTTCCTAAAACAAATCCTGTAAGCAGTATGATAAAGTCAGGGGGTGGAGGAAATATTCTTAATATTACTCAGATGGCTTCCTGTGTTGGACAACAAGCTCTTGGAAATAAGAGAGTAGACTTTGGTTACAATGAAAGAACATTGTCATTCTTCAAAAAAGGAGATTTGTCTCCAAAAGCAAGAGGATTCATTAAAAGTCCATTCATAAAAGGATTAAGACCAGATGAATTTTTCTTCCAAGCAATTACAGGAAGAGATTCTCTTATGGATACAGGTTTGAGAACACCTAAATCAGGTTATCTTTACAGAAGACTTGCTAATGCTCTTCAGGATTTGAGAGTAGAATATGACGAGACAATAAGAGACAGCAATAATAATATAATTGAATTTAAGTTTGGAGACGATGGAATAGATGTTACTAAAGCTCATCTTAAAGAAAAGTTAGATTCTGGTGAAGCTATAGGAATCGTTACTGCTCAATCTTTTGGTGAAGCCTCAACACAGATGGTTCTTAGAACATTCCACATGGCAGGAGTAGCTGAAATGCAGGTTACAACAGGTCTTCCAAGATTAATAGAAATATTTGATGCAAGAAAGAAACCTTCTTCTCCAAAGATGGAGATTTTCTTAAACAAAGAATGTAATACTGAAGAAGGCTCAAAATTTGTCGCTGAGAAGATAAAAGAAGTTAAACTTAAGGAGATTTCTTCAGAAATAAATCTTGACTTTGGTGAAAAGAAAATAGAAATAAAGATAGACAAGGAAGGATTGAAGCAGACTCACTCAACTGTAAAGAAAATAGTTGAAAGATTAAATGAATTAGGATTCAAAGTTAAGGATAAACAGGATTCAATAACATTACAAGCAGATGATAAACTTGGATTCAAGGAAATTTATAAGCTTAAAGAGAAACTTAAAGAGACAATAATCTCAGGAATAAAAGGTGTTGAACAGATATTAGTTGTAAAGAGAGAGAACAATTTTGTTATAGTTACTTTGGGAACAAATCTTAAGGAAATTCTTGCTTTGAAAGAAGTTAACAAGGATAAAACAATATCAAACGACTTCTATGAAGTTGCTGAAATATACGGAATTGAAGTTGCAAGAGAATTACTTATGAATGAAATAAAGGAAGTTCTTAAATCACAGGGACTTGATATTGATGTAAGACATTTGAAGCTTGTTTCTGATGCTATGACTAACTCTGGTGAGATAAAAGGAGTTACAAGAATGGGAATAATCGCGCAGAAGTCATCAATATTGGCAAGAGCTACATTCGAAACCCCAGTTCCTCAGTTTGTTAAAGCAACAATTAAGGGTGGAAAGGATAAGTTGCTCAGCGTTATAGAAAACATAATTTTGAATCAACCGGTTCCTGTTGGAACAGGTCTGCCTGGATTGCTTGTTAGAGTTATAGGACCTTTAACAAAGAGGGATGCAGACAAGAAACTTGCTGATTCAAAGATTGTCGACAAAGTAAACAAGTGAGACAATAACTTTATAAAACAACTTCTTTTGTAATAAAAATGGTTAACACACTCGATATGCAGGATTTGAGATATCTCAATCTTTTTGAGAAAGTAACTGGTATAAGAACCCATTATTGTTTTGAGTATAACAATGCTGTTATTTTCTGTGTTCCTAGAGAGTTTGTTTCTAAGGCAATCGGACCAGATGCTAGAAATCTAAGAAGAATAAGTGAAATTATTAAAAAAAGAATAAAAGTTATATTTATACCAAAGAGTCCTCAGGATACAAGAAGGTTTATTGAATTGGTAGTTAGTCCAGTAACATTCAAAGATTTGGAAATTTTACCAAATGAAATAGTTCTTAATGCTGGCTCTCAAAGCAAGGCTGCATTGATAGGAAGAGACAAGAGAAGACTGATTGAAATGCAGAAGATAACAAAAGATTTCTTCCAGAGAGATTTCAGGATTATTTAAAATAATAATACATTTCTAAGAACACATTTATTTTTAAAATATTAATAGCCATAAAGAGAATGATATATGAAGATTTAAAGAAAGAATTTATGAAAAACTTTGATGATGCTTGGCAAGTGGAGTTTGATTCTACAAAAATAAAAGGCAAGATGAAAATGGAAAGGCATGTTGCAATATGGAACAAAATGGCAGAGTTTATGGATTATGGAATTCTTATAGCTCCAAATCTTATAAGGTTTATACCAATTTATTTTACTCGTAAATTTCCAAATGGAGAGACGACTGTAGAAACAGATGAGAAGATTTTTACTCCTGAAGAAGAATATTACGCACCTGGAATATTATATCGTAGAATAGAATCTCAGGTTAAATCAGAGTATATGAAAAGATATAGAATTCATGATTGGGCCCCCACATTGAATTTTAACCATGCAAAAGAGTGTGAAGCAAGATTGATTGAAAAAGGAAAATATAGTTCAATTAATTCACATGTTGGTTCAAAAATTGTTAAAATCAGTTATTCCGGTAGTGATAATTTTATGGATATTGCAGGAAAAGGAAAAAATGAACTTGAAGCTATATGCAATGCATGTATTAAATTTAGTGAAAGAGAAAATATTCATGAAGTAGAACCTGCTTCGGCTGTTGCAATAGCAAATACGGATAATTATCCTACTCTTTTTTCACAATAAAATTAATCCATACTTTTCCTGTTGGTGTTTCGTATTGTCCAATCGTTGAAGATGAATGAATTAGTTTAAAATTACTTTTTACCAATAAATCACTTAGTTCCATGAATTGAAAATATGAAAAATGTCTTGATATATTATTATATCTTTTATCAATTATATCTTTTTCACCTTCCCCTTCTTTTACTGAAATATAAAAAATTCCATTATCTCTTAATACGTTATGAACTTGATTAAAGACAGACGGAATTTCCTCTTTAGACATATGCAAAAGTGACCCGTCGGCCCATACCCCCTCAAATGATTTATTTTCAAGAATATCTTTCATATTTCTAATATCCCAGAGCAGAAATCTTGCATTTGGCATATCTTTTTTTGCAATTCTAAGCATTTCTTTGGAGAAATCAAGGCAGGTCACAGAATGCTTTGCATCATAAAAAATCTTAGAGACTTGCCCTGGTCCACATCCTAAGTCTAGTATAGACGAAGATGGATTAAGATACATAAAAAATTCTTCAAGAGATTTCTTTGGATAAAACCCTTTTTTATACGAAGAATATTTCTTTGCTATTATATCGTATACTTTGATCTCATCATTGTTCATTTTACATATTTAGTGCGATTATTTTTAAGAATTATTGTCCTCAATTATAAAGAAAACCTTTAAAAACTAATTTTCTAATTAATAATTAATCAGATGGGACTAAAAAGTGCTTTTAAAAAAATGAAGGAGAGGAAGAAATTCCGATGGAAGGATAGAAAATACAAAGTTAGAACTCTAAATCTTTATGCTAAATCGGATCCTCTCGGAGGAGCAAATCAAGCTAAGGGAATTGTTCTTTCTAAAATCCAGAAAGAAGCTAAGCAGCCAAACTCAGCAATGAGAAAATGTTGCAAGGTTCAGCTTACAAAGAATGGTAAAAGCGTTACTGCTTTCATACCAGGAAATCTAGCTCAGAAGTTTATAGATGAACACGATGAAGTTATGATTGAAAGAATTGGTGGAAAGCAGGGACGTTCTAAGGGAGATATTCCAGGTGTCAGATATGCTGTAATAAAAGTAAATGATCAACCATTAGATAGATTATGGCTTGGAAAGATACAGAAGGGTAGAAGATAAAATGACAGAACAAAATTTTAAAGTTTTTGACAAATATGATATATCTGGAATTGTTGTTCAGGACGCTGGACTTAAATCTGTTATTAATTTAAAACCTAAATTAATACTTAAAAGTCAGGGGAGAAATGTTGTTAAGCTTGGACAGACAAAAGTGAATATTGTTGAAAGATTAATGAATAAATTGGCTGTTGGTGGACATAGAGGTAAGAAACACAAACTTGAGAAAGGAAATGCAACAGGAAAGTACACAAAAAATATGGGCATTATACTTGATGCTCTTGAAATTATAGAAAAGAAAACAGGAAAGAATCCAGTTCAGGTTTTGGTTACTGCTATAGAAAATATAGCTCCAAGAGACGAAATAACAGTAATAGAATATGGTGGAGCAAGATATCCTCAGGCAGTTGATGTTGCACCTATAAGAAGGGTTAATTTATCTTTAAAATATATAATTCATGGAGCTTCAGATAAGGCATTCAATAAAAAGAAAACAATTACACAGTGTATAGCAGAAGAAATTATAATGGCTGCTGAAAAGAATGGTGAAAGCTTTGCAATAAGAAAGAAGAAAGAATCTGAATCTCAGGCTGATTCTGCTCGTTAAATAGTTCAGATAATTCTAGATATATATTTCATAATGCAGATTTGTTTTTAAATATAAGATATTAGTCAATTTGATGAAACATATACAATTGGTTGGAGCAAGTGACGAAGAAAGAGAGAGCGCATTATTGGATTCACATAAAAAAGTGTTTGAGCATCTTGTATTATACAAAGAAGGCAAAGTGGATTGGACAAATTTCGATTCTATTCAAAATGATTTAATGGATGCAACAGGATACATGAAAAAAGAAGTCAATTTTGTTAGTAATGAAATTGTTGTAAGTTTTGATGGACATATGTTTCATAACACTGAATTAGTAGGAAAAGGAAAAAATGAATTGGAAGCGATATGTGATGCTTGCAAAAATTTTGTGACTGATCCGTATCAGTATAATACATATAGCATAAAATATGTGACTCAATTAAAGAAAGAATTTCCTGGAGTTGTTAAGCAAAATGAAAAAGCGTAATGATTCTACTTATACATATGTTGAACCTGAAAAAACCCCAGAAGATAAAACCTTGAGTTTTATAATTGATGGATTTGATAACTTATTGAAAAGGATAGACAAAGATTGTAAGGAAAAAATATTTTTCAACGTATCTTATAAGCATTATAATGAGTTTAATAAGTCTGGAGAGTATTATAAAATAAGTATATTTTCTGTAACAGAAGGTTTCAACTCTCAAAAATATTTTAAGAAAAAATTTGAAGAGAAGAAAAGTCTTGCAAAGTTTGCAGAAGATAATAATATTGGACTTATTACTTATTAATATTCTATAATCTAAACGTAAACTATATACTTTATTATCGGAATTCTTAAAAAGGAGGAATTAATTATGTTTTTATGGGAAAAAAAGAAGAAGATAAGTCTAAAGTAAGAAGATATCCTTGCACAGAATTTGCTGAGGCAGAATTGCCTAAATTAAGAGAAACCTTTGACTATTTCTTGGAAGAAAATGATCCGCTTTATAAAAATAATATAAATTTTATTGTTTCTTGTACTGGCCCTAATGATTATTTTAAAATAGGAATACTTCCTGTAGGCGATGCAAATGCTAAAAAATATTTTGAAAGTATATTTGGAGAAATGCCTAGAAAAGGAAAGTTAGAGAAATTTGCAAGAAGAAATAACGTAAAAGAATTTTTTTATGTAAAGGGTAAAAAATGAGAAAAAGCCTTTTGCCAATAATACTTACAGGACTTCTTACAATTGGATGTTCGCGTTCAAATAATAGCAGGGATTTATTCGCAAAGATATCAAGTGATAAATCGTTTAAAATGAGAGATTATGAAAAATATTTTACAGGTTCATACAAGGAGAAGGGAGAAGATATGCTAATTGTGACTTATGATTTAAATAAAGACGGAAAAAATGATGCTATAGCCAAAACAAAACTAATAGGCAAAGAGGGTGATTTTTATCTTACATTTCCCTATGCATCAAGTTTAACTGTCAATCCAGATGGGAATGGCAGTTATAATACATTTTACTTTGATAGAGATGGGGATGGGAAGTTTGATATGGTATTGAAGAACGAAGAATCTGAATCGGATAAAAGTGATGTAAGTATTTAAAAAGGAGTTCCTATTTTTTAAAAAATGTCTAGAAAAAATTCCGACATAACTTTGAGAGTTCAGAATAATAATTGTAATAGTAAACATAATTTTCCAAAGGAATTAAGCTTGATTACAGAGAGAATAGAAAAACTTAATTTTGTTACAGAACCCTTGGGAAAATCAAGATGGACTAATATAACAAGTAAATATAAACAAAAAATAGACATTGCTGGTTTTGATGATTTACAGAGAAGTTTTTCAATAAATATATATGGAAAAGCATACAAGCAGAAATTTTTTGTAAAAGTGGATATTCCAAAAGATAAATGTTTGCTTGAAAGTAAATGCCTCAAGATGGGAATACCTGTTAAAGAAAGGCAAGAGGATTCATATTATTACAATCAACTTAAAGATTTCTATGAAAAAAAGATTGTAGAAGTAGTGAAAGAGTTTTACAAAGAGTGATTTATACTTCTATTAAAAATGGAATTCTTTAAAAAAAGAATCTACAGTGATAGAAAAGGATTAAGCAAAACTTTTTAAACTATTTTTTCAACTTTACTTCATGGTAGATAAGGAATCAAGTCTGGATAAGATAAAAAGACTTATTGCAGGTCAAAAGAATATAAGAAATGTAGCGACGAGCGCACATATTCATCATGGTAAAACAGCATTTACTGATAATTTGCTAGCTGCTGCAGGAATGATGGCTAACAAGAATGCAGGAGATTTAGAAGAGGGAATGGCGACATGGCAGCATTCTGATGAACAGGAGAGATTAATGACAGTTGATGCAGCAAATGTTTCTATGGTTCATAATTTTGGAGGAGAAGAATATCTTGTTAATTTAATTGATACTCCAGGACATGTAGATTTTGGTGGAAATGTTACAAGAGCTATGAGAGCTATTGATGGAACTTTTGTTCTTGTTTGTGCTGTTGAAGGAATAATGCCACAAACAGAAACAGTTCTAAGACAGGCACTTAAGGAAAGGGTAAAACCAGTTCTATTCATAAACAAGGTTGACAGATTGATAAACGAATTGCAGGTTACACCTGAGCAAATGCAGGAAAGATTTGCAAAAATAATTGAAAAATTTAATCATTTGATAGATCAGATTGCTGAAAAAGAATTTGCTCCAAAGTTTAAAGTTAATGTTTCTGATGGAAGTGTTGCATTTGGTTCTGCAAGAGAAAATTGGGCATTATCCATTCCTTTTATGATAAAGAAAAAAATAACTTTCAAAGACATATACAAATTGTATGATGGGACAATGTCCCCTGAAGCAAGAGATAAGTGGGTTTGGGAAAATGCTCCTTTGTATGAAGTTATATTAGATATGGCTGTTAAACACCTTCCAAATCCTATAGAAGCTCAGGCTTATAGAATTCCAAAAATATGGAGAGGAGATCCAGAAAGTGAATTTGGAAAGGATCTGATTAAATGTAATAAAAATGGAGAAGTTGCTTTTGTTATAACAAGAATTGTTATAGACCCACGTTCAGGAAAAGAAATTTCTGCAGGTAGATTATATTCAGGAACAATAAGAAGTGGTATGGATGTTTATGCAAATAATGCAAAAATGCCAGGGAAAATACAACAGGTTCTTATTTACAATGGAATAAAACCGGAACAAATGGACAGTATTCCAGCAGGAAATGTTTTGGCTGTTAGTGGATTAAATCTTGATGTTGGAGAGACAGTAACAGAAAAAGAACAGACTGCATTTGAAGAGATAAGGCATATATTCCAGCCAGTAATTACAAAGTCAATTGAAGTTACAAAGACAGCTGACTTGCCCAAATTAATTGAAATACTTAGAAAAGTTTCAAAAGAAGATCCTTCTATAAAAGTTACAATAAATGAAGAAACTGGAGAAAGTTTAATCTCAGGAATGGGAGAACTACACCTTGAAATTATAGAAAACAGAATTAAAACTGAAAAAGGACTTGAGGTTAAAACTTCAAATCCAATTGTTGTATACAGAGAATCAGTTGGAAAATCTTCAGGACAGGCATATGAAGGAAGAAGTCCAAATAAGCATAACAGCTTTTTCATAAAAGTTGAACCTTTAAGTGAAGAATTATGTGAATTAATTGAAAAAGGAGAATTGCCAGAAGGAAGAATGAAGAAGAAAAATGAAGCTGTTGTAAGTACTCTTTCAAAGATAGGATGGGGAAGTGATGAGATAAGAAATGTAAAAGACATATACAAAGGAAGCATGTTTTTTGATGAAACAAGAGGAGAAGTTCACATTGGTGAAGTAATAGAAATGATTCTTGATGCATTTGAAATGGTTATGGATCAGGGACCTTTGGCAAGAGAACCATGTATGAAGATGAAAGTTACTCTTGAAGATATAAAACTTCACGAAGATGCTATTCATAGAGGACCAGCTCAGGTTTATCCTGCTGTTAGAGAAGCAATAACAGAGGCTATGAGGGGTGCAAATGCTACAATGCTTGAACCTATGCAAATTCATGTTATAGAAGTTCCAGAAAATTTCATGGGGGCTGCTACAAAACTTGTTGGTGGGAAAAGAGGACAGTTGCTTGACATGACACAGGAAATGGGGCAGGCATCAATAAAGGCAAAGATTCCAGTAGCCGAAATGATTGGATGGTCAAGTGATTTACGTTCTGCAACTGAAGGAAGAGGAACATCATCATTGTTGGATCAGCAGTTTGAAAAGATTCCTGCATCATTACAGGAAGATGTTATAAGAAAGATAAGGGATAGAAAAGGATTAGCTGAGAATCAATAAAATAAATATATCTTTTAAGAGCATTATATTTTTATACCCCACATTTATGAGAAATCTATGACAATAATAATTTTCTCTTATCCCCAATTAATTTTAGCATTGCATAAAGATGAGAAAGTAAGATCCTTAGAAAGTTTGACTTCTGAATCCGGAATACCCAACATTAATGTAATGGTGATGGATGACTACAAAAAGGATTCAAGAATAAATCTTATAAAATATATGACAGACAGAAAAGAGAAAGATGGATCTGTATATTATTCTGAATCAGAAAATGGTAAAAAGATTATTACTCTAAATTTAGGATACGGCTATATTGGGCCTGTTTCATCTAAAGATGAAAATGGGGATGATACTGCAGAAGTAGAACACTGGCCAGAGGATGTTTTAAGAGAGAAACACATAGAGAGAATAGGTAAACTGGAAAATATAAAAACAGATTTAAATCCGGAGAAAGTTGCTGAAGAATATAAATCATTTTTTAATAATTTGAAGAAATATAAGAAAATCTAAAGGGGATAATTATTTTAAATTGGTCGTCCAATTATTTTTATATATATAGTTCATTACTGATTTGAGGTCTGAATCAATTTTAGCAGTTTGAGTAAATTCATCTTGAAACTCGGCATATTTATCCTTTGGGTATAGTTTTACCATTGTAACTTCATCTTTTTGGTTTATTTTCCTACTTAATGTTATTACTCCCTGAATATCAAAACTTGCTTTTGGATTCTTTAGAAATTCTCCCAATCCTTTTTCTAAATCGTTGTCAACTTTAATCGTATGTTTGATTGGCATTGAAAAATGACCTAATTCTCGTTTATAAGAATAATTGTTGTCAAATATAATCTATTGATAAATAAAGCACAATAATTCTTATAAATAAAGTTATTTTAAAACAAACATGACAGAAAATGAGATACAAGACGATTATGCATATAAAGTGGCAATTGCAAGCGTTATATATAACATTGAAAATAGGAATGATTTAAGTGATATCAGTAAGGTGTATATTGATTGGATAAGTGAATATATACAAAGGGTTAACAAGACTCTTGATTCTATATTAGATGAGAGCTATATTTTCACTCCTCATTTTGTAGAAGTTGTTCGGGCTCTTGCAAATAAAAAGGACCTTTTTAAGGATGAAATTTCAAAGCATAAAGAAGAATTTAACTTAATTAACAGTAAACTTGATAAGCTAAAAACAAATCCAAAAGAATTTTACGAATCTGCAGATTCTGAATATATCTTTAAATTTATTAAGAAAATAGAGCCTTTTTTTCAAACACCTTCCGTGCCAGTTATGACTTGCTGCGGTGAAGACATTGATAAGGATGATTAGAGTAT
>Ga0182011_10003848_pt1 | contig 12173 bp, 11 predicted proteins | sample 711E1DmetaG_FD_120481 | JGI IMG/M metagenome (GOLD analysis project Ga0182011, IMG submission 120481) | Permafrost microbial communities from Stordalen Mire, Sweden - 711E1D metaG | ecosystem: Environmental > Terrestrial > Soil > Wetlands > Permafrost | place: Sweden: Stordalen | collected... | reverse complement strand
ATTCAAAATTAAAAATGCAAAAATACAATTCAGAATTAAAAAGTTTCAAACTTTTAACTTTCACTTTTGATTTTTGAGTTTTGAATTAATTTGAACAACAATAATCCGATTATTGAGCTCAAAATTGCCTGAAAAATCAGACTATCGTGATATCCAATTAAGATCAGATACCCAAGACTTCCTAAAAACGACGTAACCAAAACAAAAGTATTGGTTGCAATTTCAAATTTGCTTTGATAAAGAAGGACAAAAAATAAAAAGGTGATGAAAAAAATACTGGAAATTCCCAAAGTCTTAAAGCTAACCAAATCTAGGAGAATTCCAAAAATAAAACCCAAAACAAGTAACCAATTTCCTCTTGATACAGCCATGAAAACGAGCAAACCCAGAAAAACAAAAGGAATAGTTGTAAGACTTGCCTCCAGGATTAAAGCGATTATTAAAAGGAAAAACGCCGAAAACTTCATTGATTATTAACGATAATAAACACTTTTGTGAGCTTGCTAAAATTAATTTTACTTTTAAGATTTGCTTTTTGAAAAAGATCGCTGGGAAATTTACTGACAGAAACAATTTCTCCGACAACCAAATCCGGCGGAATGCCTATCCCCCCGCTATTAACATCGCCTTTTGTTAAAACCGTATCTTTTTTTTGCAAAGTATCGGATAACACGACATCGCCCAGAATCATTTCTCCGCCGCCCTGACCTTCTATAACGCCCAACGCTTGCGTTGACATTGTTTTAGCCGTAAAAGACGAAGAAGAATTGGAAATCAACACTACGCTGGAAAGATAGGCCGAAGTTTTAATTATTTTTCCAATCAAATTATCTTCGTAAACCACAGCTTGACCGATCTTTACACCGTCATTTTCTCCTCTATCCAAAACCAGTGTCTCCGGAATCGAAATCCCCGGAATAAATCCGGGCGCACCAATCACATCTGCTTCCATTAAGCTTAAACTTTTGGGATTTTGAGTCTGAAACTGATCTCTTAAAGCCTTATTGTCTCCGATTAATTTATTCTGATCAATCAGTTTTTTTGTAAGCGCAATATTCTCCGCCTTTAATAATTCTATTTGCGCACTTGAACCAAAATCGGTGAGTTTTGCATAAACACCGTAAGTTAAAGCCTGAACGGGAGATAAAATCCCTTTTCCTAGCGAATCCAGTGGCTTAAGTAAGCCGATTTTTGAAGCGGCAAAAATTACGAAAGACAAAAAAAGTAAGCTTAAAAAAATGTATAAGAAATTATTTCTTCTCGGCATGAAACTATTTTAAACTTTTTAAAGCGGTGATACAAGCTTTATGGAGTATCGGGCAATTGATTGGGATCAATAAGAGTCATCTTTTCCATTTCACCTGTTTGGAGAGTGAATTTTTGTGGCTTTGACCCCGCCGGCATTACATCTAAGTCAGGCTCTGTTGTGAATGTTATTGATGGACCGAGCGGATCGCCCGGCAACGCATCTTCGACATGATCAACAACTATCCTTTTTGTCTCCTGTCTTCCTCTTCTGCCAATTCCAAATTTAAGAATCAGCTCTTGTTTTGGCTGAAGTTTTAAAATATCGGTAATAACTTTCCCTTCGTTATTTAAACTCTCCGGCATAAACAAATTATACCGAAAATATAATTTTAAAGCAATAATTTAGCTACTTATTCCGAATACTATTAATGTTCAAATATTGAGATTTTATATATCCAAGAGGGATTAACTAACCAGCAGAACTTTATAATTATCTACCAATTCCCCGCTATATCTACTCCGAACTCTTTTAGAACTTCTGCTAGCGCAGATATCGGAAGTCCTACGACATTAAAATAATCACCGGTAATATTTTCCATAAATAATCCGCCTCTTTCTTGTATTCCGTATCCGCCGGCTTTATCCATTGGCTCACCTGTTGCAACATATGCTTTTATTTCATCCTCATTTAATTTTTTGAATTTTATTTTCGAAGTTATATGTTTTGTGATTGATTTTTTATCCTCTATAACCGTAAATCCGGTGATAATTTCGTGCGTATTTCCGCTCAAAAGTTTTAATATTCGAACAGCATCTGCTTTTGATTTTGGCTTACCGATTATTTCTTTCCTAAAAATTACAACCGTGTCTGCTCCGATAATTATTGCGCCGGGATTTCTTTGAGCAATGACTTTTGCTTTCTCAAACGAAAGCTTTTCAACCATTTCCTGCGGAGTTTCGAATTCAATCTGAGATTCATCGAAGTCACTGGCAGCAACTTCAAAATTCAACCCGACCTGTTCTAGAATTTTCTTTCTTCTCGGAGATTTTGACGCTAAAATTATCTTTTTCATTAATTGGATTATAGCAGAAGTATTTTTAAAGAAACTTTTGCGAAATTTGACTTAATGATCGAAAACGGAACTTTGGAGCTTGTTTTAAAGATTTTAGAAGCAGTGAATTGATTTATTTGAAGCCACCGATGACTTTAACATACTGAAGATGCAGGATTTAAGAAACGATAACATATTTTGCTAATTGGCGAAGAATACGGGGATTTGTAACGCCCGCCGCCTGCTCAAATTGCTTGGGATTTCTTAAATATTCCTTTATCCGCCTAACGCTAAGTGATCCTCCTTGCATTTTTCCTAACAATTCAGGCGCGTTTTGAAAACCATCCACTAACGAATCTGCCGGAAAATTTTTTCCACCCCCAAAGGAAAGCCAATTGAAAAATCTGTAAGCTTCTTCTAACTCTTTTATGCTAAGCTCTTCCGCCCTAAGCCGCCCCGGCATCACCTTTGATACCGCTGAATTAATTTTTTTCGAAGTTAAATTTCTTCTTAAAACGCCTGCTCCTTTTGGCGCCAACGACAATCCACCGGCCGCAAGTCCCAAACCCAACATTAACTCAAGATCTAAGGTTATTTGACGCCGTTTGTTTTCCTGATCCGCTTGTTTTTTTAAATCCTGTTTGCGCTGGCTATCTTGATTCGATAAATTGGTCGACTGCTGATTCCAAGCTGCTTCCTTATCGGAATCTGCTGCTTTCCCAAGATTGGCTAAATATTGTTGTGTCATTGGATCATCGCTCATTGCACCTGCCGGAGTCGCATCAATAATAGAACCATCGGTTGCGACGGTAAACGCGTGAGCGCTAACACTGTCCAAAAAGCCTATGTCCCCATTGGGTCCAAGCGTACCGCTGTATCCGAATGCCATATTAACATAATAATCATCTGGTGTTTCCAAGTTGCTTGACAATAAAGCAAATTCTGCATTTGCCGTATCACAATCTTTTCCCGTTAATTTTACCGCCGCGTTAATAAAACTTTCAGGCGAACCATCTGTTTGATCTAGAATATTTTTATTTGAGGGGTTTATGGAATACGTATCTCCACCAACTTCTTCCGACAAGTCCCACAAATCTGCGTCGCTATATTTAAGTAAATTCAAAGCGTCTTCATTTAGCTTATTTAAATCAATAGCCGGTATGTGCTGTGTAGCATGAACAGATTCATCTGATTCGACTAATACTTCTTTTATTTGTATTGCCGAGCGCGCATTCGTAGATCCCAAAGCAACTTTAACCTCAAAAGTACCGTCTGCCAACCCATAAACTTGATATGAATTTATATCAATCGGATTACCGTCTATTCCCGTTATGATTAATCCGTATAAGGTCGTAGCTGCTTGCACGGGAAGCTTAAAACTGGCGCTACCTGAAGCATCCAAAACCATATTGCCGGTAAGTGCAGCTCCTGCAACTTTATCAATTTGATTAACTTTTTCAGATAATTGTTTACTGTCAAGCAAAGTTGCATTTTCAAGACTATTGTTTAAAATCCATTCACCATTTTTATATGCACTTGCTGTCGAGGTTATGTAATAACCGTTATTAAAAAAGTCTAAATTATTAGTCTCTATTTTCCAGTCTAAATGCGACTGTGGCACGCTTTCCGGAAAACCGGGCTTTTCATGATTTCCCACACTATTTGACAAGCCCGTTTCCGTGGTTGAGGAAAGTTGAGCTGAGTTGTAATCAGCAGATTCTGCGGCTTGGCCCTCAGCAGGTGTCCCGCCTTCGGTTGGAGCGGCTTCAGCACTGGCCTCTGCCTTGGCTGCTTCGGCTGCGGCAATCTGAGGCAATCTAAGATTAGTTGCTTCGGACGTAGCTCCTACTCCGGTAATAAGTACTCCGCCAAGCGTTGCGGCAAGTAAAGCATTCCTAACTATTCTTGGCACTCCTCTTGGCTTAGCACTGGCTACTGAATGCTTATAGATATCTTTAATATCAACACTAACTCCTAAAGATTTTAATTCTCCAAGAACTTCCTCCCTGCTAAGAGAAAAGTCTCTGGTTACTTCTTCCAGCATCTCCGGCGAGCTAAGCATTTGAGATATGGTATATGACAAAAGAAGAGCTCTGTCTTTTGAATCTAATGAGATAACTTCTTCAAGAAGCCTATCCAGCCTTAACAAAGTTCTTTTATCACCTTGCGTGTAACTTATTTGTTGTAAAATATCTCCCTTAAACGCTTTTATTATTCTAAGAGCCGGATGAGTACTTGATTTTCTGCGGATAAAACCGGAATCGGCTCCTCTGTCTATATACGTTTGGGGTAAACCGTTAAAAAGACCTTCGGCTTCGGAATCAAATAAATGATCCAGTTTAATCCTTAATCTTCTTGCTTCTTCCATTTTTTGTTCGCGTGCCATAGCCCCCAATCCTCTTAACTCCTCTATTAGACGTCTTCCGCCTATTTTCCCACCCACTGATTGTTCAAGCGCGTCTACTGTTCTTTCGAAAATTTCTCTTGGCTCTAAGGAAATTAATTCCAATGCTTCTTTTGAAAAGATTGCAGCTTGTAAACTTGGTTCCAGCAGCTTGACATTTTTCCCTTCAAAAAGTCTTCTTCTGCTGATTTTTGGAGCGTTTTTAATCATAGGGTCCGTTTGAATAATTTCGTTTCCAATATCAATAGCTACTGCCTGATAATCTCTTGCCGAAACGCTACTTCTAAAATCACTGAGAACATAGGCGTATAGTTTGGCGATTGCCCCTTCCTGTTCGGGAGTTGGATGCTCACCCTCAAAGTTAAGATTTGGTAATTGCAAGCGGTAGAAATTATCACCTTTTTCCAAAGCTCCTCCGCTGATATCTAATTTATTGCCGGCGTAAACAAACCGATCCGCTCTGTACCCCAACTCCTCATCTACGATAGAATGCTTGTTTTCCGTAAGAATGTGCCTCATGCCATCAATTGGAAGCTTACATACAAAAGCTACCATTGGCGCTAACGCTGAATAAGATGCCAAATACAATAATTGATCGTTGCCTTCATTCCGAGCAGCGATATTTAATCCTACGGCTGAAATTCCCAAGATCGCAATTTTAATACATTTTTCCATTAGCTCCCTATCTTGGTTAAGTAAGTCGGTTTTTACCCTGCGAGTTGTTCCTAGCGGCTCAACCGAAATCTCCGGCTGGTTAATTTCGCTTACAACTGCTTGCGCCTGTAAATTTTCGTGCTCAATTGATTGTGCCATAGATTTTTTGATTATAGCTGAAATTTATTCCGAAGTCAAACTATGGGATTTTATTTGAGGCCGCCGATGACTTTAACTCTTTGTAAAAGCGAATCGTCTTCCAAAACCTTGCCGGTTCCGCGGACAACGGATGTTAGCGGATCTTCAGATAGAATAACCGGAATATGCGTTCTTTCAATTATTAAATGGTCAAGCCCGGAAAGCAGTGATCCTCCGCCGGTTAGTAAAATTCCGTGCTCTAAAATATCCGACGTGAGCTCCGGCGGCGCATCTTCTAAAACATTGGCTACCGCCTCGATTATTTGAGTTAAAACAGGAGACAAAGCTTCGCGTACTTCAACCTCTGTAATTCTTAAACTCTTTGGCAGCCCGGTTTCTATATCTCTGCCTCTGATAATCGCTACCCTATCTTCTCTTTTCTCCTTATCCGCCTCCTCATTCCCCTCTTCTTTTGATTTTTGATTTTTGATTTTTGATTTTATATCGTAGGCACTGCCAATTTTAAGTTTAAGTTCTTCTGCTGTTTTGTCGCCGATTAAAAGCCCGTGCCTAAGTCTTATATAATGGATAATCGCCGCATCCATATCGTCTCCTGCTACTCTTAAAGATTTTGAAACCACAATGCCGCCCAAAGAAATAATCGCAATTTCGGTTGTCCCCCCGCCAACATCAACAACCATAATACCGGTGGGCGCAAACACCGAAATGTTTTCGCCAATCGCCGCCGCCATCGGCTCTTCAATTAAATACGCCTGTCTGGCTCCGGCTGAGAGCGCCGCTTCCCAAACCGCCCGCCTTTCCACCTCGGTGACGGAGGAAGGAATGCCGATAACCACCCGCGGACGGGAGAAATTGATCGGCAAGCTGTTGTCAACTTCATGCACCTTTTTGATGTAATGCGAAATCATCGAAGAAGTAGCGTCAAAATCGGAAATGACTCCGCCGCGCAAGGGCCTAATGGTAATAATCGAAGCCGGAGTCTTCCCTTCCATTTTTTTAGCTTCCATACCGATGGCAATTACTTTTTTGCTTTTTTTGTGCATTGCCACCACCGACGGCTCGCGGATGACGATTCCTTTGCCGCGGACAAAAACCAGCGTATTGGCCGTCCCCAAATCAATTCCGATGTCGTGGGAGAATAAACTGAAAAACTTATTAAACATAACTTAGAATTTCTAATTTAAAATTTCTAATCAAATCCCAATGCCTTAATTTTAAAATTGAAAAATTGAATCATTCATTGAAAATTAAAAATTGAGAATTGAAAATTTCTATACCATAATAGCATCTTGCTCAAAGTTTGCCAATATGCTAGGATAACTTTAATTCTACCAAGTCATGAAATTATATAATTTTTGCAATAAAGTCATTGAATATTCGTTTTACCTGCTCTTCTTTTTAATTCCGCTTGCTTTTACCAGCGACACATCCGAGCTTTTTGAGTTTAACAAACTCTGGCTGACCTTTATTATCACCATTGTGATCGGGCTGGCTTGGATTACGAAGATGATTATCCGCAAGAAATTGAAGATTCAACGCACTCCGCTTGATATCCCAATTCTGCTGTTTCTAGCTTCCGAGATAATTTCCAGTTTCCTAACTTTAGACATGCATGTTTCGCTGTGGGGTTATTATTCGCGCTTTAACGGCGGCCTGCTTTCAATTTTCGCCTACGTTTTCCTGTACTACGCTTTTGTTTCCAATCTTCGGGATGAAGAAAAAGACCTGCCTGCCGGCAGGCAGGAGGAAAATAATCCTTTTGAGTTCAAAAAAATCTATTTATTTGCCGCCGGTATTATTGTTTTTGTCATCGGGCTGTTGGTCTCCTCGCAAATCAAAAATCCGGATTTGGCCGGAATTCCATATCAGGGTTTGGCCACTTTAACTACCGCTCTTGTTTCGTTTGCGGTTTTGATGTTGGCCGCTCCCAAAGGAATCTTAAAGCGCTCGCTCTACGCCATTTTGTCTTCCGCATTGCTGGTAATTTTATGGGGGCTGCCGTCGCATTTCGGTTACGACCCGACCTGTCTTTTGTTTCGCGGAACTCTAGATGTTGCTTGCTGGACGTCCGCTTTCCAACCGAAAGTGCGTATCTTCTCCACACTTGGCCAACCCAACTGGCTAGCCGCGTATCTTGCGGCCCTTTTGCCTTTAACCGCCGCTTTACTGATTAACTCCGTTCGGGGCGCTAAACTGACTTTTAATAAAACATTTTCGTTTTTCAAAAAATATGAGTTTTGGTTGGGACTTTCTTTCTTCGCATTTTTCGTGGCCACTTATTTAGCTTTGATGTATACCCAGTCCCACTCCGCCATCTTGACGATTTGGCTGATTTTGCCCATATTCATCCTTCTTTACGGCTGGTTTTATCTTAAGCCCAAATTTGACAAAAAGAACCTGACTTTGGATTTTAAACTGGCGGTCGTGGTGTTTTTGACCATCGGCATTGTGCCGTTTTTTGCCGGCCAGCCTTTCGGACAATTGAATATTTTTACTTTAAGCGGCATTCAACAGCATTTTGTAAAACCCGCTGTAACAAAAACTGCCGCCAAGCCCAAGCCAATTCCTTCGCCTTCGCCGGTTTCAAGCGGTGAACTAGGCGGAACGGATTCGGGCAAAATCAGACTGTTGGTTTGGCAGGGCGCGATTAGTATCTGGCTGCATAACGCAATTTTTGGCTCGGGTTTGGAAACTTACGCTTTTGCCTATTACCAGTACCGACCGGCCGCCCATAACCTGACTTCGGAGGCAAAATATCTATATAACAAAGCGCACAACGAGTATTTAAATTATCTGGCCACCACCGGAACCGTCGGCATCGTCACCTATCTTCTGATGATCGGCACTTTTCTTTACGTCTCCGTCAAACATTTATTCAAAAAGCGAAAGAAATTGACGGGAAACGACTTTGTTGCTTTTTCGCTTGTTGCGGGTTACGCAACTATTTTAATTACCAACTTTTTTGGTTTTTCGGTGGTAATGGTCAACATCCTTTTCTATCTTTTCCCCGCCTTTGTCTTTTTGCTGTTGGGCAAAATTAACTACGACAAAACCCTGTCTTTTTCGTTAACCAAGAAAGAAAGCTATGATTTTAACAAAGTGCAAAAGGTTTTGATAGTAATCTTTATTTTACTTTCCGGATACTTAATTTATACACTTATTTCCTACTGGAACGCCGACCGCTACTATTATTATGGCTATAATTATGATCAGGCCGGTGTCTACGACAAAGCTTATCCCTTCCTAAAACAAGCCGTTGCGACCAGACCAAATGAACCAACCTTCCTAGACGAACTGGCTTACAACAATGCTATTTTGGGAGCGTCAATTTTGGCCCAGGAAGCGCAACAGCCAAGTCAGCAAAACTCCCAAAACCTACAGATAGCCAAGCAGTTGATTGATACCGCCATCGCCGACACCAACCAAGTGACATCCGAGCATCCAAATGACGTTGTTTTCTGGAAAACCAAAGTCCGGATTTTCTATACCCTTTCGCAAGTTGACCCCCAGTATTTACCGCTGGCTCTTACTGCAATTAAAAAAACCGCCCAGCTTGCCCCGACCGACGCCGACGTTTCCTACAATTTAGGTATTCTTTATGGCCAAAACGGCGATTCTAAAAATGCGGTCGCGACTTTGCAAAACACCATAAAATTAAAAGCGGATTATACTCAAGCATATTATGCTTTAGGTATTTTTTATCACCAGTTGGCGGTGGATAAAAACGGAAAAGTGGTTGACCAAACTTACAATCAAAAAGCGATTGACGAAATGAACTTAATGCTTAAATATTTCGGGCCGAATCAACAAGCGTCTGACGCAATTAAAGCCTGGCAAAAATAACATGTTACGCATCATCACCGCTCCAAATCCCGTTCTGTCCCAAAGAGCCAGATCGGTTACCAAAGTCGACAAAACGATTTTGAGCTTAATTGAGCAAATGGAAAAAGCTTTGGACGCGGCCATTGACCCGATTGGCGTTGGATTGGCCGCTCCCCAAGTTGGCAAAAATCTGGCGATTTTCGTGATTAAACCCTCGCCAAAAGCCAAATTGCAGGCATTTATTAATCCCAAAATTACTAAGATTGAAAATCAAACAACTGGTAAAACCAAAGGGAAAACGAAGAAACTGGAAGGATGCCTATCACTGGTGAATATTTGGGGCGAGGTGGAACGAGCCAAAGCGGTTTGGCTGAAATATACGGATGAAGCCGGAAAAACACATCACAAAAAGTTTAACGGCTTTATTGCCACCATTATCCAGCACGAAGTTGATCACTTAAACGGCATTCTGTTTCCCAAGCGGGTGCTGGAGCAAAAAGGCACACTTTACGAGTCAAAAAAGAATTCTAAGGGCGAAGATATCTTCGAAGAACTGACTATCTAGCACTATTGACTATTTATTAGTTATAATTGACTAATGAAGATTGTGTTTTTTGGAAATACCAAGCATTCGTTAATTGGCGCGGAAATAATCCATAAAGAGTTAGGGCTTTCTTTAGTTGTAACGATTCCCCAAAGCCCACTTGAAAAATTTGCCGGTGAGGAGAAAATCCCCTACCTACTTGTGACTAAATTGACCGACGAAGAAATTGCCAAAATTGCAGAGGTTCAGCCTGATTTTCTGGTAGTTGAAGATTATGGCCTAATTCTTCCGACCAAACTTCTTGAAGTACCAAAATATGCTAGTTTGAATATCCATCATTCGCTTTTGCCGAAATACCGCGGTCCAGCTCCTGCTCCGGCGGCAATTTTGGCCGGTGATAAAACCTCCGGAGTTTCAATAATTAAAATGAGTAATAAGGTTGACGCCGGCGCTATTTTTGCCCAAACGGAATATGTTCTAAAACCCGACGAAACCACCGATTCCCTGTTGAATGAGCTAAATTTGCTGGGCGGAAACTTAGCAGTTTCGGTGATTAATGATATTTTGCAGGACAAGGCAAAAGCGGTTCCGCAGGACGAAAGCAAGGCAACTTTGACCAAATATATGCAAAAATCCGACGGATACATCGACCTTTCTCAATTAGAAATTAAAAATTTTGAATTAAAAATTGGCCGCATGGTGCGTGCCTACTTTCCCTGGCCGGGCGCATGGACCCGCTCAATAGTCAATAATAAATCGTCAATAATTAAATTTCTTCCGCAGAAGAAGCTGCAGGTTGAGGGTGGAAAACTGATGACTTACAAAGATTTTTTAAACGGCTATCCAAACGCAGATAAAAAACTAGTTGAATTTCTTAAAAACAATCTTTAGAAATCTATCTTCCAAAAATTCTTTCCCAAATTCCCCTGCGCTGAGAGACGTGACGAGGGTGGATAAGGACTTTCGGACGATCTGGAGGCACTTGTTCTCCCAACTTGTCAACCCGTAAATTCTCTTTTGGGCTCGGTAAAATTCTAATTGTAAACTTTTCTCTATCTATCATTTGATGATTAAACTGCCACTACTGGAGCAGCTTCCGGCACAATATCAACCGATTTAACATTAACGGTAGCCTCTTTGAATTTTCGAATACACTTGGTACAAAGCCTGACTTTTTTGGCTGTTCCACCAACAATAATTCTGGCTGAGTGCAAGTTTGGTTTAAAGATTTTCCTGGTTCGGTTTTTGGCATGGGAAACGTTGTGCCCGTACATTACTCCCTTGCCGCAATTAAAACATATCGCTGCCATAGATAATTTCTTAGGTTAATAGTATACTAAAAAACAGGAGATTTTACAATGGATTTAATACTTGGACTTGTCTCGCTGCTAATTTTGATTTATTCGGCGATTTTGCATGAAATCGCTCACGGTTTTGTGGCAGAAAGATTAGGTGATCCCACCGCCAGACTGATGGGCAGGTTGACGCTGAATCCGAAAAACCACATTGATCCAATCATGAGCATTGCTTTACCTTTAATTTTAATCTTATCCGGCTCGCCGGTAATTTTTGGCGCCGCCAAGCCGGTTCCAGTTGACCCGTTTAATTTCCGCGAGCCCAAAAAAGATATGGCTTTGGTTTCTTTGGCCGGGCCGGCGACAAACGCTATCCTTGCTATCCTTGGAGCCATTTTGATAAAGATTCTTATTTTTGCAACGCCCTACTTTGGCGCCAGTCCGTTTTTGACTTCTGTCGTTATTCCCGTTTATACTTTTTTGGTTTTGGTTGTCAGATTGAACTTGCTGCTGGCAATCTTTAATTTAATCCCGATTCCCCCGCTAGACGGCTCCAAAATTTTTGCTTTGATTTTACCCGACAAAGAAGCGGCAGTTTATTTATCCGTTAGCTCAATCGGAATTTTTATTATTTTCTTTTTACTGCTGTTTCCAATTGGCGGCTTTTCTTTAGGGAGCTTAATCTCAAGCCTACTTACCTTTTCCCTACACATCTTGGGGCTATAGAGCATTTTTTGCAGGCCAGGAGGGAATCGAACCCCCAACAGAGGTTTTGGAGACCTCAGTTATACCATTTAACTACTGGCCTATACCGTTATTATACTGGGAATAAGCTAATCTGGCAATTGCGGAAGAAACAGGGGTTATTTCAGCTTTTCGTTTTCTTTGTGCTCGGTGACCTTTCGACAGTGTTTGCAATACTTCTTGAGCAATAACTTTTCTTCCGTATTTAGCTTATTTCTGGTCGTGACGTAATTCCTGTTTTTGCAAACAGT
>Ga0182011_10003847_pt1 | contig 12177 bp, 14 predicted proteins | sample 711E1DmetaG_FD_120481 | JGI IMG/M metagenome (GOLD analysis project Ga0182011, IMG submission 120481) | Permafrost microbial communities from Stordalen Mire, Sweden - 711E1D metaG | ecosystem: Environmental > Terrestrial > Soil > Wetlands > Permafrost | place: Sweden: Stordalen | collected... | reverse complement strand
GAATTGGAAGAGCGATGAGGATGGCTCCAAAGACGATGGAGCGCACATTCCAATGGTTGGGTAGTGGCGATGGTTTTACCCGGTCCGTGGAAATTGTCATCGTAACAAAATCGTTGGTGAAAAGTAAAAGCACCATCAGGAGTGGGGTAGTAACAAATGTCCGGAAGATTATCAAGCCAAAACTTAAAAAGAAAGCAATCTCAATGGTCTTGATAATCTTGTTGAGAGTATAGGTTAACATTCGCTGATAGATTTGCCGGCTGGTTTCTATAGCTGCGACCAAATTACTTAATCCAGGTGATGTAAGCACCAGACTGGCGGCTGCCTTAGCCACATCTGTGGCACTTGAAACCGCTACTCCTACTTCGGCTTGTTTCAAGGCAGGTGCATCATTTATGCCGTCCCCGGTCATTCCAACTGTAAAACCAGCCTCTTGGTATTTCTTAACCAGCTTGAATTTATCCTCAGGAAGTACCTCGGCGTAGACTTCACAACCTTCGCCTTCTGACCAATGAGCCTCATTTATAGATTCACTAGTGCAAGCTCGACTGCCAATTCCAATTTTTTTCGCAATTGCCTGGGCTGTGAGTAATCCATCCCCGGTAATCATGACAACGCGGACGCCTAAACTCTTTAACCGAGAAATTAGACTAGCTGAGTCTGGTCTTGGAGGATCCTGAAAAGCGACCAAACCGGCCATCTGGAACAGGTCATCAGTTTGGGAAGCAATCGCCAGTACGCGCAGGCCTTGACTGGCTAATGAGTCTACAGTTTGAGTAAACTTACCATTCAAGCCCGGATCAAAAGTCTTGATCACTTGAGGTGCTCCCTTTAGCACTTTATGAAGATGCCCATTTTCATTAAAAATTGCTTCTGATCGTTTGGTGGCTGGTTCAAATGGAATAAATTTTTGGCGGGTGTCATTGATGTTCAAATCCACTTGCTCTAGTTTGGCCTTTTCCAAGATGGCTTTATCCAGAGGATCTTGTGTAGCTTCGTCACTCGCCATCACTGCCAAACGGATCACATTTTTTTCTGTATAAGGCGGGAAGGCGATGATTTGAGATACTGCAAGCTTATTTTCGGTTAGGGTACCAGTTTTGTCTGTGCAAAGAATTTGCATGGAAGCTGCTTCTTCGATTGCGCTTAAACGAGTCACCAAGACACCTTTTTTGGAGAGGTCTAAAGCACCTAGAGCTGTGGCCACGGTAAAGGTGGCCGGTAAAGCAACCGGAACAGAAGCCACTAATAGAATTAGCGCAAATGGTAGCATATCGCCCATAGGCATTTTTGAGATGAGGGAATAGGCCAAAACAATGCTAACCAAAATTGCATCCAGAATGACCAAATTCTTTGCAATTGAGAAGACAATTTTTTCTAATTGACCCACAGATTTGGTTTGGCGTACTAATTCTGCTGTTTTTCCAAAACGGGTGTGAATTCCGGTTGTAGTTACTCTTCCCGTGGCTTCTCCGCGAACTACGGTTGTCCCTGCGAAACCAGGCGCATCTTTTTCTGCTTCAACCGGCATAGATTCCCCGGTCAAACTTGATTGATCCAAAGCTACTTGCCCGGAAATCAACTGAACATCGGCTGGTACCAAGTCGCCCATTCTTAAGTAAATGATGTCCCCTGGGACTAATTCGGAACCGGGAATCATTCGCCATTTTCCATCCCGCAGTACTCGGCTTGTTACGGTGAGCTGCTTCCTGAGGAGCGCAAGTGCATTTTGAGCACGATTTTCTTGTAAGGTACTCATCAAAGCGTTAAAAACGACCAAAGCACCAATAATACCTGCTTCTATTCCTTTTCCCAGGAAGAGCTCAAGTACAACGGCTGCTTCCAACATCCAAGGAACCGGTGCCCACATTTTTTTTAGGAAAACCAACCATAAGCGCACTTTCTGTTCCGGAATTGCATTTGGCCCATATTGTTGAAGCCGATTTTCTGCTTCGGCTTGAGATAAACCAAATATTTGGCTATTTTTCGATTTCCGCCCCTTGGGTGCGAAATATTTTAAACGATCATCACTCATGCACTTTAACTCCTAACAAGTTAATACTTCAATTTCCAAAATTTTGTTATCAGAAATTATCAATTTGATGTTAACATTAAATTTCAAAGAAGATTAAGGAATTTTATTCTACAAATTTGGATGCATACTTTTAGTATCCGAATTCATTCAAAGGAAAAGGGAAAAATGCCTGATAATCTTCCAGAAGTAAAAAAGAAATTCTTGTTTATAGTAAATGATTCTCCTTACGGAATCGAGCGCCCTTATAATGCGCTCCGTTTAGCCATGAATCTTGCTAAAAAGACTGATACATCGATCTCGGTGTTTTTACTTGGTGATGGAGTGTTATGTGCAAGAAAAGGACAAAATACTCCTGAAGGATATTACAATATTGAGCGCATGATTCAATCTTTGATGCGTAAAGGTCTTGTTTCAACTTGTGGGACGTGTTGTGATGCGCGCGGACTCAAACAAGAAGATCGCATAGAAGGTACAACCCGAGGTACCATGGATATTTTGGGAGAGTGGACTTCAGCGTCAGATCAAGTGCTCGTTTTTTAATCCTTATGACTTGTTTACAGCCTATCAGATTTCGGATGGACTCTTGACACAGGAATAATTCAAAGTAGAATCATATTCATGGATTTGAATATAATATCACAACTCGAAACCGAAACACAACAATATGATCTTCAGGTGCAGATATTTAAGGTATTAACTCATCCTGCGCGTTTGGCTATTTTGGATATTTTACGGGATGGGGAGCATTGTGTCTGCCACATGGAAGCATATTTAGGGCTACGGCAGGCTTACATTTCTCAGCAATTATCAGTGCTTCGTGAAGCCGGCTTGGTGCAAGACCGTAGAGAGGGTTGGAATATTTTCTACCGGGTTGCAGATGAACGCATTTACGTTTTACTTGATGCTGTGCGGAAAATTACAGGGCAGGGCGAAGTAGAAATGAATACTCCTATTACAGCGTGCAAATGTCCAAAATGCAGTACAAAGGTTGGAATGGGGTAAATAGACCCCCTCTTTTTTTACCTTAATCATATGCAATATTATGAATATGTATAAATTGGAGAATGGAAAATGGTAAAGATCAAAGTTCTTGGATCAGGTTGCGCTAATTGTAAACGTCTGGAAGAAACAGCTCGAAAGGCGGTTGAAACCCTCGGCATTGCGGCCGAAATTGAAAAAGTAACTGACTATGCCGAAATTATGAAATATCCAATTTTATCAACTCCCGGCTTGGTTATCAATGAAAAATTAGTCTCAGCTGGCCGAATTCCCAGCGAAAAAGAAATTACAGACTGGCTCGCAGCGTAATAAGATAGGGCGGATATATTATTTAATCTGCCCTTTATTTCGTCATAATATTATTCAAAACTTTGAATGTTATAGGAAATATTTATGGATCAATCTCTTCCTCGTCCTTCACATAAACCCCAACTCCGTATGTATTTATTGCTTGGAGTGATTATTGCTATCTGGTTTGCGCTTTATAACGTGATTCAGCCACTGGCAAACTGGATTACCTATTCACTTTTTCGCATTCAAACTGGGTCGCATCTTGGTGAATCGGTAGCTTTCTTTTTATATGATGTGCCGAAGATCCTACTGCTGCTTTCGGGCATGATTTTCTTGATCTCGATTTTACGTACCTTCTTCAGTCCGGAACGCACGCGTGCTCTTTTAGGTGGCAAGCGGGAGGGGATTGGGAATGTGTTAGCTGCTCTTTTGGGCATCGTTACCCCGTTCTGCTCTTGTTCAGCAGTACCGCTCTTTATTGGTTTCGTCGAAAGCGGCATCCCTTTGGGTGTTACGTTCTCCTTTCTGATCGCGGCACCGACGATCAATGAAGTAGCGGTTGTCATGCTATTTGGGTTATTTGGTTGGAAAGTGGCTGGGTTGTATATCGTCTCTGGTTTAATCATCGCCATCATCGCCGGCATAGTGATTGGACGCTTAAAACTGGAGCGGTACGTGGAAGATTTTGTTTGGAAAATGCAGGCAGCCGGTGGTATTGAAGGGGAGAAATTGACCTGGTCTAGCCGCATTCTGCGCGCCTGGCAGTCGGTCAAGGAAATTGTAGGCAAAGTCTGGCCATATGTTTTGGTTGGAATTGCGGTTGGGGCGGGAATTCATGGATACGTCCCTGAAACAGCTTTGGTAGGAATTATGGGAAAGCAAGCCTGGTGGTCGGTGCCGGCCGCTGTGCTTATAGGTATACCGCTCTACTCTAATGCAGCTGGCGTCATCCCTATTGTGAGCGCGCTGATGGAAAAAGGCGCTTCTTTGGGTACTGTTCTCGCCTTCATGATGTCGGTGGTCGGCTTAAGCCTGCCAGAAACGATCATTCTGCGCCGGGTCCTCAAACCGCAATTGATTGCAGTGTTTGTTGGCACGGTAGCTATTGCGATCATCATCACCGGATATTTATTCAATTTGATTTTATGAGGTAGAGTTGTTTAAATGTTTTATTTCATCAGATCTTTTGGCTATCGACAGATTGAGAAATAATATTTGTATGGAAAGCAGTTAACTTTATGAGTAACGATCAAACTGAAGTCATCCCCCAAGCACAACCCAAAACTAAAGTTGCCTTATTTGCCTTAACGCTTGCTTTTTTTCAAGTGGGTTTAACCGCTTTTGGTTTTTCAATCGTTCAGAAGATCAAATCACTGGTCATCCAGAAAGGCTGGCTTAATCAGGAAGAAGTTGATGAAGGGATGGCTTTGGTGCAGCTCTATCCTGGTCCCATGATGGTTGACTTTACTGCCTTTACGGGTTACAAGCTGCGCGGTGTCATTGGTGCTTTGTTAGCGACACTAGCTTTTATCCTCCCCTCATTTGTATTAATCATCATCTTATCCGTGGCTTATTTTGCCTCGGGAAGTTTTCCTTGGGTACACCCGCTCTTCGGGGGTCTTGAGGCACTGATTGTTGGAATCATTCTGAATGTGACTTTTGATTTTGGTAGCCGCTCACTCAAAGGGAAAGTAGAAGCGCTCATTGCATTGGCTGCCTTTACCGCGCTGCTTTTCAAGGCAAATGCCGTTTTGATCGTCCTTGGTGCTTTGGCCATAGGCGCGCTGTTCCTCAGACCTCAAAAGAAAAACGATGAACCACAATCACTAATGACAGTTCAATCATCAACGAAAACACCCTGGCGAACTTGGTTACCGATCCTGGCTGTCGTTGCCGTGATCCTCGCGGGGGTTGGATATTCCGTGTGGTTAAATTCAGATATCGGAAGAATGGGGTTATCTTTCTTCAAAATTGGCTCGGTTGCTTTTGGCAACGGTTCCACCATCTTGCCTTTAATTCAAAATGAGGTGCTAGATACTCATCACTGGCTGACTCCCAGCCAATTTGCAGATGGAATCGCCCTCGGTCAGATTACTCCTGGACCGGTTCTCATCATGTCTGCCTTTGTGGGTTACAAGATAGGTGGCTTTGGTGCAGCTGCCTTGATGACTTTTGCTATGTTCTCCCCTTCTTTTGCCATGACTTTGATCTTTACGGAGGTCTTTTCAAAACTGAAAAATCTTCGGGTGATCAAAGGTGCGTTGAATGGTGTGTTGGCTTCATTTGTCGGTCTATTAGCTGTAGTCGTTTTACAGCTTGCAAAAACTGGGATTACTGGGCCAGCCTCTTTGGCGCTGGCAGCTGGTGCATTCATCGGCGTCCATTACTTGAAGTTGGATATACTCTGGGTGTTTTTAGGTGGACTACTTGTGTGGGCAGGAATGTTGTCTCTGGGAATTGCTACAATTCCCTACTAATAGCAAAATAATAAGGTTTGGGCGCTTTTTGCTTAATCTCGCTGGCCTAAAACCATTTTAGATCGCTCGGCAAGTTGTTCTGAAATTACACCCCGCATTAGATTGCAGACGTCAATTATTTTAGGATTGGCAACAGCATAGATAATTTCTTGCCCGTGTCGTTGGGCTATGACTAGGTTATTTCTTTTTAAAATTGCCAAATGTCTTGAGACAGTACTTTGACCTAATCCAGAAGAAAGGGCAATCTCCCCTACATTTTTAGGACCGTCAAAGAGAAGATGTAATATTTGAATGCGCGTTGGATGGCCCATAGAATGGCAAAGTTCAGCTTGAAGTGTATAAATTATCGGGTCAATCATACAAATGTGCCTTTTCTGGGATTACTCAAAAAAAACTGTTTGACCATTCTAGGCTGATTCCTTAAGCCATTTATTTTCCCCTTAATAAATGGCTTTTTGGCATTTTTACAAGGCCATGCGGTTAATGTAGTTTTTCTGTATGATCAACCAACTTACCATCGACATAGGCTTGCACGGCTTCATCAATGTTACTTAGGTCGGTGACGACAGGTTGAATGTTTAGCCGACGCATGCTCTCATAGGCTCCCGTGCCCATACCACCACATAAGAGTACCTGACAATCTGAAATGGCGTTTGCCATTTGTACATGTTTGTCATGAGCTGGTTCATCCATGCCATGTGTTTCGCCATGGTGTTCTTCGTGGGTTTCACCAGAAAACTGGTTGTGTCCCAGTTTTTCACGCTGCTCATGGTTGATAATTTTTCCATCTTCAACTGAGCAAACCATATAGTAAGGTGCACGGCCAAAATGCTGGCTGATTGTCTTCCCATCATCAGTAATCACTGCGATTTTCATAATTTCTCCTAGTTAAGCAGAAAAGTGTCGGCCGCCGAATTCTTCTCGTAGATCGACCGGATAGAGTACTAAAATTAGTTGCGATTCGCCATCGTAACAGTTCCCCCACCGATGTGGCAAATGGGCTTCGAAAACAAGACTATCACCTGGTTCGAGGAAATAGTCCACCTGATCAACGGTGTAACAAACCTTTCCGGATAAACAGTAAACAAATTCATGCCCGGTGTGGACGATTAATTGATCCCCACTTCCGGCACCCGGTTCGAGAATTACCACGAAGGGCTGCACCACATTGCAGTATAGATCTTTCCCCAGGTTTTCCATGCGAGTATTTCCGAATGTAGTGCTGGGTCGCTTTGCATGTGGCGTAAAAACAACATGTTGAGAAATAGGCTCGGACTCGAAGAAAGCTGTGATAGGGACAGTTAATGCTTTGGCTAATTGTTGTAATGTACCCACAGAAGGGGAGGTTTTTCCATTTTCGATCAAACTCAAGGTATTGATGTTCAAGCCGCTGAGCTCGGCCATGGTGCGCAGTGAAAAACCGCGATCATTTCTTAATTCGCGGATTTTTAATCCAACAACCATTTCAGTCGGTACTTCGGGAATTTGAGAAGCCGTCGACGCATCGGGATTTTCGGATTCACTTGTGTTGATCATCGGTTTTAGAGACAAGACTGTCATTCATTTCCTTTTTGTGGAATTATAAATATTATAGTACATAACAACGATAATAACATGATAATTACCAATATATTCACAAAACCCCAGGAAAAGAACTTGATTACTCCTGAGATTTTTCAGGAAGATTGGTTTTCATCTTTAGAACGTTGGAATAGCTCTTTCACTCGTGTGGCAACAGCCCGGTAAATAGGGCAGCGGTCATAAAAGGCACTAAAAAGTAGAACGGCACCAAGCACCATCAGAATAATCGAGCGGTTGGCAAACCATCCGATGACAATTAATGCTGAACCACCCACTGACCGGATTAACCTATCGATTGGTGTTGGGGGCATAACAACTGGCTTGCGTTGGTGAAGAGTAGCATCAAAAATAATATCCAGGGTATTCGCTGATTGCATTCCAGTCCGGCGCAGAATCTCTTTGACATTTGCAAAACCGATCACGGTAGGAATGCTCATCACTCCAAGAGTTTTCAATACGTCAGGAGATTCATCAGCATTGATTTTTAGAACGTCCACTTGACCGGCATATTTTGTACTGACTTGTTTGAAAACTGGTTCCATTGCCCGGCAAGGTTTACACCAGGGAGCCCATAAGTCAATGATGATCGGTCGGGGATTTGTTTTTAGTTTTCTCTGAAATTCTAAGGTTTTCATGATTCCCTTCTTGGGCATAACTTGAACTCTGTAAGGTGAAATAAATCAGGGACGTAGAAGAGCGTCCCTGATTGAATTTCCATAAAACGAAAGATTCAGCTTTTATTGGTGCGGAATTTAAGCAGAGCGTATAAGGGGCAAAAACCAACCACACCGGTTATGAACAGAATTGCACCTACAACGAGAGAAATGATACCAAGGATACCGCTAACTACTCCGGTAAAGTACAGGATAAATAATACAATTCCCAAAACAATGCGTATTACCCGATCTAAACCTGATTCATTTGCTTTCATTTCATTTACCTCCTGAAGGTATGTTTCTTAATTGTCAATTTTGCTTTCTACAAAATTAGATGAAGTTGGTCTGAAAAAGTGACAATTTAGTCCGATTCAATTTCAGGAAAGGTTACAATGGATTTGAGTTATTTATTCGATTTGAGATATGGATGACAATGGAAACATTTATTGACCCCCCAAGAAGAATCTCGTTTTATCTAAAAATTGGAATATGGATTTCAAAAAGGATTACCGGCAAAGAGATGCTGCCGGCCAAAATTCTGGCATGGTATCCAAAAGTTGCAATCGGTTCAGACGTTCTGGAATCTTTGGTTGCTCATCAGGCCGGCAACTTGAATGAGCGCATCCTCAAGATCGTGCGCATCCAGGCTTCATTTGCAGTGGCCTGTTCTTTTTGTATTGATATGAAAAGTTATCAATATGAGGAGAAGCAAATTACCAAGGACGAATTAATGGTCTTGCAAGGACTACGACAAGTAGAAGAGGTGAACACATTCTCTGACCGTGAACGTCTGGCAATCAAGTACGCAAAGTTGGTATCACAAACGCCGCTTCAATTTCCTCGAGATTTCATTGAGGAACTAAAGCGGCATTTCAACGAACGCGAATTTGTGATCTTAGCCAGCACGGCTGCCCAGGTCAATTATTGGGCCAGACTGATTCAAGCATTCGGGATTCCGCCGGCTGGTTTCTCGGATCAATGTAAACTTAATTAACCTTAGCTGAAACTACGGACATGAACTGGTCCAAGACCTGTCTCAAAGTTGCTTCTGGTAAAGCCCCCACTTGCTTATGGATCACTTTACCATTGGAAACAAAGAGCATTGTGGGAATGCCTTGCACGCCATATTTCATTGCCCATTGATTATTTTCATCGGTATTGACTTTGGCAATAATTAATTTGCCTTCTTGTTCTTTGGCAAGTTTATCCAAAACTGGTGCAACCATGCGGCAAGGTCCGCACCATGGCGCCCAGAAATCAACTATAACGGGTAGATTAGATTTAAGTACAGTTTGTTCAAAAGCAGCATCAGTGACGTGAATGGGTTCGTTCATTATATTTACCTCCTAGTTAAATTTTCTTTCCTATAAAGATAGATGTATTTCAATCCTCAAAGTGACAAATTTCAATATTTCTTCTGCTTGCTAATTAGGGTTTCCCTAAATGTTAAAATGTCACTTAACGAGGAAAATAATCATCTATTGATTGGAGAAAAAAATTAAGTTGAGTTGCTGAAATAATTGCAGCAAGGGCTGATGATTGGGAATCTTCATAATCTTAGGAAGCGAGAAGCTATGCATGAAAGACGGTTTAATCGAAAGATAGAAAGGCTTCGGGATCCGGATCGGATCACCCGACTTGAAGTAGAACGAGTAATCAATATAACGACGGGGAACCTGATCGAAGTTAAGACGGTTCTGGATATTGGCACAGGATCAGGGTTATTCGCTGAGCAGTTTGCGAAGAAAGGCTTGATTGTCACCGGCCTGGATGCCAATCCAGAGATGCTGCCGGTAGCTCAGCAATATGTTCCTTCTGGAGTGTTTCAGGAAGGTGTTGCTGAGAAATTACCATTTCTGGATGGTACCTTCGACCTTGCGTTTATGGGGTTGCTTCTACATGAAACCGATGATGTTCTCGCTGCATTAAAAGAGGCTCATCGTGTCGTACTAAAACGACTTGCCATTCTCGAATGGCCGGATAAAGAACAAACCTTTGGGCCACCCCGTGAAGACAGATTATCCGCTAGTCGAATTAAATCACTTGCCAAACAAGCAGGATTCAAAAAGATAAGCCAAATAGGGTTGGAGAGTTTAGTTCTTTACTTGCTTGAACAATAAGAATTGGTTAATATGCTGATTTTTTATAAATTTAAAGCAAGACTAGTAAGGTATCCTTCTGACCAGTTATAGCCTCAGACATGATGGGGATTTCGTTCCAGTTTGTAAGCTCAGGAACCATTGTAGGAGCGTCATTTGTTACCGGTGTTTCGATTTGAGATTATTTTACATTAACTCCCGTTGCCAAGCCGTTGATAGTATTATCATTCAACGCTAGATCCTGAGAATCCATCAAATCATATATTGTAAACAGTATATTTCCATTATCAAAACGCCAAGTCCATTTCTGGAATTTACCCAGATCTTCTGGATGGTCTGGAATAATGACAAGTTTCTTGATAAAGGTGGAATCGTTTATATTTACATAAACAATGTCAGATACATCAGAGGGTTGATTGCCATTAAATGTGTTTTCATCATAATAGGTATATTGTTGTGTGTTTGTAAACCGAAAATACAATGAATTTGGAATATTCCAAGAATTGTCGGGGGCATGTAGATTATCAGATTTCCAAACACCTATGAGGTCAAGTGGAATAGGTTCGGATGTCATAGTTTGGTTTGAAGTAAAAAGTTGCGTAGTAGGGACCATCGTTGGATCTGTTTTATTTGTGGGAATTGAGCTATTGAATGATTTTAAAAGAAATAATAAAGCTAACAGGATAATTAATAAAGTACTGCCAATAATAAGGTATTTAACAAATTCTCTCGGGTTTTTACCATATATTTGCTTTTCCTTATATATGTGCCGTTCCGTTTTTGGTGTTTCAGGTGAATTTTCATCTTTTAGAATATTATTGTCTTGCTGTCCCTTACTGTTAATATGCGTACGAACTGTGTTGACTAGAGTCATGATATGGTTTTCTAGTGGTGGATCTATAGCATCCAGCCAATGAGTTCGTCCTAAGTAATATAGTAGTTCATTTGTAGGTTGAATATTCTGGATACGGAAAGGAATTATGACAATATCCTGATCAAAGGCATGGTTAATCTCTGTAAGGATATGTTCAGAAGTGTGTTCGGACCAAATGAGGACGAATACCTTACAAGAATCAATGGCGGCAATAATGGAATTTGCAAAATTCGCGCCAGCAGGAACATCACGTGGAGCAATCCAGACCCGGATTTTATTTTCTTCGAGTTTCGCACAAACAGCATCTGCAATTATTTTATTTTTAGTTGAATAACTGATAAATACGTCATGTGCCATTTTTTCTCTCCCAACTGATATAACAAATAGATGAGCACTCACAATAATTATAACCAGAATAATATTGGGCGAAATAATTCAAGCATAAAAAAGTATTCCATAGAAAACACATTTATGTTGGGTTTCTGGGACCGTAACCTTTATGTTTTTTAGTTTGCAAAATAGAAAATTACAAGTATCATAATTTGAACTTCATTATCGCGAATTAGATTTGTCGCTGACTACGCTAAACCGTTTAGGTAATTGTTGACAATTCACAAGTGCATGGAATTTAAAGGAAGGTAAAAAAAAACACGAACCACTGACCACAAGGTTACGAGTCTGAATCCTGAATTCGCGGTTATTGCGAAAATATTCTTTAGTTTGCAAGGTTTATGAAAATATTCTGTTAGCTTTCGAAGAGTTGGATTGAGGTGATAGCTTATAACAATCCTAAAGGGGAATCTGTATGTGCCTAAATCTACTTTGTTTGCTTGAATAATTAAAACCTACTCAAATTGGTATATATATCGAAAAAATATATACCGAAATCGGTATATTGTAGTTGATTCGCTGAAATGATATTCTTGGTCTATCTCTGGAAGAGATGGTAAAAACTTTGCATTATTCTCACTTCCAAAATAAATAGTTCAAGGAATCAATGCATGTTTAAACCAAAAACGACCATTTCTGGTCGTCTGGAAAATAGTAGCGGGGAGTGGATTCGAACCACTGACCTCCGGGTTATGAGCCCGACGAGCTGCCACTGCTCTACCCCGCATCAAGTGAGGGCAATAATACCATGCCATGTCTTTACAGTCAAGGATAT